>Ga0070741_10005652_pt1 | contig 27548 bp, 26 predicted proteins | sample Coa_R1_4_FD_66440 | JGI IMG/M metagenome (GOLD analysis project Ga0070741, IMG submission 66440) | Surface soil microbial communities from Centralia Pennsylvania, which are recovering from an underground coalmine fire - Coalmine... | ecosystem: Environmental > Terrestrial > Soil > Unclassified ...
CCATCATTGAAATAGAGACGCGGATGGTCCATCAGGATGGAAAGACCACTCCGAATCAGCATCAACACGAAAAGGAAATTGAAGAAGTGACAGTAACGGACCCAAACTGGAAATCCGTGCGGCCCTGCAAAGTTATTGGGATACACCTGAGGAACAGCTGGCACGCTTGGCAATCCGACCACGGCGACTTCGATCCAAGATGCCAAAATTACCGAGAAAAACGTGATAGCGATTCCAATCAGGATGGAAGGACGAATCCAGATGCGAAAGCGGCGATCAGGTGGATAGTGAACAGCTCTATGCGCGGCATCGAAGCGAACCATGCTTTCCTCCCAAAACTCCTCTTTGCGTCCGAGACAACTTCGTACTCACGATTTCCTGACTCGTGAATGCCGCCATCAACCATCATCGCGTCGAGGCGCTCGCATACGTGCATCATGATCGGGTGTGCCTTGCTCTCATGCTGCCAATTGCGTGCTGCGTTCTTTGGCTCCCGACATGTCTTCGCCCAGAGTCTTGGCTTCCGAAGGAGTTAATGAAGGCGCAGTTGAAACCTGCATCGTAGTTATGCGATTTCTATATGCACTGGAAGGCACGCGGTTCCTTCGCCAGTCCGCCAAGAATGGATACCACATCCAAAAAAGCTCCAACACGCAAATGGTCAAAATCATCAGTCCGAACAGCCCGATCAATACGAGGAATTCCATTTTGTCTCCTCCCTCTGGCGCGTTAACTCTTTCCTACTGTCCTGAAACGCCGAGCGTCGATCTGATTCCAATGTTGGACCGCGACGAGATAGCTGCCAATAGTCCGTTTGTCATAACCAGTGGGATAGCCGTCAGCTTAAACAGGGGGAAAGGCTTGAATAAACAGCGGCTGCAGGGGAATCCGATTGGGTCGTGGAACTGATGACTCAGCGACGTCACGCGGTTCACATTCGGACAGACTATTGATGAATTCCAGAGTCTTTAAGGCTTATTTGCAATGAGCAGGTTCTTGCCGCGCTTTTGATTCCTCTTTTGGTCACAGTCATCGTGAGCATGAGATCTGGATCATCCGAACCGTTCTTGGCTGTGGCCAATATTCATTTGACCCGCAGACCAGTGCTGCGACGGTTCTTTTCGGAATGAATTGAGGGAATTAGCGACGATAGCAACTGTCGGCAAAAACAAGCTGACAGAGGTTCCTGTTTTGGGCCCAGTACTAACACTCCGCAATTTTATTGTGCCGTCAATCTTACGAACAATCACGCGACTAGACCAAAGTCCTAGGCCCGTGCCTCTTGTGCCTTTCGTGCTGAAGAAGGGCTGAAAGAGCTGTTTAGAGTTCTCGCGACTAATACCATGTCCGTCATCAGCAATACTGATTCTGATTCCGCTTACTCCGGGCCGCCGCCAGTCCGACCCATGGCCCACCCGAATCCGAATCGTGGTAGCACCGGATTCCATCGCATTCGCAAGCAAACTCGTCAACAATTGCTGGATCCCGCGACGTGAGGCGAGAACAGTTGCGTCGCATTTGAAATCCCTGTCTACGTGCACGTGTTGGAAGGCTGGCACCGCCGATAATGCCTGTGTCACCTCCTCGATTACTGGGCAAATGGATATCGGAACCGGGTTCTCGTTCTCGTGATAAAAGCCGAGCGTCAAGCCGGTGATGCGATTCAAGCGCTCAAGTTCTTCTTTTGCTCGCGAAAGATATTGTTCTCCAGTCGGCGTGAGTGTCTCCCCGCTAAGGAGGTATAAACAGTTCGTGACTGCTGCGAGCGGATTATTGACGTGGTGGGATAGTAGGGATGCCATTTGTCCAGACGACGCAATCCTTTCAGTTTTGCGCAAGACTTCCTCGGCCTGAACGCGTTCGGTGATCTCGAACGAAGTTCCACCAACAAACGTTTTCCCATTCTGGTCGATGAACGGAAATTTCACAGTAAGCCAATAATGGTCGCCATCCGGTCGAACAAGTTTGTCAACCGATTGATGTGGGCGGCCAGTCTGCAGAATCTCGCAATCTTCGCCACGGAAATGTAAGTCAGTTTGCGCTGGCAGCGACTCCACACTTATTCCGCTCGCATCAGCAACGTCGATCCCAAGCAGCCGTTTTGCCATTTCGTTGAGGTAAACGTATCGTCCTTCTTCATCTCTCAGGTATGCGCATGCCGGACCGTTATCAAGGAACTTCTTAAGTAGCGACTGTGCATCCAGCAATTTCCGCTCTGTTTCGATCTGTTGCTTGAGGGACTCTTCAGCTCTTGCTGCAGCGCTGTTGCGTGCTAACGTGAGAAGCACCACCCCGGCTGCGGCGAAGAGATACACTCCAAAGCCGACCGCATCGCTGATTCCGGCAAATCCCCATTCGTATCGCGGCGGTACGAAGCAAAAATATGCTGTGACTGCTCCCAACAGCGTTGCAAGGATTGCCGGCCGAACCCCGGCGTACAGCCCCGTCGCCGCTATTGCCACCACGAATGTGAGGTAAGGCATTTGATCCCCAAGCCATGGATCAATAACCAGGCGAAGCAGGAACGCAAGAAAAACGCTCACCACTGCAAGCCAATACCCTGAGAATTGGAAGAGAGGGTTGAAGTCGTGAAGTCGGTCCCATAACAGCGATTTGCGCCATGAGGTGGGTTTGAAGCTCGTCTGACCGGGGCGGTCGGCCGATGAAGACTGCTGAAAGCTGGAACTCATAAAGGCCTCCCAGCCTGCGCAACATGCCGCTTCAGCGATTGTAATACTCTGCATTTTTCTGCGTGTACTGATTCCACTTTTCGGGAAGGTCTTCGAGCGCGAAAATTGCCGCTACCGGACAGACTGGCACGCAGGCACCACAATCAATACATTCAACCGGGTCAATGTAGAGCTGCGGGTCTGCAGCGAAACGATCTTCATTCTTCCTAGGGTGTATACAATCCACCGGGCAGGCATCGACACAGGCAGTGTCTTTCACTCCGATACATGGTTCTGCAATAACGTAGGCCACGATAGATTATTCTCGCATCTGACTCCACACCAGATTCCGAACTATAAATGTCGGTCGCCAGCGCTCATGCGCGAATCGGCACTTCACTGCTGGATTGGGTATGGAAGACAACGCATCGCTGCAGGGGAAAGTGTCAATCAACGTCTCATCCAATCCGCGATCCCTCGCTTCTACAACGTGCTCGGCTTTACGCATGCGTTCTTCAACCTCAAAACTCGCGCCCATACGGAGAGCTCTGGACGTCTCTTGTTTTCGCGCGAACCCCGTTGATTGACGCCCGGGCGACCTCCTACTCGATACATCCGCAGTCTTGGGATCAATGTATCTATCTCGATTATCCCTGGGCATTTTCATTTCTCTTGATTGATGCATTTCCAACTAAGCAGCCTGTCGCTGATCCTTCCGGTCACGGCTACTTTGCTTTCGCTGCAGGTACTCCTTAAGAGCGACTGCATTATTGTGCTCGCGATCATGAGAGCTGTAGATCAGCGTTAGTCGCCGTTCGAGAGATGCTCGCAAGAGCTGTCTCCAAACCTCTTCGTTTCCATCTAGCTCGCGAAAATATCGACGCTTGAATTCCTCCCATCTCGCGGGATCGTGATGGAACCACTTTCGCAATGTGGTGCTGGGTGCCACGTCCTTTGTCCATTGCTCCAGTTCAAGGGTGCTCTTCTTCACTCCGCGCGGCCACAAGCGTTCCACAAGAATGCGCGCACCATCGGTCGGAGTCGCTGGTTCATAAATGCGCTTCACGGCAATCATGCGTACCTCTGCCCTGCAGTCGCAATCTTGCTTGCGACATCTATCAAAGATTTTTGGTTTCTGCGACCATCGAATTCGGACCGCTTCGACACCAACCTAACGCCCGAACTCATCGTGAACCGAAGGGTGAACCGCTGGCAGCACTGCGCGCAAAGCCAGAAGTACACGACTGCGCGTCCAGGTTTCTTCTTACAGATCACGGCAGGCACATCCTTGCACGGTTCTTTTGGATTCCGCATCTCATACGGAAAGAGCTGGCCTTCATCCGCATAGAGAAATTCCGTATCGCACTCGGGATTAGCGCATTGTCTGATCACGGCTCGCTCCGTGGAAAGATGTGGACTAGTTCATTTATCCGGCAGAATCGCGGCGATGGCAATGAACTGTTTGTACTAGCGGATGGGAAGCAAATACCAGCCTGGAAAGCGAAATTGGAAGTGTTTTTGTTGATCTCTGGACTAAATCAGTTTCCGCTGCATCGCATTCATTACCGCCTCAAGCCGGTTGTGCGTCCTTAGCTTCTGATTCGTATGGTGGAGATGGTTTCGCAGGGTCTGCATGCTGATTCCGAGTTTCTTTGCAATTTTGGAAGAATTCTTGCCAGCAGCGAACATTTTCAGAATTTCAATTTCCTGATGAGAAAGCGGCTGAACTGGGGATTTATTGGACGCGCGCTCGCCGAGGGTGCTCATCTCCTTTGAGAGCGCCAGCACCTGACGGAAAACCTCATCCTGTTTCTTCTGCTCAGTTATGTCATGCGCAAGATGTATGAGCAATCTCTCCCCGTTCCGCTGGTTTTGAAAAATCACCGTCGATACGTTTACCCATAATCGTGCACCGGTGCTGGTACCGACGTTCAGGTCGAAATTCGGGATTTCGGATTTCTTCCCGATGCAATCCAGGACGCTGCAATTCTCGTGGCAAACCTCCGTGCCCGTAGCCCCGACGCCATGCAACAGTTCGAAGCAGGTTCTCCCTCTTGCTTCGGCTGCTGGATAACCGAATAATTTCTCGGCTGACTTGTTCCAAGATCGAATCTCCCCTTGTTCTGTTACTACGAAGACCGCATCTGTTGTGTTTTCTAAGAATGCAAACAGCTCACTTTCCAGCATATTTCCTCCACGAAGCTGGGATCGTCACTCGCACGAACAATTCATTGAGATAACACAAGTATAACGCTAGAAAACGATGCTCAACCGCCTCAAACGGGTTCAGGAATTAGAACGGAGTTTGCGAACAGTTGATGATTCCCGTAACAGGAATGGCAGCCGAGCGACTTTGCCCGTCTTCTTTGACGAAGGTCAATTAGCTAAGCGTAATAGTTAGACAACGTGCACCTTCGATGTTCAGACGAACAGCGAATCTCGGATGAAACGAAAGAATTCCGTCTAACGATTGTTTTCGCAGTTGGTACAAATAGACCATTGAGACTGCAGTCATAAAAAGAGGACCATTGGTGGAGATTGCAAGGACGACGCGTCACGTTGCTCACGCAACCGAAGATGGAGAGAACATGCGCACCGCAGCCGCTAAGTGGCCCAAATTCCTTACCACACTTGAAGATCGTCAGACAATCGCGGACCACACAATGGCGTTCCGTTTTCAGAAGCCGAACAGCTTTCAGTTCAATCCGGGCCAGTTCATCGACATAACTCTAATCAACCCTTCGCAAACCGACGCCGAAGGAAGCACACGCGGATTCTCTATCGCGAGTGCTCCCTATGAGGACTTCATCATGGTGGCCACTCGTCTACGCGATACCGCGTTCAAACGAGTGCTGGCAAACATTGCCTTGGGTAGCGAGGTGAGAATCGAGGGACCATTTGGTAATTTACGACTTCATAACGACCGGCGTCGTGCCGCGGTCCTTCTAACGGGCGGCATAGGCATCACACCCTTTCGTAGCATCCTTTTGAACGCGGCGAGAGAGAAGTTACCTCAACGTATCTTCCTGTTTTACGCCAACCGGCGGCCAGAGGATACTGCGTTCCTTGATGAACTCCAGGAGTTGGAAAAGCAGAACCCAAATTACAAATTGATTGCGTGCATGAGCGAGATGGAGACGTCACAACGTTCTTGGCAAGGTGAAAGAGGTTTGATCAACTCACAGATGCTAGCAAAATACTTGATGGCAGTTGCTTTCCCCGTTTACTACGTCACCGGTCCTCCAGCTATGGTCAGGGCCATGCACACAATGCTCGCATCCGCAGGAGTAGATGATGACAACATCCGTATTGAAGAATTTGCCGGCTATTGATTCAGTGGCCGCAGCACCGCGGGGCTTATGAACAATCTTATTGGAGAAAAGCACACGGCGAGTACCCAGCCTGGGGAATGTCCGTTCCCGAACGCGAATGAGGGATCGTGACAACAGACGCAAACGGAAGGCAAGAGAAGAGACGTGAGCATGAAGTCGGTATTCTCACTGCGCCCCTGTTGAGCTTCGACTTGAATCGAGAGATTGAGCAATTGCGGTCCGAAGCGCGCTGGCAGTCCGGTCATACGGCAAAGACGCTCGTCAAATATTCCGATCTTCGCATCGTACTAGTCGCAATGAAGCCAGGTGGATGCCTCGTGCGGCATCGAACAGACGGGCGCATTTCGATTCAGACCCTGATCGGCCATGTTCGTTTTTGCGTAGCTGATCGGACCTTCGAACTGCCTGCTGGTCATATGATGACGCTTGAACGCGAGATCCCGCATGATGTCGAAGGCGTCGTTGATAGCGCATTCCTCCTGACCATAGCTTGGCCCAGTCCTTAATCGGCTATTACCACTTCCCGATTTCCGACGCTGAAGGAAACGATCATCATCAATGTGGACAATCGGCGCAGGAATTTTTATGGCACGTTTTGGGGCACAGTTTAGAGAGGCGTCGACTCGGACGCTGTTTGGAAACCGCGATTAACTGGGAGAAATCACATTCGACCGCCTGATCACGAATCAGTAGTCCTAAGTTGAGCTCTGCAAGTTGCTGAAAAGAATGGTGAGCGCGGAAGGAATCGAATCCGCAACAAAACGTAGTTTCAACAACATGCAGGGCCACGGATGACACCCAAGACCACGAAAGTCAACGCAAGCCACGTAAACAGAGCGCGTATAGAGCGCGCAACGGCCGCCCGGGGGAAATCCTTCAGAGGACGTTATGTGCCTGATGATGGCCAGTTCAGGAAGACCGTCAGCGATCGTCCCGGAAGTGACTATCGCCTCCCTAAAGCGATTTAAGTTACCGATCTATTAGGCTCACGCGCATTTCGTTCAAGCCGTGTTCTTCGCGCTGTCGCCCGCGGTCACTTCGAAGCAGGAACCCGAGATCATCCGGGCTGCATCCGACGCCAGAAATATGACTATCGGCGCGACGTCATCTGGATCGATCCACGGTACTTTGAGCGGAGATGCTTCTTTGAGACCATCGCGCGCTGCCTGCTCGTCTTTTGATCTCTGACCGGAGGGTCTCTTGCCTCTCGTCTCCAATGCCTGTGCGTACCGCGCTTCGTGGCGTGTGAGGGGCGTGTCGATCAGGCCGGGCACCAACGCATTTACGGTGATGCCATGTGAGCCAAGTTCAAGGGCAGCGGACTTCATCAGACCGATCAAGCCCCACTTGGACGCTGAGTAGGCTGCGCCGTGAAGGGTCCCGTGCTGGCCTTGGGTGGAGGTCGTGATGATGATCCGTCCCGAGCTGCGCTTGACCATCTGTGGCCCGAAGGCGCGGAGCACGTTTGCCGTGCCCGTCAGGTTCGTGTCGATGGTGATGTTCCAGTCAGCGTCCTCCAGCTCCATCAGCGGATGAAACTGCTGGATGCCGGCATTTGCAACCAGCACATCGATCTGTCCTAAGCTCACCGAGATTTCCGCCGCCGCTTTCCTCAAGGCTGGGAGATCACGCTGATCGAGAATGACTGGATGCCATCGGACGCCTCTCTCCTGCACGAGACGCCCGGTCTCCTCGAGATCAGCCGGAGAGGATGGTGTGACTCCTGAACGCGTATCGACCACAGCGCAAACGTCGATTCCTACGATGTCGGTTCCAACGGACGCAAGTGCGATCGCAATCGCACGCCCAATGCCGCGAGCGGCACCTGTGATCACCGCTCGTTTTCCCTTCAATGCCGAAGGGGAAAAGACCGATTCGGTTGCTTTGGTTGTTTCAGTTTGAAAATCGCCCATCATCTCTACCGTCCTTTCGTGGCGGAGCAGGATCTTGGCATACTGCTCCCATTTCTTCGGTAAATCGTCGAGAACAGAAATTGCTGAAACGGGACAGACCGGTACGACCACAGTCGATGCATTCCACTGGATCGATATAATGTTGTGGCTCGTGGCGAACTCCACTTCTTCATTCTGCTGACGAGGTCATAGCGATTCGCGGTGAGGTCTTTCCGCCATGTAGGCAATGCAAGGTCAAGGTGCGTTTTGAATTAGCGCACGAGGCTGGCCACATGACCCACGATATGGATTTGGGCCGGCGCGTACGCTACTCTGAGGGGACTGGCTGCTTCCTATCAACCCACTTTCACTGCGAGCATCGAAACCGAACCGCCATCAACGCCCTCAACAGGAAATGTGAGCGGCTCGGATGAAGTGCGAGTGCCGGCAACGTAGAGCAGCGGCAGATAATGATCCGGCGTGGGCACGGCGAGTTCCGCTTCAGTGCCGAGCTGATGCTCGTAATTCACGAGCGGCTTGTACTCTCCCGCGAGAAGCAGCTCGCGGATTCGGCTCTCAAACGAGATCGCCCAATCGTACGGCTCCGGTGCGTGTCGTCCCCAGGCGTAGGCATGCAGGTTGTGTACCACGTTGCCGCTGCCCAGAATGAGAATACCTTCATCTCGCAACTCGGCCAGGCGTTTGCCAATTTCATAATGGAACGACGGGGCCTGCGTTTCATCAATGCTGAGCTGAACCACTGGAATTTCGGCTTGTGGATAGACGTGGCGCAGAACCGACCATGTGCCGTGGTCGAGACCCCAGCGGTCGTCGCGACGCACCGGCACTGGAGCGAGTAATTTCTGAATGCGCGCAGCGAGGTCGGGATCACCCGGCGCGGGATACTGCACCTGATACAGCTCGCGTGGAAAGCCGCCGAAGTCGTGGATTGTTTTTGGCGCGGTGCTCACAGTCACAGCGGCGTCTTCGATGTACCAGTGTGCCGAGACCGAAAGAATGCCCTTCGGCCTCGGCAGGGTCCCACCAATGGCTGCCCACCGCTGTGTATAAGGATTTACCAGCAAAGCATTCATCGGATTCCCGTGCCCAATGAACAACGCTGGCATCCGCTCGGCCATGTTTAAGTCACTCGTCTCACGCAGCCTTTTGCGCTTGGTCCTGGATGACGCCAATTTGCTTCAGCATGCCCATGAGATCGTAAAAGAGATTCTCTTCCACAATCTGGCCGTCTTCGTTCCAATGGGCAACCGTACAGAAGTCTACGCGGAAGCTCTTGTTCGTGGGCTGTACGATCGTTCCACCTGGCATCGTCATCGGACCTGTCATCGTTCCTGTGAAATCCGCTACCGTACACGTCCATTCGCCTTGGGCCAGCATGATCTTGTAGGGATTGTTGACGAGATGCTGGTCAGGAAACATCTTGAAGAATGCAATCGCCTCCTGTTCGTGGGCGTCTATGCCGTGGGTGGGCGGCTGATTCGGCCAGCGCACGATGCAATTCTTGGCGTGATATTTTCGAAATGTTTGCAAGTCCTGTCCGTTCCACGAATCATCCAGCTTCTTCATATTTTTCAGATTTGTTGCAGCATCCATAATGCACTCCTGTTTTTCGCGCATCGCCTGCGATTTTTCAGGCGACGTCTTTGTCGTTGTTTAAGTACTCTGCTGGTATGTCATCTTCAGGTACTTCGCGAGTGGTGACCTCAGAAACATCGGACGGCTCGGCATCTTCGACACCCTGAACCGCCTCTGCTTCGAATGCATTTCCTTCCTCCAGCAGTTCGTCAACGCTTTCCGAATCTGCATCAGCAATATCCGAAAGCTGCTGAAGATCGCCGGACTGACCCGCTGATGCTGGTCCGAGTTCATCGCTCTTCTTACTGTTGTTTCTCATGCGCATAAGATTTACCCCAAAAAATAAGATGTGCCGCCAAGCAGGCCGAGCAAAAACAAGCTGTGCTTCAAGCTACCTTCAGGATCACTTTGCCTTGCGTTTTGCCCGCCTCACTGAGTTCCTGCGCTTCTCTCGCCTGGCTGAGATTCATCGTCTTAAAGAGTCGGGGCTTAACGGCCCCGGTCTCGACGAGTCGCGCGAGTTCTCCCAGATCTGCCGCGTTGCGCCTCATGAGCGTGTGGACAGCGCGAATTCCGGCCTGCTTCGCAGCCGATTCATCAATCTGTTGAACCGTCGTGGCGAGCACTCCACCTTTTTTCACAACGGCATAGGAACGCGCGAGTGTCTCTCCACCTACCAGATCAACCGCGGCATCAATTCCAGTGGCTTTGTCCTCGAAACGTTCACGCTTGTAATCAACAACTTCATCTATTCCCAAGGATTTAAGGTATTCAATGTCTGCCCCTGAGGCAGTTCCGATCACGCGGGCTCCGAGATTTTTAGCGATCTGCGAAGCATAGGAACCTACTCCGCCGGCGGCGCCATGAATAAGGATGGTCATCCGCGGCTTTGCGGCGACCACGTCACGAATAATTTGAAGTGCGGTCGATCCCGCCGTCGGCAACGCTGCCGCTGTTGCGAAATCGATTGCGTTCGGAATAGCAGCCACGGTTGATGCCGGAGCAGCAGCGTATTCCGCATAGCTGCCTTGAGCGAACCCGAACACCCTATCACCGGCTGCAAACTGGGTGACGTCCTTGCCACACTCGACAACTTCGCCGGCGAAATCCTGTCCAATCGTCATGGGAAACGTTGCCGGCATCACCTGCTTCAGGTAGCCCTGCCTGATTTTCCAATCGACCGGGTTCACACCTGCATCTCGAACTCGGACGAGGATTTGATCTTCCGCAATCGACAAACGCGGAATCTCTTCCAGCTTCAATGTGCCAGCATCACCATACTGGTGGATACGAACTGCTTTCATTGTGACCTCCAAGATGGGGGACGGTTGGTGAGGAAGATTGCGGGTTGCTGGTTGGGCGAAGGGTAAACGCGTCAGCGGTGAGAGTGGTTATCTCTTCACCGGTGCCAACTGGCAAATATACATCCGAACCAGTGTCACAGATGAAGTTATTACGCCGCCCGGCCATTTCGCTGTTTCCGTCACCTTATTCTGTGAGTCCGCCGACATATCTTTATCGCGAGATTGCTAGCTCTGGGTGGGTCGCATGGGCGTATATTTACGACGGTTTGCAGAGGAGGGCGATATGGCCACCACTCGCTTCTCAGCCGATGTCGAACATCTTGGTCAGCGATGGCGTTGGTTTCTCGTTTTGGGAATCCTTCTCATCGTGCTCGGAATCATCGCTCTCGTGTACACGCCGGCGGCAACGCTCGCCAGCGTCCTCGTGCTTGGCTGGCTGATGTTTTTCAGTGGCATCGTGGAAGCGGTACACGCATTCCACGCACGCGGATGGGGTGGCGTGCTTCTTCATGTTGCGGGCGGCGCACTAGGCATTCTGATCGGCTTGCTCGTAGTCACGCATCCGGTTGCTGGCGCGCTCGCGTGGACCCTGCTGTTCGCCTCGTTCCTGACTGTGATTGGGATGTTCCGGCTCATTGGCGCTATTTGGCTCCGGCATCGCAGCTGGGGATGGGCTGTCTTCGACGCAACCGTGACGCTTGTACTTGGTTTGCTGCTGTGGGCCGGACTGCCGTGGTCTGGATTGTGGTTCCTTGGCTTCGCCCTTGGAATCGCACTCCTGCTGCGTGGATGGACGACGGTGATGTTTGCCTTCGCCGTTAAGCGTATTTCGACTGCAGCGCCCATTCGCCGTATCGCCTAACAAACTGCCGCCCGAACGAAGTGGGGCGGACTCATGCAGGTATCACAATGAACCCGACTTTGATTGCGCGGTTCGCAGCCGTGACAATAGCGGCGCTTGCTACTGCTGCGCCGCTCGGCCTCCGAGCGCAAGTGGTTTCGGTTAATCCGACAAAGATGCCGCGCATCGGCACCGTCGATGAGCGATTCGCTTCATACAACATCGAAATGGCAGAAATCACTGGCGGAAATTTCTGGAAGCCCTATCACGGCCGGAACTCGGCGGCAGCCCACGCGAGAAAGCCTGCCGAATCTGCTTCGACGCCGGCCGGCATGGACCCAAACATGTATCAGTATCGCCCGCCTATCGATCTCTCTAATCCACAACTGCGCAAGCTCGCATCGGCGCTGGGGCCTGCATACGTGCGAGTGAGTGGAACTTGGGCGAACTCTGTCTATTTCGCAAATTCAGACAATCCATCGGAGAAGGCTCCAGCGGGCTTTAGCGGTGTGCTCACGCGAAAAGAATGGAAGGGCGTCATCGATTTCGTCCACGCCGTGAATGGCGAACTCGTTACTTCATTCGCTACGAGCGTCGGTACGCGCTACCCGCAAGGCGTGTGGACTCCGAAGGAGGCCGACGAGTGGATTGCGTACACAAAGTCGCTCGGAGGACGGATCGCTGCGACCGAGTTCATGAACGAGCCCACCTACGCTGCGATGGGCGGAGCACCCAAAGGCTACAACGCTGCTGATTACGGTCGCGATATCGCCGTGTTCGGGCCGTGGCTGAAGCAGAATTCTCCCGGCACAATCTTTCTCGGTCCCGGATCGGTGGGCGAAGGGCCGTTCGCGATCGACATGGGCGGGATGCTGCACAGCGAAGACCTGCTCAAAGCAACCGGCCCGGCATTTGACGTTTTTTCCTATCACTTGTATGCCGCTGCCTCCGAACGATGCGCAAGCATGGGCGAGAAGGTCCAAACCACAGCGGCAGCCGCTCTCTCCCAGGAATGGCTTTCCCGTCCTGGGAAAATCAATGAGTACTATGCGAGTCTCCGCGAGCGCTTTGAACCTGGAAAGTCCCTGTGGATCACCGAAACAGCCGATGCCGCATGTGGAGGCAATCCGTGGGCCTCAACGTTTCTCGATACATTCCGTTATCTCATCGAGCACGCCAGTTTGGCACGTCGAGGCGTGAAGGTCGTCATGCACAACACATTGGCGGCGAGCGACTACGGCTTGCTCGACCAGAATACGTTGGAGCCGCGTCCCAACTACTGGGCGACTGTGCTTTGGCACAAGCTGATGGGCACGACTGTTCTCGATCCACAAGTTTCTGCGGCCCCCAATACCTATGTCTACGCTCAATGCCTCACAGGCCGCCCTGGTAGCCTAACCCTCCTGGTCATCAACGCTGACCCGCAGCGCAGTTTTGATCTCAATTTGCACACAGCCGGCGAGCGCTACACGCTAACGGCAAAACAACTCGAAGACAGCACTGTTGAGCTTAATGGAAAACCGCTTAGGCTCACGAGCAGCGGCGATCTACCGCAACTCGAGGGCGAAACGGTCAACGCTGGCCGCGTGAGCTTTGCGCCAACTAGCATCACCTATTTGACGGTTGCAAATGCCGGCAATGGCAACTGTCAGTAACTATCGCGAGAGGGAATTGAATTATGAGTGAAAAGGAACAAGCGCAGAAGGTACTAGCCAATCTTGAAACGTTGCTTCCTGATTTGGAATCCGTTTACAAAGACATCCACTCTCATCCCGAGCTGTCGATGCAAGAGAAGCGGACCGCAGGCATTGCCGCCGACCGGCTCCGCGCGGCGGGGTACGAGGTCACGACCGGTGTTGGTAACACGGGAGTAGTCGGCGTACTCCGCAATGGCGATGGTCCAACCGTCATGCTCCGAGCCGATATGGACGCGCTGCCAGTTCGTGAGGCCACAGGTCTGCCGTATGCCAGCAGCGTAACCGCAGAGCAAGACGGCACATCCGTCCCGGTGATGCATGCCTGCGGGCACGACATGCACGTAACCTGGCTTATAGGAGCGGCCACATTGTTGGCCAAAAATCGAAACGCGTGGCGAGGTACGCTGATGCCTGTCTTTCAACCAGCGGAAGAAATCGGTGCCGGTGCACAAGCCATGATTGACGACGGATTGTTCAAACGCTTTCCCAAACCGGATGCCATATTGGGACAGCACGTTATGGTCGGGTCCTCAGGCGAAATTGGCACCCGCCCCGGCGTCATCACCTCTGCCGGAGACAGCTTCGAGATCCGGATGTTCGGTCGAGGCGCGCACGGATCAATGCCTCAGGCGAGCATTGACCCGGTTGTGATGGCCGCTTCTACCGTTCTTCGCCTACAAACAATCGTCTCGCGTGAAATTGCTCCCACCGACGCTGCGGTCGTAACCGTTGGTTCGCTGCAGGCCGGGACAAAAGAAAATGTGATTCCTGACCATGCCATCATCAAGCTGAACGTGCGTACTTTCAATGAAGACGTCCGAAAACGGGTGCTTGCCGCGATCGAACGTATCGTCAATGCAGAAGCCCAAGCATCTGGAGCGCCTAAGAAGCCGGAGATCACCCCACTTGACCGATATGCCCTGGTAAAGAATGATCCAGAAGCGACCAAGCGGGCGATCGGCGCGCTTCGCAGCTACTTCACAGCAGACCGGGTCAAAGAGACCCAACCAACCAGCGCGAGCGAAGATTTTGGCTCATTTGGAACCGAATGGAAGGTGCCATCGGTATTCTGGTTTGTGGGTGGGACCGATCCTGACACGTATGCGAAGGCAAAAAAGGCGGGCACACTTGCGGATATCCCGACCAATCACAACCCGCGGTTCGCACCGGTGATTCATCCAACTTTGGAAACTGGTGTGGAGGCACTGGTTGTTGCCTCTCAGGCTTGGCTATCAACAGAGTCGCTAAGTAATTATCAACTGAACAAAGCTAGTTAGGAGAGACCCGGATATGTCGCGAGCTCCGGCTCTAGCAAGAAAGAGTCCGACCCAAGAGAGCGAAGGTGTGTCGGTGAAGAGCAATGCGGGATCAACAGGGAGCCAAGCCCAGAAGTTCCGAGGCAATGATCGTGTGCTCTTCGGTATCATCCTGGGCGTCCTCACCTTCTGGCTGTTCGCCCAGACCACCCTGAACATCGCCCCCGATATGGGCCGCGATCTGGGCCTTGGCGCCAGCACAATGAACACAGCGGTAGCGCTTACCGCACTCTTCTCGGGCATCTTCATCGTGGTTTTCGGCGGCCTCGCCGACCGCGTCGGCCGTGTTCGCATCGTACGGATCGGTTTCTATCTGAGTATCCTCGGCTCGTTCTTGGTCGGACTCGCCCCTGCCGGCCGCTGGGCTTCGTCGTGTCTCCTGACAGGGCGGGCACTGCAGGGCTTGTCGGGTGCCTGCATTATGCCGGCCAGCTTGGCCTTGGTGAAGACTTACTGGGACGGTGCCGCGCGGCAGCGAGCGGTCAGTCTGTGGTCGATCGGTTCCTGGGGTGGATCGGGAATATGTGCACTATTCGGTGGTTTAGTAACCCAGAGCCTCGGCTGGCGCTACATCTTCTTCGCTTCTGTTGTGGTTGCCTTACTCGGTCTAATCTTGATAAGGGGCACTCCCGAGAGCCGGGCGATAAATAAAGCGACCTACCACTTCGATTTTGCCGGTGTAATCACTTTTATGGTCGCGATGATTGCCTTGGAGACTGTCGTCACGCAAGGAAACAAGTTCGGTTGGGCCAGTGAACCAGTTCTTGTTCTGATTGCGGTCGCTCTGGTAACCGGCGCTTTATTCGTTCGCATCGAGACACGAACCGCCACCGCTTTCCTTGATTTTTCACTCTTTTCCAATTCGACGTATACAGGTGCTACGGTTTCCAACTTCCTGCTCAATGCTGTGTCCGGCACACTGATCGTATCCCTAGAGCTAGTCCAGCTTGGCGGTAAGATGACCGCGCAGCAAGCTGGCATGCTCACGCTGGGCTACGCTGTTGCGATCATCTCTTTCATACGTGTAGGGGAGAAGCTCTTGCAGCGTTTTGGTGCGCGGAAGCCGATGGTCTGGGGTTGTCTCATCACCGGTTTGGCGATCGTGTTTCTTTTGCCAGCAAACCTGCTGCTGAAGGATTACAAAATCTTGGCGATCATTGGCTACACGCTCTTCGGCACGGGCTTGGCATTCTACGCGACGCCTTCGACTGATGCCGCACTGTCCAACCTCCCGCAAGGTCAGGCAGGAGCCGGATCAGGCCTCTACAAGATGGCCTCCTCGCTCGGCGCTGCCTTCGGCGTTGCGATCTCAGCCGCGATCTTCACCTCGCTCAGCGCCGGTACGGACAGCGCACGTTGGGTGGAAGGGGTTATCACTTTCTATGGGCGCCAAGACAACCTAGAAGTTCGTGCGGCGGCGATGATCGCGCTGATGTTCAACATCTTCATGGTAGCCGTGGCTATCCTGTCCATCATGTTGACGATCCCTCGCGGCAAGAACACGCACTGAGGAAAAACGCGCTGAACAATCGCCAAGTTCCTACCCGGTATTTTTGGGCCGTCGCAGTCCGACCCGATCTCCGCTCACTTGTTCGTTCCTGATACGCGTGGCTTTGGAGACAGTCGCAGCAGTAGCATCTCATGCTTGGTTGTAACGTTCATTGATCGTCAAAGAACAGATCGTTGTGAACACCCTACTGGTCGCTTTCGACCTGGGCGGCACCTTTGTTTTCGCACTGAGCGGCGCAACCGCTGGAGTCAAACACAGGCTCGATTTGTTCGGGGTTCTGGTTCTATCTTTCGCCGCGGGCAACTCGGGCGGGATCGCCCGCGATGTGATGATTGGAGCGCATCCGCCCGCAGCGATCAGCGACTGGCGATACATCGCTGTGTCGATGCTTGCCGGGCTAATTACGTTCTACTGGTATCGAATCATCGACCGGCTGAGCAGCCCCGTGCTGGTGTTCGATGCCGCCGGACTGGCGCTCTTTGCGGTCGCTGGTGCAGGCAAGGCGCTGGCGTTTCACGCCGGGCCGGTTGCAGCAATACTGCTCGGCATGCTGACAGGAATTGGCGGCGGCATGGTTCGCGACATTCTCGTGATGGAAATTCCTACGGTGTTGCGAACCGAGTTCTACGCGGTGGCAGCTCTGATTGGCGCAGCTGTCGTGGTATTGGGAAGAATGCTACATGTTCCCACTTCCGCGGCGGTGACAGCCGGAGCAGTGCTGTGCTTTGGACTCCGGTTTATCGCCATGCGACGAGGCTGGCAGCTTCCCACGGCGCGTCCTCCAGAACTGAGAGATAAACAGCGAAGCTGATCGGAAGTTAACAACACGGAAGGAGGCACTAGATGAATACCACTGTGCTCTTGTGCGGGGGTATCTTCGACGGCATCTCGGAAGAGCTGACGAGGCCGGCAGAGGTTTTAATCGAGGGCAATCGAATTACACACGTTGGGCGATCTGTCGACCGGCCGCGCGGAGCCCACGTGATCGATCTATCCGATCGGACGGTAAGCCCTGGATTCATTGACACCCATGTGCACCTCACTATGGATGCGGCACATCTGCCTCAGCAGACGCTCCAATCCTCAGCTAGCAAAGCGCTCAAGGGCTTGAGTCTCGCCCGCGAGTACATGAGTTACGGCTTCACGACTTTGCGTGACCTCGGTAGCGCCGATCCGGAATGGCCAACTGTTGATCTTCGTAATGCGATCAACGCGGGATTCGTGGAAGGTCCCAGACTTGTGGTCGCGGCGCACATTCTTTCTGCGAGTGCAGGCCACGGCGACCTGCGCAGCTTTTACAGTCCCCGATGGGATCTGCCGGTCTCGGCTATTGCTGACGATGCGGGAAGCATTAAAGCCCTCGTCCGACGCGAACACACGTTCGGTAGTGATTGGATCAAAACCACAAATACCGGCGGCTACTTCAGTGCCGGCGACGATCCGGCGCAGGTGACGTGGTTCGATGATGAGATGCAGGTGTTGACTGCGACGGCTCACCAGCTTGGCATGCCCGTTGCCGTGCACACTGGCGCCGCCGAAGGGTGTAAGCAGGCGATTCGTTTTGGCGCACGGAGTATCGAGCACGCTTACCTCATCGATGCCGATGGGATTCAAATGGCTGAACAAGCAGGGTCATATATCGTGCCTACAATGCAGATGACTCAGGAGGATTTGCACGACTTGCAAGCCGGCACGCTGCCCTGCCAGGCCGTGTGGAAGTTTCGCCGAGACAACGAACAAATTCTCAAATCTCAGAGGCTACTCGCCGGAAGCCAAGTAAAGATCGCCTACGGAACCGATTGCGGGATGTTCCCGTTTAGCCATGGCATTCTCGAATTCCAGGCGATGGTCAAATCGGGAATGAGTCCGGTTCGGGCCCTAAAGGCCGCCACAAGCGTCGCCGCTGAACTTTTGGGTCGTGATGACGTTGGAGTGCTTGCTCCCGGTAAGCTCGCCGATATTGTGGCTATGCTCGGCGATCCCATCGCAGACATTCGAGCCACCGCGAAAGTGGATTTTGTGATGAAGGACGGAATCGTGTACCGCAATGACAGGCGGACACGTGCTACCAAGCCGCAAGCGGCGGATGAGAGAAAGGCATCTTGAACGGTATCAACAACTGCACTGTGGAGAGTCATCGGACACGGGACAAATCCTGCCGATCGGCGATTCGGGAAGCGAGCCTGAATTCCACGTTACCAACAGAGATGTTCTTTGTGCCGAGGAATACCTCTGGCCGCTGGCCCCGTCGGATGAAGACATCGACCGTTGGGCCAACACCTCATCAGGCAATGCGACATACGCTGACGTTTCGGTTCGATTGCCACATTGCCGCCACGCATTCCGGGCATGTACTCGGATATTGTCCATAGCGAAACGAGCGCGCTGTGATCGCGGTCACGCCGGAAACCAAAACCGGCAAACGGTATATCCCTGCATTTGACTTTGCCGCCCCGTAAACAGGACGCAGAGGCGGCTAACTGATTGAAAAATAGTGACCGCGGAAGCAATCGAATCCGCAACAAAACGTACTTTCAACAACATGCAGGGCCACGGATGACACGCAAGACCATGAAAGGTGATTGAAGCCACGCAAACAGAGCGCGTATAGAGCGCGCGTTTGCCACGCCGAGATCGGTGCGGCAATGATTTTAGGCGGCGGTTTGCTAATTCTACCTGCCCGATTCGTACGAACCTTATTGTCTTGTGTTTTCGTTTGTCTTAGCAGCCTCTCAGTTGCGCCGGAATACCCCATTTGCAACGTAGCGTGCAGCAGTGTGCAGCACCGTTTCGCTTTTTCTCCGGCGAACGATGGTCCCAAAAGGTAACCGGGAGTGGGCTGAAGGTCTTCTTCCTTTAACGGTCGTTTAGCTGGCTGCGGCACACCTCGATCCCGCTGGTGCACTCCTTCTGCATTCGATATCGATTTGTTCCAACCACTCTCTGCCATTCTTGCAAGAATTTTGGCTACCCGATTGTCCAGCGTGATTTGTATGTCTTTCGAACGCCCTCGGACGCGGCCGGCGGCAGGACACCTCGGCGCTACAAATGAGGCGTGCTCATTCCTCGTTCCGACAAAAGGAACACGTATCGTGTAGCAATTCGACTCCAGTGGGTACTGCTTCGACCACCTCGACCGCGCCGGATATAGTGATGTAGGTCTGTGATCTTTGACGATCCAACACGTACAAGGCTGCTTGGCAGCATCGAAGCGAACCGATTGGTACTGCTTTGCGGAGCTGGATTGTCCATGTCCGCGCCAAGCAGCCTGATGTCCGCAGTTCAGGTCTCTCGGGCGTGCTACGACAAGTACCAGCCAATAGCGACGCTGCCTGCGGTTATGCGGGACGACATCGAACAATTGGCTGCACATTTTTACGGTACTGGCGAATTTGAGAGTGTCTTCCTGGGGAGTTTAGTGCCGTGGAATGATCTTGTTGGCCAAGCAAACGCCGGGCATGCTGCCATTGCCGATTTCCTCATCTGCAGAGCTGCCGAAGCTGTTCTGTCTGCAAATTTTGATCCTCTTATTGAACAGTGGGCAAATGGCGCAAAAGTAGCACTGCTTCCGGCCTTGAATGGGCACGAAGCTGTAGCTTTTGGGAAAGAGACGAATCCGCTGGTCAAGTTTCACGGCTGCCTAGTGCGTGATCGGGCCAAGACACTATGGACACGGACTCAACTTGCTGACCCGATCATCGCTGACCGAATCGCTACTTGTTCCCAGTGGATGGGACTGGTGCTTCCCGGTAAGGATTTGCTCATCATAGGCTTTTGGACTGACTGGGGTTATCTGAACGATGTCATCGCCAATGCCCTTAACGTCAACCAGTTCGCATCTGTCACTATCGTTGACCCCAAGAACGGTCACGAATTGCAGGCAGCGGCACCGGGTCTTTGGAATCGGCTGACTGGTGGTACAGCGCATTTTCAGCATATTCAAGCGTCTGGCGATGATGCATTAGTCGAGCTCCGAACTGCGTTTTCGAAACTGTGGGCGAAAAAATTCTATGTCCTGGGTCAACCAATGCTGGCAGCCGCTGGCAAGCAGTATTCCGCGCTCGTACCAACTCTGAGTACCGAAGAGCTTTACGATTTTCGGAGAGATGCCGAGGGCGTCCCTTACCATCGCGCCGCTCACTCAAAAACGCCTTCGCCAAGCGCGGCTGCAGCGGCGTTCTTTCACTTGCTGCTGATTGGAGCGGGAGCGGCGGCTGACGGAGCTTGGCATCGCTTCGCAGGAAAGCTCATTCGTGTCATTCACGGCGCCGGTGAGGCTGTGAATACAGTGCGAGAGCGGTATAGAGAACCGCCGGCAGCGAGGCAACCGGATATGGTCGTTTGCGCAGGCGCTTTAGATATCCCAGTGCCTGGGCACCTGATTGCGTCCGGTGCTGGAGCCAGCGTAGTTAGGCCCGGTGCAGGTGGTAGCACTCCATGGTTGACGATCGACCAAGCACGCGGAGAATTACACATATGATGGATTTAAGATCTTCCGTTCAGATCATCCTGCAGGATGCCCGTTACGACACTTGGCTGCTGGCGATTGACGATCTTCAAGCAATCGGATTTGAAGATGATGCTGTCATGGGCTTCGCCTGCATTTTTGATGATGTTGCTTTCCTTCTGAGTCACTGGCAAGAAATTGAAGCAAAGTTTCTGACACGGCACGCTGCATCTCTGCGAAAAGCTGGCGAAAAAACGTGGAACATCTACTCTGTCTTTCTTTCATCTGGAAAAGCCGATGAGGTTCAATTACGGGAAGTCCGCTGGATCGAAGAAGATCTGGAGCGGACTAGAAAGCTCGCGGCGTGCGGTCTCAGTAATCGTGATGAAATTGTTACGGCTTTGCTTCCTCTGTTGCCAATCCAGCGCCAGCCGGTGCTCGACACTGAGGAATTTAACTTGACCCTGCGTCTTGAAAAGCGGATTGCTGCGATTGCACCTGATGCAGCCAGCGCTGTTCTGGACAACTCGGTTTCCGCTGCTGACGTCGTTCGGTTGCTCGGGGCGAAAACATGAAATTGCAATTTGTCGAGCTATCCGGTTTTCGAGGCTTTCGTGAAAGGACGCGATTCAACTTCGCTAGTGGGTTTACTGTGCTGAGTGGACACAATGGCACAGGCAAGAGCACAGTCCTCGACGCGATCGATTTCGCGTTAACAGGAACCATCAACAAATTCAGTGTGAAGGCTGCCAAGGGAGGTGGGCTGGAAGAACATATTTGGTGGGTCGGATCCGGTACAGGGGAGTCGCACTACGTGTCCATAGGATTTAATGATGACTCCGACTCCAATGGGACGTTCGTCCTAACACGAAGTCGCGAGAGCGGACCTACAGCCAATGCGTCTGAAATAATCCAACGATTGTGCAAGCCTTCCGGGGCAAAGGTGTCGGTGGAAACCTTGCTGCAAACCACACTGATCCGGGACGAATTTATAGCCGGTCTGAGTCTTGACCTTCCGGAGCAAACAAGGTTTGCTTTGGTACGGGAGGCAATTGGAAGCCTGGTTGGTCCCGACTATTCGGAACGAACTGCGGCTATTCTGAACGCCGCAGTTGCGACAAAAGGGCGCCAAGAAGAACGTATAAAAGAGCTTCAGAGCGAACTCGGAAGAACTTTGAGTGACCTTACGGAAGCGAGAAGTCTCGCTGAGCGCTCATCGGATATATCAGAAGCATTGAGCATCATTCAGTCCCTACCCATTTCTCTTCCGGCGACTCCTGCAGAGAGGGTCAGCACCATACAAAGATTAATTGCGGAGAGGCGGCTAGCGCTACAGCAGATGGATGCAATGCGCGTTCGGCTGAAGGAACTTGAGGCCGAGGTAAATTTCTTCTCCTCGCAAAGCGGCCGTGAACAGATCGAATCGGCAAGTCTCGCACGTGAGCGAGCTGCTTTGGAGAAGAAAAATGCGGATGAGCGGTTGGCCTTGGCTGTTAAGGCGAACTTGGCGGCAAAGGAAGAGGATGAACGCGCGTCACACCTTTCAGCAATTCTTGAACATGGAGAGCGCATCGGCCTGCAAGAGGGCCACTGTCCGCTGTGCGATGCCGTTCGTACGGACCGCGAGTTCGCTGATGCTATTGCCGCTGCGAAGGCACGGCTGGCAAGACGAGGGGAAACATTGGCGAGACTCAGTGCCGAGGCGGCTTCCGCACGGTCGGAAGCTGAGATGGCCGGCAGGACTCTCGCAGATGCCGACAGGGAATATTCAGAATTGCAGCGGCGTCGCGAAGCGCTCGACCGCTCTCTCGCTGTCATTCGGCAAACCTACTCGCGGCTCGGAATCAAAGAGTCGCCCAATACCGCGCGAGAGGCCGAGGAACTCCTCTTTCGAGATCAAAACAGCCTCGTGCGATTGGAGAGAGCATTCGCCATTTTGGAAACCTCGAACGCCATGGATAGGGTGCAGACATTGGAGACGAGGGTTGCGCATTTGCGGGAGAGGGTAGACCAAGAAGCAGCGAGGCTAAGCGCTGTCGAGCGTGCCGTCGAGGTTGCACGACAAATAGATGCTGCTTCAAAAACGGTAGCAAATCAAATCTTGATGGAACAATTTGATACGGTCATGCCGCTGCTGAAGGAGCTATACAGGAGACTGCGGCCCCATTCTGATTGGACGGAGATCGAGTCAGATTTTGGTGGTAAGGTTCGCGGATCGCTCAATTTTCTTGTCGCAGGTGGTCACAATCCGCAATTCCTATTTAGCAGCGGACAGCGACGCGCCGCCGGATTAGCTTTCCTGCTTGCGGTGCACCTATCAAGACCCTGGTCAGCTTGGCAGTCTCTGCTGCTCGACGACCCGGTGCAGCACATTGATGACTATCGAGCGCTGAACCTCGTAGAGGTGCTCGCTGCGATTCGACGAACCAACAGACAGGTTGTTGTCGCCGTGGAAGACGCCGCCTTAGCCGACCTGCTCTGTCGAAGATTACGGAGCGAACGTACCGATATCGGACGCATCTTCGAACTCCGTATTTCGAAAACAGGAGCTGCTGAGATAGGCTCGCAACGGGATATCCTTCCAATGCCTGGTCTTGTGCTCCGGGCCACACAAGCGTCGTGATTTAGTCTGAGCATCGAAATAAGCTCAATCCCGAGTGAGCTGCCAAAATGGATCCCCCAGATCGGTGGAACGGAAAAATGGGTACTAGACCGTCGCTCAACTCTGATGAGCCGGCGATCCTGCCGGAGGTGGACTCGTGGGCTGATCTTGCCCAACTCCTCTCTGGTTTTGAACCGGATCGCGTCCCTCCACTTGTCGCGGCACGGGAGCTCGAGCCTATTTATCCAATGCTCCATGCGCTAACGCGTGGCTCCTTGGGCCACTTCTTTCTTCGGATTGCGGCGCTTGAGGCGCTGGTTGAAGACAGCCGCACCGTGGCGTGAACAAGATAGCCCGTAGATCTATCTCGAATACGACGGCAACACTCAGACGCTGCTGCCAAGCAACACGAGCAGGATCACTGAGCCAGAAGGATGGTTCCAATGAGTGATCGCGTTTACGAAATCCTGCGCGTTCGTGCTCGCGGGAAGAAAGAGGGATGGGTGTTCCCGTCCAAGCGTTCAAAATGTGGTCATCTCACGAACATGGCAAAACAGTTCCGGTTGGCTCGTGAAAAAGCAGGTCTTCCAGAAGACCTCGTTTTGTATTGCGGCAGGCACGATTACGGTACTCGTGTTCTCAGCAACACCGGAAATCTCGCAGCGGTCATGAAAACGATGGGGCACAAGGAAGGCTGCCTCGACCGTCATTATCGATTTCGAAATTCACCTTGGCCGTGACTCTACCGTTATGATTCTTCGGGCCATCGGTCCAGTATGGGATGGCAACGAAGTCTGGCTGCTCGCCGGGGGCGGTAGAAATCGAATTGCGGATGGCGTCCTCATAACCGCTGGACTGCAGCTTCCGTGCCCTCGCGGTTCCGGATGTCGAGAAAGAGAAGGGTATTCAGCGTTCCGAAGAGCATGGCGATCGGTACAGGAACAACCAGGAAGCACAATTGGCAAAGGAGTTTCGTTGCCTCTTCATTTGCCCGACGAAGCACAAAGATCACCGAGAAGATCGCGATTAACGTGACCAGCAGCCCGCCGTAGAGGATCACCACTGCGCTTCTCCGTTGCCGGACCAACACGGCGCTTCGCCTCCACGCCGAGCGCATGCCTTTGCCTTCAAGCATGATTGCCGGAACCGCGAAAGTCGTGATCACAATCACCGCTAACCCGGGAAGCACAAAGAACTGAAGTCCGAAACTCGCTAAAAAACCTACGGCGAACGCTAGAAGGATCACGCGACTGAGTGTCTGCATAACCCGGTGGAGCACGCTGCCAAACGAGAGTCCCGTTCCTGCGTGGTCCGCAGAGACAATCTCTGAAATCCCGGCTAGAGCCAGCATTGGCGAAAGAAAGCAATAGCAGATGTAAGAAACGATCCAGGTCCATCTCATGAGCCAGTTCATGCTTTGCCAAACCTGGATCGAATCCCATGAAGCATCGTAGCCGGCGGGCTGTATCGTTCGCACCACTAACATGATTGCTATGAAACTCAATGCAAACGGCCACAGCGAGGCTGCCAACAACACTGCTCCCCGTCGACGGATAATGTCGCACGCGCAGCCAATGATTGAAAACCAATACGTCATTTGTACTTGGAGTGGCCGATCATCGGACGGCTTGTCTCCACACGAAATACTTCTGGAATCCCTCGAAACGTTCACCAATTGAAGATCTAAAATCCTCCACACACGGTCACACAGCTCGCGAGGCATGCCGGAGTAACCCTCTGCTATCCCCTCGCGGTGATGCAGGCAAGTGTATCGCTCCGCCCGAGCGGTCACGCCGCATCGATTCGTTCCACTGCTAGTCTCGCTTGGGCGGATCGGGCGTCTTTGATGATTTCCTCTCTGCCGGTCTAAACCCGACCCTGCGTCCCGAACGATAAGCACTCGTGTATCTACTGGCGGAGCCCATCATATTTCGCAGTGCGGCCGCATTCGAATTGTAGGTGAGCGAGGAATCGTGAGGAATGTTGAAACCTGAAGCAGTCAGGACTGCATCCTGGTTGGCGCCGAGAAAGACGAAATTCCAACTGCACTTCTCTTGTTGCTCCTTCACCATATCGGCGATCTGTTCTCGTGTGAACTCCGTACTCCGGTTTTCCTCACCATCAGTAAGAATCAAGACCAGTACTTTGGCCGGCCGTTCCGCTTCTGGCATTCTTTTTAATTCATTGTCGAGAACTTGGACAGTGCGGCCGATTGCATCGTGCAGTGCGGTCCAGCCACGCGGAACAAATGTCTCGTGGTCCAGCATCGGAACGTCGGAGAGAAGTTTGTCGAAAACCTCTTCGTACTGATCGTCGAATTGCACCAGCTTAAGCTTGGCTTGCCCAGGTTCCAGCTTCTGCGAGAGCACGAATTCGTTAAAGCCCGAAATGGTCGCGTCAACCACCGATGCCATCGAGCCGGAGCGGTCAAGAATTACTGCTATCCGTGTAAGATCCTGTTTCATTGCATCTCCTCGGTTCGAGCGCGAGCTGTTGAATTAGCCGGGACGAACTTTACTTCCGACCGGACTCGATCTTCAACCTCTTCTCTACGGAATAGTTGATCGTATGCTTCGTTTCTCAGCCAATCTGGCAATAAGTTGAAGTAGAACTCGTCTCCGAGTACTCCACTGATACCTCCCGGAAGTGAACTCACACCACGCATTCCGTCTGGCTCCCCCTCGAATACGGACCTTTTTGATGGACCGCGATTAAACGTGAACGACTTCTCGTCTGCTGCCCTTAATCCATGATTGGCGACATCGACGGTCCGGAATCCACCGTCTGTAGGGATTCCTGGCAGATTGGGAAGAGGCTGCGAAAATGCGCCACCGGCATTCGGAATACTGAATGGATCACCCAAGATGTGAGCAAACGTTATTCGGTGGAGCTTGCCCCAGCGGTAGTCATTCAGATCCGTGGAGCCACCAAAGGCACCTTTGAATGCTGGACCGGAGAGAAGCGATAGAGAATTCGCCAGACTTTGCATAATGACAATATCGCGACGATCCGTTGCGATAGAGACACCGGGAACGTTGAAGAAGTTCACGCCGGACGCCCCTATTCCCTGAGCGGTGGAGAAATTTTCGAGCAGGTGCCGGAGTGCCGTGAGGGCCTGCTCATCTGCGGGCGTGGGCAGACCATACGGGAGTAGAGCTGCGTCAATCGTGTTGCCGACAAATTGGCCACGCCAGACGCTATATACGGTAGCTGCCACGCTGTTCGCGATCTCTTCTGAAGAGCGAGGATGCAGGAGGCCCGGTTGATCGCCCGCATCGTATCCTTCCGGAATGCCAGTCGGAGTGGTGAAGTTCCACGTGGCAAGCCGAGAAACGGCGTCTTGTACAGCGGGCACTGACGCCAGCGCACGCAGTTGGGAGTTTGTGCTGGTCTTGGCATTCGTAAACGCTTGGGTGATGTAAGGAACGAAGAACTCGGCGTCAAAGAGCGTAACGTCCGACTGCATCTTCTCCATATCCGAAAAGGAGATGGTGCTGTTCGCCAGCCCGTCGCGAATCATCTGGGTCACTCGTCCAGCGCGAAAACCGGCATCAATAAAGTTGTAATTGAGATAGTAGATGCCTGCACCCGGACGCTTTGTTCCGAGCGGATTGTTGTTGAGCGTGACTCCAGCAGGGTCGTTATTGGTATTTACGAAAAATCCTGCAGGAGGATTAATGATGTGTGGCATCTCGGCGGCGGGAAGAATCTCGTATGGGACCGCTTGATTCGGTTGCGGATGAATCACAGGAAGCCACTCGTTACCGCCTGTGCCGTTGCGAATAAAGAATGGGGGCAGTCCGTTGACGGTTTCGGCCTGAAGATCTTCGCGTACAGGTATCTCGCCAATCGCAAAATAAGCGATGTTGCCTTCTACGTCCGAGTACGCGAGGTTTGAGGTTGCCGTACGAAAAAACGAGTTTCCAGTCTGGAACTCAGTAAGATTCCGTGCTTCGTTCCAAGCCAGCACAGCTTCGAGATCGCGTGAACCGCTGAAGCTGGTCCACTGGATGCTTATTCCACTGCCGGTTTTCGGATCGAAGGAGATGAGTGGACCGTTGTTACGCCGCGGTACGACCAGGGTTGCGGCAGGGATAGCTCCGGCCGCGGGAACAGTGACGAGAACTCCTGCGTTATTGACCCTAAACGTTTCCGGAATCGGGATGATCGGTTCGTTCTTACCATTGAATACCGTGCTGAAGCCGCTGGGGGAATTGGGGTCGGGGACAATCTTCTCCTGAAATGTATCGGTCGTGTCGAGAGGATCGTCCGTCAGTCCCCAGGAAACGAATTTGTTGTGTCCAAGAAGGATGAGAGGAAGTCCTGGAAATTGCTCGCCGAT
>Ga0070741_10005653_pt1 | contig 27547 bp, 22 predicted proteins | sample Coa_R1_4_FD_66440 | JGI IMG/M metagenome (GOLD analysis project Ga0070741, IMG submission 66440) | Surface soil microbial communities from Centralia Pennsylvania, which are recovering from an underground coalmine fire - Coalmine... | ecosystem: Environmental > Terrestrial > Soil > Unclassified ...
AATTGGCGGGTTTCTGGTCCCTTTGCCCCCAGAGGTGCCCCTGCCATGTCCCGCTCCGTCGCTGTCATCGATTCGGACGCCGCGCTCGCCAGTCATCTCGTACAGGAATTGTCGCGGCTCGGGCTGCGCGTCGAGTCGTTCGCCGACGCCACCGAGGTCATGGCGCGCAAGGACGGGCTGCCCGATCTGATCGTCCTGTGCATCGATCCCAAGCGCACCGGCTGGGCGGTCTGCAACCGCCTGCGCAAGAGCGCGACGCTCAAGTCGACGCCGCTCATCATCACCAGCGCCGAGGCGACGGAGAAAGATTTCGAGGATCACAAGAAGCTCAAGACGCGCGCCGAGGAGTACCTGCACAAGCCGTTCGGCGTCGAGGCGCTGGTGGAAAAAGTCTCCGGGTTGATCGGCCTGCCCGAGCCGAGCGTGTCGCAGGAGCTCGAGCTGCCGATGGAGTCGGAGGAGATCTCCGTCGAGGACGCGGGCGTGGTCGTCGAGGACGAGGCGCCGGCGTTCGATCTGATGTCGCAGCCGAACGATCTGCTGATGGACGACTCCGAGGATCGCACGCGCGTCGGCGTGATGAACGTCGACGGCGAAGTGGACATGGAGACCGACGCCGCGTTCGCCGCCATCGGCGTGGAGCACGGCGGCGTCGAGCCGTCGACGCTGGTGGTGCCGCCGAGCCAGAACCCGGCGCGCAACCTCGGGCTCGCCCCGCCGCCGCCCGCGACGCCGATGCGCAACGACACGTCGGCGCGCCACGACGCCACCGCCACCGACGATCCGTTCGCGCTGCCCGACAGCCCGTTCGATCACGAGCACGAGGAGCCGCCCGTCCCGCAGCCGCTGCCGGCCAAGGCGCCGTCGGTGGATCTCGATCTCGGCCTCGACGCCGTGGCGCAGCAGGCGTCGCAGGAGCCGCAGCGCCCGCGCCGCGCGTCGTCGCCGCAGATCCTCGCGTCGGCGCCGCCGCCGCCCTCCGGCGCAGCGCCGAGCGGCGCGCACGACACCGGCGCGCACGACACCACGCAGGCGGTGATCGCCGAGCTGCGCCGCGAAAAAGAGCGGCTGCAAAAAGAGAACGAGGAGCTGAAGACGCGCCCGGCGAAATCGGACGCCGCGCCGCCGTCGGGATTTTCGCGCGAGCGCGAGTTTCTCAACCTGCGCGAGATCATCAACAAGAAGGAAAAAGAGATCCTCGATCTGCGCGACTCGGTCGACGCCAAGGATCGCCAGCTCCTCGACGGCAAGGACAAGCTGCGCGAGCTGGAGCGGCGCGCCCGCGATCTCGACGAGACCAAGCTCGGCACCGAGCGCGAGCTGGTGGCGGCGCGCGAAAAGATCGAGGCGCTGCAGCACGACAAGGATCGCGTGGTCGAGCGCGAGAAGCAGGTGAAGGGCCGCCTCGAGGACGCGCTCAAGACCATGACGCGCTACGAGGGCGAGATCGAGGCGTGGAAGAAGAAGCACGCCGACGACGTGGCCGCGCTCGAGCAGAGCTACAACGACACCATCGCCACGCACCAGTCGGAGCTGCAGGAGCTGCGCGGGCGCCACGCGTCGAACCTCGAGCAGAAGCAGGACGAGCACGCGGCGCAGCTGCGCGAGCTGGTCGATCGCCACGAGCACGAGAAGGGCGAGCTGACCGAGAAGGCCGACGCCGAGCGCGGCCGCCTCGAGGCCGAGCACGCGCGCGCGCTGCAGCAGTTGCGCGAGGCGTCGAACAACGAGCGCGAGGCGCTGCGCCTGCGCCACGAGTCGACGGTCGCCGATCTCACGCAGCAGCACGAGACCGAGGTCGCCGGGCTGCGCGACAGCCACGCCGGCATCGTCGGGCAGTTGCAGAGCGAGCACGACGAGGCGCTGCGCGAAAAAGATCAGCTGCACGCCGACGAGCTGGCCGGCCTGCGCGCGCGCCACACCACCGACTCGAAGGCGCTCGAGCGCAAGCACGCCGAGGAGACCGCCAAGCTGCACGACTCGTATCGCGGCGAGCTGGCCGCCGCCGACGAGCGCCGCCAGCGCGAGCTGAGCGATCGCGCGCGCGAGCACAAGGCCGAGGTCGAGAGCGTGATCGGCGAGCACCTGCGCGAGAAGCAGCAGCTCGAGGCCGAGCACGAGCAGGCGGTGGCGGCGCTCGACGAGCGGCGCCAGGAGGAGCTGCGCGCCGCCGCCGAGTCGCACGCCAGCGCCATCGCGCAGGCGACCACGCAGTTCGAGCAGCGGCTCGCCGACGAGATGAAGGCCGCGCGCGATTCGCACCAGCGCAAGTTGCAGGCGCTCGAGGAGTCGCACGCCGATCTCAAGGCCGGCATGCAGCAGCGCCACGCCACGCAGCTCGAGGAGCTCAAGGCGCAGCACGCGCAGAACGTCACCGAGTTCCAGACGGCGCTCGAGGAGCGCGACGGGATCATCCGCTCGGGACAGGCGCGCATCGCCGAGCTGGAGACGGGGCTGTCGGGCGCCGAGGAGACGACGCGGCAATTGCGGCAGGAGCTGGCCGAGCACCAGGCGCGCCTCGCCGCCGCGATCGCCGAGGTGGCCGAGCGCGATCAGCGGCTCGCCGAGCGCGCGCAGCGGATCGCCGAGCTCGAGCAGGAGTCGGCCGGCTACCAGGATCAGATCCTGAAGGCGTACCAGCGCATCAAGAGCGACGAGAGCATCGTCAGCCGCGCCAAGAAGGCGCTGGCCATCGCGCTCACGCTGCTCGACGAGAGCGCCGCCGACGGCTCGGACGAGGCCAGCTCGTGACGTTCGGGAGTCCGCGCGCGGTTTGCGGACTCCTGCTGGCGGCGGCGGTGGGCGCGGCGTCGGGCGGTTGCCGCGCGACCGCGACGGTGAATCAGTACGACGGCGGCGGCGACGCGGGCGTGCCCGACCTCGCGCCGCCGGAAGATCTGTACGGCGTCGACTTCACCGTGGTGCCGGATCTCGCGTGCTCGGCGCCGGCGGGTCCGGAGATCTGCGGCAACGGCTGCGACGACGATCGCAACGGCTACGTCGACGACGACGATCCGGCGTGCACCACGCAGATGATCGTCACCTTCGCCGCCGGCTCGCCGACGCTCGGCCGCGTGATCCTCGAGCCTCAGCCGCGCATCGTGGTGCTCGACGGCAACCCGGTGCAGGCGGGCGCGTTCGGCGAGTACCGGCGCGCGTTCAGCTCGGCGGCGTTCCTCGCCGTCGAGAACGGCACCGAGGTGCGGCGCATCGAGCTGACCGACGGCGGCGGCGGCGCGGGCGCGTTCACCGACTATCACCCGGCGAGCGGCTACGCGACGCGCGACGTGTGCGTGTTCAACGGCGAGCTGATCGTCGTCGAGCGCAACTCGTCGTCGACGCTGCACCGGCTGATGCCCGACGGCGCGACGGAGATCGGCACCGTGCCGCTCGGCGCGGTCCTCGCCACCGCCTGCGCCTCCGACGGCAACAACCTCTACGTCGCGGTGCACGACGCGCTCGGCCAGTCGTCGTTCTTCGTCTTCGACAAGACGTACACGCAGACCGCCACGCTCGGCATGCCCGCCGCGCTCGCCGCCGCCGGCTACCTCCACTGCCTCGACATCGCCTGGACCAAGAAGCAGGGCGTCTTCTACGGCCTGTTCACCACCGACCTCAATCCCAAGGACTCGGTGTTGAGCGCCGATCAGATCTTCCCGTTCGCCTTCGACGGCGGCTCGGGCGCGCCGCTCGACGCCGGCATCATCCACGGCATCGGCGAATTCGTCCCGTAGCTACGCGAACGACTCCATGATCTCGCGCGCGAGGAAAGTCTCGACGAGGCCCGGGTCGAACTGCGGCCCCGCCTGGCGCTTCATGATGACGCGGCACTCGTCGATCGGAATGGCGCGCTTGTACGGGCGATCGGTCGCCATCGCGTCGTACGCGTCCGCGAGGCACACGATGCGCGCCAGGATCGGGATCGCCTCGCCCTTGAGCTTGTCGGGATAACCCGATCCGTCCCAGCGCTCGTGGTGATTGCGGATGCACGCGATCATCGGCTTGAGCATGTCGAGCTGCACCGCGATCTGATAGCCGACCACCGGGTGGATCTTCATGTGCGTCCACTCGGTGTCGTCGAGCGGCCCCGGCTTGAGCAGCACCGCGTCCTTGACGCCGATCTTTCCAATGTCGTGCAAGAACGCGCCGAACTCCAGCGTCTCCAGCTCGCTCTCCGACAAATTCAGCTCGCGCCCGAGCGCCATCGCGTACACCGCCGTGCGCCCGCAGTGGCCCTTCGTGTACGGATCTTTCGCCTCGATCGCCTCGGCGAGCCCGAGCAGCGCCTGCCGCGACGCCGCCTTCAAGCTCTCGTACGCCACCTGCAGCTCGCGCGTGCGCTCCTTGACGACCACGTCGAGCAGCTTCTCGCGCTTCTGCAATTTGCCGTACTCGAGGCCGAGCTTCTTGATCAGCTCCTTCTGATCGCGCTCGAGCCGCTGCAGGCGCAGGCCCTCGGACACGATGCCGGTGAGCTGCCAGCGCTGATCGGGCCCGGCGAGAAAGCGGAAGACTTTTCCCGGCAGCGCGTTGTCGAGGTCGCGGCCGACCTGATCGTCGGGCGTCATCACGACGATGAACGCGTCGGGCTGCGCCGCCACCGTCTCGGCGACGATGCGCGCGGCGTCGAGCGGCGGCTTCTGATCGACGATCACCACCGCGTACTCCGCCGCGCCCAACCGGTGAATCGCGTCCACCTCGGTGTGCGCCACGTCGGAGGTGACCTGGGCTTTCAGCACCTCGCGAATCTCCGCGAGCGCGGTGGGGCTCGGATGAACGATGAGCGCGCGACTTCCCACTGTCCCAAGGATAGCACGTGCCAGCGCGCGGCGGTTCCGCTACCTTACGCCGCCGTGGAGCAGCTCTCGGGAAATGTCCAGGGTCTCTCGACCGCGCAGAAGCGGCTGCTCGACCGCATCTGGCGGCGGCGCATCGATCCGTCGTTCATCGTGTCGCCGGAGCTGGCGACGTTCTTGTGCGAGTGCTCCCGCGAGATCGATCGGCAGATCGGGATCCTCGTCGATCGCAAGGGCAACATCGAGTACGTGATCGTCGGCGACGATCACAAGCTGTACCTGCCGGATCTCGGGCCGCGGCGCGCGGGCATCGGGCGGTTTCGCGGCGTCCGGCTGGTGCACACGCACCTGCGCGGCGAGCCGCTGACGCGCGACGACCTGATCGATCTCGCCAAGCTGCGCCTCGATCTCGTCGCCGCGATCCAGATGCGCCCCGACGGCACGCTCGGTCCGCTCAGCGCCGCGCACCTCCTGCCGCCGAATCCCGAGGGCGAGCAGTGGCGGACGCTCGAGCCGATCTCGGCGCACGAACTACAGCGCGGGCACGAGCTGGATTTTCGCGAGCTGGTGCGCTCGCTCGAGGAGGAGTTCGCCGCCACCGCGGCCCGGGCGCGCGTGGTCGACGACGGCCGCGACCGCGCGCTGCTGGTGCACCTGCAGGTCGGACGCAGCCGCGCCGACGCGCCCGAGGTCTCCGAGGCGCGCGTCCACGAGCTGCGCGAGCTGTGCCGCACCGCCGGCGTGCGCGCGCTCGACGTGGTCACGCAGCGCCGCCCGCAGCTCGATCCGAAATTTCTCGTCGGCAAGGGCAAGCTGGAGGAGCTGGTCACGCGCGCGCTCCAGGCCGACGCCACGATGCTGGTGTTCGATCACGATCTCACGCCGGCGCAGGCGCGCTCGATCTCCGACGCCACCGAGCTCAAGGTCCTCGATCGCACCATGCTGATCCTCGACATCTTCGCGCAGCACGCCCACTCGCGCGACGGCAAGCTGCAGGTCGAGCTGGCGCAGCTCAAGTACACGCTGCCGCGGCTGCACGAGAAGGACACGATGATGTCGCGCCTCACCGGCGGCATCGGCGGCCGCGGCCCGGGCGAGACCAAGCTGGAGCTCAACCGCCGGCGCGCGCGCGATCGCATCCACCTGCTCGAGCAGCAGATCAAGGAGCTGGGCAAGCGGCGCGGGCAGCGGCGCGCGCTGAGGACGCGCAGCGCGCTCCCGATCGTCTCCATCGTCGGCTACACCAACGCCGGCAAATCGACGCTGCTCAACACGCTGACCAAGGGCGACGTGCTGGTCGAGGACAAGCTGTTCGCCACGCTCGACCCGACGTCGCGGCGGCTGCGCTTTCCCGACGAGCGCGAGATCATCGTCACCGACACCGTCGGCTTCATCCGCGACCTGCCGAAAGATCTGATGGCGGCGTTTCGCGCCACGCTCGAGGAGCTGGACGAGGCCGACCTGCTGCTGCACGTCGTCGACGCGGCGGACGCGGCGCGCGAGGCGCAGATCGCCGCCGTCGAACGGATCCTCGACGAGCTGAAGCTGATGGAGAAGCCGCGGCTGATCGTGTTCAACAAGATCGATCGGCTCGCCGACGAGCAGCTGATCGAGCTGGCCGCCGAGCGCGAGCGCTCGATCGCGGTGAGCGCGAAGCAGGAGCAGACCATGCAGCCGCTGCTCTCGGCGATGGAGCGGATCCTGTGGTCGGAGAACAAGCTCGTCGACGCCGGCGCGCCGCCGAGGCCGGCGGCTACTTCTGAGGAAACGCCTTGAGCACCGCCTTGCCGTTCTGCACCGCCACGTCGAAGCGCACGCCGCGCACGCCCGGCTGCTCGAGCACCTTCGGCACCTGCTTCGCCAGCGAGTTCACCAGCGACTGGTAGCTGACGTTTCCCCCTTCGCCCGCCTGCGCGCGCGCGTCGACGTACTTCTTGTGCAGCGCGCGCAGCTCGGCCTCGCTCATCCCGGGAATGTTGGCCGCGGGAACCGGCGTCGTGCGCGGTCCCGCCGCGGCGCTGCCCGGCACCGGCGGCGGCGACGCGCGTGACGGCGGCGGCGGCGCTCCCGTCGGCGGCGCGTGCGATCCGGGAATCGGCGGCGGCCCGCTGCGCGGTTTCGGCGGCAGGATCGACGGCGCCTCCACCGGCTGCTGCGGCAGCTCGCCCGACGAGCCGCGCTTGCGCAGCACCAGCTCGATCGGCATCTCCTTGCCTTCGCGCTCGGCCGCGCGCCGCGCCTTGGCGAGGTGCTTGACGTAGGTCCCAGCGTCGATCTCGCGGAGCGTGCGGTTCCAATAAGTGATGTAGATGTTCCACTTCTGAAGCATCGTGTTGAACTTGAACCGCACGCCGGTGTTGCGGATCTGCTGCTGCTGCAGGAGCAGGAGCGCGCGCGTCACCTCTTTGCGGGCGACGAGCGGCTCCAGCTTCTCGATGCCCATGAAGTACTGCTCGTAGAGTTGCTTGACGCGCTCGATCTTGATCGCGAGCTCGGCGAGCAGCTCGCCGATGTCGGGGGGCTGCGCGACGGGACCTTTTGGATCCGGCACGGTTTGATTGTACCACGACGGCGTGGTACCGCTTCGCCATCGTGAGCGCAAAACCGGTTTTTCTCGTCGGAGTTTTGATTTTTGGTGCGTGCAGTCCCGAGGAGGCGAAGCACAAGGCCGCGGGCAACGTGCTCTTCAAGCAGCGCGATCTCGACGGCGCGGCGCGCGAGTACCGCGAGGCGATCAAGGCCAACCCCAAGGACGCCAACGGCCACACGCTGCTCGCCAACGCGCTCTTCGAGCAGGGCAGATACGACGAGTCGCGCCGCGAGTATGGGGCCGCGCTCGCGCTCGACGGAAAAGCGCGCGCCGCGCTCCAGGGCACCGTGATGATCGACCTGCGCGAGAAGAAGGACGACGCCGCGCGCGCCACGCTCGAGCGCATGATCGCCAACGAGCCGCGCGACTCCGAGGCGCGCGCCGCGCTCGGCAAGATCCTCTACGCCAGGAACGATCTCGACGGTGCCGAGCGTAACTTGCGCGAAGCGCTCGTCTACGCGCAGAACGATCCCTCTGCTCTCTATACGCTCGGCCTCGTGCTTGCAAAAAAGAAGGACCAGGATCAGGCGAGCGTGATCTTCGATCGCCTCGAGCGCGTCACGCCCGACAAGGCGTACGCGCCCTACGGACGCGCGGTGGCCGCCGCCGCAACCGGCCGCAGCGACGAGGCGCTCAAGCAGCTCGCGGTCGCGCTCGACCGCGGGATCGAAGATCTGGACGCGGTGGAGCGCGACGACAGCTTCGCGGCGATTCGTTCGCTGCCGAAGTTCGCCGAGCTCGTCGCCGCCGCCCGGACGCGCGCGCCGCCGAAGAAAGGCAGCCCTGGCCCATGATCAATCGCCGCGCGCTCCTCCCGATTTGGCTGGTTCCGCTGCTCGCCGCCTGCGCTCCTCAACCTCCCCGACAAAGAGTCCCGCTCGCCGCTTCGCGCCTCGACGCGCCGCTCGCGCCGTCGTCGTCGCCGTCGTCGCGCGAGGCCGAGCCGCCGCTGCCGCGCAGCCCCGACGTGAACCGCGAGGTCATGGGCTGGCTGGTCCTCTCCGACGGGCTGCGCGTGATGCGCGCGCTGCTGCCGTCGAACGCGCAGGTGGCCGCGCCGCAATTGCAGAGCGAAGTGTTCGCCGCGCTCGGCGTCGATCCGCTGATCGGGCAGCTGGTCGATCTGCGCCGCCCCGCCGCGCTGGCGCTGCTCAACCCGGGGCTCTTGGCGTCACCGACGGTGCGCCCCTACGTCGCCATGCTGCCGATCGTCTCGCGCGACGCCGTCGAGAAGGCGCTGATCGCGCGCGGCGCGCCGCTCGAGCGCGAGCCGTGGGGCTTCGCGGTGGCGACGCGCGCGGGGCGCATCTACGTCGGGTTCGCCGACGGCTACGCGCTGATCGCGTGGCGCGCCGATCTCCTCGACGCCGCGCGCCGCCAGCTGGTGCCGCACCTCGCCGCGCGCGCCGACGCGCCGATCATGCTGCACGTCGATCTGGAAAACGTCTACGCGTCGTTCGGCAAGCAGCTCGACGGGATCGTCGGCAACGTGCTGCGCGTCGCCGAGACCAGCGCCGGCGCGCCCGATCCGCAGTTGGTCTACGCGCTGCGCGGCCTGCGCCAGGTGACGCGCTCGCTCGACAGCGTCTCGTCGCTGGAGCTGCTCGCCGACGTCGACTCGGGCGGGCTCACGCTCACCGCGCGCCTCGACGGAAAACGCGACGGCGCGTGGCACGAGTGGGTGCGCGCGCAGCAGCCGGGTCCCGCGTGGGGCGTGCAGTTCCTCCCGCGCGACGCGGTGATGGTCTACACCACGCGCTCCTCGCCGCGCGGCCGCGCCGACGACGTGCGCGCCGCGGTGGCGTACCTCGACGGCGCTCAGGCGGCAAAATCGGCCGAGCGGCCCGAGCAGCTCGATCGCTGGCGGCGCGCGCTGGAGAAGGGCGCCGCGCAGGCCGACGGCGAGCTGGCGTACGCGGTGTGGCCCGGCCGCAAGGGCGGCGTCGGCATCGGCGGCGCGTATCGGCTGAGCGATCCGCAGGCGGCGCGCGCGGCGATGCGCGAGATGTACGGCGAGCTGGCGCCCGCGCTCGGCGCCGTCGTCGTGCGCGCGCTGATGCTCGATCCCGCGCGCTTCGCGCCGCGCGCCGCCGTGCACCAGCGCGCCGCGCGGCTCGGCGGCGCCGACGTGGAGCTGGTCGAGGTCGCGCTGCGCTGGCCGACCGGCGCCGAGAGCGAGCGGCGCGCGTTCGAGGCGCTGTTCGGCCCCAAGCTGACGATGGCCACCGCGTACGTCGGCGACCAGGCGCTGTTCGCGCTCGGCGCCGACTGGTCCGAGCGGCTCGGCGCCATGCTGTCGACGGCGCGCGGCGAGACCGCGGCGTCGGTGAACGACGAGCCGGCGTTCGCCGAGGCGCTCGCCTATCACGATCGCTCGCGCGTCTCGCTGTCGTATCTCGAGACCGGCCGCATGGCGCGCTTCGCCGCCGGCCTCATCGCGCAGGTGAGCGAGCTCGACGAGACTCACCGCTCCAGCCTGGCCGCGCTCGTCGAGCACGCCGGCTCGGGCGCGATCGTCTCCACCACCAACGCCTCGGGCGCGCGCTACGAATTGACCACGCACGTGCCGCAGTCGGCGATCCTCGGCACGGCGAAGCTCAACGGCGTCCTGTGGCGCATGGCGCTCTCGCCGATGCTCAACCCGCCGTCGGTGCCGCCGCTGCCGCTGCCGCCGCCGCACGTCACGCCGCCGCTCGTCCCGACGGGAGTTGGGCCGACCTTATAACGCTGCTACATTCTCTCGCGTGTCGCTCGTCTGGTTCATCCTGCTGATCGGCGGGCTCATCACCGTCCACGAAATGGGACACCTCGTCGCCGCCAAGCTGCTCGGCGTCGGCGTGGTGAAGGTGTCGATCGGCTTCGGCCCCAAGCTGGCGTCGTTCACGCGCGGCTCGACCGAGTACGCGCTGTCGGCGATCCCGCTCGGCGGCTACGTGCGCCTCTACGGCGAGGAGCGCGACGACGAGGTCAAGCCCGGCCACGAGCCGCGCGCGTTCTATCTGCGCCCCGCGTGGCAGCGCCTGGTGGTGATCCTCGCCGGCCCGACGGCGAACCTGATCTTTCCGGTGCTGGTGTTCACGCAGCTCTACGCGCGGCAGGACAGCGCGCGCTCGGCGACGCTCGGCACGGTGCTCGACGGGCAGCCGGCGCGCGAGGCCGATCTGCGCGTCGGCGACCGCGTGATCGCCGTCGACGGCGAGACCATCCAGTCGTGGGACGATCTCAACCGCCGCGTGCTGGCGTCGCCCGGCCGCGAGCTGCGCATCACCGTCGAGCGGCCGGGCGAGACGCGCCCGCTGACGAAGGTGGTGACGCCGCGCCCGCACCTGCGCTCGGACGCGTTCGGCGCGCACGAGCGCGTCGGGCTGATCGGCGTGGCGCCGCACTATCGGCTGCCCCAGGTCGGCGTGCTCGACGAATCCTCGGCGGCGTACGTCGCGGGGATTCGCAGCTTCGATCTGATCACGTCGGTGCAGGGGCGCCCGGTGACGACGGCGGCGGACCTGGAGCCGTTCTTTCAGCCGCGCTCGGGCGGCATGCTGATCGTGACCTGGCTGCGCCCGCAGTCGTCGTCGCTCGGCTTCGCCGGCGTGGCGCGCCTCGAGCCGGGCACCGCGCAGATCTACCCGACGCCGTCGGCGAGCGGGCGCGGCTACGACACCGGCCTGCGTCCCGCCGATCTGTTCGTGCACGCGGTGGAGCCGGGCACGCCGGCGGCGCAGCTCGGCCTCGAGCCCGGCGATGTGCTGATCGCGCTCGACGGCGTGAAGCTCTCGTCGTGGGAGCTGTTCTCGCAGGCGCTCGAGGAGCACCCCGAGCTCGAGCACGCGCTGACGTGGCGCGGCCGCGGGAGCGCGGGCGAGCGCCAGGGCCGCTTTCGCCTGCAGCCGCGCCGCGAGCTCGACGAGTACCAGTCGGAGGCGACGCTGTTCGTGTTCGGCGCCGAGACCGCGCGCGCCGTCGAGCCGGTGCCCGAGGTGCCGCTCGAGCCGCGCTACGCCTCGGCGGTGACGCAGGCGATCGGCCGCGCGATGAGCGTGACCGCGACGCTGGTGCGCGTGCTCGGGCTGACCGCGATCGGCCGGCTGCCGTCGACGGCGATCGGCGGGCCGATCCTGATCTATCAAGTGGCGGGCGTGGCGGCGCAGCACGGCGTCGAGCAGTTCCTGGTGATGGCCGCGCTGATCTCGCTCAACCTCGGGCTGCTCAACCTCTTGCCGGTGCCGCTGCTCGACGGCGGGCAGGCGACGCTGGTGCTGCTGGAGGCGGTGCGCCGCCGCCCGGTGTCGCCGCGCGCGCGCGATCGGGCGCGCGTGATCGGCGTGGCGCTGCTGCTGGCGCTGCTCTTGCTGGCGTCGCGCAACGACATCATGCGCCACTTCAAGTGACCGCGACGCTGCTGGCGATCGACACGGCGACGCTCACCGCCGGCGCGGCCGTTTGGGCGAACGGACGCGTTTTAGCCGAGCGGCGGCGGATCGTGACCAGGCACTCGGAGTCGCTGCTGGCGCTGATCGACGAGACGCTGCGCGAGGCCGCCGTCGAGCCGCGCGCGCTCGACGCGATCGTGTGCGGCGCCGGCCCCGGCTCGTTCACCGGCCTGCGCATCGGCTTGTCGACGGCGAAAGGCTTCTGCTTCGCCCTCGGGCGGCCGCTGGTGCTGGTCTCGTCGCTGGCCGCGCTGGCCGCGCGCGCGCCGGACGGGCGCGTGTGCGCGATCCTCGACGCGCACAAAGACGAGGTGTACGCCGGGCTGTTTGCCGTCGAGGACGGCGTGCCGCGCGCGCTCTCGCCCGAGCGGGTGCTCGCGCCGTCGGCGCTCGCCGAGGAGCTGCGCGGCGCGAACGTCGGGCTGCTCGGCGACGGCGCGCTTCGCTACCGCGCGCTGTTCGACATCGCGCCGCTCGACGAGGACGGCGCGCCGCGCCCGGGCGACGTCGCGCGGCTGGGCGCGCTCCGCTTCGCCGCCGGCGAGCGCGCCGACCTCGCCTCGTCGGGCCCGACGTACATCCGCCCGTCGGAGGCGGAGCTGATGAAATTGAAGCGCTGATCCGCTATCCTCGGATCGTTGGGAGGGTTCGTCGGATGCTGAAGAACGTCCCGGACGTCGCAACACACCTCGAGCAGCTTCGTTCCGAGCACGCCCGGTTGGAGTCGCGCCTGCGCGAGCTCGACCGCCACCTGTCGCTCAGCCCCGAGGAGCAGGTGGAGCGGGCGCGCATCAAGAAGGCCAAGCTGCAGCTCAAGGACGACATCCTGCACCTGTCGCAGCAGCAAGCTCGGGCTTAACTTCCCCGAGCGAGGGCAGCTTGCAGCTCACCGAGGCGCAGATCGAAGCGCTGCGCCGGAGCGGGATCCGTCTCGACTCCGACGGGCGCTTCTGGCACGAGGGCGCCGAGGTCACGCACCGCGGGATGCTGGCGGCGTTCTGGCGCTGGCTCGATCGCAACCCCGACGGGCGCTGGGTGCTGCGGCTCGACGAGCGGCGCTTCGTGTACCTCGACGTCGACGACGCGCCGTACGTGGTGCGCTCGCTGCGCTGGGAGGGCGGCCGCGCGCGCGCCCGGCTCTCCGACGACAGCGAGGAGCTGCTCGACGCCCGCACGCTCGAGCTGCGCGGCCCGGTCGCCTACGCCAAGGTCAAGGCCGGCCGCTTCGACGCCCGCTTCTCGACGGCGGCGTGGAACGCGCTGTCCGAACGCCTGATCGAGCGCGACGGCCAATTCCTCCTCGACGCCGCCGGCGGCCCGTACCCGATCTCCACTGACGAACGTCACTGACAAACGTCAGTGAGCGTGGCCGTAGCCGTGGCCGTGGCCGTGGCCGTGAACGATCTTTCTGGCGCTACGGCTACGGCTACGGCTACGGCCACGGCTACGGCCACGGCCACGTGAAAGCGTCTAGCGCGTGGCGCCGGCCGATTTGAGCGCGGCGATCTCGTCGGCGGAGAATCCCGCTTCGGCGAGGATCGTGGCGCCGTCGCCGCCGAGTGAGGGCGGGGGGCGGTGGCCGCTCGGCGAGCCGAAGGGCGTGCGCACCTGCTTGAGATCGCCGATGGAGAAGAACATGCCGCGCGCGACGTGCTGCGGGTGGCGCTCGAGCTCGTCGGGCGACAGCACCGGCTCGACGCACGCGTCACAACCTGGGCCGGCGAACACCGCCTCCCACTCGTCGCGCGTGCGCGTCTCGAGGATCGCCTGGATCTCGGCGCGCACCTTCTCCTGCTGCTCGGGCGGCGCCACCAGCTCCGAGAGATCGCTCTTGCGGCCGAGCGCCTGGTTGAACGCCGTCCAGAACTTCGGCTCGAGCGCGCCGACCGACAGGAATCTCCCGTCGCGGGTGCGGTACACGCCGTAGCACGCGGCGCCGCCGTTGAGCAGCTCGGCGCCGCGCGCCGGCGGTTTGCCCGAGGCGTCGTAGTTGCCGAGATCGGGCATCAGGAACGCCAGCGAGCCTTCGCACATCGAGACGTCGACGTGGCGCCCGCGCCCGCCCGCGCGCGCCGCCAGCAGCGCCGCGAGGATCCCGACCGCGCCCCACAATCCGCCGCCCGCGAGATCGGCCAGCTGCACGCCCGCCACCGGCGGCGGCGCCGGCTGCCGCCCGCTCATCCCCATCACGCCCGCCAGCGAGACGTAGTTGATGTCGTGCCCGGCGCGGTCTTTCAATGGACCGGTTTGGCCATAACCGGATATCGAGCACATTACCAGTTTCGGGTTCGATTCCGATAACGCCGAATAACCGACGCCCAGCCGATCCATCACGCCGGGACGAAAACTCTCGACGAGAACGTCGTAACTTTTGACGAGCCGAAGCAGCGCGCGGCGCCCTTCATCGCGCTTCAAATCGATGCAAATGGATCGTTTATCGCGATTGAGCGCATTGAAGCGTCCCGCCAAACCATTCTTCAATGGCGGGAACACGCGCAGGTAATCCCCGACGTGGGGATCCTCCACCTTGTCGACGGAGGCCCCCAGGTCGGAGAGGATCAGCGTGCAGAATGGACCGGGAAGAAGCCGCGAGAGATCGAGGACGCGCACTCCGACGAGCGGCGCGTCCATGGCGCTTTACGCACCCATCGAGAACAGCTTCTGCAGCTTGGTGGCGAGCATCGGGTCGCCGGTGACGCGCAGCTTGCCCTGGAAGTAGAGCTGCATGCCGAGCGCCGGGTTCTGCAGCATGCTCTTGAAGTCCGCGTGCGCGACTTCGATCGTGCACTGCGCGTTGCCCTTGTCGCCCTGCACGCACGACGGCGTGGCGGCCGCGAGATCGACGGTCCACGTTCCGCCGTCGTCACCGGTGATCTTGAACAGGTACACCGCGCCGATCTCTTTCGCCTTGTCGGGGTGCGATTTGAGGGCCTCGGGGACCTGCGTGTTGAAAAGCTCCTGAGCAGACTCCGGGATCTTCGGCATGGGCGTCTCCTGTTTGCTGAGTGACCGTTCGGTCAGCAGCCGTTTAGCATCGCGTGTGCGACGGTGTCAAGGTCTAGCGGCGGCGCGCTTTGGCCGCCACCTTTTTTGCTTTCGCTTTGGGTTTCTCGCCGGCCATCTTCGCGCGCTTGCGCTCGGCGTAGCCGGGGACGTTCACCTGCTTCGTGCGCGTGAGCGCGAGCGCGCCCGGCGGCACGTCCTCGTAGACCGTGGTGCCCGCGCCGACGACCGCGCCTTTTCCGACGGTGACCGGCGCGACCAGCTGCGTGTCGGAGCCGATGAACGCGCCGTCCTCGATCACCGTCTTGCTCTTCACGTAGCCGTCGTAGTTGCAGGTGATGGTGCCGCAGCCGACGTTCACCTTCTCGCCCACGTCGGCGTCGCCGAGGTACGTGAGGTGGTTGGCCTTGGAGCCGCGCCCGAGCCGCGTCTTCTTGGTCTCGACGAAGTTGCCGAGGTGCACGTCGTCCTCGAGCCGCGAGCCGGGACGCAGGTGCGCCCACGGGCCGACCTGCGCGCCGTTTCCGATCGCGCTCTCGGTGATCACGCAGTACGGCTTGACGTGCACGCGCTCGCCAATCGTCGAGTCGGTGACCACCACGCCGGCGTCGAGCCGCGTGCCGGCGCCGATGACGGTGGCGCCGCGAAGCTGCACGCCGGGCCCCAATTCGCAGTCGCGCCCGACGGTGACGCGCGGCTCGAGGTAGAGCCGCTCGGGATCGCGCACCGTCACGCCGTCGCGCATCAGCGACTCGGCGAGGCGCAGCCGCATCACGCGCTCGGCGCGCGCCAGGTCGACGCGATCGTTCACGCCCATCACTTCCTCGACGGGCGCGGACACGGTGACCACGTCCATTTCGCGCGCGGCGCGCTCCACCACGTCGGTGAGGTACAGCTCGCCCTGCGCGTTGTTCGGCTGCAATTCGCGCAGCGCCTCCAAGATGAAGCGCGCCGGCCCGCAGTAGAGCCCCGCGTTGACCTCGCCGATCAGCCGCTGCGCGTCGGAGCAGTCCTTCTCCTCGACGATGCGCTCCAGCTTGCCGCGCCCGTCGCGCACGATCCGCCCGTAGCCTTTCGGCGGCGTGGGAAAGGTCGTCACCAGCGCCAGCCGCCGCTCGCTCGCCGCGTCGATCAGCTTGCGGATCGTCGGCGCGGTGAGCAGCGGCGTATCGCCGTAGAGGATGAGCAGCAGCCCGTCGAAGCCGTCGAGCAGCGGCGCGGCCTGCATGAGCGCGTGGCCGGTGCCCTTCTGCTCCATTTGCAGCGCGACCTCGACCTCGCCGCGGATCACGCCGCGCACCGCTTCGTGCTGATGGCCGAGCACGCACACCACGCGCTCCGACACCGCGCGCGCCAGCTCGACGGGATATTCGATCATCGGGCGGCCGCAGACGGCGTGCAGCACCTTGGCGCGCTCCGACTTCATGCGCGTGCCGAGCCCGGCGGCGAGGAGAACGGTGGCCACTCGATTCATGACGGCAGAGTATCGGCGCGGTCGGTTGAGTGATCAAGCGAGGAAGATCGACTCAGCCGACGGGGACGACGCAGCCGGAGATTTCGAAGATCAGGTACTCGAGGATCTTTTCCTGCGGGATCATCGTCGACGGGGTCGACTTGCAGTACTGCGGGAAGGCGCTCGGGCCGCCCGTCGGGCCGCCGCCCGGTTCCTGCGTGTGATACGAGCTCCACAGCACCTTGCCGCAGCCGTCGTAGTTGTACGTGACGGTCATCGGCCGATCGACGCCGTTGGCGATGCCGTGCACCCACGTCGTCGACGTGTACTTGGCCTGGTCGGCCGCCGTCGACAGCGCCAGCGCCCACGAGCCGTTGATCGACACCGAGCCGTCGGGCGACGCGCCGACCACCTTCATCCACGCGGCCATCGACGGATCGCCGATGCTCGCCGTCAGGGCCGAGCCGTTCCAGATCCACTCGGCCGCCTTGGCCGGCTGCGGCTGCGTCATGTCGCCGCCGCCGTCGAAGAACACGTACGGCGCGAACTGCGGGATCTGCTCCATGTAGTCGTACGACCAATCGGTGACGTAGAGCCGCCCGCCCGCGTTCACGTAGTTGTAGAGGTTCTGCTTCACCAACGTCTGCGTGCCGTACATGTCGAACGTCTGGCCGGTGCAGTTGACGAACACCAGGTTGTAGCCGTCGAGCCGCTTGGGATCGTCGAACATCGACTCGAGCGTGACCGCGCCCGTGCCGCCCGAGTTGTCGTAGAGGTGCACGGCGCCGCTCACCGACGGCGCGGTGAACTCGGTCTCGTCGATGCCGATGGATCGCAGCACGCACTCGATCTGATCGTAGTCGCCGACGCCGACCGCGATGCGCGGCAGATCGCCCTCCGACTGTTTGCGCGGCAGGCGCGCCTGGTCGACGGTGAGCGGGTGATCCTGGCAGGCGGCGATGTCGAGCGTGAGCTGGCGGCGGAAGCGGCCCTTCTGCACCACCAGCGGCACCTGCGTCGCCACCGGCACGTCGGCGAGCACGAAGCTACCGTCGACGTCGGTCTGGGTGGAGACGATGGGCGCGCCGCCGATCGGATCGTTGCACGCCTCGCACTGCACACCGGGCGTGAACTCGGGGACGCTGAACGGCACGTAGACCAGCGCGCCGGCGACCGGGTCGAGGCCGTTCGGCGCGGTGACCTTGCCCGAGACCGTCGTCGAGACGTTGCCGGTGCACGTGACCTGGTTGCACTGCAGGCCCTGGCAGCCGCCCGGCCCGCCGCCGGTGCCGCCGTCGCTGCCTCTGCCGCCGACGCGCCCGTGCGTGCCGCTGCAAGCGAGAAGAAAAATCGCGAACAGGGCCCCGCTATGAGTGAGAGTCCGCATCGGACCTCCCTTTGGTGCTGAAGGCAGTATACACATTCATCACCATGTCCTCGCTCGCGTCTCGCCTGCGCGCGGCCGCGCTCGCCGGGCCCGACCCCGAAGGCGCGCCCGTGCGCGTCGAGCGCTGGCTCCAGGCGTGCGAGCCGCTCGGCGGCGCGGAGGCGTGCACGCCGTCGGGCGCGGAGGAGCTGCTCGCGTTGCTCACGTCGCAGAGCGCGTATCTCTCGGCGCCGCTGATCCGCGATCCGCCGGCGCTGGCGCGGCTCGCGGGCGATCCGTTCCTCGATCGCGAGAAGGACGCGGCCACGCTCGCCGCCGAGCTGGAGCAATTTCTCGACGGGCAGCCGCTTCAGCCGGCGCTGCGCCGCTTCCGCAACCGCGAGTACCTGCGGCTCGGCGCGCGCGAGCTGGGCCACGGCAGCTTCGAGGAGGTCGGGCGCGAGCTGGCCAACCTGGCGTCGGCGTGTCTCGACGGCGCGCTCGGCCGCGTGCGCGCCGAGCTGGTCGCGCGCTACGGCGAGCCGCTCACCGCCGACGGCCGCCCGTGCCGCTTCGTGGTGATGGGCATGGGCAAGCTGGGCGGCGAGGAGCTCAACTTCTCCTCGGACGTCGACCTGCTCTACCTGTACGAAACTGACCAGGGGTCAGTGACCGGCGGTCAGTTGACGCTGCACGAGTTCTTCGCGCGGCTGTCGGAGCGGCTGACGCGCGCGCTCTCCGACGTCACCGACGAGGGCTTCTGCTTCCGCGTCGATCTGCGGCTGCGCCCCGAGGGCACGCGCGGTCCGGTGTGCAACTCGCTCGGCGCGGCCGAGCGCTACTACGAGGCGTGGGGCCGCCCATGGGAGCGGCAGGCGTGGATCAAGGCGCGGCCGGTGGCCGGCGACCGCGCGCTCGGCGGCGAGACGCTGGCGATGCTCGAGCCGTTCGTGTGGCCGCGCACTTCGGGCGCGGACGCGATCGCGGCGGTGCACGCGCTCATGGCCAAGATCCGCGCCGAGCTCTCCGACGAGGACGACGTCAAGGTCGGGCCGGGCGGGATCCGCGAGATCGAGTTCTTCGCGCAGGCGCTCCAGCTCGTGCACGGCGGCCGCCAGCGCGCGCTGCGCGAGCGCACCACGCTGCGCGCGCTCGACAAGCTGCTGTTCGCCGGGCTGGTGTCGGAGCGCGAGCACCGCGCGCTCGCCGAGGCGTATCTGTTTTTGCGGCAGGTCGAGCACCGCCTGCAGCTCGACGAGGGGCGCCAGACGCACGCGCTGCCGCCGGCCGGCGAGCGGCGGGCGCTGATCGCGCGCCGGCTCGGTTTTCTCGACGAGGCGGGGCTCGACGAGGCGCTGGGCGTGCACCGCCACGAGGTCTCCGAGATCTACGCCACGCTCGGCGCGCCCGAGGCGCCGCCGCCGGCACCGGTCGACGTGCTGCTCGATCCGGCGGCCGATCGCGTGGTGCTGACGTCGGCGCTCGAGGCGCTCGGCTTTCGCGCGCCGGTGGCGTCGGCCGACGAGCTGGAGATCTTGCGCACGCGCCCGTCGAGCCCGTTCGCGCCGAATGCGCCCGCCGACGTGGCGCCGCTCGCGCCGGTCTTGTTGGAAGAGGTCGCCGCCTCGCCCGATCCCGATCTGGCGCTGCGCCGGCTGGTCGATCTCGTCGGGCGGCGCGGCGCGGCCGCCGGCATCTGGCGCCTGATGGCCATGCACCGCCCGCTCGCGCGCCTGCTGACGTCGCTGTTCGGCACCAGCGAATTTCTCTCCAAGCACTTCATCGCGCATCCGGAGCTGGTCGAGCCGCTGCTCACCGCCGGCGAGGCGCGGCCGATCCGCTCGCGCGCCGAGCTCGATCGCGCCGTCGAGCGCGCGCTCGGCGCCGTCGAGAAAGACGACGAGGAGGGGCGGCTCAACGCGCTTCGCCGAGTGAAGAACGAGGAGATTTTGCGCGTCGGCTTGTTCGACGTCGCGGGCGAGCTCACGCCGCCGCAGGTCTCGGAGCAGCTCAGCGATCTGGCGGAGTCGCTGCTCGAGGCGGCGCTCGGCGTGGTCGCGCCGCCGACGTTTCGCAAGTACGGCACGCCGTCGGCGCCGCTGGCGGTGGTCGCGCTCGGCAAGCTCGGCGGCCGCGAGTTCACCTACTCGTCGGATCTCGACGTCGTCTTCATCTACGGCGAAGAGGGCGCGTGCGCGGGCGGGCGCGAGGCGTCGCACTTCGAGACCATGTCGCGGCTGGCGCAGCGGCTGATCCACGCGCTGGCGGCGTACCTCGACGAGGGGCGGCTGTACGTGATCGACACGCGGCTGCGGCCGTCGGGCGAAAAGGGCGCGCTGGTTTCGTCGCTCCAGGGCTTTCGCGACTATCACGCGCACGAGGCGCAGCTCTGGGAGCGGCAGGCGCTGATCAAGGCGCGCACCGTCGCCGGCGATCGCGCGCTCGGCGCCGAGATCGAGCGCATGGCCGAGGCGCACGTCTACGGCGCGGCCTCGCGTCCCGACATGGCCGAGGAGATCGGCCGCCTGCGCGCGCGCATGGAGAAGGAGCTGGCGCGCGAGACGGCGCATCGCTTCAACATCAAGCTCGGGCGCGGCGGGCTCGCCGACGTGGAGTTCCTCGTGCAGTACCTGCAGCTCCGCGAAGGGCCGCGCCGCCGCGAGCTGCGCGTGAAGGCGACCGCGCCGGCGCTCGAGGCGCTCGCCCGCGCCGGCGTGCTCGACGCGGACCAGGCGCGCGAGATCGGCGAGTCGTACGCGTTCTTGCGGCGCCTCGAGAATCGGCTGCGCATCGTGCACGACCGATCGATCCAGGAGATCACCGACGAGCCGGGCGAGCTCGACAAGCTGGCGCGCCGGCTCGGCTACCACGGCGAGGCGCCGGGCGCGCTGCTGCTCGGCGACTACCGTCGCCACGCCGACCGCGTGCGCGCCATCTATGCGCTCCATTTGCCGTCGGTGTAGCCGGCCCCTCGCTTGCAACTTCGTAGCGGGCGACGGAGGGCCCTCATGGGTACGAGACGCTGGTTACTGATCGGTTTCGCCGCGGCGCTGATCGGCGGCTGCGCGCATCACGAGTCGGTGATCGACGAGCGCGTGGCGCGGCTGCCCGCGCCGGCGCGGCAGCGCATCGTCGGGCAGCAGCAGCAGGTGGACGTGGCGGAGTGGAACGTGCGCGCGGCGCGCGCGGCCCGCGACGAGGCGCGCCAGTACCTGCGCATCGCCGAGGACGAGCTGCGCGCGGCGCGCACGCGGCTCGACGCGGCCCGCGCCTCGCTCGAGCTGGCGCGCGGCGCGCGAGATCCGGCGACGCTCGACGCCGCCGATCGCGAGCTGCGCGCCGCCGAGCAGCAGGTGATCGCGAAGCGCCTCGGGCGCGACTACGCCGATCGACTGTTCTCGCTGCGCAAGGCGGAGCTCGACGAGCGCGCGGCGCAGGTCGACGTGGCGCGCGCCGATCTCGACTGGATGAAGATGGCCGAGCTGAACCGTCACGGCGTCGCCGGCGATCTGTCGGCGCAGACCTACGGCGAGTCGCGGGCGCAGGCGCGCGCCGAGCTGGCGCGGCGCCGTCAGCGCGTGGCGGCGCTGCGCGGCGAGACCGCCGACCTGCGCGCGGCGTGGGAGCAGCAGCAGCGCGCGGCGGCGGCGCGCGCGTCGATCGAGCCGCTCCCGCCTCCGCCGCCGAAGCCGCTGCCGCCACCGTCGAGCCCGCAGCCCGCGCCGACCGACGTCAACGAAGGCCCGGCCGCGCCGCAGTCGATGCCGAACCCCAACTTCGCGCGCTGAGCGGCGGACGCCGCGGCGCGATTTCTCGACGGGGGAGCGGGCGCTCGACGGCGAATCGCCCGCTCCCTTTTTCATTGCGCCGGGCGCCTCCCCTCGGTTACGTACTCTTCATGTCCACCACCTCGAAGCTCAAGCCCGTCGACAAGATCTGGATGGACGGCGCGCTCGTCCCGTTCCAGTCGGCGCAGCTGCACGTGCTCACGCACACGCTGCACTACGGCGTCGGCGCTTTCGAGGGCATCCGTTGCTACAAGCGCGCCGACGGGCGCGGCGCGGTGTTCCGGCTGGTCGATCACATCGATCGGCTGTTCGACTCGTGTCAGATCTGCACCATCGACGTGCCGTACACGCGCGAGCAGATCGTGACCGCGTGCCTCGAGACGCTGCGCGCCAACAAGATGGTCGAGGCGTACCTGCGGCCGATCGTGTTTCTCGGCGACGGCGCGCTCGGGCTCGGCTCGCTCGACGTGCCGGTGCGCACGGCGATCGCGGTGTACGAGTGGGGCGCGTACCTCGGCGAAGAGGGGCTCAAGCGCGGCATCCGCTGCAAGGTGTCGTCGTTCACGCGCGGCGGGCTCAACGCCACCATGTCGAAGGGCAAGATCTGCGGGCAGTACGTCAACTCGGTGCTGGCCAAGCGCGAGGTGATGAAGGCCGGCTACTCCGAGGCCATCCTCCTCGACGGGCACGGCCACGTGTGCGAGGCGTCGGGCGAAAACATCTTCATGGTCAAGCGCGGCAAGCTGCGCACGCCGCCGCTGTCGTCGGCGATCCTTCAGGGCATCACGCGCGAGTCGGTGATCGAGCTGGCGCGCGAGGCGGGCTTGACCGTCGAGGAGACGACGTTCGCGCGCGACGAGCTGTACACCGCCGACGAGGTTTTTCTCTGCGGCACGGCGGCGGAGATCACGCCGGTGCGCGAGGTGGACGATCGCAAGATCGGCGCGGGCGAGTGCGGGCCGATCACGCGCAAGCTGCAGGAGGTGTTCTTCGAGGCGGTCAAGGGACGCTCGGAGAAGCCGACGCATCCGCACTGGCTCTCGTTCGTCTGAGATCGGCTACGCTGGTCGCAGGAAGCTCGCGATCGCGGGAGGCGTACGATCAGCCGTGAAGGGGCGCGCGCTCGTCGCTGTTGTGGTGATCGGCACGCTCGCGCTGGCGGCGGAGCTGGTGTCGCGGCTGCCGCCGGTGCTGTGGGCGCTGGTGCAGTATTCGGCGCCGCCCGTCGACGTGACGCTGCCGGTGGCGGGCGTGCGCGCGGAGGAGCTGAGCGACACCTGGGGCGCGGCGCGCTCGGAGGGGCGGCACCACGAAGGCATCGACATCTTCGCGCCGCGCGGCACGGCGGTGGTGGCGGCGACGGCGGGGAAGGTGGTGCGCGTCGGGCAGAACCGCCTGGGCGGCAACGTCATCTACATCGCGGGCGACGGCGCGCAGCTCTACTACTACGCGCACCTCGATTCGTTTCGCGCGGGGCTCGAGCCGGGTGACACCGTCGCGGCGGGGGACGTCATCGGTCACGTCGGCAAGACGGGAAACGCCGCTCACACGCCGCCGCATCTGCACTTCGGAATCTATCCCGCGTCCAACTGGTTCCGCGCAGTCGATCCATATCCATTCTTGCGAGATCGCGCGCGCACCGTCGGGACTCCGCTGAAACCGATCAAGCCGGTAAAGCCACGCTTCAACCGCGGGCGGGTGTGAAGATCGTTTTTCGCCGGACGCGAGGGTCAACGGCAATGCCATTCACTTAACGACGTGGCCGTGGCCGTGGCCGTAGCCGTAGCCGTAGCCGTTTCCCCTCTCCGTCGCGCAACTTCCCAAGCGCGAGATCGGCCCCGGTTACGGCTACGGCTACGGCTAGTGGATCAAATTCGATCGCTTGCGCTTAAGTGATCGGCATTGGGGCTAACGGCCGAACCAGGCGTCGCGGAGGGCGGTGATTTTGGGGGTGGCGGCGAGCTCGGCGAGGTGGCAGCCGAGCGGGCGGAGGGCGTCGAGGCGGAGCTCGAGGAGGATGTGGCGGGTGGCGCGCACGGCTTCGACGGCGAGGGCGGCGCCGGGGGATTTGGCGGAGATTTGCGCGGCCCATTTTGGAGTCGGCGGCGCGCCGTCGAAGAGGACGATGCGATCGCCGGCGCGCAAGCCGGCGCGGGCGGCGGGGCCGGACGGGCTCACCGCGGCGACGCGCAGCTCGGCGCCGTCGGGCTCGGCGGAGAAGCCGGCGAACGTGCGCGGCGCCGCCTCCTCGACGTCGAGGCGCAGGCCGATCGACGCCAGCGCGGGCGCGAGGCGCGCGGTCTCGTCGGGCGCGCGGGTGAGCGCCGCGACGTCGGCGGCCGCCGCCGGATCGATCGCGCCGATCGCGCGCGCCAGCCCGTCGCCGTCGAGCGGCAAAATGCCGCCGGCGCGCTCCGACTGCGCCAGCAGCGCGCGCATCACCTCGTCGAGCGAGTGGCGCCCGTCGCTCGCGCCGCGCAGCCGCGCGTCGAGCGCCAGCGCCACCAGGTGGCCGCGCGCGTAGTACGCGTCGGGATCGCCGGCCGCGCGATCCGGCGCCTGCCACGCCAGCTCCGACTCCTCCTCGACGGTGAGCCCGAGCCGCGCCGCGTTCGCCGCGCGCGCCGCCTCCTCGCCGAGCCGCTCGAGGTAACGCTTGCGCGACCACTTGCCCGCGAGCCGCATCGCGCGGTGCGCGTAGTACTCGGCCACGCCCTCGGCGATCCACAGCGAGCGCGACAGCATCGGGCGCGACAGGTCGTACGGCACCATCTCCGCCGGGCGCAGCCGCCGCGCGTTCCACGCGTGGAACAGCTCGTGCGCGATCACGTAGAGCAGCTCCTCGTAGGCGTCGCCGCCGCCGAGCGCGCGGTGCGACACCACGATCGACGTCGAGGCCGCGTGCTCGAGCGCCGCCACGCGCCCGAGCCCGTCGGCGAAATGGATCAGCACCAGGTAGCGGCGATAGGGCGGCGCGCCCACCAGCTTGGCCTCGGCGTCGGCGATCGCGGCCACGTCGCGCGCGAGATCGTGCGGCAGCTCGGGCGCGCCGTCGACTGCGATGCGGTAGCTGCGCCCCGCCGCCTGCACGTCGGTCGAGACGAAGCGCCCGAATTCGATCGGCGCGTCGATCAGCGCCTCGTAGCCGACCGCCTCCCAACCGCCGGGCGTCTCGTCGAGCGCGGTGGCGGCGCGCCAGCCGCTCGGCAGCGTCGCGCTCACCTGGTGCAAGCTGCGCTCGGAGCCGCGCGCGGCGAGGAAGATCGACGTGCCGTTCAGGTACGCGTGCGTGGCGTCGACCTGGCTGGCGTCGTCGGAGATCAGCGCGGCGTACACGCGGTAGCGCACGCGCACGTCGGCGCCGGCGGCGTGGCCGGTGACCGCGAAGCTCGACGGGCCGGTGCGCCGCAGCTCGAGCGCAACGCCGCCCGACTCGGCGCCGACCGGCGTGACGTTGCGCCCCCACGTGCGCAGCTCGTACGCGCCGGGCGTCCACACCGGCATGGTCAGCTCGAGCGGCGACGGCGCGGCGTGCACCGTCATCTCGACGGCGAGCTCGTGCGACGCGCGCGGCGCGAGATCGATCCGATACTCGACGCTCGCCAGCGCGCTGCGCGCCAGCAGCAGAACGCCGACGGCGAGCCGCTTCATCTAAAGAAGCCGGGCACGAACACCAGCACGCCGCCGACCAGCGCCGTCACCAACCCGACGGGCGCCACCAGCGCCGCGATCAGATCGAACGGCCGCCGCCGCGTCGTCGACGCGTTCACGCCCCACACCGCGCCCGCGCCGCCGGCGAGCACCATCAACACGCCGAGCGCGATCATGTACGCGCTCCGCGCGACATGATCGGAGACTCATTGTCGATCGCATTTGCTGCGCAAATGCTCACTTCTTGGCCTTCAGATGTTTCTTCTCGCCGCGCTTGAGCGTCAGCTCGCTCTCGCCGTCGCCGGCGTCGACGAGGTGCGGCCCGGCGGCGAGCTTGAGCTTCTTCGGCGCCGGGAACTTGTGGCCGTCGACGGTGAGCGCGCCTTTGCCGTCGAGGATCAGCTCGGCGTGGCCGAGCTTGCCCTGCGCCTGCTGCTCGAAGACTTTGATCGCCGCGTCCTTCGGATGCAGCTTCTCCGCCTTGCGCAGCTCGTCGAGCGCGCCGTGCGAGTGCCCCTCGACGAGCAGCAGCCGCGCGCGCCGCACCAGCTTGTCGACCTTGTCGGCGTTCTTGTCTTTCACCGGCACCGGCGGCTTCGTCTTCGGCTCTTCGGCCTTCGGCTCGACCTTGGGCTCCTCGACCTTCGGCTCCACCTTGGGCTCCTCGACCTTCGGCGTGTCGATCTTTTGCGTGTCGACTTTCGGCGTGTCGACTTTCGGCGTGTCGACTTTCGGAGGCTCGACTTTTTGCGTGTCGACGACCTTCGGCTCCTCGATCTTCGGCGGCTCGACGGGCTTGGGCGGCGGCGAGAACGGCGGCAGGTGATAGTAGTAGAGCGCGCCGGTGCCGCCCGCGAGCACCAGCATGATCAAGCACGCGATCCACAACCCGAGCGACGACGGCTTGCGCGGCTTGAGCAGTAGCGCCACGTCGTCGTCGGTGAGCGTCTCGCGCTCGAGCGGCTGCGTGCCCGAGCGATCGCGCGCCTGCGGCCGCCCGTCCTCCGCCGTCGCCGGCCGCGCGCCCGGATTCGGCCACGGCGTCGGCGTCGGCGTCGGCGGCTTGCTCTTGAGGTCCATCGGGATCGATCGCGACACGTCGAACTGCCGCGCGCCGTGCGAGAGATCGATCGGCGGGTTCGAGTCGGGCATCGGCGGCGCGTGCGGGATCACGCCCTCGGCGAACAGCGGCTTGAGGCGCACGCGAAAGCTGCCGTCGGTCCACGACGACACGCGCGCCAGCGCCGCCAGCTCCGGCTGCCCGTTGACCTGCGCGCCCTCGGCGTGGCCGTTCGAGAACGTCACCACCGCGCGCGAGCCGGGCCGCTCGATGTCGATCTCGCACGTCAGCCGGTACTGCCCGATCCACGCCCACAGCGCCGACGGCTTGGTCACCGCCAGCGATCCCTCGAACTCGCGCCCCGAGGTCAATTCGCCGTCGAGGTTGGGCAGCGACTGCACCGCGCGAAACGTGCCGCGGCTCCACAACGCGATGCGCTGCGTGTCGCCGCCGTCGATCTCCACCGGCTCGCCGCCGACGAACTTCACCTCCGCCTGCTGCGCGCCGTCGCGCAGCTCGAGCCGCCCGGAGAAGCGCAGCGAGTGGCAGGCGGCGTACAGCGAGCGGATGTCGGTCTCACCCAGCGATCCGGCCCAGGTGAAACCATCTGGCAGCGACGAGGAAAAGTCCATGCAGGCGCGTCCGCAAGCGTAGTGGGCGGCGCGCGGCAAGTCAATCGACGCGTGACGCACGCGCTTGCAAGTGACAAGCGAAACTGGTTATCCTCCGGCCCGCATTCCTCCGTCTCTAAAACCTGTAACAGAGAGGGGTCCGATGAAGCGAAGCATGATTGGTAGCTTGATCTGCGCTGCTGCTCTCATGGCCGGCTGTGGTGACTCGGGCGGTGGCAGCTCCGGCTGCATGACGCTCACGTCCGGCGCCGAAGGAAAGGACGTAGCCAACGCGCTCACGGTCCCGCAGGAAAAATCCATGTACGCGATGGATCTCAACGGCGACGGCAAGCTCGACAATCAGCTCGGCAACATCATCGGCGCGCTCACCGCGCAGAACCTCGACACCCAGATGGGCGTCAACGACTCGATCACCGCCGGCGGCGTAGTGCTGCTGCTCGACGAGACCGCGTCCGATCTGACCAACTCGACCTGCGGCCAGGTCACCGTCTCCGTCGGCGTCGCGGCCAAGGACGCGATGGGCAAGACCATCCCGCCCAAGTTCGACGGCTCCGACATGTTCACGATCAACACCGCGATCGGCGGCGGCAGCTTCAAGGGCGTCATCTCGAACGGCTTCTACAACTCCAACTCGCCGGTCAGCGCCACCGACGCGACCGAGGTGGTGGTCAACGTCCAGCTGCCGCTCGTCGCCGGCTCGGATCCGATCACGCTCAAGATCCACGGCGGCCACATCCAGTTCACCCGCATGGCCGACAACCTGATGAAGGGCCAGATC
>Ga0070741_10005654_pt1 | contig 27543 bp, 29 predicted proteins | sample Coa_R1_4_FD_66440 | JGI IMG/M metagenome (GOLD analysis project Ga0070741, IMG submission 66440) | Surface soil microbial communities from Centralia Pennsylvania, which are recovering from an underground coalmine fire - Coalmine... | ecosystem: Environmental > Terrestrial > Soil > Unclassified ...
TGATTGGCGCCGCACCCTTGAGGAACGAAACCACCAGGACCCTCAGGACTCCGAGGTATGCCCGCTCTTCATCCGCTGCTTTGGCCATGTTGGACGCCAAGGGTCCGACAAACCCGTAGCAGAGCAGGATTCCGAGGAATGTGCCGACCAGCGCCGCAGCCACCTTCTGGCCAATCTCCTCGGGTGGTCCGCCCAGGGCTCCCATGGTGATGACCACTCCCAGCACCGCCGCCACGATGCCCAGGCCCGGCAAGGAGTCGGCCATCGTGCTGAGTGCGGCCACGGGTTGGCTTGCCGAGTGGTGGTGGACCTCAAGATCCAGGTCCATCAGTTGGTCAAGCTCAAATGGGTCGGATCCAGTCACCGCCATGCGCAGGGTATCGCAAAGAAAATCGCGCACGTGGTGGTCGTTCAAAAAGACCGGGTGCTTTGTGAAGATAGGACTCTTCGAGGGCTCCTCCACGTCGCTCTCCAACGACATGAGTCCCTGCTTCCGCGCCTTGCTCAGAAGTTCGTACATCATCTTGAGGGTGTCCAGATAGCGCTGCTTCGTGATCTTCGATCCCTTAAAGACCCCGATCACCCCGGAGACGATCTCCTTAAGAATATGCAGGGGATTCGCCACCAGTACGGTACCGATCGCAGCCCCGGCAATGATGATCAGCTCCGCCGGCTGCAGCAGCACCCGGATATTGCCATGCTCCATCAGGTAGCCGCTGATCACTGCCGCAATGACTACGAGAATTCCGATGATCGCAAACATGACCGACCAGTCCCCTACACCATCCAGCTCAGGGCCGTGCGAGATTCACCCTGGGCCGGTGTCTTGCACCCGAAGAGCTTGAGTGGCCGAATGAGAGCTGCAATCCCTTCGCCACCTTCAACAACGGTACTCAACCAGAGGTTCATCACGAGACGATTACCCTGAGTAGCCTCCTGTTCTCGTGACCATCGTTGACACACCTGTACTACCGCCGGGAACATTGTCGAGCTGTCTTCCCGGTCATTCCTAATCGGCAGAAGTGATTTGTGACTTTAAGTACGTTTGGAGCCAATGCCGAGTAACCGGGGAACTGGCCATATCCACTTATTGGCCGCCCGAATGCAGCGGAGGTGCTGTGCTCGGCCCTACCCGATACACTCGCGCCACCACCACCACATCCACTCTGCGATTCGTCCTGCGGCCTTGTTCTGTGTCGTTGCTGGTGATTGGGTGATATTCGGAGTAGCCTGCCGCGGAAATTTGTCGTGGATCGAAACCGTAACGCTCGATGAGCAGCGATACCACCTCTGTGGCTCGGGCCGTGGACAACTCCCAGTTCGATTTGAAGCGGCCGTTATGCATTCGGATATTGTCGGTGTGGCCCTCCACACGGATACTGAACCCCTTCGCGTTAAGAACCTTGGCAATCCGAGTCAAGGTGTTCTGGCCGTCGGTCAGCAGGGTCGCATCTCCGGTGTTGAAAAATCCCACCTCTCGCAGACTCAACACCAGGCCTTCGGGAGTGACCCGCATTTCAATCTCATGTTTTCTGATTTCCTCCCCGAGCGCCGCCTCCAGTTCCCGTTTCAGAAGGTCAACATCGGGGCGGAACTCGCCAACTGCCGTGGCATCCTGCTTGGTGCTCGCCAAGGTCGGCATGGGCGCAGGGTTTTCCGCCGCCGGAGGTCCGGATCGCTCTGGAGGTCCTCCCGAGTCGCCGGTGAATGCGCCCAGTTGCTGAAAGCCTCCTTCAATCGCAGCGGACACCTGGACAATCTTCTTGTTGTCAACTTGCGCCGTGGAATAGAGCACAACGAAGAAAGCGAATAGCAGGGTTATGAAGTCTGCATAAGACACCAGCCAGCGTTCATGATTGGCGTGACCCTCTTTTTTTCTTCTGCGGCTCATGCTTTCTCAGGCCCGGGCTGCTTCTGCTGATTCAGGTAGCCAAGCAACTTGGTCTCGAGCATGCGTGGATTCATGCCTTCGAGGATTGAAATCACTCCCTCCAGCGTCATCTCCCGCAACACCAGTTCATCCCTGCCCTTGATCTTCAGCTTGCCGCAAGAGGGCAGAAACAGCAGGTTGGCCGATCCCACCCCGTAAATCGTGGCCACGAACGCCACCGCGATCCCCCTTCCGACCTCGTCGATGTTCTGCAGGTGCTGCATCACCTGGATCAGGCCCAGCACAGCGCCGATGATTCCAATCGTTGGTGCGAAACCGCCCGCCGACTCGAACACTTGGGCGATCTTCTCCGAATGTTCCGCCTGGTTGTCGAGCTCCAGTTCCATCATTTTCCGCAGTTCCTGCGGCTCGGTGCCGTCCACCGCCAACATCAGCGTCTTCTTCAGAAACGGATCACTGATCTTTGCCAGCTCGGAGTCCAGCGAGACGATTCCATCTTTTCGCGCGCGTTGGGCATAGCCGACCAATTCGTTCACCAATTTGTTTGGATCTTCTCTGCGATCGAGGAATACATTGGCCAGTCTCTTGAATGCCTGCAGCACGACGGGAAGTGGAAACTGCACCATGACCGCGCCGATGGTTCCGCCGAACACAATCATGGCCGCGGTCGGCTGCACCACCTGCGCGATCTTGCCGCCTTCAATCAGCAGGCCGGCAATGATCCCCCCGAGAGCAACAAAAATCCCGACAAACGTGCTCTTATCCACGCTCTATTCCCCCAACAGGGCGATCACTATGGGGCGGCACCTCCGCACGCGTCAGCGCGGCGGCAGAGTTCGGATCGGTTGCCATCGAGAGCAGCCCGGTCAGCACGGTTCGGCGGAACGCGATGATCCTCGACAGCACTTCTTCCGTGCTCTCCCGCACCACAATCTTTTCCCCGCTGGTGAGCGTCAGCACCGTGTCCGGCGCGTTTTCGATGAACTTGATCAGGTCCGAATTGATGGTCAGGGCGTGGCTATTCAATCGGGTAAGGCGAATCATGAGTACCTCTCTCGCGCGGTCGCCCAGTCGAGCCAATACCGGACACTTGTAATCGGCACTTTGCGTTGTGATTTCCGGTCGATGAAAGGACTTCCGCAGGTACGGTCGTAACCTGCGATGGTTACTGACTTTTCGTGGGGAACATCTTTGTAGCACTTGACGGACACTCTAGGCGCGCTGGCCCTCCCCAGTGGGAATGGCCAGCTCCGTCATACGCCCGGGGTCACAATGTCGCAGTCACATTTTCTACGGCGGTTCCCTGCGTCTTTATCGAAGGTACTTTCCCGCGAACCCGGTTGGGCCGCTTCAGGTAAACCGTGACCTGCTGCTTTTCCGCGTCGGTCAAAAGACGTTTGCGCAGAGTGACTCGCAGCTGGTCAACTGCACGCGGATGGCGCACCAGGTCCTCCCCTTTCATTTGCTGACGCGCCAGTTGTTCGCCGATCGGACTCAATCCCAGATCAAACTCGACCAGGTCAAAACGAGCTTCCGTCCAGCCCATGTACCAGAACCAATCGGTGTAGTACAGCCAGCTGCGCTCGTTGAAGGCGCGAACGTGGGTCGGATCCTGCCACGCTCCCCAGGAAAGATCGTACGGCACACTGATGCGAAACAGGCCGCCGACGCGCAGCAGGTTCAGACACGACGTCATCGCCGTGGTCAGATTCGTAATGTGTTCCAGGCAGTCATTCGCAATAATTTCGTCGAACCAATCGTTCTGCAGAACGATGTGGCCGAATCGAGGCGAATCCAGAGCCTTTCCGACCGGCGCAGGATGGTTGAAGTCCAACACTGCGTCCGGCTCCCAGTACCCATCAAAATCAACGTTGAAGTAGTCCTCTCGCCAGTCTTTGCCGCTTCCCATGTTGAGTTTGTGCGGGATCTCGCCGGCGCAGACAACGGATTCCGGCTTAGTTGTTTTTTGTAATGCGGCTTTCAAAATGTCTGTCTCCTTTCGTTGCGAAAACCATTGGAAACCGCGGGTTTCCAGCTTGCGGCGCTCTTCTTCGTCCTGCACCAGCGCAGCGCAGGTTTTCACCAGCGAGTCATAAGGTACACACGCGATGGCAGCGTGCAGCCCCTCTTCCATGTCGGTGCCTGGCGAGGATTCAGAAACGATTGCTTTCGCGTTGGCCAGAAGATAGGAAACCCGTACGATCTCAAAGACCTTCGATTCGTAGAAATGAACGTTCAGCACGACCTTTGCACGTGCAATCAGTTCATCCCGCTGGCTTCCATACACTCCAAACACGCTGTGAACGTTCATGCCCTCATCCCGAAGGCCGCTTAGAATGCGATTTCTGCGTTCATTGAGCGAACCATAAAAAAGTACGTCGATGTCCTGCTTCGCCGCGTTCTTGATTCGGCTCAACTCGGCAACGTAACCGATCGGCACGTGAACGGGATCATAAGTGCATCCCAGAGTTTTCCACTTCGCGAGGTTGCCGGTGTCGTAGTCCCAGATCTGGTGGCGCTTGGCCAATGCGTAGTAAGCGGAATTCAGTTGCGCTCCAGCAAGCTGTTCCAGGTTGTAGATCACCGATCCGCGTGGGAGCGCCTTCATCTGCTCCGGAGTGAGCAGGTGAGCTCCGAGGATCACGTTGTTGTAGCCAGACTCGAATACGTTTTCTGCGATCTCTGTTGCGTGGCCAAGCCCTTGAAGGCCTATCTGCAAGGTCTCGGCAATCTCCCGAAACGCATCGGTGTGCAGGTACCCCGACGGCCGCACTAATATGATGTGAAATTCTTCCATGTGAACGCGCCGCGATTAAGTCTGCCGAGCAATCGGAGTGCCTCATCATTTCCTAATGGAAGGGCGAAGCCAGCGGTGGCACCGCAAATGCTCCTCCGTTGCCGGATAAATCGGCGCGCAGCCGAAATTCCAATTCAGCTCTAATTTCTGCTGCACTGAACTTATGCCTACAATCGGTCTTTCGATGATCGTGAAGAACGAGGCCCACACTCTCCGGCCCTGCCTCGAGAGTGTTCACGGCCTGGTGAGCCAGATTGTCATTGCCGACACCGGTTCGACGGATGATTCTGTGTCCATCGCACGCGAATTCGGCGCCACTGTGATTCCGTTCCCCTGGGACGACCACTTCGCCAACGCGCGCAATGCCGCACTTGCGCCCATGACCACCGACTGGGTTTTGGTGCTGGATGGCGACGAGGAACTGGACTGCGAAACTCAGCGCAACATCTCTGCATTGCTGCAAGCGTCTGACATCGGCGGCTACGTGACTCCCATCCGCAACTACATGCCGAATCGCTTTAACCGGGGCTGGGATCGTATCGGCGTTCCCAACGACTATCGGCACCCGCGCGCTAAGAACGCGCCATCGTTCATCGCTCATGAGAACTGCCGGCTCTTCCGGCGGCATCCTGGCATCTACTTCACCGGCCGTATCCATGAGCTTGTCGAAAACCAGATTCGCTCCTTAGGCTTAAAGCTGCGACCCGCGAATTTTTTCATTCACCACTTCGGACAGCTGGCCGACCACGAAGCTCGCCAGAAAAAGAGGGTGTTCTACCGCGAACTGCTACGAAAAAAGACAGAGGAACACCCGGGGGATTTTGCCGCCTGGACTCAGCTGGGCTTGCATGAGTTCGAATGCTTCAACCAGCCTGAGGAGGCGCTGCGCTGCTTCGACCGGGCGCTGGCATTGCAACCCGAGGCGCCCGAGGCTTGGCTGTTCCGCGCCATGGTTTATCTCCAGTTGGGTCGTTTTCAGGAGGCCCTGGATGCCGCCGAACGCGACCGCCGTACGGGTCACACTCTCGCTTTACGCGAGGACGTCCGCGGAGACGCCCTGCACAGTATGGGTCGGTTTAAAGAAGCACGTATGGCCTACCGAAAGGCTGCCAAACTCATGGGTCCCAATCCCATCCTCGAAAGCAAGCTGGGCTACACCGAAGTGAAGATGGGGCAGAAGAATTCCGGTCTGGCCAGGCTGCGGCGTGCTGCCCGCGCCGTGCCCGACATGTATCCGATTCACGACCGCTTGATGAAGGGCTGCATCATCGCCGAGCGATTGGAAGAGGCGGCGGAGACTCTGGAGAACTTCAGCACCATCGCTTCGTCTCCGAAACTGTTTCTTCGCGCTGCCAGTCTGCGCGCCCAACTCCAGCAGTGGAGCCAGACGGAAGTCTTGTTATCGCGTGCCCTGCAGCTGTTCCCACAATCACCGGAGTTGCAGCAGGCGTATGCAGAGATCGCGAGCCGGAAGCCCTCGGCCGATCCTATAAGTCCGGGCGGCAAGAGCGCTCAATCAATCGGAGTCAGTTCGAATGATTAGGACAGAATGAGAAACCGTCCGGAATCATCGGTGTTTTTTCCGGGATTTCTCTTTGGAACTGTTTCACAGTAACACTTGGCTCAGTTACGAGGGTAAGTAGTTTGAGGAGGATGGAAGTGCCGATTAGTTACCTCGTCAACCAAACCTCCTGCTCGAACTAAGCCGGTCTGGTCAGTAAAACCGCGGCCCCAAGCGTCCGATGCAGGCGGAAATTGAAAAGGAGAGTTTTCAATGTCACTGAGCATCCTGAACAATATTTCGTCCCTGCAGGCGCAGAATTCACTGTCCATGACAGAGGCGTCATTGAGCCAGACGTTGCAGCGGTTGTCCACAGGACAACGCATCAACTCCGGCGCTGACGACGCAGCTGGCTTGGCTATCGCCAATGGCCTGAATGCTAACGTCACAGCTCTTACGCAGTCGGTCCGCAATGCCTCCGACGGCGTGGGCATGTTGCAGGTCGCTGATGGCGCCCTGTCGCAGATCACCAGCCTTCTGAACCGTGCAGTTACCCTGGCGACGGAAGCCGCCACGGGCACGGTGAGCGACACCCAGCGCTCCGCGCTCGATGCCGAATTCACCGCGATCAAGAACGAAATCGACACCATCGGTCAGAAGACCACTTATAACGGCCAGGCGATTTTCACGGCCAACACTCTGACCGTGTTCATGAGCGATTCTTCGACTGCCGGCACCACCAGCGTGGCAGTGGCCATGGTGACGGTCGATGCGGGCCACCTCAATGGCGTTTCGCTGACGGCGGATGCTTTGACCACCGCCGCCGCAGCCACCTCCGCCCTGACCGACATCAACGCCGCTATTGCTGACGTTGCCGGCCTGCGCGGCACGTTTGGCGCCAGCTCCAACCAGCTCCAGTCAGCCACCAACGTCATGAACAACCAGATCCAGAACCTCACCAACGCTGAGAACGGGATCATGGCGGCGGACATCGGGCAGGAGACGGCAAACCTGTCCAAGTTCAGCATTCTGCAGCAGACCGGCATCGCTGCCCTTCAGCAGTCGAATGCCATGCAACAGAGCGTTTTGAAGTTGCTCCAATAGTTGAACGCGCGCGGTGGGGGGCGAAAACCCTCCACCGCCGCTTTTGCAAGAGACTAAACCCAGCGAAGGGTAAAAGAGCTCATGGGATCATCTTTCGACTTAGGCTCCCTCCTGTCCGCGATCGGTTCCTCCTCCGGCATCAACGTATCTGCGGCTGTCGCGCAGGCCCTTGCGGGAGAGTCTGGCCCCATGGTGCAGTGGCAGCAACAGCAGGCTTTCCTGAAAAGCCAGAGTAGTGACATTAATGTCATTGAGGGGCACATCACCACGCTTCAGGATGCCCTGAACTCTCTCAACGATCCCGCCGGCGGACTGATGGCGGTGATTGCGTCATCTTCCAATTCCAGTGTCGTAACCGCATCCGCGGCGCCAGGAGCGATTCCCACAAATCACGTCGTGGTCGTCAATAGCGTCGCCAGTACCGGCTCCTGGTATTCGGATTCTGTCGCCACCGGTGACACAACGTTGTCTTCGGGCGGCTTCACCCTGCAGGTGGGACAGAACGCGCCCGTTCAGGTGACCATCGGAAACGGTGTAGACACCCTCAACCAGTTGGCCAGCTACATTAACGGACTGAACGCCGGCGTTACGGCAAACGTCGTCACCGATACCACGGGAGCGCGCCTGGCGATCATGAGCAACAGTTCGGGCGCCGCCAATGACGTGGTGATCAGCAACCCGACCGGCCTGAATTTCACCCGTGCCGGTACGGGAGCGGATGCTTCGCTCACGGTCGACGGAATCCCCATCGACAGCGCCTCCAATACCGTCAGCGGTGTCGTGCCTGGACTGACGTTTAATCTGGTGGCAGCCGCTCCGGGTTTCGCCGTCAATATCTCAACCACTCAGGATGCGAGCCAGGCGTCACAGACAGTAAAAGATTTTGTGACTGCTTACAATGCGGTCATTCAGGACGTGAACCAGGAATTCACGCTGGGCCAGAATGGCGCCCAAGGTCCGCTGTCCGGCGATTCCACGCTGCGCATGTTGCAGAGCATGCTTCTGTCGTCCGCCAGTTTTCCCGGCGGAGGCGATATTGCTTCTCTCGCCGGCCTTGGGGTCACGATGAACAACGATGGCACTCTCACCGTGGACGATGCCAAGCTAAGCGGTGCGATCCAGGGTGACTTCGCCGGCGTAAAAACCTTCTTTCAGGGAACGGCATCGGATGGTTTCGCGTCCACGCTCAACACCCAGCTCAAGACCATGTCCGATTCCGTGACCGGAGCGTTCACGGTCGATCTGCAGAGCATTAACAACGAAGTGACCGATCTCCAGCAACACATCGATAACTTTCAGGATTTCCTGCGGAACGAACAGACGCGCCTGACCGCTGAATTCAACAAGGTGGCCACATTGCTGCAACAGTTGCCGCTCATCGAGCAACAACTCAACGCCCAGCTCGGCGGCCTGAATACGAACAATGGCAATAAAGGCTAATGAAGCGCACCCCAACCGAACTCGCCTATGTGGCGGCGGCCGTCCAGAACGCCTCGCCGGCCGGCCTGGTCATCATCCTTTTCGATCAATTGATCAAAGATCTGCAAGGCGCGATCGCCGCCATGCAAAAGGGCGACGTGGAGGAGCGCGCCGCCGAGCTCAAGCACGGCTTCCTCGTGCTGCAGCAATTGCAGGAATCGCTCAACATGGAAGCAGGCGGAGATGCTGCCCATCACTTCTCGAGCTTCTACTCTGCCGTACGCAATAGCATGTTGCAGGCACATCTGAACATCAGTCCCGAGATCCTGCAGCGCCAGATTCAGCTGCTGTTCGAGGTGCGCCAAGCCTGGGAAACGGTAGATGCAAAACCTGGGCGAGAGAAGACCGCTACCCCACCAGACGCACGTTCCGCGATTGCGGTTCCATCCTCAGACGAAGAGGAACGTACTCCCGCCAACTGGAATGCCTAGCAGTTGTCAGTTCTCAGTTCTCAGTCGTCAGTATCGAGATCCCGTAACCCTCTGCGCTGTCCATTCTTCAGAGAAGGCGAGCAAGCTGTTTTCTGCCCTCCAAGGTTTATAGCCTGGTAACCCTTAGACGGGGATACCCTCCCCCCTACGATCTATGATTCTAATAGGTTTGCGACACAAACCGTCGTAACCGACAGAATCCAAAGATCTTCAACTCTGAATCTATGAAAACGCGGGACTTACCGCGCCGCGTGAAAATTCTTCTTTCAAAGATCGTGTTCCCGACGGTCTGACGATTAGGGTGTGAATCTTGTAAACGCCAGTGACATCGGCGTCCGAGCCATGCGGACACAAGCAGAGTGGAGTTTTGCGTGGCGAACTGTCAAGGAAGTGGGTCACGCTTCGATGTGGCTAGGTGCTGAAATTTATCACGGTACGGCAGCCGTGCCGTTCGAGTGCGCCAACGCTGCGGGCATACGCCCTTGTGCGATTTCCACGTACCGCGGGGCTAAAGTGCCTCGGGAAAGACGGCCCCTCAGATGTACCGCTGAAGCGGTACTCCACCCAAAACCTCGGGGCTTCAGCCTGCGCTACTTCAGGTAATTCATCAGGGTCTCTGGGATCACCCTGGCGAGGGCGGCCATGGCGGCGCTCTGAGTTACCTGGGACTGGGCCAGACTGGTCGCAGCCTTGGCCATGTCAACGGCATCGACGGAATTTTCTTGTGACTGCAGGTTTACTTTTTCCTGCTGCAGGAAAGATAGGTTCGAAGTCAGCTGATTGACGGCATTACCGAAGAACACACGCTGCTGCGACAAATAAGTGAGCCCGCCTCCGAGTTGAGTCGTCGCCGTACCGATCCCATTGGTGTCATTATTTTGAAGCGCAGTGATCAATTGCTGTAGCCCGCCAAAAACGTCTCCGCCCGAACCCTGGAATATCTGGTCGCCGGGAAGATTGATCTGAATGCTTCTGCCTTCGGCGATCTGCACGGTGTTGGTGTTGTCGTTTCCGTTGTAAACGACTCCGTCAGGTTGCGTGGGATCCAGGGTGAACGGCTGTGTCTTGCTCAACGTTCCCGCGAATACATAATTGCCCTGGTAAGACACATTGGCCAGTTGAAGAATCTGATCTCGAATACCCTGTACCTGCTGAGCGATGGCCTGGCGGTCAGCCGGCGTGGTGGTGTCGCTGCCGCCTTGCACACCGAGCGCGATCGCGCGGTTGAGCGCGGCAACCACGGAACTCAAGGTGGAATCGGCGGTCTGCAAGAGGCCTTCCGCGTTGCTCGTGTTTTGCAGAAACTGATCGGTCTGGCTCTGCAGGGCTTTGTTCTGGACCAGGGTGGCAGCGCCGGCAGGATTATCCGATGGCATATTGATCAGGTGACCGCTCGCCATCTGCTGCATGGTGGTCTGTTCCTGGCTCTGCGATTGATATAAGTCCTGCAGGATGTCCGCACTGAAATTAGGATTGACTCTCATGGCTTAGGGGATCCCCGCTCCCATGTTAAGCACCGTCTGCGTCAACTGGTCTATCGTCGTGAACACCTTGGCCGCGGCGGTGAACGCATTCTGATAATTCAGCAGATTGGCCGTTTCTTCATTGATCGAGACACCAGCAATGGCGCCCAACTGATCGTTCAGCTGGTTCAGACTTGCGGTGCTGGCCTGGACTTCAACCTGCGCCTGCGCCGCCAGGTTCCCGCTGTTCGAAACGATGTTGGCGTAGCTTTCGATGGGCGTCTGTCCGGACGGCAGAGGCTGACTTTCCACTGCCATCAGGTTCGCAATATTTCCATTGCTGCCGGGAGTGCCATCGGAACTGGCGGCAATTGCGTTCGGATCGGTGGTCGCCAGGGCGAGGCTGGCCGCGGGCCCACCGCTGTTGAACGCGAAAAGCGCTTGTCCGGGATTGCCGTTCAGGTCGAATCCGAGGCCTTGCGCCGTGTTCATGCTGGTGGCGAAGTCGGATGCCAGGGTGTTCAGCTGGTTGAGAATGCCGGGAATATTTTGATCGCGCACCTGGATCGAGCCGCCGAGACTGCCGCCATGAATCGTGGCAGTGATGTCCTGACCCTGGGCAAACACGTCCTGCATGCCGTTCGTGCCGTTTCCCACAGAAAGATCGAAGCTCTGGTTGCCGACCACCAGCGCCGTGCCGTTCCCCGTGGTCAGCGTCAGTCCGTGTTCAGTGCGGATCTCGCTCACGTTGGTTAGCTGTGACAGCTGGTTGATCAACTGGTTCTCTTTATCCAGGAAGCTTCCGGGATCTTTGCCCAATTGCTGCATCTGGCCCACCTGGTCGTTGAGCTGGGCGATTTGCCTGGTCAGGCTGTTGATCTGATCTACGCTTTGCGACACCGACTGATTCAAGTTCGACTGGATCTGCGTCAAGCTTTTGGCGGTCTGGTTAAACGAACTCACCAGGTTCTGCGCAGCAGTGATCACGGCCTGGCGCGGGGCGGTGCTGGTTGGGTTGGTCGAGAGCTGGCTGATGCTGTTGAAAAACGCCGTGAGATTGGCGCCGATTCCCTGGCTCGGATCCGAAAATAATCCCTGTACCTGCTGCAGAGCATTGAGCTGCGTCTGCGCGCCGCTTTGGTGCGTGCTCTGCTCCGCGATCTGCATGGACAACATCTGATCGCGGATACTCTGGATCTTCTCCAGGCTGACGCCGGTTCCAAAAGTCAGATTCCCAATCATGGATGGAGTCTGTGTGGTCAGGTCCACGACTTCGCGGCTGTAGCCCGGGGTGGATGCATTGGCGATATTGTTCGCGGTAACGTTCAGCGCGCCTTGATCGACATCCAGCGCGTGCGCCGCAATCCACAGCGCCGCATTCAAAGAACCCATCGCTCTATACCTCGCAAGACAAAGTCTGGTGCTGGGCCGGCGGGCCGGGTGTTTTTCCGTAGCCCTCTCCATGCAGTCCGTACAGCAAGGACAAAAGATCAGTCCAGCGCTTGGCGCGCTTCACCACCCCGGCATACACCCGGTTAAACTGCGCCAACTGCATGTACGCGGCTTGCAGTTGTTTTGCGAGTTCCCGAGCCTTGATGTCATGAGGCGGTGTCTGCCGGAGAACCACTAGTTCATTGCAGAGCGCTTCCTGTTTTCCCAAAGCAGACTGAAAGTCGTGCAGGTTGTTCCGCTCGATCGCTGAAATCGCGGCTTGCATTTCGACCATCAAGGCTTGCACACGGGCCAAGTGCCGCATGTGTGCGTCGTCACCACCAGCGTTTGCAAATGACATAGCTGTCCAATCCTGCTTCACGAGGAGGTGACAATCTGAAGGCGATTTAGCCCTTCAGCATCGCCTCCGCGATGGCTCGTGCATCGATCTTGTATTCGCCCGTGAGCACAGCCTGCTGCAGGCGTTCCACTTCTTGCTGCCGTATGTCGGGCGTCTGCAGGGCTCGCGTCGAAAGGTTGCCAACGGTAACGGTATCTTCAGGGAACCTCTCGCCATTTTCGGATGACTCCGGGCGCGTCGCGTTGCTGGAAGCAGTTGCCGACGGGCCGGGGGAGATAGGTTCGGGCTCCGGTCTGTTTAATCCGATTCTCATAAGCGCCTCACAAGTCTGTGAACGTCAGTTCATAATCGGCAGTTCCGACCCTAAACTTCAACGGTTGGTAGCCTGACACTAAATCACCGTTTTTCTTTGACTTGCACGTGATCCAAGACTGTAGAAGCCGCCCCGGGAACCTTGCCGTGGTTACCTTCGTCACCTGCTGCCACCGCCGTCGGCTGTGTTCCGGCGACAGCCTCCAGGTGCTTGGTGATCATCTTGGCAAGCCCGATCCCGCCCGCCTTGCTCAATGCCCCGGCCAGATATTCGCAACCGATGCTTTGAAATTGATCGTGCCCGGGATCCGCATCTTTATCAGGATCGCTCCCCGGCACGGTACCGAACGACTTTTCTGCCTGCTGAAGCCATTCGCCCAGCAAAATGCTTTCGAACTCCCGGGCAGCTTTCTCGATCTTCCCCGAGTTGCTTTGCTTCGACTGCAGCGCGCGAAGCGCTTGCGAGGTTCGAGCCTCAGCGCTGCTTTGCTGTGCCATCGTGGGTGCTGTCAGGAATAAATTGCCGTTGCTCACAACACCTCCAGTTCCGCTTGCAATCCGCCTGCAGCCTTGATCGCCTGCAGGATCGCAACAATGTCGTGCGCCGTAGCCCCCATCGCATGCAAACCATTGATCAGTTCTTCGACGCTTGCGCCCTCATTCAATGCGACCGAGCGGGCCGCGCCTTCGTTGGCCTTGAGGTCGGTCTGTGGAACCACTTCAGTAGTTCCTTTGGAATAGGGGAGCGGCTGGGAGACGGCGAATGTGGTGGTGACCTCGACCGTGAGTTCTCCATGCAACACCGACACCGGAGAAAGCTTCACGTCGCCGCCCATAACGATGGTGCCGGTGCGCTCATTGATGACAACCTTCGCCGGCGGATGAACTGAAATAGCAAGATTCTGAACTCGTGAAATCAGCAAGGGCACGGACGCAATGCCTGACTGGGCGACGTCAATATCCACCCTGCGGCTGTCCACCAGCAACGCCGCACTCTTGCCCAAATCCTGGTTGATGGCACTGCTGATATCGCGTGCCGCCGTGAAATCCGGTTCGCGCAGAACCAGGGACACAGTCTTCATCTGGGCTAAATCGACAGAGGCATCGCGTTCAACGGTGCCACCGCTAGGCACCCGGCCCACCGTGACATGATTCACTTCTTTGGAATTACCGGCGCCCCCCACCGTGTATCCACCGAGAGTGAGCGGCCCTTGCGCCTCGGCGTAAGTGTTGCCGTCGGCGGCGTGAAGAGCTGTCAGCAGCAGAACTCCACCCTCCAAACTCTTCGCATCTCCGATGGACGAGACAGTCACGTCAAAAGTGCCGCCCGGCCGCGCAAACGGAGGTAGCGATGCCGTGACCATCACCGCTGCCACGTTGCGTACTTGCACCGATGCGGGAGTGATCTGGACTCCGAGGCGCTGTAAAACGTTGGCAAGGGTCTGGGTGGTAAATTGCGTTTGCTGGCTGTCGCCCGTGCGTTTCAAACCGACGACCACGCCGTAGCCGATCAGTGGATTCTCGCGAATGCCGCTGATGGTCGTAATGTCCCGCACCATGACCTGGCGGTTCGGCTGATTTTCAGCGGAGGCCGATCCACAGATGACCGCAACTGCCGCGCACGTTATCAGCATCAATCGCTCGAGATTGAGAAAAGATCGCATGTTTTAGGAAACTGCCTTCAAAAGCCGATGATCCGTAGCAAAATTCGCATGATGGGATTGGGCTGCCGGATCGAATCCGACACCACTCCCTTTCCCTTCAATTCAATTTCCAGGTTCGCCAGCGATGTCGATGAGGCCGTGTTGTTGGGTCCGATGTCTCCCGGGCGCAGCACTCCGCGCACCAGCATGGTCTCGTGCTGGCTGTTGATCAGGACATGGCGTTCCGCTTCAACGACGAGGTCGCCATTGGGGAGCAAGGCAATCACCCGCCCGGCCAGTCTTGTGGTCAGGTCAGATCCCGCCGAAGTCTCACCCTGACCTTTTAATTGCGTAGAAGAATTTGCCCCGAACAGTGGGTTCACTCCGCCCAGCTTGATTCTGCCCGGCAGAGCGGTAATCGCTGAGCTGGTTTGGAATGCTCGCTGCCCGTTCACATCGCCGGTGGACTGTGCCTTGGTTGACTCCACCACCACAAGGGTCACCGTATCGCCCACATTGCGCGCTTTGTAGTCCGTGCTCAACTCGCTATAAGCGGCGCCGGCAAACCATAAACTTCCCAGCGTGACCGCGTGTTGACTGGAGCTCTCCTGCTGCTGCACCCGTTGTATATAGGAGGCGCGTGTCTGCTGAGGATCCTTCGAGATCGTTGACTTCGCTGCCAGGAAAGGCGGAGCCGCGATAAGGATGATCGCCATCCAGATCGCCACTGAGCCTCGAATTATGCTGCATGTTTTCATTCTGCGTTCACCTTTAGAGAATGCTGGCCCGCAAGAGACCTGGGCCTACGATCTCGCCCCTGAAAAATCGCCGCCGGTCAGCGCTGGTAACTCGAATCGTCTGCCCGCGATGACCACTCTGTAAGCAGATCACCGGGATCGAGATGCGCAGTGCTTTATCGGCAAACATGAGAGTTGCTGCGTCGCCCTGGCGCATCAGCGGCGGCCGCACCGTGGTGTCGAATGTCGCCTTCGCTCCGGAATTCTCCGCCACGACAACGTGGGTATCCTTTATCCCTTCAAGGAGAACGTAAAAGGGCAAACAAACATGGCGATCTAGGCAGCGCAGTTTTGCCTTCGCGCTGCCCTTCAGCCACCTCGAAACCTCTATCAGTTGCAAAGCGGGGTCAGAGCCTTCGCTCGTGACCTGCGTCAGAAACTTCACTTGCACAGAACTCACGTTCCAACCTGCTGCAGTGAGCGCGCTCGCCACCTGCCGCGACGAGATCGGCGTCCTGACTGCGGCGGCCGCTCCAGTGGCCAACGGCACAAATGCCGCCAGCAGCAACCAACCGCAAACCTCACGGAGATCAGGCCATCGTGTCAGCATTAGCGGCCCATACTGCTCAGGTTCTGCAACATCTGATCCGCCGAGGTGACCACTCGCGAATTCGATTCGTACGCCCGCTGGGCCACGATCAACTGCACGAACTCGGACACGATGTCCACATTCGATTGTTCCAGCATCCCTTGCTGAATCGTTCCCAGTCCTTCTGCTCCTCCCGGCGCCGCTACGATGGCATCCCCTGAGGCAGTGGTGGGAAGAAAGAGATTATTGCCGACGCTGTTCAAGCCGCCAGGATTGGGAAACATCGCCAACTGGATGCTGCCCACCTGTTGGGCGGCGGTCTGGCCGGCTTCGGTGACCGATATCGTTCCGTCGACGCCAATGGTGACGCTGGTGGCATTGGCGGGAATGGTGATGTTGGGTTGCAGCGGGTTGCCGTCCGCGGTCACGACGTTTCCCTGCGCGTCCAGGTGAAACGCACCGGAGCGCGTGTAGGCGATGGTGCCATCCGGCAGCGACACCTGGAAAAATCCCAGCCCCTGGATTGCCATATCCAACGGATTACTGGTGGAGGTGAGATTGCCCTGGGTCTGGATCACCTCGGATGCCCGCGGCATGGTTCCAAGTCCTACCTGCAGACCGGCGGCGACGGTGGTTTGTTGAGTCGCCGCGGCGCCGGGCATGATCAGGTTTTGATAAACCAGATCGGAAAATTGCAGCCGCCGTCCGTAGAAGCCGGCGGTGCTGGCGTTGGCCAGGTTATTGGCAATGTTGTCGAGATTCAGTTGCTGGGCCACCATCCCGCTGGCCGCTGTGTAAAGCGCACGAAGCATGATGTTCCTCTCTTAACTGCCCGGAGTAATTCGCGGCAAATCCTGGGCCGCGACTTGATTCATATCGGTATGAAACATGGACAACGCACGCTGCATCAGCTCGGAATATCGTTGCAGCGTGATCAGCTCGACCGCACTGGCGACCGGGTTCACGTTCGATTGTTCCAGGCTGCCTTGCTGAATGCTTGCCTTGGGCGCTTTGATTTCGCTCTTGAGTGGCGCTGAAAAATAGGTCGCCCCTACATTGGTGAGATTGGTTCCCGGCGGAAAATCTACGATCTTGAGCTTTCCAGCGACCGCACCGTTCACGGAAATCGTGCCATCGGAACTCACCGATACCGGTCCCCCTACGATGTCGATGGCACCTGTATCGCCTAACACCGGATCTCCTTCCGCGGTGACCAACTTGCCTTTGGGCGACACGTGGAAGTTGCCGTTGCGGGTGAATACCTTGCCATTGGCGCTTTGTACCGTAAAAAATCCTGGGCCCTGAAGCGCGAGGTCGAGTTCGTTTCCGGTCTTTTCGATATTGCCTTGGGAAAAGTCGAGCTCACTGCCGCCGAGCACGGAATAGTTGTTGACCGCCTCATTCAACCCTGACATCGGGAACAGTGAAGAGCTGGCCAGAACCGAACGAAAGACTTCGTGCTGGGCGCGAAAGCCTGGTGTGCTTACGTTGGCCAGATTGTTGGCCACGAGATCGAGCGCCTGGGTGCGTCCCATGAGCGCGGTGCATGCCGCGTAGAAGCCGCTATCCATACACAGGTGCGAAGCAAGCGCACGGCCATAGATGCTTCAACGATTCAGCTTGTAAGTGATTGAATGATGGTGGGCCGCGATGGAGCGGTGAGACACAGATTAGATCGTGCAGGCAGTTCGACGGCCCTCGTCCAGAGCAACGTGGGTTTTCTAACCGTGTTCTACTCTTTGCGCGATTCGCTCAGCGGAACATTGGTGTCGAGTTCGTGCAAGCCTGAGTATCCGGCCGCCACGTTTGTTGCTCTGCGGCTTCCACCAGGCTGAGCAGAGAGCGCGATCTCTGCGAAGAGCTGTCGTTCGCTCCTCCTCGAACCACATCGGCCAAAATGCAAGGAAGATGCCATGCTGCGAAAAGGCGACAACCTGTCTCTCCTTCATCCTGGGATTCTTCATCGCTCGAATCCCAACCCAGCAAGGAAGGAACCGATCCCAGGTGGCGAAGCAGCCCAGCGACAAAGGCCACGTTGGCGTCGCTGGACGAAGCCTTCCACGCCAACTCTTCCGTGAACCGCCCCAGAGAGCGAGCCTGCATACAAAAGAGTTGCCAGCGCCGCGCCTTCAGACTTCCCGAGGAAAAAGAGACCACGTCGGTCGTCTCCGCCAGTTGCCGCAGCCTGTCCAGTCCCAGGTGGACGATCAACTCCGCGATATTGGCGCTTTGTGACGACCGGGGGCCCGCTTCCAGGGCCGCAATATGCAGGAGCTGGACGGTCAATCCAATGTCGTTGCGAACAACCTCCGTGAGGGTGTGCAGATCAACCCCATGCGACGAAGCCAGCAGTTGCAACCGCATCACAGCCTCGGGCATGGCAGGCGGAAGTGGGATCGAAGATGGTATGGAGTCCCGAAAGATCGCATTGCGATCGATGACGGGAAAAACTTCAGTGCCGGGATGAGACTTGCTGCGCGTGCCGTTTTCCAGCATATTGACCCTCGCTGGTACTAATCGGCACCTGCTGTTTCGAGCTTTAGCCCGAGTGGCTAGCTCTCCGCCAGGCGGAACAGTAAATCAATTTCCTGTCGGCCCACGACTCTCACCCAGAGATAATCCCGGCAAATTCCAAAACGTGCGCGCTCGGCTCCGGATTGGCAAACGTAGCTGTGAACCGTGCTGGCTATCTCAAGCGGGCTGCTCGCCCGGTCGAAAACGATTTCATTCTCCTGCAAAGTGAGATCGAGCGACTGCATGCCGCGCCGGTAGTCGGTTGAGGAGATAAAGCAGGGTGTCGCCGCACACTCGCTAATGGTTTCAATCGTGTAAAGAAGGTGATGCTGCACCCGCCGGACGAATCCCACCATCAGTTTGCGTCCAATCTCCGAATAGTGGACGGGCAACATGGCGTACATTTCCATCAGACGACGGGGAATGCGAATTTCAGACGGCATGGGCCGGTCCCCAACCGAAAACACTGGGCAGGCCCACTGGGCTGCGACGGCCGCCGTGACCTGTTGCGCTGTGGCGAAGCCCAGGTTTTGCACCGCTTCGCCGATGTCCATCCCTGTTGCCCGCTGTTGATCGAGCGCCGTTTTCAACTGCTCATGGGTCAGTGTCCCACGGGAAAGGAGCAACAAGCCAAGCGGCATGCGCGGCGCCGGGGCCTTTTCCTGGATATGCCGCGTGCCTAGAAGTTCCACGATCCTTCGTTGTGCGCCATGCTCGAAACAATCCGGCCCGCAAAACCATTGTTCCCCCAACGAGACGCCGAAGTGCCGCTTGCCAACCGCCTGCTTCAGGGCGTTGCCTTTGCACAATGGATTCGCACAGGCCGGCCAGTTCCTCCACTTCGAGACCGTTCTCGCTAAGCCATGAATGTCAAAGTTCATCGCTCCTCTTTTCTTCCGTCACGGCGTGCTGTCTAGGCGTGCTCACTGGTGAAATCCAGCTTCTGCAGGGCGGCTCTTAATTTGGGCAGCGCGATGGCATGGATCTGCGATACTCGCGACTCTCCCAGTTGTGCCACCTTGGCAATTTCCTTCATCGTCAGCTCTTCTTTGTAGTACAGCGAAATCACGAGCTGTTCTTTTGCCGACAGCGTGGCAATGGCTTCTGCCAGCCGCTCCTTGATTTCGGTGCGCAGGCACAAGTCGTAAGGATTCTCGTCCTGGCTGGGCGCGGATTCGATCAAGTCCTGTTTCCCGGACTGATCAAACATGGAATTGACTTCCTGGCCAACCAGGGTGAGGCCGTCAAGCCGCAGCGCAATCTCGTGCAGTTTCCCGATGGAGATGCCCATCTCGGCCGCAATTTCGTCTTCTTCCGGTTGGCGGCCCAGGCGCGCGGACAAAGTAGCGATCGCCTCTTCCAATCGCCGTCCCTTGCGCCGCAGCGGACGAGATCCCCAATCCATTTCCCGCAGGCTATCGAGAATCGCGCCGCGAATTCGGAACTTCGCGAACGCACTGAAGGGCACCAATTTCGTGACGTCGTAGCTGCGAACAGCTTCGATCAGGCCGATTACCCCCGCGTGCACCAGGTCTTCGAACACCACGTGTTGTGGAAGGCGCTCGAAAATCCGCCGCGCTATGTAGTACACCTGCGGCAGTTCCTTGAGAATGAGCTGGTCACGCTCGGAGGTTCCGTCTACGTTTTGCCGGTATGCGATTTCTGCTTGCATCATTGGGTCCTCAACTCAAACCGAACTGATTGGTGAATCAACGCACTGCTCCAATCGATTGCACCGGGATGAGAGGGGGAATCTCAGTGGGTGACAACACAACAATTCTCGGGAAAAATGGCTCCAGGATCCGCCGGAGATGAAATCTTCCCGGTGAAGAACACAGAAGCACCGGAGGCGCATTGACCACCTGTTCTCCGAACAGAGTGCGCAAGCCATCCAGCACCCGCTTTGCAATGTTCGGCTGCAGGGCCATCGTGGGTGCATTGGCCTGCGACGTTAACGCCCGCGCGCAGTCATCTTCGATCGTGCGGTCCAGGGTGACGACTTTTAGTTGTCCCTGCTCATCGAGAAGCGGCCGCACGAGCGCTCTGCCCAGGGCATGGCGGACTGCCTCGACCAGGAACACGGTGCTCTTGTTGATGGGAGCGGCCTCCACCAGCGTTTCCAGAATCGTTCCCAAGTCGCGAATCGAGATCTGCTCTCGCAACAACAACTGCAACACTTTCTGTACTTCACCCAACGTCATCACTTTGGGGATCAGTTCTTCGACCAGCTTGGGATGTGAATCTCCCAGGCGGTCAACCAGTCTCTTTGTTTCTTGACGAGTCAAAAGAAGATGCGAATTCTGCCGTACGACCTCGCCCAGGTGAGTGGCCAGCGCAGAAGTGTGATCGACGACCACGTAACCTGCAGCCAACGCTTGCGCCTGCAGTTCGGGGGGAATCCACTTGGCCGGAGTATTGAAGGCCGGTTCCCGGGTGTCATATCCGGGAAGTGCTGTCGGCGAAGCTTGTGAGCTGATTGCCAGCAGGCACTCCCGCCGCAGTTCCCATCGCGCAATTTCTACCCCGCGGAGATAAATCACGTACTCCATCTCCTTGCGTGCGAGGTTGTCGGTGATGTGGATGGAAGGAATCAGGAACCCGAGTTGCGTCGCTAACGTCTTGCGCAAGGAGCGAACTTTTCCTAACAGCTGTCCTCCCTGCTTGCTGTCGACTAACGGAACAAGACCAAGGCCCACTTCCAGCATCAACTCATCCAACTTCAGGACGTCCAGCGGATCGGTTGCCGGTGTTGCTGTCGCCGCTGCTTTCTCCGGAGCAGTTCCGGTTGCAGCCTGCCCTGCTACGGCGTCGGGCTTGGCACGGCGCGCGAGTAAAATCATCAATCCCGACATCAGAATGAACGACAACTTCGGCAGACCGGGAATGAGCGCCAGGCCTCCCATCACTCCCGCCGCGACCCACAGCGCGCGTCGTTTCCCGAACAACTGTTGTCCGACGTCCACACCCAGCGTGCTTTCCGAAGAGGCTCGGGTCAGCACGATGGCTCCCGCCACTGAAACCAGCAGGGACGGGATCATGGTGACCAGTCCGTCTCCCACCGTCAGAATGGTGTAGGTTTTCAGCGCTTCAAGAAACGGAACGCCATGCTGGAACACACCGATCAGGAATCCGGCGATGATGTTGATCGCCGTAATGAGGATGGTGGCAAGAGAATCGCGCTGGCTGAATCGCGCTGCGCCGTCCATGGCGCCGTAAAATTCCGCCTCGTGCGCGATTTGTTCACGGCGACCGCGGGCTTGCTTCTCGTCGATCAGCCCGGCATTCAAGTCCGCGTCAATCGCCATCTGCTTACCCGGCATTGCGTCCAAGGTGAAACGAGCCGTGACTTCGGCAGTACGCACCGAACCATGACTGATCACCATGTACTGGATCGCAATTAACGCCAGGAACAGAACGAAGCCCACCACGTAGTTGCCGCCGACAACGAATTGGCCGAATGCCTCAATCACTCTGCCTGCAGCCGCCGGTCCTTCATTGCCGTGCAGGAGAATTCTGCGGCTGCTGGCCAGATCCAGCGACAGCCGGAACAGCGTCAGCAGAAGGAGCAAGCTGGGGAAGACCGAGAATTGCACCGGCTTCAGAATCTGCAGCGCGACGAGCAGTACGAGCACGGACGCGGTGATGCTCATAGCCAGCAGCAGGTCCACCATCAGCGCGGGCAATGGAATGAGCATGACAAACACCATGCTCACGGCCAGTGCAGGCACGATCCAGTCGGCGCGATTGCCTATCGGTTTGGGTTTCGCAGTTGCCATTTGCTCTCGATGGATTTCTTCATGCTTAGTGCGTCGTCACTCCAGCGCCACGCTGTCGAGCTTGTGCCTGCGCCCGGAATACGAACGCCAGAATTTCCGCCACCGCGGTATACAGCGCCGCAGGAATAGGCGAGCCTACCTCGACCGTATGAAAAAGAGCCTGGGCCAGCGGCGGATTTTCCAGGATCGTGATGCCATGCCAGCGCGCCACTTCTTTGATCTCCTGCGCCAGGAAGTCGCGGCCCTTCGCTACCACGATGGGCGCTTCCATATCCAGCTCGTATTGCAGAGCCACGGCGAAGTGGGTTGGGTTGGTGATCACGACGCTCGCTTTTTCCGTGTCGCGCAACATCTGCCGCCGCCGCAGCTGCCGCTGTAAGCGACGTATCCGCCCCTTCACCGCAGGATTGCCTTCCGTCTGCTTCAGTTCGTCGCGCATCTCCTGCCGGCTCATCTTCAGATCGGTTTCCAGCTTCTGCCAGACCAGCAGGTAATCGACGGCCGCCCAACTCAACAACACCAGCCCTGATTTCCAGAAGAGTTCCCACATGGTGCCGAGCAGAAAACTCAGGTAGGAGCGCGCGCTGAGCGTGGATGCGTTCAGGATCGCTTGCCAATGACTTCTGATGGTCGCTACTCCGATCCAGAGAATGACTCCAAACGGCAGCAGTGACTTCAAAATGCCGCTGAATCCTGCTAGCGAGAACATCTGTTTGAGCTTGCTCGCCGGATTCAGACGATCAGCCTTGAACGCGAGCGCCTCGCCGGAAAAAACTAATCCGCCCTGGGCCACGCCGCCGGCTACCGAGAGCACCCAGGCGGTCGCCATAATCGGAACGATCCAGCGCAACACTCCGACCGCAGTCCAGAACAGAACAGGCCCACCCGGCGACAGCGGTTCGCTCACGGATAAATCCAGCGAGCTTTGCAACAGGCCTCGCCACTGCCGGCTGGCGTCTGGAATCTGCCAAGCCAAAAGCGCCAATGCTCCTCCCAGCGCGAGCGCATTTGAAAGCTCCTTGGTGCGCGCAACCTGGCCCTTCTCCCGCGCCTTCTTTCGTTTTTGCGGTGTCGGTTTTTCGCTTTTGTTCGCGTCTGCCATGTTTCGCTACCTTGCCAGGTGCAACAGTTGCTCCGTGTAAGCGATCGATTGCGAGAAATATCTGGCAAATAACCGAGGCCAGAAGGAAACCGTGATCCCGAGCAGCACGACGCCCAACATGCTCTTGATGGCGGGGCCGAGAAGCATCAATGGCATCTGCGGGGATGCCTTTCCCAGCAGGCCAAGCACAATGTCTGCCAGCAGCGTCGCTGCCAGCACGGGCGCGGCTATCTGCATGCCCAGTTCCAGCACGATCGCGCCCTCATGCAGGAGGGCGCGGGAAAGTACAGGCGTCAAAATCGCTGTGCCCGGCGGCAGATAATCGAAACTCATGGCGATGGAGCGCAGAAGCCAGCGGTGTACTCCCAGCGACAAAAAGATGAGCAGCGCCACACTCTGGTGAAAGAACGCGATCACCGGATTTTCGACCTGGGTGTTCGGATCGAGAATGTTCACCAGGGAATAGCCCATCTGAACGCTCAAAACCTGGCCGGCAAGTTGCGCGGCTTCGATCACCGCGTTTGCCGATAGACCCATGGCAACGCCCACCAGCACCTCGCCCCCTACGAGCGCCGGCCACTGCGCCACGGAAAAGGTCGCCACCCGCCCCGAGTACACGGGGTAAAGCACTGCGGTAATAGCGATCACCAGCGCGATCTTGATGCGCGGCGGAATCACCGAATGGCTGAAGAACGGCGCAAACAGCATGAGGCCCGACACGCGAAGCCCCACCGCGAGCGCCGGTCCAATCATGTTGGCGAGAGCTATCTCCATCGCGTTCTACCGTATGTACGGGTGAAAATCGGAAAACAGTTGCAAAGTGAATCCGCAGACCTGTCTCCACATCCAGGGCATTAAAAAAAATGCTGCGGCTCCGGTCGCCAGCAGCCGGGGCACCGTGGAAATCGTGGTCTCCTGCAGCGATGTCAGCACCTGGACGATGTTGACGAGCAGGCTCACCAGCACTGCAGCCGCGAGGATCGGGCTGGCGAGCAGGAACACCTCGCGCATCGTCAAACGGCCCAAATCCACCACTTGTTCCACCGGCATCTTCGGTGCCTCAGGTAAAGCTCTTCATCAACGAGCCAATCAGCAGGGTCCAGCCATCCACCATCACAAACAGCAATAGTTTGAGCGGCGTGGAAATCACAACCGGCGGCAGTTGCAACATGCCGACCGAGGTTGAGATCGACGCCACCACCATGTCGATAACTAGGAATGGCAGGAACAACACCGTGCCAATCTGAAAGCCCGTGGTCAGTTCTGAAACGATGTACGCGGGCACCAGCACCCGCATGGAAAGATCGCGGGGATCCCGAGGCCTGGGCTCTTTCGACAACTCAACAAACAGCGCGACATCCTTCTCGCGTACGTAATGCACCATGAATTGCCGGAGCGGGCCGGCCGCGCGTTCCACGGCTTGGATCGCGGTAATTCGCCCGGTCTGCATGGGGACCACGGAGGTCTCGTAGATGGCCGCGCCAACCGGCTGCATCAGGAAAAAGGTCAAAACCAGCGCCAGGCCGATCAGAGTTTGATTGGTGGGGGTGGTTTGCAGACCCAGTGCCTGGCGCAAAAAATGGAATACCACCAGCAGCCGGGCGAACGGAGTCAGAGAAAGGAGTAACGCAGGAATCAGTGTTAGTACCGTCAGCAGAACAACAATGGTCCATGGCGCCGATCCACTTCCGATGCCGGTAATGCGGATTTCATTCGGATCGATCTGATTGGAGACCGGAGCCATTGGGGTCGATGGAAGCGATGAAGAAAATCGTGGCGACGACGTACTCGCCAATGTCCTTGCAGCAACGTCGGGTGGCGCCGCGCTCGCAGCAAACGACATCACGCTGGTTACCCACAGCAGCAGACCGAGCCGGGTTGCGCACCTCGCAAGATTCTTCATGCGCGGCTTAGGTCCTGTTCACAGACTCTGTAAACGTCAGCGAATTCCTGGGAACGCTCCAGCCGGGCCAGCGTGGATACCGAACTGGAGGAGCCGCCTACCAGGAACTGTTCGCCATCCACCTGGATCACCGCGATGAATCTCTTTTCTCCGAGTGAAACGCTCTCGCAGACGCGCAATCGCTTTTTCGTCCGTTGAGACGTCACCTTCCTTTGAATCCACTTCCAGGCCTGCATCAATGTGTGCAGCAAGGGTTCCCACGGGCGAGGGCGCGAGTCGATCGATTCGGCGTTCGCTGATTCCGGCGTCAGTTCAGGTTGGAGTTGGACTTCCTGGCTGTCGGGAACTACAGGCGTAACGGAGATCGGCGCACAGGAATCTTCGTTAGCTCGGGTAGAGTCGCAATGCATTTCTGTGATGTGCGCGTCAGAGTCCCATTCGTTCGTAACTGGAGTCTCCAGTGTCAGAGCATCATCTTGAAGATTCGGTGTGATCTCTTCCGTGAGGCAAGTTTGCTCAGGATCGCAAGCGAGCGCTATTGGAACCGCTTCAGCTTGGATTGCCTTCGCCTTTGTCCTTTTCAGCGTGCGTTTTTCCGTCGCCACGAGCTTTGCAGCTTGTGATTTTTTCTTTAACGTAGAATTCGTCCGCTTGGTGGACTTCCTGCGCCCTGCAATCGCGTTAGCCACGACAGCCGCATCTTCTATAGCTGGACTTCGGCGCGACGACGGATGCCGTGGCCCAACGTGAATTTCTGTTTGCCCGTTCATGCCAGCTCCGTGATTCGAACCGCCAGGTGACTTCCGATCACTTCAAATTCTGTCCACCCGATCAAGAGGCCATTGGCGCGTAGCGGGATATCGCTGGCGTGGTGGGAGCTCGTCGTCAAAATTGATCCGGGCCGCAACCGCAACAGATCGCCGACGGTAAACCGGCTGATGGGAATCTCCAGGGAAACATGGCAGGGAAACCAGCCGTAGGTTTCGACAGGAACCTTGGCGCCCATCTCGACGATCGTTGACGGTTCCGGAGTCTTCGCGCGTTGGACCGCAGCATCCATCCAGGTTTCTCCCCGTCGCCGGAGTCGAACCCGGCCAGAGTCAAACCTAGAAATGCAATTGCGCGGCCAGACAGGCTTGTGCCCGCAGCCATTCACGCTGCAGATTGTTTTGGCTGAAACTGAGGAGTGACAACAACTTGGAGCGCCCGCTTCTCTCTGCTCCTTATTTAGGAAGCAAAGGCCGATTAGACGGGAAATAGAACCGAGGCTTCGCGGAGGTGGGACTGAGCCCACGCCCGCGATTCCTCTCATCGCAGACTAAGAATAGGTGGCAGGTTCGCCACTCTCTCACCCACGAATTGGTTCAGGCCAATTACGCCTGAAGATCGAATCCACCACCCTCGGACGCGGCGATAGCGGTGCTCCATGCGAGCTGCAGATCGGGTTTGGTCGGCAGCAAGTAATGTACCTGCTGGTCACTATTTGCTGTGGCCAGCGGAAGATGATCCGGAGGTCCGCTCAGGTAATGGCCATACGTCGGCGGAAGCGGTCCCTGGTGAAGAAACGTCGGCGGAAGTGGTCCCTGGTGAAGAAACGTAGGTGGAAGCGGCCCTTGGTTGACCGGGTTCCCTAGTTTCGCAGAGCCGGCGGTAACTCCGTTCTGCTGGTCTTGTCCCTGGATCGCAGCTTTCGTGTTCCCGCTTGTGATCGAACCGGTGTTGTCCGGCGCGAACGCACTGATTTGTTGGAAAGCCTGCAAGACTGACATTTCTGCAGCTTGTGGGGCCGCTTCCATCTGTCCGACCGTACTCGCCTGGGGCTGACGCCGAGGCTGTCCACTCACCAGGGGATCGCGTATCGGAAGGTTATTGCTGGTAATTGCAGAAACAGACATATGGTTCTCCTTAACGTTCGATCTTTGTTTCTACAGCGGGCCCACAGCTCTCTACTGCCCACCTCGAATGAGGCCCCGGCCTAGATCAGGCCGGGGTTAACTCACTCCTGGATTAATTGCCCGGCGCCGCCTGAAGATTAATGGTCACGTTGCTCACGGCGTCCAGCGTGGTGATCATGCGGGCATCGGCTTGAAACGCCCGCTCCGCCACAATCAGGTTGGTGAATTCTTTGGAGATGTTGACGTTGGACGATTCCAGCGCGCCCCCCGTCAGTGTGCCCAAAGTTCCGCTATTGGGTACTCCGACCACTGCTGACCCGGAGGCCAGGGTGGGGGCGTAAGCGTCTCCACCGACCAGCTGCAGACCCTGCGTGTTGGCAAAGTTCGCCAGTGCGATTTGCCCCAGCGCCTGAACCTGGCCATTGCTGAACTGGCCCTCGATGGTCCCGTCTCCCTGCACCGTGTAGCTCTGCAGGACGCCACTGCTGTAGCCATCCTGGTGGGTGGCCGTGGTGGCGCTGGGAGAATTTACCTGCGTCAGTAATGAGCTGCCGCCCGCGCCCGCAAGGTTCCAGGTCAGGTTCATGGCAGCTGCGCCGTCGGCCAGACCGGTG
>Ga0070741_10005655_pt1 | contig 27540 bp, 26 predicted proteins | sample Coa_R1_4_FD_66440 | JGI IMG/M metagenome (GOLD analysis project Ga0070741, IMG submission 66440) | Surface soil microbial communities from Centralia Pennsylvania, which are recovering from an underground coalmine fire - Coalmine... | ecosystem: Environmental > Terrestrial > Soil > Unclassified ...
CGTCTTCCGCTACCCGCGCGAACCGGAGCACCTGGATGAGCTTGCCGCTGCACGAGCTTGAGCTCGACGTGCGCGACGGCGCGCTCGTCGCCACCGTCGTCGGCGAGATCGACCTGACGAACGTCGCCGCGATCGAGGGGCGGATCCTCGAGGTCGCACGGCGCGAGCGCGTGCGCGTCGTCGTCCTCGACATGTCGCGCGTCGAGTACCTCGACAGCGCGGCGTTCGCCGCCATTCAGCGCATCGCCGCGGTCGTCCCGGTCAAGCTGGCCGTCGCACGGACCGCGACGGTGTACCGCGCGGTGATCGTCGCGGGCCTCGACCGGATGGCACCGACGTTCGAGACGGTCGCCGCGGCGCTGCGCTCGAACGGCTGATCAGATCGCGAAGACGTCGGTCGCGTCGGGGAGTCGTGCTGCCGAGTGGTCGATCCGGACGGGCGCCCCGGGGCCGTCGCCGACCGGACCGGGCGGGCGCGGTCCCGTCCGCTCGAACGCCCGCACGACGACGTCGACGAACGCGTCGGGCCGGTCGTTCTGCAGGTAGTGGTTCGCGTCGGGAACGAGCCACAGCTCGTTCGAGCCCGGCTTCGCGCGCACGTAGTGCTCCCACACGTGGGTCGCGACGCGCGGCGGCGAGACGGTGTCGCACATGCCCCAGACGACGGTCGTGGGCACGTCGCTGGTCGCGAGCGACCGCAGCCAGGTCACCTCGTGCTCGGCGCGTTCGCGCAGGTACTGGATCGTGTCGTGCAGCACGGCCGTCCCGTCCGCGAACGCGAACGTCGTCGCGAGCGCGGCGACCGTCGGGTCGTCGGGCCCGCGCGGCGGCGTGAACGTGGAGGCTCCCATGCCCTGCGCGAGCGCGTCGGCGGTCACGAGGTCGCGCACCGCCTCCCACCCCGCGGGGTCGAGCACGCGCTTCTGGAACTCGGTGAGGTTGGCGAGGGGCAGGAAGATGTTCCCGTTGGCGAGGACGAGGTGGTCGAGCGCGAGGCCGTCGACCTCGCCGCGCGCGATGCGCTCGTGCAGGAGCAGCGCGACGCTGTCGCCCCGGTCGTGCGCGACGACGCGGCAGCGGCTCGCGCCGAGCACGTCGACGACGTAGTGGTGGAGCAGCTGCGCGTCGAGCGAGATGCTGTACGGCCAGTCGGGGGGCTTGTCCGAGAAGCCGTACCCCGGGAAGTCGAGGCACGCGACGCGGTACCGCTCGGCCAGCACGTCCACGACGTCGCACCAGTCGATGCTGCTCGTCGGGAACCCGTGCACGAGGAGCACGAGCGGCGCGTCACGCGGACCGCACTCGGCGTGGAAGACGCGCACGTCGCGCCCGCCCGCGCTCCACGTCGCGTGGCTCCCACGGTCGAGCCACGCGCGGGCGCGGTCGTCCATCACGCGGCGAGCTGCAGCGTGAGCCACTCCGTCACGAGCGCGTCCCAGCGCCGGGCGAGCGCGGATCCGAGGAACATCTGCACACCGTGCGGCGCGCCTGGGAGCACGTGCAGCTCGGCCGGCACACCGGCCTGGTTCAGGCGCAGCGCGTACAGCACGTCCTCGTCCCGGAAGCCGTCGGCGCCCCCCGCGATCACGAGCGCAGGCGGCAGGCCGCTGAGGTCGTCGGCGCGCGCCGGCGCGGCGTACGCGGGGACGTCACCGCCGTAGCGGTCGCCGAGGTACGCGCGCCACCCGAACGTGTTCGACTCCCGGCTCCAGACCGGCAGGCCGTCCAGACGGCTCGACGACGTGGTCTGGCGGTCGTCGAGCATCGGGCACTCGAGGAGCTGGAACGCGAGCGGGACCTCGCCGCGGTCGCGCGCCAGCAGCGCGAGCGCGGCCGCGAGCCCGCCGCCCGCGCTCACACCTGCGATGCCGATCCGGTCGCGGTCGATGCCGAGCTCGTCGGCGTGCTCGTACGTCCAGCGCAGCCCCGCGTAGCAGTCGTCGAGCGGGCCGGGATACGGCGTCTCGGGCGCGAGCCGGTACTCGACCGACACACCCACGCAGCCGAGCTCCGGGCACCAGCGCGCGAAGCGCGCGTCGTCCATGTCGACCGATCCCATGACGTAACCGCCGCCGTGGATCGAGTACACGCAGGGGAGGGGACCGTCCTGGGTCTGCGCCCGGTGCACGCGCACGAAGACGTTCGGGTCGTCGCCGACGACGTGGTCGGTACGGGCGACGTCGTCGGTGAGCGCCGCGTTCAGGTCTGCGAACACTGCGAGCCGCGCGGTGCGGAGCTCGGTCAGGACCTCGGGTGTGAGCGTCGAGATCGGGACGAGCTCGAGCAGCGGTTCGATCTCGGGGTCGACGATGACGGCGTCCATGCGTCAGAGACGGTAGAGCGACGCCGCGTTCTCCCCGAGGATCTTGCGCTGCACGCTCGGCGAGAGCGCGCGCATGTTGCCCTCGGCCGTCTTCAGGGGATCCGGGTACAGGCACGTCGGGTGCGGGAAGTCGGTCTCGAACATGATGTTGTCCTCGCCGACCGCGGCGACGATCTGCGCGAGGTCCGTGTGCTCGAACCAGGTCGTCGCGTAGATCTGACGCTTGAAGTAGTCCGACGGGCTCATCGACAGCGACGCGCGCAGGCCGGGCGCGTTCTCCGCCATCTCGTAGTCGAGCGCCTCGAGGATGAACGGGATCCATCCCGCGCCGCTCTCGACGGACACGATCTTGAGCTCCGGGTACCGCTCGAGCATCCCCGAGCAGATGATGTTGACGACGACGCGCGCGTTGCCGATGAACAGCAGCGTCCCGCCGATCGCGAGCTTGGTGTCGTCGTCGTGCGAGTCCCACGGGTACGTGCCGAAGTAGTTCATCGTCGTGAGGCTCGCACCGATGTGGAAGTGCACGGGCATGTGCAGCGACGCGCACGCCTCCCACAGCGGGTCCCACGCGCGATTGGCGAGGTCGGGCGCGCCGAGGTCCTGCGGGTCGGACGTGAGGTTGACGCCACGGAGGCCGAGGCCCGCCGCGCGTTCCACCTCACGCACCGACGCGTCGACGTCCCACCCGGGCAGCAACGCCATCGGCAGCAGCCGGTTCCCCGACTCGTCCTGGAGCTGCGCGCTCGCGTCGTTGAAGATCTCGAGGCAGACGGTCCGCAGCTCGACGTCCTCCACGACGTCGGCGAGTCCCTGGCCACCGAGCCCGACCACGCCTGGGAACACGATCTGGGCCCAGATGCCGATCTCGTCGAGCAGCTCGACGCGCGCACGCGGGTCGTACGCGGCGACGTGGGCCTGCTCGATCTCCCACTCGTAGAGGCCCTCGAACGACCGGCCCTTGTGGCCCTCCCGGTCGATGACGCCCCCCGCGCCGGCCCGGCCGAGCACCGCGCCGTCGACGACCCACGTCGCCGCGCCGTCGACCTTCGTCACGTGCGGCACGCGGTCGCGCCACTTGCTCGGCGCGCGGCTGGTCCACAGGTCGTGCGCCTCCGTCATGTGGGTGTCCGCGTCGATCACCTTCACCTGGTCGAGCGGGAGTGCCATGTCCGTCCCTTCGTCGCTCTCCGTCTGTCCACGTGTCTCTACGTGTTGCGCGGGAACCCGAGATCGACCCCGCCGTGACTCGGGTCGAGCCAGCGGCTCGTGACGACCTTCGTGCGGGTGAAGAACCGCACGCCGTCCGCCCCGTGCGCGTGCAGGTCCCCGAACAGCGACGACTTCCAGCCGCCGAACGAGAAGTACGCCATCGGCACCGGGATGGGGACGTTGACGCCGACCATCCCGACCTCGACCTCGTCCTCGAAGCGACGGGCTGCACCGCCGTCGTTCGTGAAGATCGCGGTGCCGTTGCCGTAGGGATTGGCGTTGACGAGCGCGAGCGCCTCGTCGTACGTCGCCACCCGCACGACCGACAGCACCGGCCCGAAGATCTCGTCGGTGTAGAGCGTCATGTCGGGCGAGACGTTGTCGAACAGCGTCGGCCCGAGCCAGAAGCCGGCCGTCTCGCCCTCCACCGGGTGCTCCCGCCCGTCGACGACGAGCTTCGCGCCCGCGTCGACGCCGGCATCGAGATACGACACGACCCGGTCGCGATGCGCGCCCGTGACGAGCGGCCCCATGTCCGCGGCTGGTGTCCGACCGTCGCCGACCGTGAGCCCGGTGATGCGATCCGCGATCTTCGCCACCAGCTCGTCGGCGACGGGCTCGACCGCGACGACGACCGAGATCGCCATGCACCGCTCGCCCGCGGAGCCGAACCCCGCGTTCACGGCGGAGTCGGCGGCGAGGTCGACGTCGGCGTCGGGCAGCACGACCATGTGGTTCTTCGCGCCCCCCAACGCCTGCACACGCTTCCCGGCGGCCGACGCCCTCTCGTAGACGTGACGCGCGATGGGCGTCGAGCCGACGAACGAGACGGCGCGCACGTCGGGATGCGTCAGCAGCGCGTCGACCGCGACCTTGTCGCCGTGCACGACGTTGAACACACCTGCGGGCAGGCCGGCCTCCGCCCACAGCTCGGCGATGCGGTTCGCGGCGGACGGGTCCTTCTCGCTCGGCTTCAGCACGACGGTGTTGCCGCACGCGACCGCGATCGGGAAGAACCAGCACGGCACCATCGCGGGGAAGTTGAACGGGCTGATGATCACGACGGGCCCGAGCGGCTGGCGGATCGAGTGGACGTCGACGCGTGTCGAGACGCTCTGCGAGAACTCGCCCTTCAGCAGGTGCGCGATGCCGCACGCGAACTCGACGACGTCGAGCCCACGCGCGACCTCGGCGCGGGCGTCGTCGAGCACCTTGCCGTGCTCGGACGTGATCGTGCGGGCGATGTCCTCGGTGTGCGCGTCGAGGAGGTCGCGGAAGCGGAACAGGATCCGGGTGCGCTCGCTGAGCGAGGTGCCGCGCCATGCGGTGAACGCACGGCGCGCCGCGTCGACCGCGGCATCGACGTCGCGCTCGCTCGCGAACGCGACGCGCTTGCTGACCGCTCCCGTGGCGGGATCGAAGACGTCGCCGACACGGCCGGGCTCGTCGTCCGCGGGCGTCCCGTCGATCCAGTGGGTGACGACGGGGAGCGACGCGAGCGACGGCGAGCGGGCCATCGCACGAGTCTCGCCGCCCGGCGGCCCGACGACAATCCCGTTACAGTCCCGCGCCCCGAGCAGGGGAGGCGCGCGTGGCGACGGTCGACGTCGACGGCACGGCGATCGCGTACGAGATCGTCGGTGAGGGCGGTCCACCATGGGTGATCACGCCCGGCGGCCGGTTCAGCAAGGACGTCCCCGGGATCCGCGAGCTCGCGGAGGCGATCGCCGCGCACGGGCAGCGCGTCGTGATCTGGGACCGGCCCAACACGGGCGCGTCCGAGGTGTGCTTCGAGGGTGACTCCGAGTCGGCCATGCAGGCCGACAAGCTCGCCGGTCTGCTGCGCACGCTCGCGATGGCGCCGGCCGTCGTCGTCGGCGGGTCGGGCGGTGCGCGGGTGTCGTTGCTGACGGCCACCCGTCACCCCGACGTCGTGTCGAAGCTCGCCATGCTGTGGATCTCCGGCGGCGTGTACGGCTTGATGCTCCTCGGGGTGCACTACTGCGGCGAGTCGATCCGGGTCGCGTGGCGCAACGGGATGGAGGCCGTCGTCGAGCTGCCCGAGTGGGCCGAGGTGCTCGAGCGCAACCCCGCGAATCGTGCGCGGTTCCTCGCGCTCGACCCGCGCGCGTTCATCGAGACGCTCGAGCGATGGATGCTGGTGTACTGCCCGCAGGCCGGCGCGACGGTGCCCGGTGTCGGCGACGACGAGCTCGCGCGTCTCGACGTGCCGACGCTCGTGTTCCGCAGCGGCGCGCGCGACCCACACCACACGCGCGCGACGTCCGAGCGCCTCGCCGCGCTGATCCCGGGCGCGCAGCTCGTCGAGCCGCCGTGGGGCGACGACGAGTGGAACGAGCGCGGCGACGCGGCGCGCGACGGACGGGGCGCGCTCTTCGAGCGCTGGCCGTTGCTCGCCCCGCAACTCCTCGACTTCGCGCGTCGCTGACACACCCCGCGGGTACGGTCGTCCGACGCTTCCCCCTGCATTCACATTGCGGTGAATCCCGCCAGGGGGCATTGGATGTCATCGGAATCGGCACTCGGCCGGTTGTCGGAGCTCAGCGCGGCGTCGCTCGGTGTGTTCCGGGGGCGTGACGCCGTCTCGTTGGGCGTCGACCGAAAGCGGCTCCGCCGTCTGGTCGACGCCGGCGTCGTCGTGCGTGACCTCCCCGACACGTATCGGATGGTCGCCGCGCCACGTTCGTCGTTGCAGCGCCTGACCGCCGCGCTGTTGTGGGCGGGCGGCGACGCGATGGCAGCAGGCCGGTCGGCGGGCGAGGTGTACGAGCTCGAAGGCGTGCGTGCCGGGAGACCGGAGATCGCCGTGCCGAGTGTCCGAGGGTGCCGTCGCGCCGACGTTGTCGTGACGCGCTTCGGCGAGCGCGCCGCGTTGATGCCGCGACGGGTGCGCGGTGTGCGGGTGACCGGCGTCGAGCCGACCGTGGTCGCGCTGGCCGGGCTCCTCGACGAAGAGGCATTCGAGATCGCGTGCGACGACGCGCGGCGCCGACGGCTCACGTCCCTGTCCGCGCTCGACGCGTACGTCGACCGGTTCGGCGGTGCCGGACGGCCCGGGACGGGCGCGCTGCGGCGCCTGCTGCGGGAGCTCGATCCCGTCCACCCGGCGCGCTCGACGCTCGAGGTCAAGACCCGCCGCTTGCTCGTCGCGCACGGCCTGACGGATTTCGTCCGCGAGCTGCCGCTCACGTGGAACGGCCGCACGTACCGGTACGACTTCGCGTTCCCGCACCAGCGGGTGATCCTCGAGACGAACGGCCGACGGTGGCACGACGACCCCCGCGACTACGAGCGGGACAACGAGCGGTGGAGTGTCCCCGGGCGTCACGGCTTCCGGCTCGTGCTCGCGACGTGGTCGAAGGTGACGGAGCAGCCGGCCGCGCTGCTCCGCGAGCTGACCGCGACGATGGCGGCGTAGCGTGTCGCGATGGGGAGTGTGCTGCGAGAGGTCATCGTCGACTGCCGGGATCCCAAGGCGCTCGCGCGCTTCTGGAGCGAGGTCCTCGACTGGCCGCTGGTCGAGGACGAGCGCGGGTACTGCTGGCTCTCGTCCACCGGCGAGCCGACCGCGCCGGCGCCGCTCCTCGTGTTCGTGCCGGTCCCGGAGCCGAAGACCACGAAGAACCGCGTCCACATCGACGTGAACCCGTCGGGCTGCGAGCCCGACGAGGAGCTCGAGCGGCTGCTCGCGCTCGGCGCGACGCTCGTCGACGTCGGCCAGGTCGACGTCCCGTGGTACGTGCTCGCCGACCCCGAGGGGAACGAGTTCTGCCTGCTGGCGCGACGCGTCGACCAGTGACCGTCAGCGCACCGTGAGGCGGTGCGTCCCCGCGCCGACCGCGTGACCCGCGACGATCGCGGTCGCCCCGGGCGGCACGGTGAGCCGCAGCCGCGTCCCGCCGCGCGCGTCGCGCTGCCACGACACGACGATGTCGCCGTGTGGTGTCGGCACGCGGCCGCGCGCCCACGCGAGCCCGGCCGAGGGCGGCGCGACGGAGAACGTCCCGTAGCCACCGTCGGTTGCGCGCACGCCGAGCAGCGCGCGCTGGATCTCCACGAGCACGTTCGCGCCCCAACCGTGCGACATCGAGTCGCCGATGATGTCGGACGGCTCCCACACCTCCCACGTGAACGTGCCGCCCCGGGCGAGGATGTTCGCCCAGCCGTCGGCGTTCCGGTCCGTGAGGACGTGGACGAGCGCGGCGTCCTGCCCGGTGAGCGCGAGCGCGTCGAGCACCTCGCCCGCCGTGCGCGGCGGCGCGGTGAGCCCGAGTGACGCGACGTAGGCGCCGACCGCGCCACGGCGGGCGTCCGGCACGACGCCGTACACCAGCGCGCACGCGCTCGTGTCCTGCGACGTCTGCGCGACCTGTGAGCCGTCCGCGTTCAGGCCGTCCACGTAGATGCCGTCGGGACGCGTGAGGCGCGCGTTGATCGCGTGCACGAGCGCGGCACGGCGCGCGCGCTGCGCGTCGAGCTCGGGCGCGGGTCGGTGCAGGACGGCAGCGACCTCGGCAACGCGCGCGAACACGTTCGCGCCGAGCACGTTGAGCCGCGTGACGACCGGGAACGAGTAGTACACGCTCGTCGACGGCAGGTTCGTCACGAGACCCGTGGACGGGTCGATCGAGTCCGCGACGTAGCGCGCGACGCCGACGAGCGCGGGGTAGACGTGGGCGAGCAGGGTGCGATCGCCCGTGTCGAGCCAGTACTGCCAGACCCACTCCGGGTAGATCTCGGTGAACTCGTTGATGTCGAGGCCGCCCAGACCCGTCGGGTAGATCTTGTTGACGGCCCCGTTCGACCAGTAGCGCACCTGCGACTGCGCGAACTCGAGCAGCGACTTGCGGGTCAGGTCCTGCTCGCCGAAGGCGGCCATCGCGGTCTGCGACTCGTTGAAGCCGTCCCACAGCCACGGGCCCTTCTCGCGCGTCGGGGTGTCGATGAACTGCTCCTGCGCGGTGAACAGCGCGGAGTGGCGCCCGAGCTCGAACACGGCGTCGACGGTCGGGCTCGACGACGCGAACGCCGCGGCGTGCTCGTCGGGCACCGCGGTGTGCCGCGTCAGCGCGACGACGTCGTCGCGCGCCAGCGGCTCGCCCGGGTCGTCGATCTGGAGGTACCGGAAGCCGAGGTAGTCGAACGGATGGAACTGCTCGACGCTGCCGCGCTCGACGCCGCCGCGCTCGATGTACGAGTAGCTCATGTCCGTGTGCTGGGTGCCGTGCTGCGTGGACACGGAGCCGTCCGGGTCCAGGAGGTAGCCCGCGTGCATCGTCACGAGCCGTCCGCCGACCCCGTGACGGAACGTGACGGTCGGGACCGCCGCATACACCTTCCCGAAGTCGGCGACGACCGCGCCCGACGGCAGGGTCCTCACCGAGACCGCGCGCACGGGCTCCTCGACGATGCGCGTCAGGACGGGAACGAGGTGCGTCCACGGCGCGACCCCGGCCGGGCCGATCACGGTCGCCGGTGCCCACCGGCTGTCGTCGAAACCGGGCTGGTCCCACCCGACGGGCTCGGCGCGACCGTCGATGTTCTCGGTGTAGTCGACGATGTCGCCCTCGAGGTCGCGTTGCCGGCCCGGGAGCCACGCGCCCTTCGCGACGCGCCACGACCCGTCCGTGGTGATCGTCTCCGTCGTGCCGTCGCGGTGCAGGACGGTGAGCTGCATGATCGTGCCGGGCGCGCCCGCGGGATGGCCCTTCGTCGCGCCGTCCCACTCCGACAGGATTCCGACGGCGTTGCGGGCGCCCGCGCGCACGAGCGACGTCACGTCGAGCGTCTCGGAGTACTGCGAGTCGGGATAGCTGTACGCCTCACCCTTGCCGGCGCGGGCACCGTTCAGCCACAGCTCGTACTGCTGGTCCACCGACACGTACGCGCGCGCCCGCACGATCGGCGACCTCGTGAGCGTGAACTCCTTGCGCGCGTACGTGTACTGAGGCACGTCCGACGTGACGCGACGGATCCACGACGCGCGCCAGTCCCGGTCGCGCAGGCCCGTCTCGAACGTCGCGGTCGTCGAGTCGCGGCTCGGACGTCCGGTCGCGTCCCACGTCCGAACCGACCAGGTGTAGGGTGTCGCCGAGACGAGCGCCGGCCCGCCGTAGGGCACCGACGTCTGCTCGTCGGACGCGACCCGCCCGCTGTCCCACACGACGGTCCGCGCGTGCGACACGACGATCCGGTACGCGGTCTGGCGCGCGTCCGCGGAGTCGTCACCGAGGCGCCACGAGAAGCGCACGTCCGCCGGGTCGATGCCGATCGGCGTCCGCAGGCCGTCGACGGTCAGGGCGACGGGTGCACGGGGACGGTCGAGGTCCGCCGCTGCCGTCGAGCACGCGCCCGCACCGACGACGGCGAGCGCGATGCACACCGCGATCGCCGATCGCGTCCCCTGCACGGTCGGGACGGTACCCCGGCCGCGCGCAGCTCGCCCGCGAGCCGCGCCAGGACGGCGCGTTCGTCAGCCGGCACCGCGACGCAGGTGACGGTTGCGATCCCGCCGGCTCCCTCGGGCCGGGCCGTCCCGCGCGTCCGCGCACGGCCCGGCTTCGTCCGCACGGTGGATCGCGACCGCCGCGCCGACGAGGATCGCGGTGCCGAGCACGAGGACGGGAACGATCCACATGCCGGGGGAGCTACCCGCGCGCCCCGGTGCCCAATCGTTTCCAGCCCCCGGCGCGCGGGAACGCTCGTGGATTCGGGAGAAGGAGCACGCGTGGCACCACATCGGCGGCTGACGGTCGGCGAACGCGACTACGAGGTGTTCGCGCTCGACGCGCTCAGTGGCACCGACCTCGCGCGCCTGCCGTTCACCGTCAAGGTCCTGCTCGAGAACCTCGCCCGTCACGAGGACGGCGAGCGCGTGACCGAAGACGACGTCGCCGCGCTCGCGCGCTGGCAGCCGGACGTGCCTGACGAGCGCGAGCTCGCGTTCAGCCCCGCGCGCATCCTCATGCAGGACTTCACCGGCGTTCCCGCGGTCGTCGACCTCGCCGCGATGCGCGACGCCGCGGGCGCGCTCGGCGGGGACCCGGGCCGGATCGACCCGCAGGTGCCCGTCGATCTCGTCGTCGACCACTCGATCATCGCCGACGTGTACGGCGTCCCCGACGCGTTCCGCCGCAACGCGGAGTTGGAGTTCGAGCGCAACCGCGAGCGCTACGAGTTCCTGCGGTGGGGGAGCCAGGCGTTCCCGAGCCTGCGGGTCGTGCCCCCGAACACCGGCATCTGCCATCAGGTCAACCTCGAGTACCTCGCGCGCGTCGTGCAGGTCGACGGGAACGGCGTCGCGTATCCCGACACTCTCGTCGGCACCGACTCGCACACGCCGATGGTGAACGGCCTCGGCGTGCTCGGCTGGGGCGTGGGCGGCATCGAGGCCGAGGCCGCGATGCTCGGCGAGCCGCTCTCGATGCTCGTGCCGCGCGTCGTCGGGTTCCGCCTGTCGGGCGCGCTGCAGGAGGGCACGACGGCCACCGACCTGGTGCTCACCGTGGCCGAGCTCCTGCGTGAGCACGGCGTGGTCGGCAAGTTCGTCGAGTTCTTCGGGCCGGGTGTCGCGTCGGTCCCGCTCGAGAACCGGGCGACGATCGGCAACATGTCACCCGAGTACGGCTCGACGTGCTCGATCTTCCCGATCGACGAGGAGACGCTGCGCTACCTGCGCTTCAGCGGCCGTCCCGACGAGCTCGTCGCGCTGGTCGAGGCGTACGCGAAGGAGCAGGCGCTGTGGCACGACGAGTCGACCCCGGCGCCGCAGTACTCCGAGCTCGTGGAGCTCGACCTGGCCACGGTCGTGCCCAGCCTCGCCGGTCCGTCCCGACCACAGGACCGGGTCCCGCTCGACCGCGCGAAGCAGATGTTCGGCGCCGCGGTGACAGCGTCGATGCCGGCACCCGTCACCATCTCCGCGCCGCCGAGCGCGCGCTCGGCCCCCGACGGACCCGACGAGGCGTCGGCGGAGTCGTTCCCCGCCAGCGACCCGCCCGCCGCGATGGCCGGCACCGATCCGTCGGACCGTCAGCACGACGGCGTGCCCGAACCCGCGGCGCCCGACGCGTGGCGCGCCGCGCACGAGCCCGTCCCGGTGAAGCTGGCCGACGGCACCGAGCTGACGATCGACGACGGGCACGTCGTCATCGCCGCCATCACGAGCTGCACGAACACGTCGAACCCGTCGGTCATGGTCGCGGCGGGGCTGCTCGCCCGGAACGCGGTGGAGCGCGGCCTGCGGTCGCGTCCGTGGGTGAAGACGTCGCTCGCGCCGGGATCGCGCGTCGTCGTCGACTACTACGACCGCGCGGGGCTGACGCCGTACCTCGAGAAGCTCGGCTTCGACCTCGTCGGGTTCGGCTGCACGACGTGCATCGGCAACTCCGGCCCGTTGCTGCCCGAGATCTCCGCCGCGATCAACGACAACGACCTGTCGGTGTGCTCGGTGTTGTCGGGCAACCGCAACTTCGAGGGCCGGATCCATCCCGACTGCCGGATGAACTACCTCGCGTCACCGCCGCTCGTCGTCGCGTACGCGCTCGCGGGCACGATGGACTGGGACCCGTACCAGGAGCCGATCGGGCAGGACGCCGACGGCAACGACGTGTACCTGCGCGATCTCTGGCCGTCCTCCGCGGAGGTGAACGAGGTCGTGCGGGCCGCGGTGCGCTCGGAGATGTTCACGTCGGCGTACGACGACGTGTTCCGCGGTGACGAGCGGTGGCAGGGCATCCACGTGACGAGCTCGACGACCTACCCGTGGAACGCCGACTCGACGTACGTGCGTCAGCCGCCGTTCTTCGACGGCCTCACGCGCGAGCCCGCGCCGTTGACGGACGTGCGCGGCGCGCGCGTGCTCGCGGTGCTCGGTGACAGCGTCACGACGGACCACATCTCGCCCGCGGGCGTCATCCGTCCGGACGGTCCGGCCGGACGCTGGCTGACGGAGCACGGCGTCGAGCGCGCCGACTTCAACTCGTACGGATCGCGCCGCGGCAACCACGAGGTGATGATGCGCGGGACGTTCGCGAACGTGCGCCTGCGCAACAAGATGGTGCCGGGCGTCGAGGGCGGCGTCACGCGACATCTTCCCGACGACGAGCAGATGTCGATCTTCGACGCCGCGATGCGCTACCGCGAGGACGGTGTGCCCCTCGTCGTGCTCGCGGGCAAGGAGTACGGGTCCGGCTCCTCGCGCGACTGGGCCGCGAAGGGAACCGCGCTGCTCGGCGTGCGGGCGGTGATCGCGGAGAGCTTCGAGCGCATCCACCGCTCGAACCTCGTCGACCTCGGCGTGCTGCCGTTGCAGTTCCCCGAGGGCGAATCGGTGGAGAGCCTCGGGCTCACGGGCGAGGAGACGTTCGACGTCGAGGGGCTCGCCGGTCTCGAACCCGGTGCACCGTTCCCACGCCGGCTGCACGTGCGCGCCGGCGACCGCGAGTTCGACGCCGTCGTGCGGATCGACACCGCGGCCGAGGCGGCGTACTACCGGAACGGCGGCATCCTGCCGTACGTGCTGCGCCGTCTCGCGGGTTAGGCCGCCACCGGGACGTCGCGCTCGCCCCGCGACAGGACATGCACTGCGCCGAGCACGACGACGAGCCCGCCGACGGTCGCGAGCACCGCGAACGACGGCTCGGCCGCGGCGCGGAACCGCGTGCTCCCGTACGTCGACGCGGTCACGACGAGCCAGGCGCCGACGGCGACCAGGGCCGGCGCGAGCCGCACGGGTTCGAGCGCGCCGCGCGCGATCGCGCCGGCGCGCGATCGATGCGCCAGCACGGACCACGTGCCGACGAGGGCCAAGGGGAGGATGACGAGCGCGAACAGCCACCGGCCCGGCGTGTCCCACCACGGGATGCGACCCTCGAACTGCTCGCTGGACCGCTGCGCGGACGACGTCGACAGGCCGAGCCCGCGGGCGAGCCGGTGGGGCACCGCGAAGGCGGCCCGCAACGGGTGGGCGCGGATGCGCGCGAGTGCCTCACCGAGCTGCGCGCTCGAGACCTCGGCCTGCCGCGCGGGCGAGAGCTCGGGACCGAGCGTGAACGCGTGTGCGTTGGTGTAGCGCTGAACCTCGTCGGTCTGCGCGCGTGTCGACGCGCGGATCCGGTGGCGCGCCAGCGCCTCGCACTGCGAGTCCCAGTAGCCGTCGCCGCTGCCACCCCACGCGAGCGGGCAGTTCGCCCCCAGCGCGAGGCTCCCGCCGTTCGTGCTCATGACGACCAGACGGCCCGCCTGGACCGACGCGAACGCCGACCAACCCGCCACCGCGGCGACACCGATCGCGAGCGCGATCGCGCCGGGGACGAGCGCGGGCCGACCGCTCCTGACGCGCGCGGCGAACACCGCAGCGACGACGATCGCGCCGAGCACGACGATGCCCTCCGAGCGGGTGAGCGCGCCGACGGCGACGACGGCCCCCAGCGTGACGCCCGCAACCCGCGATCCACTCGTCACGAGATGGTCCGCCGCGAGGAGCGCGCCCGCGACGACGGGCACGTACAGCGACTCGGACATCAACGTCGCGGTCGTGCCGATCACCAACGGGTTGAGCGCGATCAGCAAGCCCGCGACGGCGGTGAGCACGAGCCGCACACCCGGCGTCGCGCGCGACGAGACCCGCCACACGAGCGCGGCCGTGAGCGACGCCGCGATCGCACCGAGCACCGCGCACGTCCAGAGTTGCGCGTGGAGCGTCGACATCCAGAACAGCACCCGTTCGCCGATGCCGAGCACCGCCGGGAACGCGGGTGGGAACCGGAACGACACCACGCGACCGCCGCCGAGCGCGGGCACCGTTCCGAGGTGGCCGGTCGCGAACGAGTGACCGACGGTGCTGTACCAGGTCCCGTCGACGCCGGAGAAGAGGATCGGCCGGTGGTCCGTGAAGTAGGCGACGCGTGCCAGCAGGCCGATCAGCCCCACGCCGGCGACGACCGCCGTCGACGCCGTTGCCTTCGCGCTGGCGCGCACCGGCGCCGGTGTAGCAGACCCCGGGCCACGGGGCATGGGGCATGATGGCCGGGTGGAGCGCCCGGACGAGGTCACACCCGGCGAGACACCCGCGGTCGCGCACCCCTCCGCGACGATCGTGCTGCTGCGCGACGCCGCGGGTGCGCTGGAGGTGCTCCTCGTCCGACGCAACGAGAAGCTCGACTTCCACGGCGGCGCGTGGGTCTTCCCGGGCGGCCGCATCGACGCCGCGGACCTCGACGGCGACGGTGTCGTCGACGGCGAGGCCGAGATGCGCGCCGCCCGCCGGGCGGCAGTCCGCGAGCTGGAGGAGGAGGCCGGGCTCACCGTGGCGCCCGAGATGCTCCGGCATGTCTCCACGTGGACGACGCCCGACGTGATGCCCAAGCGGTTCCGCACGCTGTTCTTCGTCGCGCCGGGCGACGGTGCCGTACGCGTCGACGGCAGCGAGATCCACGACCACCGGTGGCTGGCGCCGTCGGATGCGCTCGCCGCGCACGCGGCCGGCGAGCTCGAGCTCCCGCCGCCGCAGTACGTCACGCTGTTCTCGCTACAGCAGTACCCGTCCGTGCAGCACGCGCTCGACGCGCTGCGCGACGCCGTTCCGTCGTCGTTCTCGCCGCGGTTCGTGTCGACACCCGAAGGCGCGGTGTGCCTGTACGACGACGACGCGGGGTACGAGACGCGGTCGCTCGACGTCGCCGGGCCGCGCCATCGCCTCTGGTTGACGGGCCGCGAATGGCGCTACGAACGGTCCTGACGCCGGTACGCTCGCCGCACTGTCATGTCCATGAGTCCCTCCGGGCCGCCGTCCGGGCCGTCCGGCCACGGCGGCCCGCCGTCCTCACGCGCAGACCGCAGGGCGCGCCGTGCACGCGCGCGGCGACGGACGCGCTGGATCACCGCCAGCGCGTCGGTCGCCGTGGTCGCCGCGGCGGCGTCGCTCGCGACGTTCGGACTGCTGTGGCGCGCGCACGACTCGTCGACCGGCGCGGCCGCGCGCAGTCGGCATCCCTCGGCGTCGACGACCACCGCGTCGACCGCGCCAGCCGATCCGCTGATCTCGCGCGACATCGTCCTCGAGAACCTGCGGCCCGGGACCGCGAACTGGCAGCTCACGGACAAGGGCAGCTCGGGTGACATCGAGGGCTACGCGAACACCGTCAGCGCGCAGCAGGGGGACACCGTCACCCTGTACGTCTCGACGCGCGCGCCGTCGTTCCACGTGGAGGCGTACCGCATCGGCTGGTACCAGGGCCTCGGTGGCCGCCTGGTGTGGACGTCCGGCGACGTCCAGGGCACGCAGCAGGCGAAGCCCGTCGTCACGTCGGGGATCAACCTGATCGAGGCGCGTTGGGCCCCGTCGCTTCAGGTGCACGTCGACGCGTCGTGGCCGCCCGGCGACTACCTCCTCAAGCTCGTCGCGTCGACCGGTCCGCAGCAGTGGGTGCCGCTGACCGTGCGCGACGACGCGAGCCACGCCGCGTTCATGGTGATGAACGCGGTCACCGACTGGCAGGCGTACAACACCTGGGGCGGCTGCTCGCTCTACGCGTGCCCGGGCGGCGACGTCAGCCGCGGCGTGCGCGTGTCGGGCAGCCGCGCCGACGAAGTGTCGTTCGACCGGCCGTACGCGCTCGGCTCCGGCGCAGGTGACTTCCCCGGGAACGAGATGCCGCTCGTGTGGCTGATGGAGTCGCAGGGCTTCGACGTCACGTACACGACGAGCGTCGACCTCGACCTGCATCCCGAGCGCGTGCTCCAGCACAAGGCGCTGCTCTCGCTCGGGCACGACGAGTACTGGTCGAAGCAGATGTTCGACGGCGCGCAGAACGCGCGCGACCACGGCGTCAACATCGCCTTCTTCGGCGCGAACGCGATCTACCGCCAGATCCGCCTCGTCGACTCGCCCCTCGGTCCCGCGCGCCGTCAGATCAACTACCGCTCGACGGCCGACCCGATCCGCCGCGTCGACCCCGAGCTCACGACCGTGAGCTGGCGCGAGTCCCCGGTGAACCGTCCGGAGCAGACGCTCATCGGTGAGCAGTACGAGTGCAACCCGGTGCGCGCCGACCTCGTCGTGTCCGACGCGTCGTCGTGGGTGTACGCGGGCACGGGGCTGAAGAACGGCGACCACGTCCCGATCACGGTCGGCACGGAGTACGACCGCTTCGACCCGAACGTGCCGGGGCCGCGCAACGTCGACATCCTCGCCCACTCACCGGTCGACTGCCACGGCCGTTCGAGCTACTCGGACGTGACGTACTACAGCGCGCCGAGCGGCGCGGGTGTGTTCGCGAGCGGGACGAACTGGTGGATCAGCAAGCTGAACCCGCCCGGCCCCGGGAACCCGCACGAGCCGATGATCATCGCGATGACGATGAACGTGCTGCGCGCGTTCGGGTTGGGTCCCGCCGGGATCGCGCATCCCTCAGTCGCGAACTGGCAGCAGCTCCCCGGCATCCACTCGTACGGCCGGAACGAGCCGACGACGTCGACCACCGCCGAGAGCAACTGACACTCGCGAACATGCGGCACTGAGTGTCGGATTCCGACACTCAGTGCCGCATCTCGCGGGTCACGGGACGACGGGCGGGTAGTAGTTCTCCGCGCCGAAGCGCTTGACGTCGTCGATCCAGCAGCTGTCGTACTTGTCGGTGCGCCCCTGGCGGACGGGGTCCTCGAAGTTCCACGCCTGCCGCTTGTAGGTCCAGTTGTGCGGCTGCAGATGGTGCGCCGCCTGCCAATGACGGATCGCACCGTCGTGGTCACCGGCACGGTGCAGGTGCTGTCCGAGCTCGAAGTGCGCGGCGGCCCGCGCGGTGTCGTCGGAGCGCGGCTGCGAGCGCGCGACCACCTCGTCGGGTGTCAGCGCGAACCGGCTGTCCCTCCCGTTCGCGACCCAGTCACGGAGCATCGCGAGATAGCCGTCCGGGTCGGTGCGGAACTTCTTGACCTCGCTGATCATCTCGGCGACGTCGGGTGGCAGCGTGCTGACGTCCATCGTCCGGAACCGCTCGGTCGCGGGATTGCGGCCGGGGAACGCCGGTTCCGCAGGCCGCACGATCATCCCCTCCTCGTCGATCCACACGCCGTTGGGCACGTTGACGACGCCGAAGCGCTCGTCGACGACGTGCCCGACGTCGAGCAACGACGGATGCGACGGGTTCGCCGCGTCGACGAAGGGCTTGGCGGCCTCGACACCACCGGTGTCGAGCGCGACCGTCACGATCTCGAGGCCCTTCGGGTGCAGCTCCTCACGCAGCGCCTGCCACCCGGGCAGGTCCATGCGGCACCCTCACCACGACGCCCACGCGACGAGCAGCACCTTCTGCCCGCGCAGGCTCGACAGCCGGAACGGGTTGCCGTCGAAGTCGGGCAGCTCGAGCTCGCGCGCGCGCGCGTCGGTGAGGACGCGCGCCGACGGGCCGCCGGACGGTCCGAGCGCCCACAGCCCGTGCTCCTCGTCCGCGACGAGCGGCATCCCGAGCCGCGGCGCGAGCGCGGCGACGTCGACGCGGCCGCCGTCCCGCCGGGCCGACGGTGGCAGGGGGACGCACACGTCGCCGCGGCACGCGCCGCGCTCCTCGATCGACCAGCCGGTTCCGCGTTCGAAGTCGGCGGGCGAGACGTCCAGGGACTCCAGCAGCATCTCCGGACACTACGTCGCAGGCGTCGGCGGTGGATTGGTCCCGGGTAGGTTGCTGCCCGTATGCCGCGCGTCGTCCTCGTCCGTCACGGCCACCCGGCGGCCGGCTACGGCGCCCACCACGATCCGGGCCTCGACGACGTCGGGCGGGCGCAGGCCGAGGCCGCGTCCGAGGCGCTCGCGTCGATCGGGCCGCAGCCGATCGTCGTGTCGCCGTTGCGGCGCACGCGCGAGACGGCGGCACCGCTCGCCGAGCGTTGGGCCGCGACACCGGTCGTGGACGAGCGCGTCGGCGAGGTGCGTTCCCCGAGCGACGCGCTGGACGAGCGGGTGCCGTGGCTCCGCGCGGTGCTGGCGTCGTCGTGGCCCGACCTCCCGGGCGACCTGCGCGCGTGGCGGGAGGACGTGCTCGCCGCGCTGCGCGAGCTGCGCGAGGACACCGTCGTCGTGACCCACTTCGTCGCGATCAACGTCGTCGTCGGCGCGGCGACGGCCGACCCGCGCGTGGTGTGCTCGACACCCGACTTCTGCTCGCGGACGATCGTCGAGGTCGAGCCGCACCACTTCCGCTTGCTCGAGTTGGGCGCCCAGGCGGCGACCGCGGTGCGATGAGCGACGACGACGGCGAGGTCGGCCGCGAAGAGCTGATCGAGTACCTGCGCGCGACGTTCGCGCTCACGCCCCTGCACAAGCTGCTCGGCATCCGCATGGTGACGACCGACGAGCCCGGCACCGTCGTCGTCGAGATGCCGGTCCGGCCGGAGGCGTTCAACGGGTCGGGCAACCTGCACGGCGGCGCGATCGCGACGCTCGTCGACGTCGCGGCCGGTTCCTGCGCCGCGCGCGCGAGCAACTTCGAGCCCGGGAAGAACACGCTCGTCACGGCGGACCTCCACGTGCGCTACCTCGGTCGGCCGAAGGGCGACGTCGTGCGGGCCGAAGCGCGCGTGATGCGGGCGGGACGTCAGCTCACCGTCGTCGAGGTGCGCGTGATGGACCCGCTCGACAACGTGATCGCGTTCGCGGACTTCTCCGCGATGGTCGTTCCTCGGCGTGAGCCGCTGCTCCCGTCGCACGCCGGGGACGTGCGCGAGCCGGATCTCTGATCGCGCTCAGCGCGGCGCGACCGCGCGCGCGACGTCGGCGAGCTCGGGCCGGTCGGCCGACTCGATCACGCACCGGGCGAAGAGCCACTGGCGGAGACGCTGCTCGTCGAGGTCGAGCAGGCCGGCCATCCGCGCGACGAGCCCATACGGGTCTGCGTACAGCCGCTCGTCGCAGTTCAGCAGGTGCTGCACGACGTCGTACGTCGGGTCGCCGACGTACGGCTTCGGGTCGATCGCGAGCCACCGCTCACGTTGCGCGGCGAGGACGTTGCCCGCGTGCAGGTCGGTGCACAGCAGCACCTCGCGGTCCGCGGAAGCGGGCAGGGCGCGGAACAGCTCCATGCCGTCTCTCGTGGTCGACGGGTCGAGGACGGAGCGCTTCCGCTCGAACGCGTCCGCCCACGCGTCGCACATCTCCTGCAGCGGCCGGAACCGGTGCCCGACGGCGGGGGCGCGCCAGAGTCGCGGCAGGAGCCCGGCGATCACGACGTCGTGCTCGGTCTCCGGCCGCTCGCGCAGCGGCGTCCCCGGGACGCACCGCTCGAGCAGCAGCGCGACCGTCTCCTCGTCGTCGACGACCGCGGCATCGAGCAGCCGGACCGTGCCGTCACCGTTCCAGACCCGCAGGCCGGCCGCCTCGTCGTCCGCCTCGTAGTGACGCCACGCGACCTTCAGGACCGCGTCCCCGTCGCGCGCCCGCACCGGCGCGACCCACGCGCTCGTCCCACCGGGCTCGTACGGGCGACCGATGTCGAGCGACCACCGCCGCGCGAGCCCGTCGACGACCGCGGGAAGACGCGCGACCCAGTCCTCGCGCCCGTACCGTTGCGCGCCGGCCGCGAGGTTCGGTGGGATCCTCAGACGCCGATGAGGTCGGCGACGCGCGCGCGGTGCGCCGCAGCAGTGCCGAACAGGAGGTCGCTGGAGCGGGCACGACGAACGTAGAGCTGCACGTCGTGCTCCCATGTGTAGCCGATGCCGCCGTGGATCTGGATCCCCTCCTTCGCGATCTTCGTGACCGCATCGCCCGCGGCGGCCTTCGCCATCGACGTCGCGAGCGCGCGCCGCTCGTCGTCCTCCGCGATCGTGAGCGCCGCGAAGTAGCCCGTCGCACGGGCGCGCTCGAGCAGGATGAGCATGTCGGCGAACTTGTGCTTCGTCGCCTGGAACGACCCGATCGGCACCCCGAACTGCTCCCGCTGCTTCGCGTACTCGAGCGTGACGTCGAACATCGTCTGGCACGTGCCGACGAGCTCGACCGCGAGCGCGGTCACGGCCTCCTCGACGACCCGCCGCAGTGCCGCCGTGAGGTCGGCGCCCGGCTCGGCGAGCACGCGATCGGGTTGGACGCGCACGTCGCGCAGCTCGACCGAGCCGACCGTCCGGCTGAGGTCGACAGACGGGAGGACGTTCACGGAGACGGCGTCGCGCGGCACGACGAACGCGCCCACGCCCGCGTCACCGGTCGTGCCCGGCACGCGTGCGACGACGACGAGCTCCGTCGCGACCGCGGGCTCGAACACGTAGTGCTTGGACCCGCTCAGGATGTACGCGCCGTCGGACGTGGGCTCGGCGACGACCGCGACGTCAGCGGGATCGAAGCTGCCGGTCGACTCGGCGAGCGCGAGCGTGCCGGTCACGTCGCCGGACGCGACCGCGCCGAGGAACCGCGAGCGCTGCGCGGCGTCGCCGAGCTCGCGGACGGCCGGCACGAACTGCGACGCCGTCGGGAGGTACGGACCCGGCCCGATGACCCGCCCGAGCTCCTCTGCGACGACGGCGAGCTCGACCGCGCCGAGCCCGAGGCCGCCGTCCGCCTCGGGCACGGTGAGCGCGGGCCAGCCGAGCTCGACCATGTGGGCCCACAGCTCCTCGGGCTCCGCGTCGCCGCCCGTCCAGCGCTTCTCGACGAGCGCGCGCACGAGCGAGATCGGGCACTCGCGCTCGAGCACCGCGTGCACGCCCTCGCGCAACTGCTCCTGCTCGGGAGAAAATTCGAGTTCCATGTTTTATGGACGCGCTCGCTGCGGCCGGGGATACCCCGGCCGCGGACGCTCGCCGCTACGGGCGGCCAACAGCTCCTTGCATCGGAGGTGCCTCTTCCGCGCGCCGATCGAGCTGCGTCTCGTTCCTGACATCGGCGTCACACTACCGGTGTGTTGACCTTCGCGGCGAGGGCGCGGCGGTCGACCTTCTCCATCGCGGTCAGCGGGAGCGCGTCGACGACGTGGATCGCCTCGGGCAGCTTGTACGCGGCGAGGCGGCCGGCGCCGAGCTCGCGCAGCTCCTCCAGCGTCGGTGGCGCGGCCGTGTCGCGCGCGACCACGCACGCGACGCCGATCTCTCCCATCACCGGGTCCGGTCGGGGGACGATCGCGACCGCGGCGACCTTCGGGTGCGTCGAGAGGACCGCCTCCACCTCGACCGGGTACACGTTGTACCCGCCGCGCACGTACATCTCCTTGCTGCGACCGACGAGGTGCAGCCGGCCCCGGTCGTCGAGCCACCCGAGATCACCGGTGCGCACGTGACCATCGGCGGTGAACGCGGCCGCGGTCCCGTCGGGGTCGCGCCAATAACCCGACATCACCGCCGGGGACCGCAGGCAGACCTGCCCGACCTCGCCGGGCGCAACCGGTCGGTCCTCCTCGTCGAGCAGCGCGAGGTCCACCGCGGCATGAGGACGGCCGACGCTCACGACCGCGTCCTCCTCGGGGTCGTCGAACGCGGTGCCGAGGCCGATGCCGGCCTCGGTGCACGAGTAGCGCGTCGCGAGCGCGGCGTGGAACCTCTCGCGCGCCTCCTCCGCGAGGCCGGGCGTGATCGGGCCCCCACCCACGAGGAGGAAGCGGACGCTGTCGAGGTCGTACGCGTCGAAGTCCGGTTGGCGCAGCATGAGCGCGAGCTGCGCGGGAACGCCCGACACCGTCGTCATCCGCTGCTCCGAGACGAGCCGGAGCGCGTCGGCGGCGCGCCAGCGCTCCATCAGGAAATTGGTGCCGCCACGCCGCAGGTTGCCGGGGAGCTTGGTCATGAACCCGAGGTGCGCGAACGACGTCCCGGTGAAGCCGCGCCCGCCCGTTCCCCAGTTGCGGCCCACGTCGGTGTCGGTGATGAAGGTCAGCTGCCGGTTGCCGTACAGCGCGCCCTTCGGCAGGCCTGTCGTTCCCGACGTGAAGATGATCGCGACTGCGCGGTCGGGATCGGGCGCGAGCTCCGGCGGGGAGCCGTCGCGCACGCGCGCGTCGCGCAACAGCTCGTCGAGCGCGGGCGCAGGCTCGACCTCCAGGACGTCGGCGTCGACGCGCGCCCTGTCGGGTGCGAGCCCGGGCGCCGCGAGCACGAGCCGCGCACCGGCCGTGTCCAGCACCGCGTCGCGCTCCGCGGGGGAGAGGCGGTCGTTGACCCCGGCGGTGATCGCGCCGAGCTTCGCCGCGGCGACGTACGCGACGAGGTACTCGCCGCTGGGTGGGAGGAGGAGCGCGACCACGTCGCCCTCGCGCACGCCACGGCGTGACAGGCCGACGGCGACCTCGTCCGACACGCGGTCGAGGTCCCGGTACGTGATCGACCATCCTGACGGCGTCACGTACGCTGGGACGTCCCCGAACCGCCGTGCCGCTTCACGCGCCGTCGCCGGGAGCATCGTGAGCGAATCTAACAAGGGCAACCGCAACGACGGCCGGAAGCGCACACGCGCGTCGCGGCCCGCGGTCGTCGACGGTCAGGCGTCGGGAACGCCTGCGAAGCAGCGCGAGCTGCGCGCGCAGGGGCGGCGCACGATGCGCAAGCTGCTCGACGCCGGGATGCGGGTGTTCGCCGACCGCGGGTACCACTCGGCCCGTGTCGACGACATCGTGCGCGCGGCGCGCACGTCGCACGGGACGTTCTACCTGTACTTCGCGAACAAGGAGGACCTGCTGCGCGCGCTGGCGGTCGAGTGCGCGCACGAGTGGTCGTCGCTCGCGGAGTCGATCGGCGCGATCGGGCCCGACGAGGACGGGTACGGCGAGCTGCGTCGCTTCCTCGCCGGCTTCGTCGGCACCTACCGCCGCTACGGCCCCATCATCCGCGCGTGGATGGAGGACCAGGGGAGCGACCGCGAGACGAACCGGCTCGGCGTGCGGTCCTTCACCCAGATCGCGAGCAAGCTCGGCGAGCGGATGGAGGAGGCGCACGCGCGGCAGGCGGTCAATGCGGCGACGTCGGTCGCGGCGCTCATGGCGATGCTCGAGCGGTTCAACTACGCGCTCGTCTCGCGCCGGCTCGACCTCGACGACGACGTGATGCTCGACACGCTCGCGCACGTCGTGCACCGCGGCTTCTTCGGTGCGCCCCCGCTCGTGGGCGCCGCGAGCTGACGCGCGCCATGGCCGCGTACGTCATCTACCAGGGCGAGGTCACCGACCCGGAGCGCTACGAGGTGTACAAGACGCACGCCGCGTCGAGCATCGAGCGCGCGGGCGGTCGGTACGTGGTGCGGGGCGGGCCGGTCGAGCCGCTCGAGGGCGAGGAGCCCGCGGGCCGGACGGTCGTCATCGAGTTCCCGACGATGGATGCCGCCCTCGCCTGGTACCACGGCGACGAGTACACCGCGGCGCGCACGCTGCGCGAGGGCGCGGCGCGCTGTCGCATGTACGTCGTCGACGGGGTGTGACCGACGGGGCTCGTTCGCGTCAGTCGACGCCGAGCAGGACGGTGCTCGCCGACGAGAACCAGCCGCCCGTCCCGTTCACGCAGCAGATCTCCGCGTCCGCGACCTGACGATCGCCGCACTCGCCGCGCAGCTGCCGGACGCCTTCGACGAGCAGGAACATGCCGCGCATCCCGGGATGGCAGCACGACAGGCCGCCGCCGTCGGTGTTGGTCGGGAGCGCGCCGCCGACGCGCATCCTCCCGTCGGCGACGAAGGGCCCGCCCTCACCCTTCTTGCAGAAGCCGAGCGCCTCGAACGACAAGAGGACCATCGGCGTGAACGCGTCGTAGATCTGGCAGACGTCGACGTCGTCGGGCGTCAGGCCGGCGCGGTCGAACGCGAGCTTCGCCGAGCGCACCGCGGGCGACTCGGTGAAGTCCTCCCACTCGCTCATCGTCGTGTGCGACGTCGTCTCGCCGGTCCCCAGCACCCAGACGGGCTTCTTCGGCAGGTCGCGTGCGCGCTCCTCGGTGGTGAGGACGACGGCGCCGCCGCCGTCGGACCGGATGCAGCAGTGCAGCTTCGTGAGCGGGTCGGCCATCATCCGCGAGCTCTGCACGTCGTCGATCGTGATCGGGTCGCGGTAGTACGCGAACGGTGTGAGCGAGGCGTTGTACCGGCTCGAGACGGCGATCTCGGCGAGCTGCTCGATCGTCGTCCCGAACTCGTACATGTGGCGCCGAGCCGCCATCGCGTACTTCGAGATCAGCGTGTGACCGTACGGCGCATCGAACTGCACGGGGCCGCGGGCGCCGAACGAGAGGTTCGCGCTGCGCCGGCCCGCCTTCAGGTCCGCACGTGCGGTCGACCCGTAGACGAGCACGACGACCTCGGCGTGGCCGTGCGCGATCGCCGCGGTCGCGTGCTCGACCATGAACTCCCACGTGCTGCCGCCGACACCGGTCCCGTCGACCCACGTCGGACGCAGGCCCAGGTACTCCGCGACCTCGACGGGCGCGAGCAGACCCGTGCCGCACGAGCCGAACCCGTCGACGTCGTCCTTCGTGAGCCCGGCGTCCGCGACGGCGCGGCTCGTCGCCTGGTAGTGCAGCTCGAACGGCGACTTCGTGTCGACGCGTCCGATGTCCGACAGCGCAGCGCCGACGATCGCGACCCGTCTCATGGTCGCGCTCGCGAGCTCGCCGCTCCTGCGAGCTCGCTCCGCAGCCCTGTTGTCGGTCGCACTCGTTGGCGGGCCGGGATACCCGGCCCGCCGACGCTCGCCGCTCCGCGCGTCGCCATTACCGTTGGATCTTGGCGATGCCGGGGTTGATCGTCTTGAACACGTACTTGTGCAGCGTGGGCCCGATGTCGGCCGGGTCCCAGCGCGTCGGGTTCCCGTCCTTGTCCGTCGCGAAGAACTGCTCGCCCATCTCCCACGGGTAGTAGAGCGCGAGGTTGTTGCCGACGAGCCGCAGGACCTGACCCGTCACCGGGATCGAGTCGTCGGACGCGAGCCACGCGACCGCGGGTGCCGAGTTGCCCGGGTTCATGTTGTTGAACTCGGTGTAGGACTCGGGCTCCTTGATCTCGATGTCCTTGTACGCCTGGCCGACCATCCGGGTGAAGCCGCCCGGGCCGACCGCGTTGACGCGCACGCCGTAGCGCGCGAGCTCGAGGCTGCCGATGATCGTCAGCGCGGCGATGCCGGCCTTCGCGGCGCCGTAGTTCGACTGGCTGGCCTGCCCCTGCAGGCCCGCGCTCGACACGGTGTTGACGATCGCGGCCCGCGGCTGGCGGCCCTCCTTCGACTCGTTCCGCCAGTACACCGAGGCGTGGTGCATGGTGTTCCACGTGCCCTTGAGGTGCACGCGGATGACGGCGTCGAAGTCCTCCTCCGCCATCGAGAAGATCATCTTGTCGCGCAGGATGCCGGCGTTGTTCACGACGACGTCGAGCCGGCCGAACGCCTCGAGCGCGGTGTCGAGGATGTTCTTGGCGCCGTTGAAGTCGGAGACGTCGTCGTAGTTGGCGACCGCCTCGCCGCCACGCTGCTTGATCACGTCGACGACCTCGTCGGCGACCTGCTTGTCGCCGCCCCCGCCCGAGACCGCGCCGCCGAGGTCGTTCACGACGACCTTCGCTCCCTGGTCCGCGAGCTCGACCGCCTCGCCCCGGCCCACACCGTGCCCGGCACCGGTGACGATCGCGACCTTGCCGTCGAGGAGCCCCATGTGCGCGCCTCCCTCCAACGCGAGAAAACTGACGTGGCCGTCACCGTATCGCGGGGTCCGGCGGCCTGCGAAAGCAGACGGGGCGCCGCGCTAGCGTCCCGCCACCGTCGCAACGACCCCGCCCGAGCGAGCAGGAGCGCGTCCCATGACCGTCGACCCGGAGATCATCGGCCAGCCGACCGGCGCCGCACGCGTGCACGTCGAGCGTGGTCCCGTGTCGTACTTCGCGGCCGCGCTGAAGGACCAGAACCCGATCTACCACGACGTCAACGCGGCGCGCGCCGCCGGCTTCGACGACGTCCCTGCGCCGCCCACGTTCTCGTTCGCGATGAACCACATGGGCGCGCGCCGTGAGGACCAGCCGCCCGACCCGACCGGCGGCAACAACCCGATGCACAAGGCGATGGGTCAGCTCATGGGCCAGGGCGGCATCGTCCTGCACGGGGAGCAGGAGTTCGAGTACCACCGGCCGATCGTCGTCGGCGACGTCCTCGTCAGCGAGGGCAAGGTCGTCGACATGTACGAGCGCGAGAGCAAGGGACGCACGATGACGTTCGTCGTGATGGAGACCGTCTGGCGCGACGACAAGACGGGCGACCCCGTCGTCACCGAGCGGTTCAACCTGATCCACCGCAAGTAGCGGCGCGCGCCCGTCGGCCGGGTCAGCGCACGAGCATCGTCATCGCGACGAGCACGACGAGCGTCAGCATCCACACCGTCGGGACGGGCGTCGCCTCGCGGTGGACGCGCCGCGGGACGACACCGAGCCCGAAGGGAAGCACCGCGTACGTCTGGTCGTACGCGCGCCACACGGCGCGGGGCGTCCCGGGCTCGGGCTCGTCGAGGTCCACGATCACGAGGTCGCCGTCGTCGGCGTCGTCGACCACGCATCGATCGTACGGCGCCCCCGCGGGTCACCGCGCCACGACGGCGAAGCGGGTCGCGCCCGCGGCCCCGGGGACGTCGTACGTCTGCCCGTCGACCGTCGAGTACGCCGTTACGGCCGTGTACGACCAGCCGAAGAGCCAGCGACCGTCGGGTGACCAAGCGGGCGTGGAGTCCGCGACGCCGGGCGACGGGATCGAGTCGAACGAGAGGTCGTCGACGTCGAGCACGGTCCACGTCTCGGGTTGGCCGCCTGCGATCGCGAGCGTGTGCCCGTCGGGCGCGAACGACGCGCCGCGCGCGAACAGCGGGACGTCGCGCGCCGTGCCGCTGTCGACGTCGACGACGTGCAGGCACGCGCACGACCGGTCCGCGAGCACCACGTGGTGCGCGGCCGCGGCCAGCACCGTCGTCGACGACCAGTCCTCGCTGGGCGCGTCGTAGATGTTGCGAGCAGCGGAGGTGGCGGTCGTCACGCCGAGGTGCACGCCCGG
>Ga0070741_10005656_pt1 | contig 27536 bp, 24 predicted proteins | sample Coa_R1_4_FD_66440 | JGI IMG/M metagenome (GOLD analysis project Ga0070741, IMG submission 66440) | Surface soil microbial communities from Centralia Pennsylvania, which are recovering from an underground coalmine fire - Coalmine... | ecosystem: Environmental > Terrestrial > Soil > Unclassified ...
TTCGAGGAAGCGATGAAAACAGGGAGATGTAGATCGGTGAAGCAGCTCATTTCTTTAATACCACCATGCGTAGCTGCGATATGCGTTTCGAGTATCGCTCTGGCGTTTGAGACACAAACGCATGCCTTTATCGCCAGCAGGGCGTACGACCTCTCAGTGCTGGCGAATGGCAACTCGAAAGCGCTGCTCGCTCGGTTTGGTCTCGATCGGTTGTCCACATCATCGCCCTTCGTACCCTACTGGGATGTCGATGCCAATATTGGTTATTACGACAATACGCCCGGAACCTCCGACCCGCTAGACGCATTTCGTTTTGAGAATGACTACGAACGTCGACAGATGCAGCAGCTGGCTTACAGCATCAACCTCTGGATTCCGGACTCGACCGTCGAGAACAGCGGGGGGTCTCACGTGTTTCCGATTCGAAACTGGATATTGCGTGGCGCGATTCGAGAGGATGACCTGACGGCAGACTACTATGCGGATGAAATACCGCCCGATCCAGACCCGTGGATGCCGATCGAGCGTTCGTTCAATCATTTCTACGATCCGCGCAACAACGCCATGCTGCACAGCAGCGTGCCCTTTGTCGATGTGCCGCCTGAGATGAGCTGCTCGAACCCCGTTTGGGCGGTCATCGGAAGCGGCGGCTTTTGTTACAAATCCATCGACTGGGCGCTGGGTACGACGGATGCGTTCACTTCGCTCGTCCCAGACCCCAACCGGCACAACCATTTCAGCTGGGAAGATGCCCGTCAAAACGAGTTTCTTGCTTTGACGGCAAAGCGGCCCAGCGTGAGCGATTCGACAAGGATGGCTGTGCAGCGAAAGACTGAATCAGAGGAACGCTTGGCGCGCTGGGCGACAACGTTCCGGTCTTTGGGCGACGTTCTTCACCTTCTTCAAGACACCGGACAACCGCAGCACACACGTAACGACAAACACGATTCTCACTCGGGCCCTGCCGAGCGCGAAGCCTTCGAGCCGTTTACCAATGCACGTCTCATAGGTATTGCCGATGCCACTTCGGGCAGTGATCCGTCGGACGGTCAAACCTATGTGCGCAGTCTGAATGCCAGTCTCGTGCAGACCTTCGTGCTGCCACCATTCCCTGACATAAGCACGTTCCCGCCGCCACCGAGTTTCGCGACGCCATTGCGTTTCTTTACCACCCGACTTCCTACCGATAGCGCCTCTACCTTACCGGACAACCGTTACGGTCTCGCCGACTATTCCAACCGCGGATTCTTCACGCGTGGAACAATGCCGATCACGCACGCCTTTGACGAGCCGCCGATCTTCGTCGATGACGGCGTCAACGGATACACAAAAGTATCGATACCATGCGCGGAGTTGCCGACGTTCGATGGAACGGCGACGCGCTGCGTCATCTACAACCATGTCGTCAAGGATTCGGTCAATCCAGGGCGATCGGACGCCATTCTGCCGCAACCGACGATTGCGGATGGCGTTTTCTCAAATCTTCCGCAGACGTCTTACCAGCCCTACACGCTTGGCCCAGAGATTTTTCAAGTACAAGGCAACCTCATCATTCCACGGGCGGCGGCCTACAGCGCCGGCCTCATCAACTACTTCTTCCGTGGCGAATTGACTCTGTCTTCGCCGCCGGACGGTTTGTACGCTGTGGCCGACCAGGGTGCGCCGCATGGCGTGGACGCGGACGGCTATCCACGCTCGAGCGACGGTTCGATCTTTGGGTTCACGACGCTCCGCGTGCGCGTGAAGAACACGACGCCGGACGTCGTCGAATCAGGCGCGGGCACGATAGCGCCGCAAACGATGCAGGGCGGCAAACTGGTCGCCGTCGCGCGCTACCACCGCAATCCGTGCTACAAGCCCGATTTGTCCGGCGAGTACGTCAAACTGCCGAGTGGTTCCGCCATCGTTCCGTCCGGCTGCAGTCCGGCGCAGATGCGCACTGCGTATCAGGAGATCTCGGTGTCGGCGCCGCTGTCGATCGATGTCCATGGCGATTTTCCCGGTACCAACAATGGCTCTAACGCTTGTGCGAACGTCGGCAATATCGCAACGGGCGCCGCAGGCGCCTGCGCCGATGCCGGCGGCGTGCTCGGCGAATTCGATTTCAGTGCCGACCCCATTCCGATCAATGCCACGGACTTGTTCGTGCAAGTCGTCTACCGCGGTCCGCTCGGCGACGAGCCGGACGGCATCGCGGTCGGCAGCAAGGATATCCTGGAGCCGACTTTCTTCACCGTGTGGAACAATACGGACTGGTATCTCTATGACGGCGCCTGGACCTTGCCGCAGAACGTGCCGTATCCGCCGATAGCGCCCGTCGATGCCGCGGGAGTGCCGCTGACAGCGGCGCTGATCTGCTTCAACGATCAGCTGATCGAAGGCCTTGCCACGGGCCAGCAGCTTGCACCGGCACGATTTTTCCGCACAGCCGTGCTCGCCGATGTGGGGCAGGTACGATTCGGCGCCATCATGCTCGCGGACGACGGGATCAGCTACGGCAGCGATGGGCCGATGCCGACGGTCGAACGGCAAGCCGAGACGGAGCAGGGCAGCGACTACACTCCCGATCCGATTCCGTACTACGCGCGAGGAACGCCGGCGGGAGTCGCGTTCCAGCAGCGCTTCAAGCACTACGGTGCCTTTACGTTCGCGCAGTACATCCAGTCTCTGATGCTCGCGCCTGCGCTCGGTGATCCGCAGAGCCCGGGAATTCCGCTGCCGGTCGGAGTGCAGTTCACGAGCGCGCCGCAGGACGATTGTTCGTACTATCTTTCGCGGCCGGGCGCGACGCCAGGCGATGCGCAGGGCGGTGGCCGAATCGCTCCATGAAGCGCGCGCCGATCGCACTGTCCGGACGGAGGCGCCGATCGAGTACACTCGGTTCCCATGCGACGCACGATCTTCTACGTCTCCGACGGCACCGGCATCACGGCCGAGACGATCGGCCATTCGGTGCTGACCCAGTTCGACGGCATCGATTTCGACACGTTCCGCATTCCGTTCGTCGACGACGAGGAAAAGGCCCACGGCGCCGCGGCGCGCATCCGCAATTCCTACGCGACGAGCGGGGTGCGGCCGATCGTCGTCAACACGGTCGTCGATCCGATGCTGACCGAAGTGCTCGCGACGAGCGGCGCGCTCATGATCGACGTGTTCGCGCCTTTCATCGGGCCGCTCGAAGCCGAGCTCGGCGTCAAGCGCAAGCCCAAGGTCGGGCGCGCGCACGGTCTCACCGATTTCGCCGAATACGAGGCGCGCATCAATGCGACGAACTACGCGCTGACGCACGACGACGGTGTGGACGTGAACTACGGCGACGCCGAGGTGATCCTCGTCGGCGTATCGCGCGTCGGCAAGACGCCGACCTGCCTCTACATGGCGCTGCATTACGGCGTGAAGGCCGCGAACTATCCGCTGACGGAGGACGACCTCGACAAGCTCGAGCTGCCGCGGCGGCTCGCGCCGTTCAAGGCGCGCCTTTACGGGCTCACGATCGAGGCGCAGCGCCTCGCCCAGGTGCGCCAGGCGCGCAAGCCCGGCAGCCGCTACGCCCGCATCGAGCAGTGCCGCCACGAGCTCGCCCAAGCCGACAAGATCTTCCGCCGCGAGAACATCCCCGTGCAGAACACGACGCACACGTCTATCGAGGAGATCGCGAGCAAGATCCTCGCGCAGCTCGGGATCGAGAAGCATATGTTTTGACGAGTCGGCCGGCGCCGCGCTCGTCCGGCGGCGGAATCGGCGTGACTTCCGGCGCATTGCCGGAACGCCTTCCACGTCCATACTGCGCCGCATTGCGCGGCTGCGAGTCGTCCGCGTTTCTGCCCGGAGAACAACGATGCGAATTTTTCCACAATGTCTGCTCGTGGCCGCCGTTGCGGTCGCGCTGGTGCCCGCGTGGGCCGAAGAGGCGGCGAAGGAGCCGAAAAAGGCGGAGCCGAGCGCCGAAGCGGCGGCGCCGATCAAGCCCAAGGAAGTGACGACCGAGGGCAACGTCACGATCGAAGGTCATGCGCTCGCCTACAAGGCGGTCGCGGGCACGATCATCCTGACCGGCAAGGAAGAGAAGAAAGACGATCCGACCGCCAGCATTTTCTACGTCGCCTATTTCAAGCGCGACGTCGACAGCGGCAAGCGGCCGATCACGTTCCTCTACAACGGCGGCCCGGGTTCGTCGACCGTGTGGCTGCACATGGGCGCGTTCGGACCCAAGCGCGTGATCACGGCCGACGACCAGCACACGCCGGCGGCGCCGTATAATCTCGTCAACAACGATTTCAGCCTGCTCGACGCCTCCGATCTAGTCTTCATCGACGCGCCCGGAGCCGGTTTTTCGCGCCTGCTCGCCGTCGAAAAGGACAAGGACAAGGAAGCGGCCAAGCTCAAGGAGCGCGCCAAGGAATTCTACGGCGTCGACCAGGACGCGCACGCGTTCGCGCAGTTCATCGGCAAGTTCCTGTCGCAGTACGGCCGCTGGAACTCGCCGAAATACCTGTTCGGCGAAAGCTACGGCACGACGCGCTCGGCCGTGCTCGCGAACGTGCTCGAGACCGAGCAGAACATCGATCTGAACGGCGTGATCCTGCTTTCGCAAATCCTCTGCTTCACGAATGATATCGACGTGCCGCAGTTCGATCCGGGCGTCGACCAGGCCTACGAACTCGGCCTGCCGACCTTCGCCGCGACGGCGTGGTACCACCACAAGCTGCCGAACCAGCCGAAGGAGCTCAAGCCGTTCCTGGCCGAAGTCGAGAAGTTCGCGATGACCGACTACGCCGTCGCGCTCAATGCGGGCTCCACGCTCGAACCCGAGCGCAAGAAGGCGATCGAGGAAAAGCTGCACGAGTACACGGGCCTGCCGGTGTCGTACATCGACAAGGCGAATCTCCGCATCTACGGCGGCGAGTTCGAGAAAACGCTGCAGGACGACACCGACACCACCACGGGCCGCCTCGACACGCGCTTCTCGGGTCCGAACATGGATCCGCTCGACCGCGACGCGGCCTACGATCCGCAGTCGGCCGCGATCAGCTCGGCCTACGTCAGCGCGTTCAACGACTACGTGCGCAAGCAGCTCAAGTACGGCGAGGACGAAACCTTCCACGTGTTCGGCGACGTGCAGCCCTGGAATTGGCAGCATCAGCCGCCGGGCGCCAATTCACCGTTCCCGATCTCGACGAACGTGCTGCCCGACCTCGCCACGGCCATGAAGTACAACCCGCAGCTCCACGTGCTGCTGACCGGCGGTTATTACGACTTGGCGACGCCGTATTTCGCGGCGGTCTACGAGATGCGGCATCTGCCGATCCCGGCGCGGCTCCAGTCGAACATCGAATACGCGTTCTACGAATCGGGGCACATGGTCTATGCCCACGAGGCCTCGCTCAAGAAGATCCACGACGATGTCGCGGGCTTCATCGGCCGAACGGACAATTTGGGCAAGTAACGCCGGCGGCGGCTCTGCCGTCGTCCGTGGCTGGAGCTTCCGTTCGCAGCGAAATGGAAGCTCCGGCTACGCGGCTCGCGCCTGCTTGTCGAGCCAGACTTCGAGCCCTTGCGTGTTGAGCGCGATATCCATCGCCAAGAGCTCCCGAACGCGCTCGGCACCAAATGCGCAGCCGTGCGCCAGCGCACGCGAAACGTAGAGCTTCGCGAGTTCCTCCGCGATCGCGGCGTGGCGGTTCGCGTCGTGTTCGTGCCGCAGCGCGATCTCCACCATCGCATCGATCTGCTCGACGAGATCGCGGGCGAGCCGCTCCACGTCCGTCACGCGGCTATAGTGCGTCAGGAACATCTGCTGCGGATGGAAGCTCAGCATGCGCGCGATCGACGCCTTGAGCGCGTCGGGCTCGAACTGCACGGGCGTGCTCGTCGGCAGGATGAACGCACCGCGGCTCGTGTCGAACTCGCGATACGAAAGACCGAACGTATCGCCCGTGAAGAAGCCGCGGCTCTTCGCGTCCCACAGGCAGATGTGATGGCGTGCGTGGCCCGGCGTGTCGAGGCACGCGAGTCGGCGGCCGGCGAGATCGACGACGTGGCCGTCCTCGGCGGTGTCGACGCGCGCGGCGTCGATGGGCACGAGCTCGCCGTAGCTGCGGCGCACCTCGTCTTCGCCGTAAACGGCCGTTGCGCCCGCGACGAGTTGGCTCGGATCGATCATGTGGCGCGCGCCGCGCGGATGCACGACGGCGCGTGCGTTCGGCAGCTCGCGCATGAGAAGCCCGGCGCCGCCGGCGTGATCGAGATGCACGTGCGTCAGGAGCACATAGTCGACGGCCTCGCACGCAACGCCCGCCTCGGCGAGCGCAGCCAGCAGCAGCGGCACGGAGTGATTCGTGCCCACATCGACGAAAGCCGCGCGTCCGTTTTCGACGACCAGATGACTGGCGTCGAAGCGCGGCCGAAAAAAGCCGGTGTCGATCGCGAAGATGCCGTGGCCGAGATCGTTCATGATGCCGCCGTTGCGAAACCGAGATTCTTCTCGACGCGCTCGCGCTCGGCCGCCGGAAGGCGCGGATCGGCGAGCAGCTCGCGGCTCAGGCGCGCGCTTTCGGCGCGATCGCCGCACCAATATGCCGCGATCGCCCACTCGTCGCGCGCGCGCCAGTCGTGCACGGCGCGGTCGATGAACAGCACGTCGTTCGTGATCGGCAGCGACGCGGCGATCTGCGCGAAATGGCGCGCGAGATGCCAGCGCTGGTTGAGCCGAAAATAGCGCGCGAGCTCGCACGGGCTTTCCGCGCGCGTCGGACGGAAATCGCAGGCGTCGAGATAGGCCGCGACCACTTCGGCGTAGGGGAAGTTGAGACGCTCCTTGAGCACGCCGAGCTGGAATTTGGAAAAGTATACCTCTTCGGCCCAGCCGCCCATGGCGATGCGCCGCTCGTACGCGGCGAGCGCGCTCGGCAAATCGCCGGCGTCGCGCAGGCTTTGCGCATAATAGAACGCGTAGCGCGCATTCTCGGGTTCTTTCTCGAGCGCGGCGCGCAGCACTTCGGCGTCGTGACCGAACTTCTGCTGCGGCGTTTGGCGGCTGCGCGCGCCGTCGGTATACACGCGGATGCGCAGGCCTTTCAGGAACCCGACGTCGGCGAGCTGCGGCGATACGAGCGCCTCGTGCAGCACGCCCTCCCATCGCCAACCGGCGTCGAGCCGCGGCATCGCCACGCGCCGGTAGACGAGGTCGCCATAGACGATCTCGAGCATGTAGCCCGGCGCCGTCGTCGGCCCCCAGACGAAGAACGGGTCGGCCTCGAGCACTTCGTCGGCGTCGATGACGAGCGCGTAATCCGCGTAGCGCTTCGCGAGCTCGAGCGCCTCGTTGCGGTTCGTCGCGAAATCGACCCAGGGCCGCTCGATGAGCTCGCCGGGCAATCCGGCCATGCAGCGCCGCACGATGTCCTGCGTGCCGTCCGTCGAGCCCGTGTCCGAAATCGCCCAGGCGTCGATCCACGGACGCACGGACTTCAAGCAGCGCTCGATGACGGGCGCTTCATTCTTGACGATCATGCTGAGACAGACGCGCATGATGCGATTAGGTTCGCGCCGTCTTCACTTCACAGGCATGCCGGGCTGAGCGCCGGCATCGACGTCGAGCAGGAACAATTCGCCGCCGCCCGAGCCGGCCGACAGGATCATTCCCTCCGACACGCCGAACCGCATCTTGCGCGGCGCGAGATTGGCGATGAACACGACCTTGCGCCCGACGAGTTTCGCCGGCTCCTGATACGCCGCGCGGATGCCCGAGAAAATCTGCCGCTTGCCGAGTTCGCCCGCGTCGAGTTCGAAGCGCAGAAGTTTGTCGGAACCTTCGACGAATTCGCAGACGAGCACGGTGCCGATGCGCAGGTCGAGCTTGGCGAAATCGTCGATGGTGGAAAGGCTGGGATTCGGGATTTGGGATTGGTGATTGGGTGAAGCCGGAGCGTTCGCTTGGCCGCCTTTCCCGCTTGCGGCGGAGGGTTGGGGTGAGGGTGCGGGTGCCAGCGACTCCTTGGAATTTTCGATCATGGTTTCGATTTGTTTAGGGTCGATGCGGGTGAGAAGTGGCTCGAATTCACTAAGCTCGTGCGAATGTAGTAACGCTCCTGTCCAATCAAAATTATCGAGCTTGCGGCGGAGATAATTTGCGATTCGTCCGGAAAGATCCGGTGCGATCGGCGCGATCCATAGCGACAAGACAAAGAATTTGTTGATCACCAACGTGCAAAACTGATGCAGCTCGTCTCGACGGTCTGTCGCCTTGGCGACAGACCACGGAGCGAATGAGGCTATGCTCTGATTTGTCGCGTCTGCCCATTGCACGATTTCGCGAACGAGTTTTGCATACTCTCCATTGGCGTAATAACGCTTCACGCGTTCGTTGGTGACCGGCCAAACGGAATAAAACGTGTCCAGTTCCGTTTCGGGTGAACTCTTCAGCAGTGCGGCACATTCATTGGTGTCATACAGTGTCCTCGTCTCTTGCCAAGGAATCGTACCGTGCTGTATCGCCTGCTCGATGGCTTTTGCCCACTCCTGCTCGCGTGCCGTAGGAGCCGCGAGTCGATTGGAAAATTCCTTTTTTAGAATCGGCGCGATACGACTAGCGATGTTCACGAATTTCCCGACGAGGTGCGAGTTGACCACATCGACGAATGTCTTCAAATCGAGGTCGACATCCGTCGGCTCAGGCCCCAGCATCGTCGCGAAGTAGTACCGCAAATAGTCGGGATTGAGTCCTACGTCGAGATACGTCCGCGCCTGGATGAACGTCCCGCGCGATTTCGACATCTTCTCGCCGTTGACGCCGAGATAGCCGTTGACGTGCAGTGCGTTCGGGGTGCGCAGGCCGGCGCCTTGGAGCATTGCCGGCCAGAACAGACCGTGGAAATTGACGATGTCCTTGCCGATGAAATGGTGCATTTCAGCGTGGGCGTCGAATTGCGGGTGGTTCTTGCGCAGGAACCGGTCGAAATCCGCCGGGCTCAAGCCGTTCTTGGCGCCTTCGGGGCTCGCGCAGTATTTCTTGAAGCTCGCGAGATAGCCGATCGGTGCGTCGAGCCAGACGTAGAAGAACTTCTTGCCGCCGGTGTCGGGAATCTCGAAACCGAAATACGGTGCGTCGCGCGAGATGTCCCAATCGCGCACGCCGCTGTCGCCATCGAGCCATTCGCGCAGCTTGGCGGCGACCGAGGGATGCATGGTCGGCTTGCCGTCCGTGAGCTTGCCCGCCAGCCATTCGCGCAAGTGGTCCGCAAACTCGCCGACCTTGAAGAAATAATGTTCCGAATCGCGCAATTCCGGTGTCGCGCCGGAAACCACCGAATAAGGATTCTTGAGATCGGTCGGCGCGTACGTGGCGCCGCAGTTCTCGCAGTTGTCGCCGTATTGATCGGGCGTCCCGCAGTTCGGGCACACACCCTTGATGTAGCGGTCCGGCAGGAACATCTGCTTGACCGGATCGTAGAACTGCCGCACGTTTCGCGTCGCGATGTGACTCGGCGTGGCGTCACGCAGTGCGCGGTAGATTTCTTCCGCGAGCGCTTTGTTCTCCGGCGAATGGGTCGTGTAGTAATAATCGTGATCCACGCCGAAGGCTTTGAAATCGGCCTTGTGGCTGACGAGGATTTCGGCGATGAAGTCCTCGGGGGTCTTGCCTGCCTTTTCGGCGGCCAGCATGATCGGTGTCCCGTGCACGTCATCGGCCGCCACGAAGTGAACCGTGTTGCCGGCCATGCGCATCGCGCGCACCCAGACGTCGCTCTGGATATAGCCGAGCAGGTGTCCCAGGTGCAGCGGACCGTTGGCGTAGGGCAGGGCGTGGGTGACGAGAATCTCGCGCTGGGTCATCCGTGTCGCTTCCGAGCTGGCAAGCGGCGATTATCGCATGCCAGTCGAGGACTTCGCTGAGCGCAGGCTCAGTCGCAGCGAGCGATATCGTCCTCTCGAGGCCGTAGCGGATCGCTGCCGGCCTGAAAATAGAACAGCTGCCCGGCGGCGACGAGTTCGCCGTCGATGCGCGCGTAAGGCTTCAGAGTCGTGCCGACCTGCGGGTAGTGCGTCGCGGAGACCGAGGCGATGACGAGCCGCGAGCCCTTCGGCACGATGCGCCCGTCGCCATCGGATGACGATGTTTGGCGATCGTTCGGTACGGCAAGCCATCGCGTCTGCTCACCGGCCGAATAGACGACCGCGTCCCGGAGCAGCTCGAAACAGCGGCCGGCGACGTCTTTCGCGCGCGGGTCTTGGGTCGCGTCCCACGTGGTTTCACGCACGTCGACGAACGTGCAGCCGGAAAGAAGCAAGAGGGTCAGCACCGTCGCCGATCGCATCTGAAACTCCTGGAATGCGCGCCACAATGACGCAAACGCGCGGCTCACCCGAAACAGAACACGAAGCGCCGCTTCGCGTATGCTTGGCTTCTTTTTCGGGAGATCCCATGCGCATCATCGCACGCTTCATGCTGTTGCCGATCCTGCTCGCGGCCGGCGCGTCCGTCCACGCCGGCGAGGCGCCCGATGCCGCGACGCGCCAGCTTGCCTTCGACGTCTTCAAGCAGCTCATCGAGATCAACACGACCGATTCCGTCGGCAACGTCACGACGGCCGCCGAGGCGATGCAGCGGCGCTTCGTCGATGCGGGCTTCAGTGCGGCCGACATCGTGCTCGCCGGAGCCGCGCCGACCAAGGGCAACCTCGTCGTGCGCCTGCACGGCAAAGGCTCGGCCAAGCCGATATTGTTGATTTGCCATCTCGACGTCGTCGAAGCGCGGCGCGAAGACTGGAGCACCGATCCGTTCAAGTTCGTCGAGAAGGACGGCTACGTCTACGGCCGCGGCACGCAGGACATCAAGAGCGGTTGTGCGATCCTCGTGGCCACGCTGATCCGCTACAAGCGCGAACATTACGTACCCGATCGCGACCTGATCCTCGCGCTCACGGCCGGCGAGGAGAGCGGGCGCTACAACGGCGTGGATTGGCTGCTCAAGAACCGCCGCGAGCTCGTGGACGCCGAATACGTGCTGAACCCCGATTCGGGCAGCGTCGATTCGATCGATGCGCACGTCGTCAGCGTGCAGCTCGGCGCGACCGAGAAGCTGTACGGCGATTTCCTCGTCGTCGCGACGAACCCCGGCGGCCACAGCTCGCTGCCGCGGCCCGACAATGCGATCTACGAGCTCGCCGACGCGCTGGAGCGCCTGCGCGCGACGCCGTTCCCGGTCGAACTCAACCCCGTCACGCGCGCCTTCTTCGAGCGCGACGCGCTGCTCGAGACCGCAGCGATCGCCGCCGACATGCGCGCCGTGCTCGCCGATCCGCCCGGCGCGCAGGCCGTGGCGCGGCTGTCGAGCGACGCCCGCTTCAACTCGATCCTGCGCACCACCTGCGTGGCCACGCGGCTCGACGCAGGCCACGCGAACAACGCCTTGCCGCAGCGTGCGCAGGCGACGATCAATTGCCGCATTCTGCCGGGTCACTCGCGCGAGGACGTGCGCCGCGAACTCGTGCGCGTGTTCGCGGATCCCGCGCTCGCCGTGCGCTACGTCGATGCCGACGGCCATGCGAGCGACACCGCGCCCGAGGACAAAAGTCCGCCGCCGCCGCCGATTCGCGCCGACCTCATGTCCGCGCTCGATCGCGTCACGGCCAAGCTCTGGCCGGGCGTGCCGGTGCTGCCCGAGATGGAATCGGGCGCTTCGGACGACGTCTACACGATGGCCGCGGGCCTGCCGAGCTACGGCGTGTCCGGTCTCGCCGTCGACCGCGACGACGTGCGCGCCCACGGCCGCGACGAGCGTCTGCGCATCGACGCGTTCTATGCCGGCCTCGATTTCTACGGCCGCTTGCTGCGTGATCTGACGTCGCCGGCGGTTCGCGGGCCATAGCGCAGACCGAGCGTCGATTTGTAGCGCACCACTGCTACGTGCGCACCGGCGGTCGGCGATGACGCAAGCGACCGCCGGAAGGGCTACACTGGTCGCGAATGCTCATCCACCGCGGCGTCGGACCGGGCGATTTCCATCGGGTACGACGTCTCGGTTTCGATCGTCGCCGAAAGGAAACGAGCCATGAGCGACCCGATTGCCTCAGTCGATACGCAGGACGCCGCGTCCCGCTTCGACGGTGCCGGCACCTACATCGGCCCGTACAAGCTCCTTCAGCCGATCGGCGAGGGCGGATTCGGCACCGTATTCGAGGCTGAACAAACGCATCCGGTGAAGCGCCACGTTGCGCTGAAGCTCGTCAAGCTGGGAATGGATACGCGCGACGTCCTCGCCCGGTTCGAGGCCGAGCGTCAGGCGTTGGCGATGATGGATCACCCGCATATCGCGCGGGTGTTGCACGCCGGTGCGACCGAAACCGGCCGGCCGTACTTCGTCATGGAGCTGGTCAGAGGCGAGCCGATCTCGAGCTACTGCGACAAACGCTGCCTGCCGATCACGGAACGACTGAAGTTGTTCGAGCAGGTTTGCGCAGCGGTTCAGCACGCGCATACGAAGGGTATCATCCACCGCGATATCAAGCCGAGCAACGTACTCGTCAGCTCGCTCGAAGATAAGCCGTTTGCAAAAGTCATCGATTTCGGCATCGCGAAAGCGACCATCGGCCGCTTGACGGACAAGACGCTTTTCACGGCGCAATATCAGTTGATCGGCACGCCCGTCTACATGAGCCCCGAGCAAGCCGAAGGTAGCGCGGACATCGATACGCGCAGCGATATCTACTCGCTCGGTGTCCTGCTCTACAAATTGCTCACCGACTCCACGCCTTATGAATCCGTGTCGCAGCGCCTTTCCGGCACGACGGATTTCAAGCGACTGATCTGCGAGGCAGATCCACCCGTACCCAGCGCCTGCCTTCGTCAAGCGGCCGCTGCGCTGCCGGAAATTGCGAGGATGCGCGGTACCGATCCCGGCAAGCTCACCCGGACGATTCGCGGCGAGCTCGATTGGATCGTAATGAAGGCGATCGAGAAGGAACGTCCGCGGCGCTATGAAACGGCCAACGGGCTCGCCATGGACGTGCATCGCTACCTCGCCGGTCAGCCGGTATTCGCCGCACCGCCGAGCGCGACGTACAGGCTGAAAAAATTCGTACGGCGGCACGTGGGCGCGGTGGCTGCGGGCGCTGCCATTGCCGCCATGCTGATCGTGGGTGTCGTCGGCTTCGCAACGCAGGCGCATATCGCCCAGGCACGCGCCAAGGAGTTGGAACAGGTTTCCAAGTTCCAGGCCGACATGCTGGCCCAGGTGAATCCGACCAAGGCTGGGAAGGAATTGACCGACGACGTCAAAGCCGAGCTCGAGGCGGCTCTCGTCAGTGCGGGCGTGCCGGAGAGCGATCGTTCCGCGCAGCTTGCCGCATTCTCGACGCAATGGCAGCGAGTCAACTCCACGGATGCGGCGCGCCACTTGATAGATCGAACGATCCTGAAGCCCGCCGTTGCCGCGGTCGAAGAACAATTCAAGGATCAGCCGCTCGTCGATGCGGCATTGAGTCAGGTGCTGGCGGATCGTTATCAAAACCTCGGCTTGTTCGATGCCGCCCTGCCGCTGCAGGAACACGCGCTGGCGATCCGGCGGCGCATATTGGGCGAAGAGCACCCGGACACGTTGACGTCGATCAGCGAGATGGGCCTTTTGCTGGAAAACAAGGGCAAGCTGAGCGAGTCAGAACCCTACTTTCGCGAAGCGCTGGAGAAACGCCGCCGTATCCTGGGCGAAGAACATAGGGATACCCTCGAATCAATAGGCGACGTGGGCAATTTGCTCTTTCAACAAGGCAAGCTGAGCGAAGCCGAGCCGTTCTTCCGCGAAGCGCTCGACAAGAGCCGTCGCGCGCTGGGCGACGACAGTGAGGCGACGCTGGGCCAGGTGATCAACATGGGCAATTTGCTGATGGAGCAAGGCAAGCCGAACGAGGCCGAGCCATTGTTGCGCCAAGCCCTGCAAAGAAGCCGCCACGCTCTCGGCGAGGAGCATCCCTATACGATGGTACTGATCAACAACATGGGCGCCGTCCTGCAAGCGCAGGGCAAGCCGAACGAGGCCGAGCCGTTCTATCGCGAAGCGTTGGAAAAGAGCCGTCGCGTGCTGGGCGATGAACATCCGGATACGCTGAACCAGATCGGCATCGTGGGTCAAATCGTCGAGGCCGAGGGCAAGCTCAGCGAAGCCGAGCCTTATCTGCGCGAAGCACTCGAGAAGAGTCGTCGTGTGCTCGGCGACGAGCATATGACGACGCTGCAATGGAGCGGCAACCTGGGCTATCTGCTTTTTCAGCAGGGCAGGTTGAGCGAGGCCGAACCGATCCTGCGAGAAGCGCTCGAGAAAAACCGCCGCATTCTTGGCGAAGAACATCTGCAGACGCTGATCACGATCTCCCGCGTGGGCGAGGTGCTACAAGCCCAGGGTAAGCATCTGGAAGCCATCGATCTGCTTGCGCCTGCCGAGGACGCCATTCGCGACAATTTTCGCGGAAGCTTCGCCTGGAGAGCTGCGACGGTCCTGAGGACGCTCGGCGCCGCCAAGAGGGATTTGGGCGGGTTCGCAGACGCCGAGACGAATCTGATCGAGTCGCATGGTCTTTTTATGCGAACCCGCGGACCGACACACAAAGACACGCGTGATTGCATGCGGGAGATCGTCGTTCTCTATACGATGTGGCACGCAGCAGCGCCTGGCCGCGGTTATGACGCCAAGGCCGCCGAGTGGCAACGGAAGGTGGATGCGTTGCATGAATCGTAGAACAGCGAAAAAGATTCTCGCGGTCCAGTCATTTCGGGGCGTTCAGCGGGCATCGCCCCCGGCGACGCGTTGCCAGAGCTGCGTGCGCCCGAGCAGCGAAAACCCGATGTAGCCGCGCACTTCGAGCACCTCGCCGCCGGGTGCGAGGTGCAGCTTGCAACGATACGTCTTGCCTTCCTCGGGATCGAGGATCTCGCCGCCGTCCCAGACGTCGCCGTCGCGGTGCATGTTCCAGAGAATGGTCATGCCGAGCACGGGCTGATCGTGGCGCTCGCCCGGGCACTCCTTGCAGCGTGGATTCGCTTCTTCGCCCGGCTCGCGGAACAGGCGCACGATGCGGCCGGAGAGCACGCCGTCGTGCTCGCTGATCTCGACGATCGCCTTGGGCTCGTGCGTATCGTCGTCGATGGTCTTCCACGTGCCCGTGGGCGCGGGATCGGCCGCGGCGATGGTCGATAGCGCGAGGCTGGCGGTCGCGGCGCAAAGCAAGGAACGGATCGTCGGCATGCGCACGATGCTATCGCAAACGCGAGCGCGCGCCGAGACTGCCGGACAAGAGGTCAGGTCACGAAGAACACGAAGATTCGCAGAGCGATTGCGACGGAGTTTCTTCTTCGTGTCCTTCGTGGGTTCAGGCGCCGATGTTCAGAAATTCGTGCACCCGTAAGCCGAAAGCGAGGTCTTGCTCGCCTCGTGCGCTTGCTTGCAGGCGGCGGCGAGGGCGTCGCGGCCGCCCGGCGCGGCGGCTGCCGTGCGCCATGCGGCGCGCGTCTGTTCGAGCGACTGGTTCAGCGTGCCGCGTGCCGCCTCGGGCACTTTGTCCTGCACGCAGGCTTGATATTTCTCGAGATAGTCGTCGCATTCGGCAATGCCGATCTTGTCGGCAGCCGCCACGGTGGCCGTCGAGGCGGGTGCCGCGGCAGGAGCGGCCGCCGGTGCCGCCGCCGGCGTAGCCGCAGGTGTCGAGGCCGTCGGAGCGGGCGCCGAAGCGGCAGGCGCCGGGGTGGACGACTGCTGGCCACAGGCCGACAGCGCGAGCAGGACGAAAGGAAGCAGCGAGCGTGAAGCGGAACGCATGAAGATTCTCCTCGTGAATGTGTCGGGCGCGGCCCGTGGCAGCGAAACAAACGCCCGAAGCCGGGGTGAGCGAACAGGGCCGGCCCGCGGGCGCGAGGCCATGCAGGTGCCAGACGGGCGGCCGCTCGGCTACAATCGCCCCTTCGTTCGTTCAACTTCCCTCCGCTCATGACCGACGCTCTCGGGCAGCGCGTCCGCGAACTGCTCGCCACCCTGATCGACCCGCACACCGGCCAGGATCTCGTCGCCTCGGGCGCGCTCAAAGGCGTGGGCGTCGATGGCGCCAACGTGGCCGTCGAGATCGCACTCGCCTATCCGGCCAAGACCTGGGCCGACACGCTGGCAGCCACCGTGCGCCAGACGCTCGAAGCCGATCCTGCGATCGCGCGCGCCACGGTCCAGGTCACCTGGCGCGTCTACGCGCACAAAGTGCAAAAGGATTTGACGCCGCTGCCGAACGTCAAGAACATCCTCGCCGTCGCCTCGGGCAAAGGCGGCGTCGGCAAATCGACGACGGCGGTCAATCTCGCGCTCGCGCTCGCCGCCGAAGGTGCCGCGGTCGGGGTGCTCGACGCGGACATCTACGGTCCCAGCATCCCGCGCATGCTGGGCGTCTCGGGCAAACCCGAATCGAAAGACGGCCAGCACATCGAGCCCAAGCGCGCCCATGGCGTGGAGGCGATGTCGATCGGCTTCCTGATCGAAGAAGACACGCCGATGATCTGGCGCGGGCCGATGGTCACGCAGGCGCTCACGCAGCTGCTCGGCGAGACGAACTGGACGGCGCTCGACTACCTCGTCATCGACTTGCCGCCCGGCACGGGCGATATCCAGCTCACGTTGTGCCAGCGTGTGCCGGTCTCGGGCGCGCTGATCGTGACGACGCCGCAGGACATCGCGCTGCTCGACGCGAAGAAAGGCCTGAAGATGTTCGAGAAGGTCGAAGTGCCCGTGCTAGGCATCGTCGAGAATATGGCGCTCCACATCTGCTCGAACTGCGGTCATGCCGAGCACATCTTCGGCGCCGGGGGCGGCGAGCGCATGGCGCGCGACTACGGCGTGCCGCTGCTCGGCTCGCTGCCGCTCGACATCCACATCCGCGAGCAGGCCGACGGCGGCAACCCGACCGTCGCGGCCGACCCCGCGGGCCCGATCGCCGCGTCGTATCGGGAGATCGCCCGCAAGGCCGCCGCACAGCTCTCGCTGCGCGCGCGCAGCAAGGCGATACAGTTGCCCAAGATTGTGATTCAGAATACCTGAGAGCCGGGATTGAGGATTCGGGATTCGGGATTGGGAAAGCGATCCATCGAATCTCTAATCCCCAATCCCCAACCCCGCGAGTGTAGCGAGCCCCAATGTCCATCAAATCCGACCACTGGATCCGCCGCATGGCGGAAAAACACGGCATGATCGAGCCGTTCGAGCCGCGCCAGGTGCGCGTCAACGGCAACGGCGGCAAGCTCATCTCCTTCGGCACGTCGAGCTACGGCTACGACGTGCGCTGCGCCGACGAGTTCAAGGTGTTCACGAACATCAACTCGACGATCGTCGATCCGAAGGCGTTCGACGAGCGCAGCTTCGTCGACGTACGCGGCGAGGTGTGCATCATTCCGCCGAATTCCTTCGCGCTCGCGCGCACCGTCGAGTACTTCCGCATTCCGCGCCAGGTGCTCACCGTCTGCCTCGGCAAGAGCACCTACGCGCGTTGTGGCATCATCGTCAACGTGACGCCGCTCGAGCCCGAATGGGAAGGCCACGTGACGCTCGAGTTCTCGAACACCACGCCGCTGCCGGCCAAGATCTACGCCAACGAAGGCGTGGCGCAAATGTTGTTCTTCGAGTCCGACGAGGTCTGCGAGACGAGCTACCGCGATCGCGGCGGCAAGTATCAGGGCCAAAAAGGCGTAACATTGCCGCAGGCGTGAGCCGTTCTGCGGCGGGCGAAGTTTTCCGAGGAGTATACGAATGCGCACATCGACCCTTTTTTCCCTGCGCTGGATCGCCGCCGCGGCGCTCGCCGTCGTGCTGGCCGCGTGCGGCGGCCGCGACGAGGTCAAGCAGGGCACGTCCGAGGCCGCCAACGCCCCGGCGAGCTACGATCTGACCGTCGCCGCCGACAAGGACGGCCAGTTCGATTTCGACGAAGCCACGATCGACCAGGAGACGCTGCGCGGCCATATCCGCTATCTCAACGAGATCGGCCGCCCGGTCAAGACCTTGCTGCTCAAGCCCGGCGAGAAAGAGAAGATCAAGAATACCCACGTGACGGAACTCGCCGGCATCGCGCGCGACCTTCACCTGACCGCGTACGTCTTGGACAACGACGGCCACCTCAAGGTCGTGCAAATCGTGCAGTAGCACGGCAACATCGCAGAACTCCAAGGAGTCACATCATGTACAAATCGGCAATCATCGGCGCCGCGGCCCTGCTGCTCGGCCTCGCCGGCGCGGCGCAGGCGCGCGATCCCATCGAGGGCGGCAAACTGCAGGTCAAGCCGGCCAAGGACAATCAGTACGAAGTCGGCGAGTACCGCTTCGGTAAGGCCGAGTTCTTCGGCTACGTCGGCGACTTGAAGGACAGCAACAAGATCACGGGCATCGTCCTCAAGCGCGGCGACAAGGCGTCGGACGAGCAGAAGCACATCGTCGCCGAAACCGCCCAGACGCAGAAGATCGACGCGTTCATCGAGCTCGACGGCAAGGAGCAGCCGCTCGTCGATCCCACGCCGGCCAAGGCCGCCCCCGCCGCGCCGCCGATCAGCGAGGCCGGCGCCGCGGGCAGCAGCACTCACTGAAGGCTGCCTGCCGCATAGTGCAGATCCGACGGCGCGGTGAGCGCCGTCTCGATGCAGGATCCGATCGCTTCGACCATCGCGGCGAGCGGCAATTGCGCCGTCGCGCCGTGTTGCGCGGCCTGTTCGGGCAGATAAGGCACGTGCACGAAACCGCCGCGCGCCTCGCCCCCGCCTGCGGCGAGCGCGTGCATGAGCCCGTAGAACACCTGGTTGCAGACGAATGTCCCCGCCGTGTGCGAGAGCGTTGCGGGGATGCCGTTCTCGCGCAGGCGCGCGAGCATGGCCTTGAGCGGCAACGTGGAAAAGTACGCATTTGGCGCATTTTCCACCACGGGCACGTCGATGGGCTGTGCGCCTGCGTTGTCGGCGATGCGCGCATCGACGAGGTTGATCGCCACGCGTTCGAGCGAAATGCCTTCGCGTCCGCCCGCCAGGCCGAGTGCGAGCACGAGCGCGGGATCGTGCCGCTCGACGAGGCCGCGGAGCGTCGGCAGGGCACGCGCGAATTCAGTCGCCAGCACGGCGCCAACGACGCGGTGCCCGGCGATTTCGGCGCCATCGAGCTCGAGCGCGATCTCGCGCGACGGATTGACCGCATCGCCGCCGAACGGCTCGAAGCCCGTGACGAGCACGATGCGCGCGGTCACCGGAACACCGCGAAATACATGAGCGCGAGATTCGCCGCGAAGAGCACGCAGGCGGTCGGCCATTGTGCGCGGATCACGCCGTTCGGGTCCTTGAGCTCGAGCAGCGCGGCAGGCACGATATTGAAGTTCGCGGCCATCGGTGTGAGCAGCGTACCGCAGTAGCCGCTCAGCATGCCGAGCGCGCCGAGCGCCGCCGCATCGGCGTGATGGCGGCCGATCAGGAGCGGCACGCCGATGCCGGCCGTCAGCACGGGGAACGCGGCGAACGCGTTGCCCATGATCGCCGTGAACGCGACCATGCCGAGCGCATAAGCGACGAGGCAGGCCAGGCGCGAATCGACGGGGATCAGGGCGCTCACGAGCTGCGCCACCGCGTCGCCCACGCCGGTCGCCGCGAACACGGCGCCGAGCGTGGCGAGCAGCATCGGCAGCAGCGCCGCCCACGACAAGGCATCGAGCAAGCGTGCGCCCTCCGCGAGCGCCCGGCGCGGGCCGGCACGCGTCAGCAGGAGCGCGGCGACGAGCGCCAGCACGCACGCGAGGCCGAGTGCCGCAAGCGTCGGCTGTTTCGCGTCGAGCAGATCCGGCCAGGGCTTCTGCAGCAGCAGGAAGGCGAGTGTGCCGAGCGGGATCGCGAGCGCGGGCACGAACAGACGATTGCTCGGTGCGGCCTGGCGAGGGGCGCCGTCGCGCTCGCTTTCGCGGCGCTTGAGACGTCCGCTGCCGGCGATGGCGGCGAGCACGATCACGCCGAGGCCCGTAAGCTCGGCCGGCAGCGGATTTCCGCTCGCCGCCGCGGCCTGCACCGCGTCGCCGCCGACGAAACACGCGGCGAGAACGCCCCAAAAAAGCGCCGACGCCAAGCGCCGCGCGCGCAGATCGAAATACGCACAGACGGCGAGCAAGGCGCCGCAGAGCCAGTAGACGTATTCGATGCGGATCACGGCCGCGTCGATTCGCGTTTGAGACGGCGCTCGGCGAGCCAGAGCCGCGCGGCATGGATCACGAACGCGGCGAGCGCCGTCGGCAGCGCCCACTGCGCGATCGCGCGCGGATCGAGCACGATGCCTTGCTGTGCGTAGAAACCCTGGATCAGCAGCACGGCGCCGAAGGCGATGAAGACGTCTTCGCCGAAGAAGCGGCCGACGTTGTCGGTCGCCGCGGCGAGCGCCTTGACGCGCTCGCGCGCCTCGTCGTCGAGGGCCGGCGCGGATTTCTCGGCCGCCGCTTCCGCCATGGGCGCGAGCAGCGGACGTACCGTCTGCGCATGGCCGGCGAGATCGATGAGCCCAAGCATCGACAACACCTGGCGCAGGCCCAGGTACGCGATGAGGAGTTTCGCGAGCGTGAGTCCGCGGAAGGGTGCGATCAGCGCATGCGCGCGCTCGCGCAGTCCCGCATGCTCGAGCAAGCCGATCGTCGGCAGCGTCAACACGAAGATCATGAGTACGCGATTCGAGACGAACGAGCGGCCGAGCAGGGCGAGAAGCTCGGGCACCGACAGCCCCGACAGGAGGCCGCTCACGAGCCCCGCCACGACGACGACGAGCGCCGGATTGAGCCGTATGGCGAAGCCGATCACCACGACCACGACGCCGAGCAGGGGCCAGTAGTTCATGCCGCACGCCACCTTGGACAAAGCGCGATTGTGAGTCAGTATGGCGCCTCGCGCCAGCATCGGCGCCCGTTGCCGGGAGATCGTCATGCGCAGTCTGCGTCCTTGTCTCATCGCCATCGCGTTCGCGGCCTCGTCGGCGTGTTTCGGCGCGCCGCCGCACAGCGCGCCGCGCTCGCTCGCGATCGTCGGCGCCACCGTGATCGACCCCTCGCGTGACGGCGCTGCGGCGACGCTCGCGGACGCGACCGTGGTCGTCACGGGCGACCGCATCGTCGCCGTCGGCCCAAGCGCGAAAGTTCGCGTGCCGGCCGGCGCCGAACGCATCGACGGTCACGGCAAATGGCTGATCCCGGGCATGGTCGACGGCCATGTCCACTTTTTCCAATCGGGAAATCTATACACGCGGCCGGACGTGGCCGATTTCAACGCGGTCGTGCCGTATGCGCAGGAAGTCGCCCGCAACAAGGCGCGCTTGCCGGCCACGTTCAAGGTGTGGCTCGCGAGCGGCGTGACGAGCGTCATCGACGTAGGCGGGCCGTTTTGGAACTTCGACGTGCGCGACGCCGCGCAGAAATCCGACGCCGCACCGCGCGTGGAGACCACGGGCCCGCTGATCTCGATGGTCGCACGGCCGCAGCTCGATCTCGGCGATCCGCCCATCGTCAAAGTGGACACGGCCGACGCCGCCCGCGCGCTCGTCGCGCGCGAGCTGCCGCACAAGCCCGATTTCATCAAGGTCTGGTTCATCCATCAGCAGGGCGACGACTTGGCGGCGCAAGAAGCCATCGTCAAGGCGACCGGCGATGCCGCGCATGCCGCCCACATCCGTCTCGCCGTGCACGCGACCGAGCTCGACACGGCGAAGGCGGCGCTGCGCGCCGGCGCCGACTACCTCGTGCACTCGGTCTTCGAAGAGCCGATCGACGACGAGTTCATCTCGCTCATGCGCAAGAATCATGCGCTGCTGTGCCCGACGCTGTTCGTGCGCAACGGCTACCGTCTCGCGCTTTCCAACCAGTGGCAGGCGACGCCCGACGAGCAGCGTCTCGCCGATCCCGAAATCCTCGCGGCGATGCACGATCTCGACCGCATCCCGAAAGACAAGTTGCCGGAGCGCGTCGCCAAGCTCATGGCGGACAAGCCGGCAATCGCGCCGCCGACCGTGTCGATGCAGAATCTGAAGCGCTTGCAAGATGCCGGCATTCCGCTCGTCATGGGCACAGATGCCGGCAACATCGGCACCTTGCACGGTCCGTCGGTGTTTCGCGAAATGGCGCTCATGCGCGACGCCGGCCTCACGCCGCTCGAAGTGCTGCGCAGCGCCACCGTCGGCGGCGTGAAGGCGCTCGGCCGCGAACGCGATCTCGGCACCATTGCATCCGGCAAGCTCGCCGACATGGTGCTGCTGGACGCCGATCCGCTCGCAGACGTGGGCAATCTGAGCCATGCCGAACGCGTGATCAAAGGCGGAGTCGTCTACGATCCGAAGGCGTTGATCGCGAGCATTCGTTGACGTGCGTTCCGGCCAGCGCGAAGTAACTACGTCAAAGCATCGAACGGGCTCTTGACGCCCGAGCCACCGCGGTTCAGCACGTGCGTATAGATCTGCGTGGTCGCCACATCCTTGTGACCGAGCAGTTCCTGCACCGTGCGGATATCGTAGCCGGCTTCGATCAGATGCGTGGCGAAGCTATGCCGCAGCGTGTGTGCGCTGAGCGGTTTCACGATGCCGGCACGCCGGCGAGCGGATTTCAGTGCGCGCGCGACGACGGCGTCATCGAGGTGATGACGCCGAAGTATTCCGTCGCGCGGATCGCGCGAAAGGCGCTCGGAAGCGAAAACATATTGCCAGCCGACGTCACGCCCCGCATTCGGGTATTTGCGGGCGAGCGCATGCGGCAGCCACACCGACGCGCATCCCGCTGCCGAATCGCGCGAGTGACGCATGCATGTCCGGTCGATCTCGCGGCGCAGTGGCTCGCAAAGGGACTGCGGCAGCATCGTGCGGCGGTCCTTGGCGCCCTTGCCGTCGCGCACCACGATCTCGTTGCGGGCGAAATCGACGTCTTTGATGCGCAGGCGCAGGCATTCCATGAGACGCATGCCCGTGCCGTACAAAAGACTCGCTATGAGCCAAGTGCGGCCGTCCATCGCGCCGAGAAGCTGCCTGACTTCGTCCCGCGAAAGCACGGTCGGAATTCGCCGCGTACGCTTCGCGCGTACGATGCCATTCATCCACGGCAGCTCGACGCGGAGCACGTCGCGGTACAGGAATAGCAACGCCGACAGCGCCTGATTCTGGGTACCCGCGGCGACCCCGCCTTCATCCGCTAGGCGGCTCAGGAATTCCTCCACCTCATTGCCGCCGAGCTCCCGAGGATGGCGACGTTCGTTGGCAACGATGAATCGACGAATCCACCCCACATACGCCTGTTCGGTCCGCAAACTATAGTGCTTGAGGCGCAATCTCCTCCGAACTTCGTCCATCAGCCGTGTCGAACGCGTCGTCGCCCCCGGCGCGCTTACGCCCGCATCTCCATCCCCGTAATGCATTACACCCTCCGCACCGGATCGCTGCGCGGGATTTTCGGCAAGACAAGGCGCGCGGGTTAGAGTCCAATCCTATGAAAACGTGTAGGAAACCGGCTTGACGATGCCGAGTGGGTGCCGGAACATACCGTGCAACGCCTCGGAATTGGAGGCTATTTGTAGTTAGGCCACAAGTGCTGCGCTTTGGAGTGGGCCAATGATCCTTCTACTATTCGTGGCATATTCCATCTTCTGCTGGTGGGTGGTCTTTTGGGATGGCGCTGAAGTGCTGGAGGGCTGGAAGGCCGCGTTACTCTTCGACTGGGCAGCGGCAACGCTAACGGCTTCGGAGCTGCGGATCGGCACGTGCATCTCCTGGCTCATGATGCTTGTTCTCTGCGGTATCGGCTACTACTCCTAGCCCATCGCCAATTGCGGCCTAACTATTCGCTCAAGCGGACCGCTGCATGTCGGCACGGTGTAGACTAAACCTCATCGCGGCAGCGGCCGCTTAGCTCAGGCGTTATGCCGTATAGGGAGATAACGGTATGCCCATTACGTTTAGTGGCCTGGTTTCCGTTATTGCCAACGCTTGGAAAGGCGCGAATGCCGTCCATAGCAGACTTACTAACGCCGCGCTTAAGAGCGACTTCGAGCGGTACCTTGCCGCGTTAGAGCATCGTCGAGTTCTCTACGCCGCGTGGGAGTACGAGAACACCCATGCGGTTCTGGCAAGCCTTGCGGAAATCCTCGATAGAACGCGCGACTTTCGTGCAGCGCACAACAAGAACCCTGAGATTCGACGGCTATTCGGCTCGTTAATCACGTCGATGCAAAAGGGTTCTGACACCATCCGCGGCTGCGATATGCATACGAGGGAGGGCGAGTTCATGGCCTACAAGGCTTTGCTTAAGATCCGTAGCGATCTCGCGAAAACCTTAGCGGTGACATGTGGCCTACTCGCAGTTCACCCGCACAACTTCGAACTTGAGCAGTTCATAATGAACTCGGCGCTCGTTCGTCCAACGGCATAACTATTCGCTCAAGCGGACCGCCGGGGCGGCGGTTGCGCTAAGATCGCAGCGCTCGCGGCCGGCGGCCGCTTAGCTCAGGCGTTAGGTTGCACACCAACCATGTCGCGATTTTGGGTAGCGCTTCTTGTCCTTCTGTCCCTCCCGACGATCGGGGTGTCCGGCCAGATCAGGATGACCGGGACGCAATCGTCGCCCGACGGAAAGTTTGCGCTGGCTGTCGTCTGCCTCGGAGCCGACGGGCACGCATACGCGGACAATTCAGAGAAGGAATGCGGAATCTCAGTGCGACCGAAGGACGCGGCAAAGAACATTTTCGAGAAGCGCGTGTTTCTGCAAGGTGGCACCGTTGTTTGGAACGTGATTTGGGACAAGTCGCGGCGCGTCGACGTCGATCTTCTCGAGTGCACTAGCGATTGCTTTCGCCCAGAGGCCCAGCGTGGTCACAGCTTGCTTCATCTCCGTCTCCTCATCGACGAAGCTACTGGAAAGGTCAACGAAGTCGCAGATGCAACCTAACTATTCGCTCAAGCGGACGGCTGCGTAGCTCTTTCGGTACACTGACACGCGTCGCGGCAGCCGCCGCTTAGCTCAAGCGTTAGCGCGCATGGTCCACGTTTTTCGCATGCTTGTGGTCCTTTCAGTTCTGGCACTTGGTGCTGCGCTTGTGTTGCCGCTACAACACGCGGTTCAAATTCACGTCAACCTCAACGCGCCGCCTGCGATAATTTTTCTCGCACCAGTGGCGCTCTCAGTCGGCGTTGCTATGTTGGCTGCTGCTGTGGCGCTGCTAATGTTTCGCCGGTGGGGGCGTTGGCTCGGCGTGCTTGCGCTTGTTGGTGGCGTCGCGTTAGGTGGATTCGCGTTCGTTCAAGGAGCGAACACCATTTTGGCCGCGGCTGCTCAAGCGCTGCTTGCATTGTCCGGGCTTGCGTGGTTGGGCTGCTTGTTGGTTTCGCGTCACCCCAGCGTTGCCGCGAGGTTTCAGCATGCGCGCTAACTATTCGCTCAAGCGGACCGCCGGGGTTGACACTGCGGTAGGATCGCAACATTCGCGGCCGGCGGCCGCTTAGCTCAGGCGTTAGGCCCATAAACTCCAGGACATACAGTGATGTTCGACGCTCGATATGATCCATATGGGCTCGCTTCCTGCGCAGCCGCGCTGAGTGCAGGAGCGGTTGCATGCTCGTTTAGTCTGCCTCGCTGGTATTCAGCCATTATTTTCGTCGTCTGCTCGGGTGTCGGGCTCATACTTGCTTTGAGCGGCTTGCTGGCTCCTCGGTTTACGCGCAGTCAGCCGCTTTTCTCGTGGATTGGTATTGCTGTGAACGCAATAGTATTCGCTCCGATAGCTCTTTCTTTCCTAGAAATAATCCACAGATTGTTGTTCGAGAATTCCTGGCTTATTTGGTGATGGGACCAAATTGCCGGCCTAACAATTCGCTCCATCGGACTTGGGTGCTTAATGGCTCTGTTCTTTGGTTGCGCTGTGGGCCTAATCGCTCAAGCGGACCGCTGCAAAGTCGTCACGGTGTAGACTAAACCTCATCGCGGCAGCGGCCGCTTAGCTCAGGTGTTAGGTGCCACATGCAGACGTGTCCGCGTTGCGGAAAAAGTGCGATGACGCCTTGGCAAAAATTCAACACAGGATTTGTGTCGGGGCGTATGTGCCAGTCATGTGGCAGTTCGGTCGCACACCATTGGTCTGGACGAATTCTTCTATTGTCTCCATGTTTATTTTTACCGCTTGTTAGCGTTTGGCGAGGCCAATCTCTGTCATTGGGCTTACATTTGATCTTGTTCGTGGCGCTCTACGCGATCGTAGCATTGGCCTTCACGTTTCTCGTACCGCTAGTACCCCGTGGCACCTAACTACTCGCTCAAGCGGACCGCTGCGGGTCGGCGGTGTAGACTAAACCTCATGGCGGCAGCGGCCGCTTAGCTCAAGCGTTAGCCCTCTTACTGATGATCGAGCAATTTGAAGCGATGCCCCTCCTTGTCGGAGCGTGCCCCTCATTCGCTGAACGCTGGCATGAGCATTTGTCGAGCTATGGCAATGAAACGCTGTACGCTGCCTCAGGCGCATTTGCACATCATCTTCTTTCGCTTCAGCAGGCCAGCGACGTCTCATCGTTTCCGGCGGTAGCCGCAACAATCGAGCGCCTGTGCAACGAGGGCTCGCCATGGGTAAAGCAATTCGTAGCCATCGGCCTGCTTGAGGACATACAAAACGTGTGGTCAAACAACTCTATCAATCCTGAGTTGTTCGGTCATTTCCTCGGCCCGGAGAGCCGTCGCTGGTGGCAAGGCCTCAACAATTTTTGGTCGGGCAATGCCTCTCTCATCAAGACCGAGGGCTAACAATTCGGTCAAGTGGACCGCTGCAGGGTTATCGCGGTATCTTCAAGCCTCTTCGTGGCAGCGGCCACTTACCTCAAACGTTAGGCAATGTACTTCAGCACAAGTCAGTATCCCGAGCTTCGAGGAAAGGCACGGCCAGAGCAGCGCCGCATCGTTACCGCAGCCTCGCGCAAGTTTGATCGGTGGGCTAGCCAGCGTTTTTGGTTTGTCGTGTCGCTCTTACTGAACACAGCTTATGCCTCGCGCTACTTTCTGCCTAGCCAACTTGTCGCAGAGTTAGGTGGCTGGCCTGTTCCGGCGTCATGTGCACTAGCCTTCTACGTTTATCTGCTTTGGGACATCAATGGTCCGGCCCTCAAAGCGGTTCACGCGTATGCATCGGAGGGGTCCATTGCCTAACTATTCGCTCAAGCGGACCGCTGCAGTGTTGGCACGGTGTAGACTGAAGCTCCTCGCGGCAGCGGCCGCTTAGCTCAGACGTTAGGCCGCAAATGATAGCCATTCGCAGTGCGAAGATGCTCGACGCCAATCGCCTTGATTCTTGGCATTGCGGCTGCGGTAGGCGGCGGCGCTGTTCTTTGGCTCTGTTGGCTAACTGTTCTTCCGGGCGCCTCACTATGGGCTGCTCCCGTCCTATGGGTCGCAAGTTATTTGCTGCTGTGCGGTTGGCTCAAGTGGCGTAACCCATTTTCTCGCGCATAGTGCTTCACGTTTGCGGTCTAACTATTCGCTCAAGCGGACCGCTGC
>Ga0070741_10005657_pt1 | contig 27535 bp, 26 predicted proteins | sample Coa_R1_4_FD_66440 | JGI IMG/M metagenome (GOLD analysis project Ga0070741, IMG submission 66440) | Surface soil microbial communities from Centralia Pennsylvania, which are recovering from an underground coalmine fire - Coalmine... | ecosystem: Environmental > Terrestrial > Soil > Unclassified ...
GGTCGGCGGCGGCGGCGATCTGATCGGCGAGCGCGGTGATGGTGTGCTCGAGCGGGCGGCCGAACAGGTCGCGCTCGCCGCGGCGATCCCACAGCGGCGGAACGCCGGCCACGCCCACCGCCGCGCCGACGGTGCCGAGGCGAAACGGCCGCCCGAGCGAGTCGCTCACTACCACGCCGATGGCCGCGCGCGACGCCGCCGCGAAGTGCGCGCGAAGCTTCTCCGCCGAGCGATCGGGATCCTCCGGCAAGAGCAGCGCCCACGGCCCCGAGTCGGGCGCCGCGCCCGGCGGCTGCGCGTTCGATAGATCGATGCTGGCGTTGGCGGCGACGAAGCCGAGCCGGTGGCGCACGATCAACACCTCGGGCGCGCGCCGCGAGATCGCCGTCGACTCGCGCAGGATCAGCTCGACGATGCGCGGATCCTTGCGCACCTCGCGGGCGAGGCGGCGCGCGCGCGGCGACGGCGTCACCGTCGAGACGTCGACGAACCGCCCCTCGGCGCGCGACAGCAGCTTGGAGGTGACCACCAGGACGTCGCCGTCCTCGAGGCGGAGCTTCGCGGCGTCGAGCGCGTCGCCGATCAGCCGGGCCGGATCGTCGCCCGGCGCCACCATCGGCACGCCCGGCAGCGCGTGCAGCGCGACGCGCGGCGCGCAGCGGATCCCGAGCGCGCGCGGCGCAGAACTGGAACGCGTTTCATTCTCGACTGCAACACGTTTCATTTTCGAGACCTGCTATGCTCGCCGGCCAAGGAGGATAGCATGCACATCGCCGTCGTGGGCGGAACCGGACGCGAAGGCCGGGGGCTGGCGCTGCGGTGGGGGCGCGCGGGACATCAGGTGTCCATCGGATCGCGCGACGCCGCCCGCGCCCAGGAGCGCGCGCGCGAGTTGGCGCCGGCGGTCGGCGATCGCGGCGGCTCGATCGAGGGCGGCTCGAACGCGTGGGCGGTCGAGCGCGCGCAGGTCGTGGTGCTGAGCGTGCCGTACGCCGCGCACGGCGAGACGCTGCGCGCGCTCGGGGCGCTCATCGCCGGGCGCGTGCTGGTCGATCTCACCGTGCCGCTCGCGCCGCCGCGCGTGAGCGAGGTGCACCTGCCGCCGGGCCAGGCCGCGGCGCTCGAGGCGCAGGCGCTCGTCGGGCCGGCCACGCCGGTGGTCGCGGCGCTGCACCACGTCAGCTCGACGCTGCTCGGCGATCCCGCGCGCGCGCTCGAGGGCGACGTGCTGGTGTGCTCGGACGACGCCGCCGCGTGCGCGACGGTGATGACGCTCGTCGGCGAGCTCGGCCTGCGCGCGCTCGAGGCCGGGCCGCTGCGCAACGCCATCGCGCTCGAATCGCTCACGCCGGTGCTGCTCCACCTCAACAAGCGCTACAAGGGAAACGCCTCCATCCGCTTCCTCGGCATCTGATCCTGTCCGCCCTCGCGGCGCTCCCGAACATTGCAATAATCGGCAATCCGTCATAAGACGCGCATTGACGTTTTTTTCCATTTTCACCGCACCGCTCGAAACGCGATTCTCGTCGGTGCGACAACGTGTCGCATGACGGAACGCGTGCAATCGTGTTAAGACGTGTTCGTTCAAAGGCAGGGGGGCATTGCAATGTCACGAATCGAAGTCATCACCATTTCGAGGTCCGCCAACTTCATTTCGCACGCGCGCGCGCCGCTCGAGCTGCGCTTGCCGTTCGCCGCGGGAGTGAATCCGCTCGCGGCCGAGGCGCAGGCGGCGTCGCTCGACTGGGCGCTCGGGCTCGGGCTGGTGGCCGGCGACGAGCAACTGCGCGCGCTCGGGCGGCAGAAGCTCGGCTGGCTGCCGGCGCGCGCGTTTCACTCGGCGCCGCGCGAGCCGCTGCAGCTCGCCGCCGACTGGACCACGCTGTCCTGCCTGCTCGACGATCGCGTCGAGCGGCTGGCGGCGAGCGGCGGCCTGATCCGCATCTCCGACGAGCTGTCGCGCCTGCTCTACGCGTTCGCCGGCCGCGAAGCCGACCGGCCGTTCGAGCGCGGCTTCGGCGATCTCGGGCGGCGCCTGCGCGCGCTGGCGGCGCCCGGCCAGGTGCGGCAATTTGCCGCAGCGCTGGAGAGCCTGTTCAGCGGCCGGCTCTGGCAGGCGATCCACCACGCGCGCGGGCTCGAGCCGAGCGTCGAGGCGTACTGCACCATGCGCGAGCTGACCATCGGCCTGTCTCCGCAGTTTCTCCTCGGAGAGCTGTGCGAGGACGCGCCGCTCGGCGAGCTCGCGCGCGCGCACCCGGCGCTGTCGAGGCTGGGCGCGGCCGCCAGCCGGTGCGTCGGCTGGGCGAGCGATCTGTTCACGCACGAAAAGAAGCGGGAGCGGCGCGACGCGCACAACCTGGTGCTGCTGCTCGCCGGCAGCGTGCCGCTCGACGAGGCGGTGCGGCGCGTGGTCGAGCGGCACGACGCCGAGGTGCGCGCGTTCCTCGACGCCGAGGCGCGGCTGCCGAGCTTCGGCGCCGGCGACCCGCCGGTGCGCCGCTACGTCGGCATGCTGCAGGCGTGGATGCGCGGCCACCTCGACTGGGCGCGCGACACCGCCCGCTACCGCCCCACCCCGCCGCTCGCCGACCAGTCCGAGTGAGACGCGGCGACTGAGACGCGGCGACTGATACGCGGCGAGCGCGCCGGCCCGGTTGTGAAGTAGGCTGCGGCGATGGAAGCGCTACAGCGCCTGTTCGAGCGCGCCGGGCTGCCGGCGTTCGGGTTGCCGCCGCGGCTGGCGGCGCTGTACGGCGGCGACCTCGGCTTCGCGTCGCCGCGCGTGTACGCCAACTTCGTGGCGTCGGTCGACGGCGTGGCCGCGCTGCCGGTGCGCGTGGAGTCGGGCGCGCTGGTGAGCGGCGGCAGCGAGGCCGATCGGTTCGTGATGGCGCTCCTGCGCGCGTGCGCCGACGTGGTGCTGATCGGCGCAAGCACGTTTCGCAAGGCGCCCGGCCACCTGTGGCGCGCCGAGGCGGTGTGGCCCGACGGCGCCGCCGAGATCGCCGAGCTGCGCGCGCGCCTCGGCTTGCGCCCGTCGCCGCCGCTGGCGGTGGTGAGCAGGTCGGGCGAGCTCGACGTGACGCAGCCGGCGCTCGCCGACGCGCTGATCGTGACCACGCCGGCCGGCGCCGAGCGTTTGCGCGCCGGCGGCAATTTGCCGCAGGGCGCGCGCCTGATCGCGCTCGACACCGGCGGCGGACCCGCCGCGCCGATCGACCTGCGCGCGGTGCTCGCGCTCCTGCGCGCCGAAGGCCTGCGCGCGGTGCTCACCGAAGGCGGCCCGACGCTGGTCGGCGAACTGGCCGCCGCGCACCTGCTCGACGAGCTGTTCGTGACCGTGTCGCCGGCGCTGTTCGGCCGCTTCGCCGGCGACGGCCGCAAGTCGATCGTCGACGGCGTCGATCTCGGCCGCAGGCCGCTCGCGCTCGCCGGCGTGCGCCGCGCCGGCGACCTCCTGTTCCTGCGCTATCAGCTCTGAGCCGCCTGCGGCAAATTGCCGCTACTGCGCGTTGAGCTGCGCGGTGCCGATCACGCGCCGCCCGTCGGGGAGCATGGCCTCCGCCTCGATCCAGATCGCGCCGGCCTGCGCGGGCGTGAACGTGAACGACGTGCCGCCCGCCCACGGCTCGACGCCCGCCGCCTCCCACGTCACGCGCGCCGCCGTCAGGTCGACGTCCGCCGGCGCGGCCAGCTCGACGGTGAGCGGCGTCCCCACCGGCGCGCTCGCCGGCGCGGTGAGCGTCCCCGCGCGCGCGGTCCACGGCTGCGCCGCCGGCGGCGTCATCCCCGCGATCGCGACGATCGCCGCGAACCCCCACCCTTCGTTCACCGTGTCGGCCTCGGTCGCGGTGTTGAACTGGTGCGCGAAGCGATCGTAGAACCCGTAGGCGTTCATCGCCGCGCCGTCGGCGGGATAGGTGAGCGCGCCCAGCTCGCTCTTGTAGAGATCGAGGTACATGAAGCCGGTGATCAAGTTGCCGTAGTCGATTCCCGTCGGCGGCAGCCGGTGCTTGTCGTTCTGGAAGAACTGGCTGACCATCTCGCGCGGGCGCCGCCAGCCGAGACCGGAGAGGAACGAGACGTTGACCGCGTTGGCGCCGCCCTCGTAGTTGACGTTGGTGAGGAGCGCGTCGACGTATGCCGGCCTGGCGTTCACCTGGTACGCGACCGCGAGATCGAACGCCTGCGTGCCCGAGTAGTACCAGCCCGCTTGATCGATCGCCTTGGTGGCGTCGGGGAAGCTGGTGCCGTAGGCGCTGTGGCCGGCCCACGTCACCTGGTCGTCGCCGGCGCCGGTGATCTCGGCCTCGCACTTTTGCAGGTACGCCGCGTCGAGCCGGCTCGCGGGCAATCGGCCCGAGCGCGCGGCGAACGCGTACGCGCGCGCGGCGTTTCCAAAGCCGCGCCACATCCTCCACCAACCCCACTGATGCTTCGCCGGGTCGGAGGGATCGGGATACCACGCGACCAGCGCCTGCTGATATTGCGCGTCTCCCGTCGCTGCGAACAGCGCGGCCGCGGCCCACGCGATCATGTCGTCGTGGAGATAGTTGTCGTCTTGATAGATGAATTGATAGGCGCCCTCATTGCCGTGCGCGGCGAGCGCGCTCTGCAACGCGGCAAAGCCGTCCTTGGCGACTTGCAGGTAGCGCGCGGCGTCGGCGGGGAACTGCTGCTTGAAGCGCGGCGACGAGCCGAGCTCCGCCAGCGCCGCGATCGCCGCCGCCGAGGCGTAGGTGTTCTTCGGCCACACGATCTGCGGATCGCCCTTGCTCGGCAGCACGTCGTTCTCGTAGGCGCGGCTCTTCGGGTAGACGAGGTAGAAGAACAGCTTGTCGCCGTCCTGCATGCGCGCGGCGAAGTCGGCCTCCCACTTCGCCTCCTGCAAGACGTCGCTCTTGCCGTCGCCGCTTTCGGGGAGGCCGAGGTTGTCGAGGTCGCCGACGCCGGGGAAGTTGTCGGCGGCGAACACCAGCGTGTGGATCAGGAACCCCGAGTCCATGAGGTACTTGCTGTAATCGCCCGCGTCGTGGTGGCCGCCGCTCACGTCGATGTTCCCGGAGTCGACGTACGGATAGAGCCCGTTCGTGAAGTCGGTCAGCTCGGGCGCGGTCTGTCCCGCGGGCACGCGCGCGTTCGACGCCAGCAGGCCCGCCGCCGTCGCGTAGCTCGGATCGGCGGTCGGCACCGACGCCGGCGCGGTGTGGTCGGCGCCGTCGGCGAAGCGGGTGTACGGCAGCGTCTTGGCCATGCCGCAGCGCTGGTTGTAGATCCCCTGCGCGTAGGTGCGCGCGAACGCCATCGCCACGCCGTCGTCGACGAAGAACGGGTACGACGCGCCGAGCCCCGGGACCGTGAGCTGATATTCGCCCGGCGCGGTGAGCGCGGAGAAGTCGGCCTCGAGCACCTTCTGATACGGCGGCGGTTGAAAGCCGAAGCCTTGATCGAGGCGCGGCTTCAGCGTGCCTTGCAGCGCCGGCTGGCCGGTGACGAGATCGATCACCGCGAAGCTCGTCGACGGAACGTCGAGCTCGCCGAGCCCGCCGAGGTAGTAGCCGACGAACGCGCGCTTGGGGAGCGCGGGCAGGTAGCCGGTCTGGTTGACGTGGATCGCCGGGCCGTAGCGCATCGGCTCGGCGGCGGCGGTGAACGGCGTGGGCGCGCTCCATAGCTGGCCGCTCGAATCGTCGACGGAGACCTGCGCGCCGTCGGCGATCGGCGACGCCAGCACGAGGTAGAGGTAGTTGCCGATGCGCAGGTCGTAGCGCGCGAGCGGCGCGTAGAGCGGGCGGCGCTTGAAGCCGACGCGCGCGACGGCGACGGTGGCGCCGCCGGCGTGCACCACGAAGTTGCCGGCCGGCGGCAGCGCGCTCGCGGCGCCGCTCGCGTCGACAAAGTTCCACTGCGCGACCGGCGCGGGATCGGGCGCCTTGGTGGTCACCAGCTCCAGCTCGAGCACCGTCGGCGCGACGATGCGCAGCGTGGCGTCGCCTGGTTGCGGCAGCGCCAGGTTGGGATAGCCCTGCGGCAAATTGCCGCCGTTGACGTTGGGCAGCCCGGCCGCTGCATCCATCGCCCCGTCGCCGCCCGTCGAGCCGTCGCCCGCGCCGCCGTCGCCGCTGGTGGCGTTCGACGGCGAGCACGCCGCCAGCCAGCCGATCGACAGGACAAAAAATGCACACCGGCGTTTCATGGATCCATTCTACCCGCGGCGCGGCGCGGATCGCGCGAGGGCGTGATACGCTGAGTCAGCCATGCGTGTCGTCGCGGTCGTGGCGCTCGTGACGATGCTCGCCGGCGCGGCGCGCGCCGACGAGGTCGCCGAGGATCGCGCGCACGCGCACTACGAGGTCGGGCGCGGGCTCTATCGGCTCGGCGACTACCGCGGCGCGCTGCGGGAGTTTGCCGCCGGCTACGAGCTGGTGCGCGAGCCCGGGTTCCTGCTCAACATCGGCCAGACGTATCGCAAGCTCGGCGATCCGGCGCACGCGCGCCAGCTCTATCGCCAGTTTCTCGACGAGGCGCCGGCGGATCATCCGGCGCGCGCGCAGGCCGAGCGCGTGCTGCGCGAGCTCGACGAGGCGGTGCAGAACGCGCCGCCGCCCGCCGCGGCCGCGCCCGCGCTCGCGCCGAAAAACGCGCCGGCGGCCTCCGTCTCGCTGGCCGCGCCCGCGCGCGCCGATGCACGCCCGCGGCGGCGCGCGCTGCGCATCGCCGGGATCACGCTCGGCGTGGCCGGCGTGGCGCTGCTCGGCGGCGGCGTCGGCGCGGCGGTCGACGCCGACGACAACGCGCGCGAGCTCAATCGCCTCGATCAGAGCGGAGGCCGCTACGATCCCGGCCGGTACGCGGCGTACACGCGCGACCGCACCGTCGAGGGCGTCTGCTTCGGCCTGGGCGGCGCGCTGGCGGCGGCCGGCATCGTCCTCGTGTCGGTGAGCGCCCGCTGATGCGCGCCGCCGCCGCCGCCGCGCTGCTCGCCGCCGCGTGCACCGCGCCCGAGTTCGGCGACGGCCACCTCGAGTGCGCCGCCGCGGCCGCCGCCTGCCCCGACGGCTTCTACTGCGCCGCCGATCAGCACTGCTGGCGCCAGGGCTCCGGCCCGCCGCTGGCCGATTTAGCCACCCTGGGTGCTGATCTGGCCACGGCCGATCTCGCGCCCGGCGGCGATCTCGCCTCGAACCCGTCGCGCTGCGCGCTCGGCACCTTCAAGCTGTGCGACGGCTTCGAGAACCCGGTGATCGACGGCAGCACGTGGCAGGTGCACATGACGAACGGCTCGGTCACGCTCGATCCGACGTTCGCGTTTCGCGGCCACTCGTCGCTCAAGCTGCACCACGACGCGGTCACCACCTCGACCGGCGGCCAGGCCAACGCCGCGATCCTCGAGAGCGGCACGTTCCCGATCACCGGCACGATCTACGCGCGCGCCTATTTCTATTTCCCGACCGCGGTCGCGCCGGCGGTGGCGCAGCTCATCAACCTCGTCGACAGCAGCGGCTACGGCGTCTCGTACGTGATCGACCACGGCCATCCCGGCTTGAACGACTACGCGCCGCCGACGGCGTACAGCGCCTCCGCCGTCGAGAACGTGCCGCGCGGCGCGTGGACGTGCCTGCAGATCCAGGTGCCGCAGACCGCCGCCACCGGCGACATCCACATCTTCGTCGACGGGACGGAGGTCGACACGTCGCTCACCGGCGCGCAGACGCCGCCGATCACGCAACTGTTCTTCAGCCTCTACTACTACCAGCCGCCGATGCTCGCCGCCGAGGACGTGTGGCTCGACGAGGTGATCGTCGACGACAAACCGATCTCGTGCGCCGACTGATCAGTAGCTGCGCGGCATGCCGAGCAGCTTCTCGGCGATCAGGTTCTTGCACTGCTCCTGCGTGATCGGGCCGACCTGAAACACGCGCGCGTGGCGCCAGTAGCGGAGCAGGTTCATGTCGTTGGTCAGGCCCATGCCGCCGCAGATCTGCATGGCGCGATCGCACGCGCGCACGGCGGCGTCGGCGGCGGCGAGCTTGGCCATGGTCGCCTCGACGCCGCGCGCGCGCCCGCGGCTCTCGAGCCACGCGGCGCGCAGCGTCTGCAGGCGCGCCAGCTCCAGCTCGGTGGCCGACTCGGCCGCTTGATGCTGCAGCGCTTGAAACGCGGCGATCGGCCGGCCGAACGCGTGCCGCTCGCGCGCGTACGCCACCGCCTCGTCGAGCGCCGCCTGCCCGAGCCCGACGCACATCGCCGCGATCCCGACGCGCTCGTTGTTGAGCGTCGCCAGCAGCTGATAAAAGCCGCGCCCCTCTTCGCCGAGCAGCGCGTCCTCGCCGACGCGCACGCCCTCGTAGAAAACCTGGAACGTGCGCGCGCCCTCGAGGATGGTGTCGATCTCGTGCAGCGTCACGCCCGGCGCGTCGCGCGGCACCAGGAACACGCTCACGCCGCCCGCCGGCTTCTCGCTCTCGGCGGTGCGCGCGACCACGACCAGATAATCGGCGAGGTCGGCCTGCGACGTGAACGACTTTGCGCCGTCGAGGATCCAGCCGCCGGCGGGATCGCGGCGCGCGCGCGTGCGCAGCGCGCCGAGCACGTCGGTGCCGCCGCCCGGCTCGGTGATCGACAACGCGAAGCGCAAGCGGCCGCCGCACAGCTCGGGCAAGAAGCGCCGCTTCTGCTCCTCGGAGCCGAACGCGCCGATCGACTTGCCGCCGAAGCAGATGGTGGTGAAGTACGGCCCGATGGCGGAGGTGAACGGCGCCAGCACCTCGAGCGCGAGACACATGTCGACCGCGTCGCCGCCCATGCCGCCGTACGCCGCGTCGGTGGCGACGCCGAGCAGGCCGGCGTCGGCGACCTTGCGCCACACCGCCTCGTCGTGGCGGCCGGCGGCGGCGGCGCGCTTGACCACGTCGACGCCGCACTCGCGCCGCACGAACGCGCGCACCTGGTCGCGGAACGCCGACTGCTCGGGCGTGAGATCGAAGTCCACCGCTACTCCGCCGCCAGCTCCGCCATGAGGCGCACCGCCTCCTTCTGCTGCGCGCCGATGATCAGCGTGCCGACTTTAGATGCCTTCCAGACCTGGAATCGGTCTCGAATGCGCTCCTTCGGCCCGACGAGGTGCAGCGCGTCGACGAGCGCGTCCGGCACCGCCGCGATCGCCTCGGCGCGCTTGCCGGCGAGATACAGGTCCTGCACCTTGATCGCCTCGCCCTCGAAGCCGACCTTGCGCACGTACTCGTTGTAGAAGTTCTTGTCCTTGGCGCCCATGCCGCCGAGGTACAGCGCCAGGCTGAACTTGAGCGGCGCGCGGCACGCGTCGAGATCGTCGCCGATGATCACCGCCACCGTCGGCGCGACGTCGAAGTTGGCCAGGCTGCGCCCGCTCTTGGCAAAGCCCTCGTTCAGGTGCGGCTCGATCACGTCGAAGCGCTCGGGGTGCATGCACGTGAGCAGCATGCCGTCGGCCAGCTCGGCGCTCATCGCCTGGCTCTTCGGCGCCATCGAGCCGGTGTAGATCGGGATGTCCTTGCGCCCGTGCAGGATGCTCTTGAGCGGCTTGCCGAGGCCGGTCGCGCCCGGGCCGCGATAGGGGATCTGGTAGCGCTCGCCGGAGAACTCGAGCGGCTTCTCGCGCGCCAGCACCTGCTTCACGATCGTCACGTACTCGCGCATCCACGTCAGCGGCTTCGAGAACGGCACGCCGTGCCAGCCCTCGACCACCTGCGGACCGGAGGTGCCGAGCCCGAGGATGAAGCGCCCGCCCGAGAGCGCGTCGAGCGTCATCGCGGTCATCGCGGTGTTGGCGGGCGAGCGACCGGGGAGCTGCATGATGCCGGTGCCGAGCTTGATCTTGGTCGTCTGCGCGGCGATCCACGCCAGCGGCGTGACCGCGTCGGAGCCCCACGCCTCGGCGGTCCACACCGAGTGATAGCCGAGCGACTCGGCCTCGCGGATCTGCTCGATGTCGATCGCCACCTGCGCGCCCGAGTAACCCACTTGCAGACCGAGTCGCATGCGCTCTCCTTTTTGCGAGAGCACACCATAGCGCGATCGCGTGACCAGGGAAACTGAAACACGTTCTATTTTTTGCTTGCCCGCGCCGGGCGCGGCGTGGTGCAATCGGAGCGTGGAGTTGCGGTTCACCGAGACGGAGGAGGCGTTTCGCGGCGAGGCGCGCGCCTGGCTCGGCGAGCACCTGGCCGGCGATTTCCTGTCGCTGCGCGGGCGCGGCGGTCCGGGCGACGAGCACGCGAATCCCGAGCTGCAGCGCGCGTGGGAGCAGCTCCTGGCGCGCGGCGGCTGGACGTGTCTCGGCTGGCCGCGCGAGCACGGCGGGCGCGGCGCCACGCTCACCGAGCAGGTGATCTTCAACGAGGAGTACGCGCGCGCGCGGGCGCCGGGGCGGCTCGGCCACATCGGCGAGGAGCTGCTCGGGCCGACGCTGATCGCCTTCGGCACCGACGAGCAGCGCCGGCGCTTTCTGCCGCCGATCCGAAACGCCGAGGCGCTGTGGTGCCAGGGCTACTCCGAGCCGAACGCCGGCTCCGATCTCGCCAACGTGCAGACGCGCGCCGAGCTCGACGGCCACGAGTGGGTCGTCACCGGCCAGAAGATCTGGACCTCGCTCGCGCACCGCGCCGACTGGTGCTTCGCGCTGTGCCGCTCCGACTTCGCGGCGCCGAAGCACCGCGGGCTCACCTATCTATTGATCCCGATGAAGCAGCCGGGCGTGACGGTGCGGCCGATCCGCCAGATGACCGGCACGTCGGAGTTCAGCGAGGTGTTCTTCGACGGCGCGCGCACCGGCGCGGCCAACGTGGTCGGCGAGGTGAACGGCGGCTGGCGCGTGGCGATGGGCACGCTGGCGTTCGAGCGCGGCGCGTCGACGCTCGGGCAGCAGCTCGCGTTCGCCGGCGAGCTGCGCGCGATCATCGAGCTGGCAAAAGCCAACGGATCGGCAAACGACGCGGTTTTACGCGATCGGCTGGTGCAGGCGTGGATCGGCCTCGAGATCATGCGGCTCAACGCGCTGCGGGTCTTGAGCGGGCAGCGGCAGGGCGAGCTGGATCGCGCGGCGATGATCACCAAGCTGTACTGGGCCACCTGGCACCGCGCGCTCGGCGAATTGGCGATGGACGTGCTCGGGCCCGACGGGCTGGCCGCGGGCGCCGACGAGGAGCTCGCCGGGCGGTTGCAGCGGCTGTTCCTGTTCACGCGCGCGGACACGATCTACGCCGGGTCGAATCAGATCCAGCGCAACCTCATCGGCGAGCGCGGGCTCGGGCTTCCGGCCGAGCCGCGCGTCGGCAAGACGTGATGCCCGCGCCCCCGCCCTACCCCGCCGCGCATCATCTCCTCGACGGAAAGGTCGTGGTGGTGACCGCCGCCGCGGGCACCGGGATCGGTTTCGCGACGGCGAAGCGCTGCGCGGAAGAGGGCGCGATCGTCGTGATCTCCGATTCGCACGCGCGGCGGCTGGGCGAGGCCGCGGAGCGGCTGGCGCCCATCTGCGGCAAAACGCCGCAGGCGATCGTCTGCGACGTCACCGTCGAGGCCGACGTGGAGCGGCTGTTCGACGGCGCGATCGCCGCGCACGGGCGCATCGACGTAGCGGTCAACAACGCCGGCCTCGGCGGCACGGCGCCGGTCGTCGAGATGACCGACGCCGAGTGGCACCGCGTACTCGACGTGAGCTTGACCGGCGCGTTTCGCTCGACGCGCGCGGCGCTCAAGCGCATGGTGCCGCGGCGCGCGGGCGCGATCGTCAACAACGCGTCGGTGCTCGGCTGGCGCGCGCAGGCCGGGCAGGCGCACTACGCGGCGGCGAAGGCGGGCGTCATGGCGCTCACCCGCTGCGCGGCGATCGAGGCGGCGCCGTCGGGCGTGCGCGTCAACGCGGTGGCGCCGAGCCTGGCGATGCACCCGTTCCTCGCCAAGACCACCAGCGACGAGCTCTTGACCGAGCTGGAGAAGCGCGAGGCGTTCGGCCGCGCCGCCGAGCCGTGGGAAGTGGCCAACGTGATCATCTTCCTGGCGAGCGACTACGCGTCGTACCTGACCGGCGAGATCCTGTCGGTCTCCAGCCAGCACCCGTAAGGAGCTCCATTAATGATCGACCAGAGCGCGCTTGGGAGAGAGGGCCGGCCGTTCGAGCTGGACGTCGAGCGCGGCAAGGTGCGCGAGTTCGCGCGGGCGGTGCGCGCCACGCATCCCGCGTTCTTCGACGGAGAGCGGCCGATCTCGCCGCCGACGTTTTTGACCACGATGTTCTTCTGGGAGAAGGACGTCGACGGCGCCAATCCGTGGGCGGCGCTCGGCATGGACCAGCGGCGCGGCATGCACGCCGAGCAGGAGTACGTGTTTCACGGGCCGCCGCCGCGCGCCGGCACGCGGCTCACCGCGCGCTCGCGCATCACCGAGATCTACGAGAAGCAGGGGCGGCGCGGCGGCACGCTCACGTTCTGCGTGATGGTCACCGAGTTCCGCGACGCGGACGGCAAGCTGGTGGCGGAGGCGAAGCTCACCGGCGTCGAGACCGCGCAGCCGCCCGAGCCCGCCGGGGAGAAGCCGTGAGCGCGCCGCGCTGGAGCGAGCTGCGCGAAGGCGTCGGGCCGGAGCCGCTCGTGCTCGGTCCGCTCACGCGCACCGACTTCGTGCAGTACCAGGGCGCGTCGGGCGATCTGAACCCGGTGCACCACGACGAGCCGTTCGCGCGCGCGGCCGGCTATCCCGCGGTGCTCGGCGTCGGCATGTTCCAGGCGGGCGCGCTGGCGGCGTGGGCGGCGGCGTGGCTCGGCCCGGAGAACGTGCGCCGCGTGCGCGTGCGCTGGAAGGAGCCGGTGTGGCCCGGCGACGTGCTCACGCTGCGCGCCTCGATCGCGCGCGCGTACGAAGAGAGCGGCGAGCGCCGTGTCGACGTGCAGCTCGCGTGCACCCGCCAGACCGGCGCCACCGCCGTCGAGGGCAGCGCCACGTTCGTGGTCCCCGCTTAGTGCAGCGCCGACGTGACTTCGGGATTTTCGCCGGCGAATTTCGTCTGCAGGAACTTGAGCGCGGCGGCGTCGGACTTGAGGTTGCCGTCGAAGAACGACGCGGCGATGGCGTCGGTGAGGTCGTGCTGGCGGTCGGCGGCGAGCGAGGGATCCATCGGCGTGCCGGTGCACGCCATCGGGCACACCGAGGTATCGGACGAGATGCCGTCCGATTCGCCGCCGAGCGCGGCGAACGAATTCACGCCGGTGGCGCCGGCGATCGCCGAGCAGCCGATGCGATCGTAGTTCATCGACGGGTCGAGCACCGACGCCAGCGCGGCGAAGCCGGTGTGCGAGCCGCGCGCCAGCGTGATGAGCTGCTTCGGATCCTGCGCCATGCCGAACGAGCGCACCGCGTTCGCCTGGATCGGCACGATCAGATCGGCGTCGCCGGCGAGCAGCACCAGCGGCACCTTCGCCGTCGAGAAGAACGTCGCGGTCAAGAAGCACGACGGCGGCGCGATCGCCAGCGCGGCGCGGATGCGCGAGTCGCGCAGCTTGTCGTGGTACGTCACCAAGAGCGTGGTCAAGCCGCCGAGCGACAGCCCCGACGCGGCGATGCGCTGCCCGTCGACGGCGCCGGCGATCGCGCTGCCGGGCGTGGCCGACTGCGCCAGCACTTGATCGATCACGAAGCGCGCGTCGGCCGGCTGATTGGGCGTGTCGGCGAGCGTCGCGCCGCCGGGCGCCGAGCCGTTCGACAGCGGATATTGCGGCGACGCGACGACGTAGCCGTGGCTGGCGAGGTGCTCGGCGAGGTAGTGCTCGCCGCGGTTGTCGTCGTGGAAGCCGTGGCTGTGCAGGACGAGCGGGAACGGACCGCCGGCGGCGATCGCGGCGTCGATGGTCGTGCCGTCGGCGTGGCCGGCCGCGGGATACCACACCACCGTCGGCAAGGTGCGCGTCGGCGCGCCGGCGTAGCTGCCGTTCGGCGGCGTCGCGCGGCTCGCGTCGACGAACGTGAAGGTGTGCTCGCCGACGGCGAACGATCCCGGCGCGACGTAGTCGGCGGTGTGCTTGTCGGCGGCGCTGCACGCGGTGAACGAGAGGAAGATCGCGATCAGGTAGGTTCGCATGGGCACCGGCGCGCGATGGTTCGCGCCACGTTGAGCCAGGCCAATTGCCCCGGCGTGATGAACGGCTTTCCGGAAGTCATCAGGCACACGCTGATGTCGCGATCGGGATCGGCCCACGCCGCCACGTTGGTGAAGCCGATGTGGCCGTACGCGCGCGGCGTGCGGTGCCCGTACAAGCTGAGCCAGCGGCTGCCGAGCATGAAGCCCATTCCGTAGCGGATGGGCACGCCGAGGAACGAGTCGATCTCGAGGTAGCTCTGCTCCGCCACCGCGCGCCGCACCGTGCGCGACTCGAACACGCGTTTGCCGTCGAGCTCGCCGCCGCGCAAGAGCAGCTCGAAGAAGCGCGAGCCCTCCTCCGCCGTGCCGATGATGTTCCCCGACGGCACCACCGCCGTGAGAAAGCGCGACGCGTTCGACAGCCGCACCGCCTCGTGGATGCCGACGCCGAGCGAGCGCTCGACCAGCCACGAGTACGGCGGCAGCGCCGGCGCGCCGGTGAACGCGTTCTCGGCGACGAGATCGATCTTCTCGCGCGGCACGCCGTAATCGAACGACTCGAAGCCGAGCGGCGCGCGCACCTCGTCGCGGTAGTACGCGCGCAGATCGCGCCCGGTCACACGCCGCACGATCTCGCCGAGCACGAACCCGCCGGTGAACGCGTGATACGACAGGCGGCGGCCCGGCACCGAGATCGGCCGCGTCCGGCAGATCACGTCGAGGATGCGCTCCGGATCGGAGAGCAGCTCGAGATCCATCTTGGTCCCCGGCACCGACGGAATGCCCGCTCGGTGCGTCAGGATGTGGCGGATCGTCACCCACTCCTTGCCGTGCTGCGCGAACTCCGGGATGTACTCGGCCACCGCGTCGTCGAGGCGGACGGCGCCGCGCTCGTCGAGCATGTGGATCAGCATCGCGGTGATCGCCTTCGATCCCGAATACAAGTTGAACAGCGAGTCGTAGCGGATCGGGATGCGCCGCACGTCGGGCGGATCGGTCGGCGCGTTGCCGCGCAGGTGGCCGACGGCGCGCTCGAGCATGACGTGCCCGCGGCGGCGCACGCACAGCGCGATCGCCGGATGCAGGCCGGTCTTGTAGAGCGCGAGCACCGCGTCCCACATCGCCTCGACGTCGGCGGCGGCGAGACCGCCCTCGCGCGGATCGACCTCGCGCGGGCTGTGGCTCTCCACCTCGTGAGGCGGATACGAGCGCACGTGACTCGAAATCCAGCGTGGCGGGCGCACCAGCACTAGCGTGCCTCCGGAACCCGGGCGGCGTCGAGAAAAGCCGGACGCTCGCCGCCGCCGTGCACCAGCAGCGTCGCGCCGGTGACGAAGCGGGCGAGCGGCGAGGCGAACAGCAGGCACGCGTCGGCGACGTCCGCGGGCTCGCCGAGCCGGCCCATCGGCACCGTCGCGGCGACGCGCGCTTGCGCGGCCGCGTCGCCGTAGTAGAGCTCGGCCTGCTCGGTGCGGATCGGCCCGGCGGCGATCGCGTTGACGCGCACCTTCGGCGCCCACTCGACGGCGAGCGAGCCGGTGAGGTTGAGCAGGCCCGCCTTCGCGGCGCCGTACGCGGCCGAGCCGGGCGACGGGCGCAGGCCGCTCACGCTGGCGATGTTGACGATCGCGCCGCCGTCGGGCTGCGCCTGCATGACGGCGTTGGCGGCCTGCGCGAAGTGGAGCGGCGCGAGCAGGTTGAGCGTCACGATCGCCGACGAGAAGCGCGGCGACGCGGTGGCGGCGGCGGCCGGCGGCGATCCGCCCGCGTTGTTGACGAGCACGTCGAGGCGGCCGAAGCGCTCCTTGCACGCGGCGATCACGCGGCCGATCTGCTCCGGCTCGCGCACGTCGGCGGCGACGAACAGCGCCTCCCGATTGCCGGCGACGATCGCTCGCTCCGGCGTCTTGCGCGCGCACACGATCACATCGGCGCCCGCGGCGAGAAAGCGCTCCGCGATCGCGCGGCCGATGCCTTTGGTCCCGCCCGTGACGACGACCACGCGACCCGAAAGCTCGACTGAAACACGTTCCATTTGCGTTGACAGGACGGAGTAGAACATGTTTCACTTTGGGTGTCGAGGGCCAATGAGCATCACGTGCACGATCGAGGCGGGAGTGGCGGAGGTGGTGATCGATCGGCCGCCGGTGAACGCGCTCGACGTCGCCGGGTGGAACGCCATCGCCGAGGCGCTGCGCTCGGCCGGCGCCGATCCGTCGGTGCGCGTGGCGGTGCTCGCCGCCGCGCCGGGCGCGCGCGGCTTTTGCGCCGGCGTCGACATCAAGGAGCTGGAGCGCGCCGGCGCCGAGGCGCTGATCGCGGTCAATCGCGCGTGCTTCGCCGCGTTCGCCGCGGTGTACGAGTGCGAGGTGCCGGTGATCGCCGCCGTGCACGGCTTCTGCCTCGGCGGCGGCATCGGCATCGTCGGCAACGCCGACTTGATCGTCGCCTCGAGCGACGCCAGCTTCGGCCTTCCGGAAGTCGATCGCGGCGCGCTCGGCGCGGCCACGCACCTCGCGCGCCTGGTGCCGCACCACCGCATGCGCGCGATGGTCTACACCGGCGCGCGCGCCTCGGCCGCCGAGCTGCACGCCTTCGGCTCGGTGCTGCGCGTCGTCGAGAAGCCGGCGCTGCGCGACGCCGCGCGCGCGCTCGCCGCCGAGATCGCCGCCAAGTCGCCGACGGTGATGCGCGCCGCCAAGCAGTCGCTCAACGGCATCGATCCCGTCGACGTGCGCAAGAGCTACCGCTACGAGCAGGGCTTCACCTACGAGCTGCACCTCACCGGCGTCGCCGACGAGGCGCGCCGCGCGTTCGTGGAAAAGCGCGCCGCGCAATTCAAGAAGTAGAGGAGGTCATGGCCGACAAACGCATCAGCGAAGCCGAGGTCGTGGCGCGGCTCTCGGACGGCATGACCATCGGCATCGGCGGCTGGGGCTCGCGCCGCAAGCCGATGTCGCTGGTGCGCGCGATCCTGCGCTCGCCCTTGCGCGACCTCACGATCGTCTCGTTCGGCGGCCCGGACGTCGGGCTGCTCTGCGCGGCCAACAAGGTGCGCAAGCTGGTGTACGGCTTCGTGTCGCTCGACTCGATCCCGCTCGAGCCGCATTTTCGGGCGGCGCGGCAGCGCGGCGCCGTCGAGGTGGTGGAGCTCGACGAGGGCATGCTGCAGTGGGGGCTCTACGCGGCGTCGCTGCGGCTGCCGTTTTTGCCGACGCGCGCGGGGCTCGGCTCCGACGTGCTCGTGCACCATCCCGAGCTGCGCACGGTGCGCTCGCCGTACGCCGACGGCGAGGAGCTGGTGGCGATGCCGGCGCTCGCGCTCGACGCCGCGCTGGTGCACGCGAACCGCGCCGACGCGCAGGGCAACGGGCAGCTGCTCGGGCCCGATCCGTTCTTCGACGATTTATTTTGCGGCGCAGCAAAGCAGCGCTTCCTCTCGTGCGAGCGCGTGGTGCCGACGGAGGAGCTGGCGCTGGCGCCGCTCGGGACGCTGCGCTTGAACCGCATGCTGATCGACGGCGTGGTCGAGGCGCCGCTCGGCGCCCACTTCACCGACTGCGAGCCCGACTACGGCCGCGACGAGGCGTTCCAGCGCGAGTACGCCGACAGCGCCGCCGATCCGCAGAAGTGGCGCGCGTTCGCCGACAAATATTTGTCGCTCGACCACGACGCGTACCGGCGGGCGGTGGCGAGATGAGCGAGCAACCGAGCGAGCGCGACTTCAGCCTCGCCGACTTGTGCGTCGTCGCGTGCGCCGAGGCGTGGCGCGGCGACGGCGAGATCCTCGCCAGCCCGATCGGCCTCGTGCCCTCGCTCGGCGCCAAGCTGGCGCGCGCCACGTTCGCGCCCGACCTGCTGCTCACCGACGGCGTCGCGCGGCTGGTCAACGCCGCCGGCGTGGTCGAGGGCTGGCTGCCCTATCGCGCGGTGTTCGACGTCGTGTGGTCGGGGCGCCGCCACGTGATGATGGGCGCGACGCAGATCGATCGCTTCGGCAACCAGAACATCGCCTCGATCGGCGAGTTCGCGAAGCCGCGCGCGCAGCTCCTCGGGCCGCGCGGCGCGCCGGGCAACACCATCAATCACGCCACCAGCTACTTCGTGCCGCAGCACTCGGCCAAGGTCTTCGTCGAGCGCGTCGACTACGTGTGCGGGCTCGGCTACGACCGCGCGGCGAAGCTCGGCGCGGGCGGGCGCTTCCACCGCATCGCGCGCGTGGTGACGAACCTGGCGGTGCTCGACTTCGAGACCGCCGATCGCGCCATGCGGATCGCGTCGCTGCATCCCGGCGTCACCGTCGAGGACGTGGCGGCAAAGACCGGCTTCGCGCTGCACGTGCCGCCGAGCGTGCCGACGACGCGCGCGCCCACCGTCGAGGAATTGCGGATCATCCGCGCGCTCGATCCCGACGGTCGCGCGCAAAAGGAATTGTCGTGAGCATTTGCGAAGCAAATGCGATCAATAGTGGGTCTCCGCTCACGTCGCGCGGAGCGCGTACGTGAGCGCGCTGCACACGCGCATCTGCGATCTGTTCGGGATTCGCTACCCGATCGTGCAGACGGGAATGGGCTGGGTCGCGGGGCCGCGGTTGTGCGCGGCCACCAGCGCGGCGGGCGGGCTCGGCGTGCTGGCGTCGGCGACCATGACGCTCGAACAATTACGCGCCGCGATCGCCGACGTGAAGTCGCGCACCGCCGCGCCGTTCGGCGTCAACCTGCGCACCGATCAGCCGGACATCGTCGAGCGCGCGCGCCTGCTCATCGACGAGCGCGTCAAGGTCGCCAGCTTCGCGCAGGCGCCGAGCCGCGAATTGATCCAGCGGCTCAAAGACGGCGGCGTGCTCACCGTGCCCACCGTCGGGCAGCGGCGCCACGCGGAGAAGGTCGCGTCGTGGGGCGTCGACGCGGTGATCGCGCAGGGCCACGAAGGCGGCGGCCACACCGGCCCGGTGCCGACGACGCTGCTGCTCCCCGACGTGTGCGACGCGGTCGACATCCCGGTGCTCGGCGCGGGCGGATTCTTCGACGGGCGCGGCCTGGTCGCGGCGCTCGCCTACGGCGCGAGCGGCATCGCCATGGGCACGCGCTTTCTGCTGACGAAGGAGAGCACCGTGCCCGCGTCGGTGAAGCAGGTGTACCTCGCCACCGAGCTGACCGGCACCACGGTCACGCGCGCCGTCGACGGCGTGCCGCAGCGGGTGATCGTGACGCCGTTCATCGCGCGGCTCGAGCGCTCGGGCTGGCTCGGGCGCCTCGCGCGCGCGGTCGCGCACGCGTGGGCGTTTCGCAAGCTGACCGGCGAATCGGTGTGGGCGCTGCTCAAGGAGGGCTGGGCGATGAAGCGGCGCCAGGGGCTCAGCCTCGGCCAGACGACCATGGCGGCGTCGGCGCCGATGCTGACCAAGGCGGCGCTGGTCGACGGGCGGCCCGACTGCGGCATTTTGCCCACCGGGCAGAACGTCGGCGTGATCGACGAATTGCCGTCGGTGGCCGAGCTGATCGCGCGCATCGTGCGCGAGGCCGAGGACGTGCTGGCGCAACTTTCGGCCGGCGCCGTCGTCGAGAAAAGAGCGCTGCCATGAGCATTTGCGAAGCAAATGCGATCAACAATGACGCGCGGGCTTGGCCGCGTGGAGCGCGGCCATGACCGAAGAAGCCGACGTCGTCCTCTATGAAAAGCGCGAGCGCGTCGCGATCATGACGATGAACCGCGTTCAGTTCCGCAACGCGCAGAACGCGCGCATGACCTACGCGCTCGACGCCGCGTTCACCCGCGCCGCCGCCGACGACGACGTGGCGGTGATCGTGCTCGCCGGCGCCGGCCCGCACTTCTCCGCCGGCCACGACATCGGCACGCCCGGCCGCGACATCCACAAGCCGTTCGCGCGCGTCGCCACCACCTGGTGGGATCACGCCGACAAAGCGGGCGCCGAGAACGGGTTCGTGCGCGAGCAGGAGCTGTACCTCGGCATGTGCCGCCGCTGGCGCGATCTGCCCAAGCCGACGATCGCGATGGTGCAGGGCGCGTGCATCGCCGGCGGGCTGGCGCTCGCGTGGTGCTGCGATCTGATCGTCGCCGCCGACGACGCGTTCTTCTCCGACCCGGTGCTCAAGATGGGAATTCCAGGCGTCGAGTACTTCGCGCATCCGTTCGAGCTGAATCCGCGGCTGGCGAAAGAGTTCTTGTTCACCGGCGAGCGCTTCGATGCGCGGCGCGCGCTCGCGGCCGGGATGATCAACCGCGTGGTCGAACGCGCGGCGCTCGAGGGCGAGACGCTGGCGCTGGCGCGGCGCATCGCCGAGATGCCGCGCTTCGCGCTCGCGCTCGCCAAAAAGGCGATCAACCAGGCCGAGGATCGCATGGGCCTGCGCGACGTGATGGACGCGACCTACGCGCTGCACCACCTCGCGCACGCGCACAACTCGCTCACGTCGGCCGATCACCTCGGCGGGCAGGACGCGAAGTCGATGAAGAAGGACAAGTAGTGGACCTCGAGCTCGACGAGCGCGAGCGCAAGTTCCGCGACGACGCGCGCGCGTGGCTCGAGGCGAACGTGCCGCGGCCGCCGCTGCCGTCGGGCGACACCGCCGACGGCTTCGCGCAGTGCCGCGCGTGGGAGCGCAGGCTGTTCGACGCCGGCTGGGCGGCGGTGTCGTGGCCGCGCGAGTACGGCGGGCGCGGCGCGAATTTGTTCGAGTGGCTGATCTTCGAGGAGGAGTACTGGCGCTCGGGCGCGCCGCAGCGGGTGACGCAGAACGGGATCTTCCTGCTGGCGCCGACGCTGTTCGAATTCGGAAGCGACGAGCAGAAGCGACGCATCCTGCGCCGCATGGCCGCCGCCGACGACGTCTGGGCGCAGGGCTGGTCGGAGCCGAACGCGGGATCCGATCTCGCGGCGATCCAGAGCCGCGCGGTGCGCGACGAGCGGCGCGGCGGCTGGCTGCTCTCGGGACAGAAGACGTGGTGCTCGCGCGGCGCGTTCTGCGACTGGATGTTCGGGCTGTTTCGCTCCGACCCGGGCGCCGAGCGCCACCGCGGGCTCACCTACTTCCTCGTGCCGCTCGCCGCCGACGGCGTGACCGTGCGCGCGGTCGCGCGCCTCGACGGCGAGCCCGGCTTCGCCGAGGTCTTTCTCGACGGCGTGTTCGTGCCCGATCGCGACGTGCTCGGCGAAGTGCACAAAGGTTGGGACGTGGCGATGGCCACTGCCGGCTCGGAGCGCGGGCTCAGCTTGCGCAGCCCCGGCCGCTTTCTCGCCACCGCCGCGCGTCTCGTCGAGCTGTATCGCCGCCGCGGCGCCGCCGCCGATCCGTGCCTGCGCGACGCGGTCGCGCGCGCGTGGATGGACGCCGAGGCCTATCGCCTCTACACGCTGGCGATGGTCACCCGCCTCGCCGACGGCGCGAAGCTCGGCCCCGAGGCGAGCCTCAACAAAATTTTCTGGTCCGAGCTGGACGTGCGGCTGCACGAGACCGCGCTCGCGCTGTGCGGCCCCGCCGCCGAGCTCGTCGACGGCGCCGAGGATGCCGTCGACGGCGGCGCGTGGATGAAGGGCTGGCAGTTCGCGCTCGCCGGGCCGATCTACGCCGGCACCAACGAGATCCAACGCAACGTCGTCGCCGAGCGCGTGCTCGGTTTGCCGCGGAGGTAGCGTGCGCTTCGCGTTCACCGACGAGCAGCGGCTGTTTCAGAAGAGCATGCGCGAGTGGTGCGAGCGCGACTGCCCGCCGGCCGCGGTGCGCGCGGCGTGGACGAGCGAGAGCGGGCGCGCGCCCGAGCGCTGGGCGAAGCTGGCGGAGTTGGGCGTGCTCGGCGTGGCGGCGCCGGAGTCTTTCGGCGGGCTCGGCGGCGGCGCGCTCGACTGGGTGCTCGTGCTCGAAGAGGCGGGACGCGCGGCGCTGCCCGAGCCGCTGCTCGAGACCGCGGTGGTCGGCGTGCCGCTCCTCGTCGAGACCGCCGCGGCGTGGGATCGCGCGGGCGAGTGGATCACGCGCGCGGCGGCGGGCGAGGCGATCTTCGCCGTCGGGCTCGACGGCAACCTGGTCGCGGACGCGCACGTCGCCGACTTGATCCTGTTCGCCGGCGCGGGCGACGCGCTCTACGCCGTCGAGCGCGCGGGCCTTCCACTGCCGCTGCGCGCGCAGCCTTCGGTCGACGGCGCGCGGCGGCTGTTTCGCGTCGAGCCGCAGCCGGGCCCGGGCGTCGTCCGGCTCGGCGAAGGACCGGCGCTGCGGCGGCCGCTCGGGGACGCGCGCGATCGCGGCGCGCTCGGCGCGGCGGCGGAATTGCTCGGCGTGGCGCAGCACCTGCTCGACGCCACCGTCGAGTACGTCAAGGTGCGGCGCCAGTTCGGCCAGGCGGTCGGCAGCTTTCAAGCGATCAAGCACCAGCTCGCCGACGCGCTGGTGAAGCTCGAGTTCGCGCGTCCCGTGGTGTATCGCGCCGCCGATTCGCTCGCGCGCGCGCTGCCCGATCGCGCGGCGCACGTGTCGATGGCCAAGGCCGCGGCGTCGGAGGCGGCGCTCGTGGTCGCGCGCGCGGCGCTGCAGTGTCACGGCGCGATCGGCTACAGCTTCGAGCACGATCTGCATCTATGGATGAAGCGCGCGTGGGCGCTCGCCGTCGCATGGGGCGACGCCGCCTGGCACCGCGCGCGCGTGGCGAGCGCAATTCTCGACGGAGGAACGGTTCATGGCTGAGGCATTCATCATCGACGCGGTGCGCACGCCGGTCGGAAAAAAGGGCGGCGCGCTGAGCAAGATCCACCCGGCCGATCTCGGCGCGCACGTGCTCAAGGAGCTGGTGGCGCGCGCCAAGATCGATCCCGCCGCCGTCGAGGACGTGGTGTTCGGCTGCGTCGACGCCATCGGGCCGCAGGCGGGCGACGTCGCGCGCACCGCGTGGCTCGCCGCCGGTTTGCCGGAGGAAGTTCCCGGCGTGACCATCGATCGGCAGTGTGGCTCGTCGCAGCAGGCGCTGCACTTCGCCGCGCAGGCGGTGATGAGCGGCACCAGCGATCTCGTCATCGCCGGCGGCTTGCAGAACATGAGCGCGATCCCGATCGGCTCGTCGTGGCGCGTGGGCGAGCAGTTCGGCTTTCGCGAGCCGTTCGGCGGCTCGCGCGGCTGGCAGGCGCGCTATGGCGATCAGCCGATCTCGCAGTTCCGCGCCGCCGAGATGATCGCCGAGAAGTGGCACGTCTCGCGCGAGGACATGGAGCGCTTCGCCTTCGAGAGCCACCGCCGCGCGGTGCGCGCGCTCGACGAGAAACGGTTCGCGCGCGAGCTCGCGCCGCTCGCCGGGCTCGAGCACGACGAGGGCCCGCGGCGCGACACGTCGCTGGAGAAGATGGCCACGCTCAAGCCGCTGGCCGAGAACGGACGCATCACCGCCGCGCTGTCGAGCCAGATCTCCGACGGCGCGGCCGCGATCCTGGTCGCCTCCGAGCGCGCGGTGAAGCAGCACGGTTTGAAACCGCGCGCGCGCGTGCACCACCTGAGCGTGCGCGGCGCCGACCCGGTGTGGATGCTGACCGCGCCGATCCCGGCGACGCGCTGGGCGCTGGAGAAGACCGGCCTCAGCCTCGAGCAGATCGATCGCGTCGAGATCAACGAGGCGTTCGCGTCGGTGGTGCTCGCCTGGCAAAAAGATCTCGGCGCCGATCCCGAGCGCGTGAACCACAACGGCGGCGCGATCGCGCTCGGCCATCCGCTCGGCGCCACCGGCGCGCGCCTGATGACCTCCCTCATTAATGAGCTGGAGCGCACCGGCGGCCGCTACGGCCTGCAGACGATGTGCGAAGGCGGCGGTCAGGCCAACGTCACCATCATCGAGCGATTGGGATGATCGCGCGCGCGGCGATCGCCGTCGTCATCGCGGCGATCGCGCCGCCGGCGTTCGGCGATTCGCGCGAGGTGCACGTCGAGTCGCGCGCGGTCGCCGGCTCCAAGGTGCTCGAACTGGTGGTCACCGGCGTGATCGACGCGCCGCCCGGCCGCGTGATCGCCATGCTCTCCGACGTCGAGGCGTACCCGGCGCTGATGTGGCCGACGATCCTCGCCAAGGTGCTCGCGCGCGAGGGCGACACGCTGTGGTGCTACATGGTGATCGATCCGCCGATCATCGAGAAGCGCGACTACTGCATGAAGATCACGGTCACGCGTCTCGCCGACGGCGGCTTCAAGAGCGAGTGGATCGACGCGCCCGATCGCTGCCCGCCGCCGGCGCACGGGATCCTGCGCATCGTGCGTAACGTCGGCTCGTGGGAGCTGCACCCGCAGGCGGACGGCAAGACGTTCGCGCGCTACACGCAGCACTCGGATCCGGGCGGCTCGGTGCCGACGTGGATCGTCAACAACATGTCGGCGAAGGCGATGCCGGACATCTTCAACGCCGTCAGGCGCGCGGTGACGCTGCCGCGCTACGCGAATAGAGGAGGACCATGACGCGCATCTGCGAAGGACGCGTCGCGATCGTGACCGGCGCGGGGCGCGGCATCGGCCGCGCGCACGCGCTCGAACTGGCGCGTCACGGCGCGCGCGTGGTGGTGAACGATCTCGGCACGGCGCTCGACGGAAACGGCCGCGCGGCGGAGGGCGGGCCGGCCGCGGAGGTGGCCGCGGAGATCGGCGCGCTCGGCGGCGAGGCGATCATTAATAATGATGACGTCGCCGATTGGCAGGGCGCGCGGCGGTTGGTGGCGGCGGCGATCGATCGCTTCGGGCGGCTCGACGTGGTGGTCAACAACGCCGGGTTCGTGCGCGATCGCATGCTGGTGTCGGCGGGCGAAGACGAGTGGGACGCGGTGGTGCGCGTGCACTTGAAGGGGCACTTCTGCGTCACGCGCCACGCCGCCGAACATTGGCGCGCGCGCGCGAAGGCGGGCGAGCCGGTGGACGCGCGCATCATCAACACGTCGTCGGGCGCGGGGCTGCGCGGCTCGGTCGGGCAGGCGGCGTACTCGGCGGCGAAGGCGGGCATCGCGGCGCTCACGCTGGTCGAGGCGGCGGAGCTCGGGCGCTACGGCGTCACCGCCAACGCCGTCGCGCCGGCCGCGCGCACGCGCATGACCGAGCAGGTGTTCGCCGAGATGATGAAGCGGCCCGAGTCCGGCTTCGACGCGATGGATCCTGCGAACGTCGCGCCGCTGGTCGTGTGGCTCGCCAGCGCCGATTCGCGCGACGTCACCGGCCGCGTGTTCGAAGTGCAGGGCGGGCTCATCGCGCTCGCCGACGGTTGGCGCGCCGGCCCGCAAATCAACCGCGACTCCCGCTGGCCCGCCGCCGACGTCGGGCCCGCCGTCCGCAAGCTCCTCGCCGAATCGAAGCCACCCGAAAAAGTCTACGGCACCTAGTTGATCGAACGACCGCTGCATCTCGCGCGGGGGTGTGGAAATCGTTTTTCGCCGGACGCTCGCATACGCCGTGCTCGCCGCCGCTGCTGCGCAGCAGCGGCTGTGCGCGGCACGTGCTTCGCTCGATTCGTCGCTGGCATCCTCGCGCAGACGCGAGGAGCGCTCCTCAACGCCGGCGAAAAACGATTTCCACACCCCCGCGCTCATTTTCGCTACGTGTTAAGCCGTCTGAGGCCAGGGTGTCAAAAGCCCTCAGAATGCCGATTTGAGCTGGTTTAGCAGTAACGAACCAAGCAGTGGTCGTTCCTTGGTTAGCGCGCTCCGGCGTCGGGGGTCTCTAGGTCGGCGATGAGTTGTTCGACGGCTTTGCGTTGCGGGGGGTCGGGTTTGCGGGTGAGGAAGGCGCGGTAGGCGGCGAGCGCGGCCTTGCGTTCGCCGTTCATGCGGCGCGCCTGGGCGATGTTGAAGAGTACCGCGGGCTCGTCGGCGAACGCCATCGCGCGCTCGAGCTTCGCCGCGGCTTCGCCGAATTTGCCGTCGTCATAGAGGTGCACGCCTTCGGTGAACAGGCGGCGCGCGGCTTCGCGATCGCTCGCCGACGGCGCGCCCGGCCGCTTCTGCGGCACCGAAGAGTCGGCCGGCGCCGGCGAAGCGACGAGCAGCAGCAAGGCGATCGCGCGCGCGCTCATGCGCGTTGTACGCCCGCCGCCTCGCGCGCCTTCTCGCGCAGCACGTACTTGAGCACCTTGCCGACGGCGCTGAGCGGCAGCTCGCCGACGAGCTCGACGAAGCGCGGCGCCTTGTAGTTGGCCATCTCGCGCCGCGCCCACTCGATCAGCTCATCGGGCGTGACGCTCGCGCCGGGCCGCGGCACCACGAACGCGTAGCCGACTTCGCCCAGCCGCGCGTCGGGCACGCCGACCACCGCCGCCTGCGCGATCGCCGGATGCCCGAGCAGCAGGTTCTCGATCTCCGCCGGATACGCGTTGAACCCGCCGACGATGAACATGTCCTTGATGCGATCGGTGATGCGCAGGTTGCCGCGCTCGTCCATCACGCCCACGTCGCCGGTGCGCAGCCAGCCGTCGCGATCGATCGCCTGCGCGGTCGCGGCCTCGTCCTCCCAGTAGCCGCGCATCACGTTGTAGCCGCGCGCGCAGACCTCGCCCGCGCGGCCGCGCGGACACTCGACGCCGTCGCCGTCGACCACGCGCACCTCGACGCCGGGGATGGCGCGCCCCGACGTGGCGGCGATGGTCTCGAGCGCGTCGTCGCGCCGGCACATGGTCACCACGCCGCACGACTCGGTGAGCCCGTACGCGGTGAGCACGGTGGCGAAGCCGAGCTCGTCGCGCATGCGCCGCACCAGCTCGACCGGGATCGCCGCCGCGCCGGTGACCGCCAGGCGCAGGCTCGACAGATCGCGGCGCGCGCGATCGGCGTGGTGCAGCAGCGCTTGATACAGCGTCGGCGGGCCGGGCAGCACGGTGACGCGCTCGCGCTCGATGCGCTCGAGCACGCGCGCCGGATCGAAGATCGGCTGCGGCAGGCACGTCGCGCCGGTGATCAGGCACGCGAGCCAGCCGGCTTTGTAACCGAACGTGTGGAAGTACGGATTGACCACGAGGTAGCGATCGCCGGCGTCGAGCCCGACGATCTCGCTCCACGCGCGGAAAACGCCGAGCGTCTGCGCGTGCGAGCAGGCGACGCCCTTCGGCCGGCCGGTGGTGCCGGCGGTGAAGATCAGATCGGAGAGATCGTCGGGCACGACGGCGCGCGCTCGCTCGGCCGCCTCGCCGGCCGTGATCGCGGCGGCGCGCGCGCGAAACGCGTCCCACGACAGCGTGCCCGCCGGCGCCGCGCCGCGCGCGACCACGATCGTCTCCAGCGCCGGCAGCGCCGCGCCCGACTCGCGCAGCCGCGCGACGTAGTCCACGTCGAGGAAACCGACCACCGTCACCAGCGCGCGGGCACGGCTGCGCTCGAGCACGTACGCCGCCTCGCGCGCCTTCCAGCGCGTATTGAGCGGCACCAGCACCGCGCCCGCCGACTGCGCGCCGAGC
>Ga0070741_10005658_pt1 | contig 27535 bp, 22 predicted proteins | sample Coa_R1_4_FD_66440 | JGI IMG/M metagenome (GOLD analysis project Ga0070741, IMG submission 66440) | Surface soil microbial communities from Centralia Pennsylvania, which are recovering from an underground coalmine fire - Coalmine... | ecosystem: Environmental > Terrestrial > Soil > Unclassified ...
GACCGTCAGCGAGAAATCGCTCGAACGGACGGCGGAAGTTCAGGGCGCTCTGTTTCCTCGCGAGCGCGCGACCCTGGCCTCGAACGTGGATGGGACGGTGGAGCAGGTAAACGCCGACTTCGGCGATATCGCCAAGGCGGGCCAGGTCCTGATGCGGATCGACCCGCGCGAATACCAGCTCCGATTCGATTCGGCCGAGGCGGCCGTGGCTCAGGCGCGGGCGCGCCTGGAAAACTCCCAGGCGCGCTACAATCGCGCCCGCGAACTCAGAAATCAGCAACTGATCTCGCAGCAGGAATTCGACCAGACCGCCGCCACGCTGCACGTCGACGAGGCCGATGCGGAATCGGCGGCCAAGTCGGCGGCGCTGGCGCGCAAGAAGCTCGATGACACCGTGATCCGCGCTCCGTTCACGGGGTCGGTGCAGAAGCGGATGGCTTCGGTGGGCGAATACGTCACGGTCGGCACCCAGCTTTATGAATTCATCGCGACCGATCCGATCAAGCTGCGATGTCCGGTTCCGGAGCGCTACGTTCCGCTGGCGCATCTTGGGATGCCCGTGCAGTTGACGGTCGATGCGCGTCCGGGGGTGCGTTTCACCGGCGCGATCACCCGGATCGCGCCCGCGCTCGACGATCAGAGCCGGACGCTGCTGGTTGAAGCGGAGGTTCCGAATCCGGAGGGCGTTCTCAAACCCGGCTACTTCGCGCACGTGACGGTGGACCTGGGCAAGGATCGCGCGCTTTTCATCCCCGACTCGGCGGTGCTGCGCTATGCGGGCGTCGCGCGCGTGTTCGTTGTGGAGGACGGAGTGGTCCACAGCCGCGAGGTCAAGACCGGTGCGGTTGTCGGCAATCAAATCGAGATAACCTCGGGGCTCAAGCCCGGCGAGCGGGTGGTGGCAAGCGAAGTTGACCGTCTGGCCGACGGCGTGACGGTCATCGCGAGGGAAGAATCGTGATCATCGCCGACCTCTGCGTCCGCCGCCCAATCTTCGCCACGATGTTCGTCGGGGTACTCGTGGTCCTCGGATGGTTCTCCTACGAGCGGCTCGGCGTCGATTTGTTCCCGAAGGTGGATGTGCCGACGGTGATGGTGACGACGACGCTGCCGGGCGCGGCGCCCGAGGAGACCGAGGCGCGCGTGACCAAGCCGCTCGAGGAAGCGATCAACACCGTCAGCGGTATCGACGAGATGCGCTCGAACACGATGGAGGGTCTGTCGCAGATCATCATCCAGTTCAAGCTTGAACGCGACCTCGATGCCGCGGTGCAGGACGTGCGCGACAAGATCTCGACCGCCCTCGACCAGTTGCCCGAGGACACCAAACCGCCGCTGGTGCAGAAATTCGATCTCGACTCGGTCCCGATTCTGACGATGACGGTGGTGGGATATCAGAGCCTCAAGGAGCTGACCGAAATCGCCCGGCGCAAGCTCAAGGAGCCTCTGGAATCGGTGGACGGGGTCGGCGCGATCAATATCGTCGGCGGGCGCGAGCGGGAAATTCACGTCGAGGTCGATGCGGCGAGACTCAACGCGACCGGGCTCTCGATGCAGCAGGTGGCCGCGGCGCTTGCCCGCCAGAACGTCGAGTACCCGGGCGGACGGCTGAAGCAGGGTTTTTCGGAGGAGATGCTACGGACGCTCGGCCGTATCACCGAGGTCCCCGACTTTTCGCGCGTGATCGTGAGCGAGCAGAACGGCAAGCCCGTCACGATCGGCGACATCGCGACGGTCGAGGACAGCGTAAAGGAGCCGCGTTCGCTTTCGCGATGGGACGGGCGCAACGCGGTTTCCCTGGTGGTGCGCAAGCAATCGGGCGAAAACACGATTGCGGTCGTCGATCGGGTGCGCGCGAAGTTCGAGGAACTCAAGGGCACTCTTCCTCCCGGCGTCGAGGTCATCTTCACCCGCGACCACTCCGCCTTCATCAAGGAGGCGATCCACACCGTCCAGGAGCACCTGGTGCTGGGCGGCGTATGCGCGGCGATCGTGGTGTTCTTTTTTCTCGGATCGATCCGTTCGACCCTGATCGCCGCGGTCGCGATTCCCGTCTCGATTATCTCCACCTACTCGCTGCTTCTGTGGATGGGGTTCACGCTCAACCGGATGACGCTGCTTGCGCTGACGCTCGCGGTCGGAATCGTGATCGACGACGCGATCGTCGTCCTCGAGAACATCTACAGGTTCATCGAGGAGAAGGGGATGGAGCCGATGGCGGCGGCGAAGGCGGCGACCGCGGAGGTGGGGCTTGCGGTGAGCGCGACGACGCTGTCGCTGGTGGTCATCTTCCTTCCCGTCGCCTTCATCAAGGGCGTGATGGGGCGTTTTCTGAATTCGTTCGGGCTGACGATGGCGTTCGCGATCATGGTTTCGCTTCTGGTCGCGTTCACGCTGACGCCGATGCTCTGTTCGCGCTATCTGCCGCGGCCGGGGACGATCAAGCGCAAGTCCCACGACTCGCGCTTCTTCCGATGGATCGAGGATTGGTACGACGGGGCGCTCAGATGGTCGCTGGACCATCGATGGGTAATCATCGCGATCTCGGTCGGGCTGGTGATCTCGATCCCGGTCCTGGGGCGGCTGGTGGGGGCGACCTTCATGCCCGATGACGACACGAGCGAGTTCGCGGTCAACGTGCGCACGCCGCCCGGCTACTCGCTGCTTCATACGGACTCCGTCGTCCGGCAGATCGAGGCGCGCCTGCGCACCATCCCCGAAGTCCGCCACATCTTCACGACAGTGGGCGATGTAAACGGGTCCGACCTCGTGACCAAGGCGCAGGTTGTCGCCAAGCTCGCTCCGATCGACGAGCGGCGCCGAAGCCAGGAGCAGATAATGGAGCAGGCCCGCCATCTGCTCAACGGTTTCCCGGCGCTGCGGCTGAGCCTCGATGCGATCAAGCCGTGGGAGCAGGGCGGCTATCGGCCGGCCGATGTCGAGTACGATCTGCGCGGACCCGACCTCGAGGTGCTCAAGCAATACGCGGAGGGGCTGAGCCGCGACCTGCGCGCGATGCCGGGGGTTGCGGACCTCGACACCAGCTACGAAGGCGGATTGCCCGAGCTGCAGGTCCACATCGATCGCCAGAAGGCGGGAGACCTGGGCGTCTCGGTCGAGGATATCGCGGCGACGATGCGCACGATGCTGCAGGGCGACGTGGTCACCCGCTTCCGCGAGGGACAGGACACCTACGACCTGCGGCTCCAGCTCCAGGAAAAGGATCGCAACGATCCGGCGATCATCGCGGGGCTCACGGTGCCGTCTTCCAAGACGGGCGTGGTGCGTCTGGACAACGTCGCCTCGCTCACGCACGGGACGGGGCCGGTCCAGATCGATCGACAGGATCGCCAGCGTCAGATCGCCCTGGTTTTCAACCTCGGCCCCGGGGCGGCGATGAACAAGATTATCGAGGCGGTGCGGCAGAAGGGCGCGCAGCTTCATCTTCCGATCGGCTACACCACGGCGTTCGGCGGGCAGAGCAAGTTTTACGGCGAGATGGTGGAGGGGTTCGTGGTCGCCTTCCTACTCTCGATTATCTTCATGTACATGGTGCTGGCGGCGCAGTTCGAGAGTTTCGTTCATCCGATCACGATCATGCTTTCGCTGCCGCTGGCGGTTCCGTTCGCATTGATCTCGCTGCTGTTCTTCCGCGAGCATCTGATGCTGTTTTCGACCCTCGGGATTCTCCTGCTCTTCGGGATCGTCAAGAAGAACTCGATCCTGCAAATCGATCAGACGTTGAACCTGGAGCGGCAGGGGATGCCGCGGCGGCAGGCGATTCTCACTGCAAACCGCGAGCGGTTGCGGCCGATCCTGATGACGACGGCGGCGCTGGTCGCCGGCATGATTCCGGTGGCGCTTGGCCGCGGCGCGGGCGACAGCTCGATCCGCGCGATCGCCCTCGTCGTGATCGGCGGGCAGACACTGTGCCTGCTGATCACGCTGCTCATAACCCCGGTTGCGTACTCGCTGTTCGACGATCTCGAAAGCTGGTGGCATCGCATCCGCCAGGGAAAGCCGAAGCTCAAGCTGGTGGAGCCCGCGGTCGATGCTACCCGCCAGGCCGCGCATTAGGCACGGCAAAGTGCAGGGCGTTCCCGGGTCGAGGCCGGAAAAGCTCACGCAGGCCAAAATATGACCTGCTTGCGCCATTTATGGTTTACGGTCTGACCGCCTTCCCTGGTAAATTGTTGACAAGAACACCGCTTCTCCTGACAATCTCCTCGAGAAAAAGTTATCCGTTACGCCCGTAGGCGGGCACGTATACAGGCCCCCGCAGAAACAGCGGGGGTTTTTTTGGAACTGGTCCATGATACGGGTCGCGATTCTGATCGACGGCGGAAACCTTCGAGCGCTCACCCAGCAAAGTGGTCGCACCTACGATTCCCGACTTTATAGAAAAGGTTGCTCATGCCTGTTGTGCACGCGATGAGCAGCTAATCCGCGTCCTGTACTACGACTGCGCTCCGTTCAACGGTCGTGGGAAGTTGCCGATCTCAGGAGAGTGGCATCAATTTCACGGTTCCGACCAATGGTTGCGCGACCTGGCTCAGAAGGACCTTTTCGCGGTCCGCAGAGGTGTGCTCAAGTTTCGGGGATACAAGCCAAGAAAGGCGCCCATCATCCCCGGCTCGGTTACCGACCAGAACTTCGAGCCGGTTTTCGAACAAAAGGGCGTTGACATGCGGATAGGCTTGGATATCGCGACCTATTCGAATGATCGAGTCGTCGAAAGGCTGATTCTCATCACGCAGGACACCGACTGCATTCCCGCAATGAAACAGGCTCGGAAAGAGGGATTCCAGATAGTGCTGATAAATCTTCCCAACTCCAACCTGGCTCCCGAGCTCTTGGCGCACTGCGATTTCCGTCGGCGCGTCGTATGGCCTTGAAGACGCGGGCTGCGGGAATGTCGACATCCAGCGGTGCAACACGGCCGCTATCGGAGTTTCCGCGATCGTTGTCTTGATGCTGACCGGCTGATAATTCAGCCGAAGCGCACCCGCGTCGGGTCGGGCGGCATCGATAATGACTCCAGGCGCCGATAGCGTGATTTCGAGGATGCTCGCGTGCGCGGCGATCGCCTCCGTCGCCGTGCTTGCGGCCTTCGCGGATGCGGCAGCCGGCGTCCGATGCGTTTCCAAATCCGGCGACATCGCCAAGACCGGCGAGACCGCCGTCTGCGAGGCGTCATCCGACGGAACTTCAAAGGCGATTGCGGTCGCCAAAAAGGGCGGGGTCGCGATCTCCACCGTCACCAACAACGGCAAGGCCGGCTCCAGCGCCAAGGGCAGCGGGCTTGCGGAAGCCAGAGCCGAACGCAGATGCGATTCCACCGCGACCGCATCGGGCGCCGGCGCCACCGTCGATTCCGTATGCACGGCGGGCGGCGGCTCCGCAAACGCAATCGGCGCCCGCGGCGCAAGCGCCTTCGCCGAATCCGATTCGAGATGCAGCGCCGATGCCCGGTCGTCCGGAAGAGGCTCGGTCGCCGATGCCGTCTGCACGACGCCGGGCGGATTTGCCGCCGCGACCGCATCCGGGGGCGGCCAGGCCGTCGCGAGCGACACCGATCCGCCGGTATGCGACACGCGCAACGGCGGTTCGGCGAGGGTGAGAAGCTCGGCGGGCAACTGCGACTGAGCGGTGCGCGCGAAGCGTGTCGCAATCGTTTGCACCGCGCGGCTTGCGGCTGGTACAGCTCCCTTGCGGAGTGTCCGACGATGCCGAAGCTTACGCAGCGTGAAGTCGAAGAGTTCCTTGCCGAGCGAAACCATCTCGCCCGCATCGCCACCATCCGGCCCGACGGGGCGCCGTCGGTGGTGCCCGTATGGTTCATCCATGAGCGCGATGCGATCCTGATCACCCCGCGCAAGCATTCCGCCTTTTTGGCGAATATCCGGAGGGATCCTCGCGTCGCCGTCACGATCGATGAAGACATCGGGCTGTATCGCAAGGTCCTGCTCGAGGGCGCGGCCAAAATCCTCCATGAAGTCGGCGAGGATCGGAAATGGGACGACGTGTACCGCCGGATCGCGTGCAGGTACGTCGATGAAGCGGCGGCGGATTTCTATCTGAGCGAAACGCGCGATCAGCCCCGCGCCCTCATCGCGATCGAGTTTGCCGCCTCCAGGGTCACGACGTGGAGGATGCCCAAGCCGGAGGAGCCCTATTCCGGCATCTGGGCGCGCCGCTACTACGAGCCGGGAAGCAGGATGGCGTCTCGCGATTACTCGGCTCAGGCGGGATCGCGAATTCGCGGCCGGCGGTAGAAGGGCGCGCTTCATTTCAGCTTTGCGGGTCTGCTACGCTCGCGCTTTCATTCGATGCGCCGGATGCGCGCGCGTCTGTGAAGGAGCGAATCGCTGCACGATGCTTAACTATGTCCTGGTGCTTGCAATCGGGCTGACCGCCGGAGTGCTCAGCGGATTCTTCGGAGTGGGCGGCGGCGTCCTCATCGTACCCGTCCTGGTCGCGTTCATGTCGCTGCCGATGCATATGGCGGTGGGGACTTCGCTTGCCGCCCTCCTTCCGCCGGTGGGTCTGCTGGGGGCGATGGAGTACTACAAGACCGGCAACGTGAACGTCGCGTACGCGATCCTGCTCGGGATCGGCCTGCTGCTTGGGGGATGGCTTGGCGGAAGGATCGCGATCGGAGTCGCGCCGGTGATGCTGCGGCGGGCGTTCGCGATCTTCCTGATAATCGTGGCGGTAAGGATGCTGCTCAAGTAGGGCGCCTTGCGCTCGGTGCGCGCCCTGCCTAGATTCGCTTTCGTGGATTCGCGGCTCGAGCAAAAGCTGAATCTGCTGCTCGAATCGGAGCGGGCGGGGGTGCTCGCGCTGGACGAATTGCAGCGCGAGGTCGAGCACGAGGAGCTGCGCCGCTTTCTTATGGGGGCTCGCGATGAGGAAGCGCGCAACGTCCGCGACCTCGAAAGGCTCATCCGCGAGCACGGCGGGTCGCCATCGGCGGCCACCGGAGCGTTTGCCGCGAAGGTCGCCGCGCTCGGGACGATCCGCGAACGGCTGAGTTTGATGGCGCGCGGGCAGGAATGGGTGGCGCGCAAGACCGAAGAGGCGCTCGCGATTGCGCCCGCGAGCGGCCCGATTCACGATTATCTGGCCGCGATGGCGAATCGGCATCGCGCGGAAGTCGAATGGGGCCGCGCGGAGGTAATCCGCCTGCTCGGCCCCAACAGCTAGATTCTTTCCGTTATTTCCGGAGATTCCTCGATGGGGGCATTTTGTCGGCGGGCGCCGGCCTGCGCGATGCGGCCGGACGGCCGGCGCATTCACTTGACTGGGGGAGCCGGAACCTCCTTCATCCGCGCCGTGGTGTCGTTGTCGTATTCGAGATGGAGCGCGCGAACGATCATCCCGTGCATCCGCCAAAGCCCGATCACATAGAAGAGCTCGAGGATCTGTTCGTCGGAAAGATGGCGTTTGAGTTCGGCGAAGGTTTCGTCCTCGACCAGGTTGCGGCCGACGATCTCGTCCGTCGCCTGCATCACGGCGCGCTCGACGGGAGAGAACTTGTCGCTGAGCGCCCATGACTTGATGGCGGCGAGCTTGTCGTCGGCCACCCCGACCATCCGGGCGACCTTGAGGTGCTGGGAGTATTCGAAGCGCGAATCGCCGACGATTCCGGTGCGCAGGATTGCGAGCTCGCGCAGTGGGGGCGGAAGCTTGCGCCCGGGAGCGAGCAGGGCGCCGAGGGTATTGCGCGCCTGGAAGAGGAGATCGGGCACGAGGGCGAAGGTGGTCCAGTAATCGCCGGGCGTGCCGGTCGCGGTTCCCGGCTCCTTTACGGGGTCCCGATCGCCGAAGAACTGCTTGTAAAGCTCCCTGATCTCCGGGGATGCATCCGCAAGGCTGACCTGCCTGAGTCGTCCCATCGCTGTTCCTCCCATAGACAGCGACACCTTCGCGCAACCGCTGCGCCGAGGTCAATCCCGCCAGGCGGAGGAGGATCTTCGCGATCATTCCGGCAGGCCGCCGCATATTACTGGGAGAACCCGCGCTGACCCGGGGGGTCGCGCCGACGACCGCCGCGGGCTTGTCCGCCACGGACCCGGCGCGCATCGAGGACCCCGGCGATACCAACCAGCGCGCGTGCAAAGCGGCCGTCTCCCGCATCTTGTCACGCCGGCAAGCCGGCGCAATAATCCCAATCCCACGGTGGACGCATAGCTCAGCCCGGTTAGAGCACTTGCCTCACATGCAAGGGGTCCCAGGTTCAAGTCCTGGTGCGTCCACCAGATTTCCCGCCGCCGGCAATCCGCCCTGGGAGAGTGCATCGCTTTACGTCCGCTGCCGCCAGCAGCCGCCAACGACAGGTTCATGCGAACGAAACGCGGACGGGCGCTCTCGCCGGGTCCGTGAAAAAGGCAACATTTCGCAACATTGCCGGCGGCACAGCCGCCCGCGCCGCCGCGCCTGACGGCGCTCCATCGGCGGATGAAATCGGATGGCATCGGCCGCTCGGGACGCATCGCCGGCCTCGCTCCCCTGGGGATGGTGCCCCGCCGCCCGTTTGCCGGCAAGCGCCGCCCCGCAGCGGCCGGCGCACTCCACAGGTTATCGACAATTCGGAGTGTGGCGACGAACACGCTCTTGGGCTCACTCGGCAGCGCGAGCCTAAGACCCCGCAAAATGTGTTAACACGCCGCGAGCAGTGCTAGGTTTTTCAAGAAAACGCTTACGGAGCGCCGACGTGACCAGCGGACGAGTCACGTTCTTCGAGGTATCTTCGACAGGCTTCGCCTCTTTCTTCCGAGCGGACTGTGGCTCGCAGAGGTGGTAATTTCGGCTTTCTTAGGTTGATTGGATGCCAATGGAAATTACCAGTTTTAGAGATAATGCCGACGGCTCAATGGGTCGCGATGTTGGAGTCCCGAGCGCGAGGATTAGCTCGAAAGGGGCTTTGATCGTAGAGACGCAAGTGGTCTTCCGTGCGTTGGCTGAAGGGCTGCGCGAAAAGGAGGTGAAGGAAAGGTGCCTGAACGGCGCACTGCTGAGAAAGGCGACCCGCTTCACCCGTTTGCGCGTCTGGGATGCTATCAACTGGCGATTTTTTTCCTGGGACCCGCCGTCTTGGATTCTTGCCGATCTTAAGCGGGCTGCAATGGAGACTCCAAGGCCGAGTCACACGTTCACGGGGCTGGTGTACCTCCACTGCGCACGCCGAGACCGTTTGACGTTCGACTTCGTAACGCAGCACATTTTCGAGAGCTGGGTTGGCGGGCGAAGGCGGGTGCGTCCGGCAGATGTGCTCCGATTCGCGGCGGAGTGGTACGGCCCAAATGCCCTCGGTCGACTACGGGAGAGCACGCAAAGGAAAGTCGCGGGCAATGTGCTGTCGGCACTGCGCGATTTTGGCGTGCTGAGGGGGACGGCACGCAAGGGAATCGAGCAGCCGGGCGTCACGCCTGTCACCGCCCTACATCTGTGTGAGCTCCTCTACGAAGAGGGCCTTCGGGGCAGACAACTCGTCGAGGCGGCGGATTGGCGCCTGTTTCTGCTTCAGCCGATTGAGGTGACGAGAACTTTGGCTGAGCTGGCGAGAGCCGGGTCGATTCGTTTCGAGCAGGCAGGGCGCACAGTGATATTTGAAATCGCTCGAAACGGTGCCGTCAAATGAGCGGTTCGGACGACTGGGCCTGGAAAATAGAAGAGGCCGTGGAGATCATCAGGGAACGTTACGATCACATAGGCCGTAAAACCGGGGCTCCCTTCCTTGCAGTGGTTTACGATCCGGAAGCCGAGCGCCAGGTACTGACCCGATGGCGAGATCGTGCGGAATCCCTGAAACCGGACTTCGCCCTAAGTGAGCTGGACGTAGATGAGATTGTGTCCGCTTCGGTTCAGGATCTTGGGGGACCGCAGGTTGTGGCCGAGCTCATGAACAACCCGATGCCGGGCTCCGATCCATCGGCCGAGCTTGCACGAGTCTGGCTCGGCGCCATTTCACGCGGTGTTCGCGAAGCCTTCCGCAACGTCGCCGCGGGCCGCCCTGTGGCGGTGCTTGAGAAACTGGCTCGTCTTCACCCTGTCAGCAGCCCCAGGGCGTTGATGCAGGCGCTTTGGGACGACGACCATGCGAGCTTGAACGGTCCTGTGGTTCTCCTGGTACCCGGTAGGATTGTTCACGCGAAGACCTACCTGTTCCTCGGCGTAAAGGAAGAGTTCATGTATCGGGGTGACATTTTGTGAGGGCGTAACTGACGGTGTTATGACGGGAACCATGAAGATAGGGGACATTTTCGAGACGGCGGTTGAGGAGAAGATCGACCCGGTCATCAAGGTCGGCGACCTTCAAGATGAGGATCGCCTTGCCCGGGAGATCGGGTGCTACGTCGTAACACCCTTCATCGAAAAATGCATCGACGATTTCCTCGACCATTACACCGACACATTTCGCAAGGACACGGAAGAGATCGGCGTTTGGATCTCGGGCTATTTTGGATCGGGCAAATCGCACTTGTCCAAGATCCTGGGACTTCTGGTCGAAAACCGGGCCCTGAAAGGTCAGCCGGCGGTCAAGAGGTTTGAGGCGCGCATACCGCCGTACGCGGAAAGACGTGCTTCGATCCTTAGGAACCTCGGGCAAATGTCCGCGTGTGACAGCAAGGTCCTCGCATTCAACCTGAACACGTTGGTCGACAGCCCGACGACTCCATTGGCGCGGCTGCTGTTGGCCCAGTACTACCAGCACAGGGGGTACTCTCCGAACGTCCTGTATGCCGGGGTGGTCGAGCGCGAGCTTGATCGCCTCGGTAAGCTTGAGCAGCTTCACTCGGAGACCGAGAAGATAGCTGGGCGTCCGTGGGCGGACGTCCAAAGGAATCCAGGCTTTCACGCGAAGGCGCTATATGCGGCCGCAAGTGCCGTCGCGCCAGAGGCTTTCCCGACACCCGGAGACGTGGTTGCGGCTCTGGAACGCGCGGAGAAGGGCGAGCTTATCAATGTCGATCGCTTGATCGCGACGGTGCTGGAAGACCTCGACTCGAGAATCAAAGAGACGAGGAAGCCCTGCCGGCTGCTGTTCGTGCTCGACGAATCCGGCCAGTGGATCGGCGACAATCCGGACCGCCTTGCACAACTTCAGGCGCTGGTTGAAACCGCCGCGATCAGGGGCAGGGGGCGAATCTGGCTTGCGGTAACGACGCATGAGGACATGAGTTCGGTTCTGCAGAGCGCTCGCCAGCTCAAGTCCGACATGAAAAAGATCGGAGACCGCTTCCGCTTCAAATTCTCGCTGACGACTGAGAACATCGAGCGCGTGCTTGAGGATCGAATCCTCAAAAAGAAGATCGCGGGCGGTGACGAAGTAAAGGCGGTGTACGAAAGCGCGCGCGGCGTGATTCGTTCGTTGGGCGAGCTCGCGGGAGTGGAAGGTCGAACGCTTCCGGAGTGCGATGAAGAGCGGTTCGGGCAGTTCTATCCTTTTTTTCCTTACCAGGTCTGGTTGATTCCCGAGATTGTGAAGAGCCTGCGCGCGAAGGGCGGCCGCGCAGAGCAATTGTCCGGCTCGACGCGAACCCTTCTTGCGATCACGCAGGATATTCTGCGCGCGGGCCGAAGGCCCTACCTCAAGCTTCCGGTTGGGGACCTCGTTTCGTTCGACGAGGTGTATTACAACCTGTCGGGCGAAGGGGAAGTCAGTTCGGACATCAGAAGGGAACTCTCCCAGATAGAAAAGGTCGTAAGCGGAGCGACACCTCTCACTCGCCGCATCGCTGAGGTTCTCTTCCTGATCGACGAGCTGCGCTATATTCCGCGAACCGCCGACAACCTCGCCCGGCTCCTGGTCGAATCTTCCACTGACGATCTTGCCGCCATCCGCCAGAAGATCGATCCGGAGTTGCAGCGGCTCATCAAGGCGCGAATCGTCGCGAAGGTAGGTGAGGAGTACGAATTCCTGACGGGCGAGCGGCGGTCATTTGAGGAAGAGGTGGATGCCGCAGCAGGGGAGCTGCGGCATCATGATCGCGAGACGGGCTTCGCCCGCTGGTTCGTTTATGATTCTTCCACGCGCGCGGCTCCGCTTCTGGAGGTCCTCGGCTTCTCGACAGTGCCCTTCCAGGGCAAGGAGTTCGGGATTCAGCTTGCGATGGATGAGACGGTCGCGGCGAAGGGCGGCCACGCGAGAGTGTCCATTCATTCGCCGCTTGCGGTTCTTGGTGGTCTCAAATTATCGGACCTGGAGAACCGAAGCCTGCGCGATGAGGAGAAAAACACGATCTTCGTGCTTTGCGATCGTGTGCCTCTCTTCGATCAGGATCTGAACCGCTTCCTGGCGATGCGCGAAGTGGTCGACCGTTGGAAGGGCGATCAATACAAGCCGGAGGCGGCACGCAAGCTTGCCCTGGACCGCGAGTCGAACGACCTCGCAAAGCTCGAAAATGGGCTGCGCAAAGCGCTGCGCGAGAGCCTGCAACACGGGCGCATTATCTTCAGAGGCGCAAGCCGTTCTCTTTCTCCAAAACCAGGTGAACCCGCCGGGGCGATGCTGAGAAACGAGATCGCCTCTTATTTCCCGACGATCTATCCCAACTATAAAAAGGTTCCGGTTCGAATCTCGGAGGAACAAAAGGCGATTCGCGCCGTTCTCGCTGGGGACAAAAGTCTGCCCTCCGAGGTGGAGCAACTTGACATTCTCGACAAGAGCCGGACGCTGAAGGCCAACGCCCCACTAATCGAGGCGATCAGGATCGCGCTGGCAACCCGGCAGGGGCGCGGTCAGCGCACCCTGGGCAAGGATCTTCTGGACGAATTCACTGCCCCACCTTATGGGTGGGATTCGAACGCGGTACGGGTTGGGATTGCCGCATGCGTTCGAGCGGGAAGGATCAAGCTCCGCCAGGGAAAGGCCACATACACCAATCCAGTGGATCCTGAGCTCCAGAAAATCCTCGCAAACAGCCTTGAGTTCAACCGCGCGGAGCTTGTCCTCGAAGACACCGAGATTCCGCATGAGACGCTGGAGCGCGCGCGCAATGTGCTCGTGAGGCTCACCGGCGATCGGCGCATCGAGGAAACACCCGCAGCTATTCATCAAGCTTTCGAGAAATTCGCCTCTGAAAAGCTTGCGGATGCGGGAAAGGTCAGTGACTGGGCGGAGCCCGCTCACTTTCCGATTCCGGACGACTTCACCAATGGTTGCGAGGCCCTCCGCGAGATCCTTGCTCTGACCAGCCCGCATCACCGAATCCCCGAAATAGAGACGCGTCGTGAAGCGCTGGAAAAAGGTCTCGGCGCCATAGAGCTTCTGTCGAACTTCTACAATTCGTCACGGTCGGTGTTCGTTCAGGTACGTGAGCTGGCCGATGAGCTGCACGCGGTGGAGGCATTTCTTCCCAATTCTCCGGCGATTTCCGCATTCCTCGAAGCTTACGAACAGGCGCGAATCGGTGCGCGCTTTGCCGAGCCGGCCGTGTGGAAGAGCGTTCATTCCGCTCACTCCGCCGCGAGGCTTGAGCTCGATTCGCTGCTGCAGGCGCGGCGGGATGAAGCGCTGGCAGCTCTGGACTCGGCCGTGAAGCGGGTTGTCAGTGCAGCAGCCGCCGGCGGCCTCGATTCCGGACAAACGGCAGCGATCCTGAAGCCGCTGGAATCCGTGCGCTCGTCCCTTGACCATGAAACCGAGCCGAGTCGCCTGATAACGCTTCCAGAGCTTGTCCGGACGCGCGCACGCGAGAGCGAGGCAAGGCTCGCTCAGGTGTTTAGGGAGAGAGCCGGTGACGACGGCTCACCGCAAGGATCGCGGCGCGAGGCCAAGCGTCTTCGCCTTTCCGACATAGCCTCCACGCGCACGGTACACTCCGCGGAAGAATGGGAGCGTGTGTCGCGGGAGCTTGACCAGCATGTGCTTGCGTTGCTGCGCGACTTCGACGTGGAGCTTGAATGAATGGACGCCGATCTCCGTTCGACGCTGAAAGCGCTCGTCCTAGAGCTGCGGCACGAGCTTGAGGGTCAACACGACGCGCAGGGCAAGTGGAGCCCCGGCGATCTGGAGCGCCGTCTCGCGGCCATCGGCGTTCGTCCTGATCGCTCCGTTCCGGCAGGTGAATTGAAGCTGACGCCGGAGGACGCCGCGGCGCGCCGCGTGATCGACGCATTGATCGCAAGCCGGATCGAGGCCGGCAAAGGGCGTGAAGAGGCCTTTCTGGAATTTGTTCGGAACAGCGCTTATTCGTGGGTCAATCGCCTGCTCGCCCTTCGATGCATGGAAGCGCGCGGGCTTATCGACGAGGTTATTATTCAGAAAGAGGCGTACGGCGGCAGATCTCTCCAGCACCACCGGCTCGCACGCAAGGATCCTTCCCGGTGCTCGGGCGAGGACGAGGGTCTGTTTGCGACTCTGTTCGACGAATTCGAGCGTCGCGCGGCTGAATTGCCCCTGGTGTTTCGCCCTGACGCGCCCGAAGTCGCGCTTCGGCCCTCGGTTGCGTCGCTCCGGCGATGCGTCGAGCTGCTTTCCGGCAGGATTGCCCCGAAAGGTCAGGCCGCAGCGACCGACGAAGTTTTTACCGCCCCCGATGCCCTGGGATGGGCGTATCAGTACTGGAATACGGAGGAGAAGGATCGGGTCTTCGACCGGGTCCGGATCGAGAAGGGCTTCAAAATAGTCGGCTCCGATATCATTCCCGCGACTTGCATCTACACCGAGGATTACATCGTCAAGTTCCTCGTTCAGAACTCGCTGGGCGCTATCTGGGCGGCGACGCGGCCATCTTCCCTTCTTCCTGAGAAATGGCGCTATTTCGTTCGCCAGGCGGACCGCGCACCGCTGGCGAGAAAGCGTGTCTCGGAAATCACCTTCATCGATCCAGCCGTCGGCAGCGGCCATTTTTTAATCGAAGCGTTCGACCTTCTCTGGGACATGTACAAGGAGGACGGCGAGCTTTCCTCCGATGCGGAGATCTGCACCTCGATTTTCGAGAACAATCTGTTCGGGATCGACATAGATGAGCGTGCCGTGCAGATCGCTGCGCTCGCTCTGCTGATGAAGGCCCGGGAAAAAGCACGCGACTTCGTTCCGCGCCGGATCAACCTGGTCTCCGCCAATATCCGGCTGCCGAGAGGCACCAACCATCTGGAGAAGTTCCTCAGGAACTACCCCGAGGACCATGCGATTCGTCCAGCCCTCGAAACAATTCTTGCGGCGCTCGATCACGCTGACGAGATCGGTTCGTTGTTGGAGATCGACGAACCGTTGGACAGACGCCTCGCGGAGCTTCGTGAGAGCTATGGACGCCGCTTGAAATACCTTTCCGACGGCGCAGACGACCCCGAGATGTGGAAGCGTGCGGTCATTGAGCGGCTGCGCGAGCATTTCAACGCCGAAGCCACGGGTGAAGACCTTTCAGAGAGATTTTTTGGCGAGGCGGGAGAAAAGGGGCTTTCCCTGCTCGACCTCCTGTCCCGCCGCTACGACGTGGTTGCCGCCAATCCGCCCTATATGGGGTCCAAGAACCTGGGCCCTGTGCTCAAGCGGCACGTCGAACGGTACTTTTCGGCGGGCAAGCGCGACCTATATGCGGCGTTTATCTTGAAATGCCTCAAGCTTGCGGCTCCGGGAAGCGGACGCGTCGCGATGGTTACGCAACAGTCCTGGATGTTTCTGCGATCGTTTGCGGACTTGCGCGCGCTCGACGACGACAAGCGCAAGAAGATGCCGTGCGCCTTCGGCGGCATCTTGCGTGACACGACGATCGAGACGCTCGCCCATCTGGGCGAGCACGCTTTCAACGATCCGGCGGCTGCCGGCGCATTCGTCACGAGCTTCGTTATCGCGGCGGCGACGCCGCCGGCGGATCATCGCCTGACGGCGTTCCGCCTCATAGGTCCCAAGAGCCCCGAAGAAAAAGACGCGCTGTTGTTAAGCGCCATCGCCGACCTCAACCGGAAGGATGAAGCGGAAAGTCGCGAAACGGCAGCAGCAAATTAGAGGGATAGACCAAATGGCTACCGAAGTCCAAAGGGAGATTTTGGATGAAGACCCGGCGCTTGGAGAAATCGTGCGTCGGATTGCCAATGCCTACCATCCACAGCAGATTTACTTGTTCGGATCCAAGGCGCGCGGCGATGCTGGGCCTGACAGCGATTACGACCTACTCGTCGTGGTGCCGGATGATGCTCCGCGGGAATTGAGAGGGAGCAAGCTCGCTTACCGGAGTCTGTGGGGTACCGGAACAGCCGCTGATGTCCTAGTGTGCACGCGGAGTTACTTTCAAGCGCGCAGGCACCTTAAAACCTCTCTGCCGGGCACCGTCGCGCGCGAAGGCAAGCTCCTTTATGCCGCTTGATCCCGCACTCGTCGACGAGACTCGCGCTTGGTTGCGGGAGGCGGTGAGAGATTTGCGGTCGGCGGAACTCTTGCTCCGCGACGATCCTCAACTCGTTTCGCGGAGCGCGTTTCATACCCAACAGGCGGCGGAGAAAATTCTCAAGGCGTTTCTGACTTGGCGCGGCGAACGTTTTGGTAAGACTCACAACCTGGTCAAGCTCGGCAATGCTTGCGTGAAACTTGAGCCGGGGCTGGAGGAGGTTACGAGTGGGGTAGCGCCCACAAGCGGTTGGGCTGTCGAAACACGTTACCCGGGCGAGTGGGAGGACCCGGCGCCGGAGGAGGTTGAGGAGGCGCTGGGCAAGGTTCGCCAACTCCTCGAAGCTGTCCTGGCGCAGTTGCCGCCCGAGGTGAAGGCGTGAGCGGCGAGAGCGCGGGCGCGCGCGGCGTGGTCTTTCAGCCGAAGCAGGCGCGGTTTTTGACGATTCCGCAATCGCCGCTCTGCTATTGGCTTCGCGAGCGGTTCTTCGAACTGCTCGCCGGGCCGACGCTCGGCGACGTGGCGGATGTGGTCCAAGGACTCGCCACGGCGAATGATCCACGTTTCGTGCGCTTCGTCTGGGAAGTCCCGCCACCGGAGTGGGCTCGCGAGGTGCGCGAGCGACGATGGGTGCCTTTTGAGAAAGGCGGCGGCTACGGCAAATGGTTCGGCCATCACTTCTGGGCCGTGGATTGGGAGCACGACGGAGCACGAATTAAGGCATTCCCCGCAAGCGTGGTCCGGAACGAGCATTACTATTTCAAGCCCGGCTGGACGTACAGCTATATGGCTAGGGGTAGCCTGGGACTAAGAGTGCTTGACGGGAACACAATTTTTTCCCACTTGGCGTCAGCGATTTTCTTTCGCAATTTATCAGGGGGCGGCGCTGCCTTCGGGAACAGTCGCTTTTCCAGCGCGATCATTCGCTCTATCAGCGCAAAGATACAACTAAATGAGAGCTATGTTTCGAGGATTCCGATTCTCGAGGACTGCGGCTTTTTGGGTGCGCTGGAACGCTCTGCTCTGACGCTCAAGAGAGAATTGGTTGCCTTGGAGCCGACTGAGCGGACCTTCATGGTACAGACGGGAAGTGATTCAGTCACACGAAGCTGGTCCGCGTTAGGACAGCGCTCCTATAGCCTGGCGGCCGTCCTTCACACTGTGGAAGGCGTCGCGGAGGGTCAAGCGCTCGCAGGTCTAGAACTGGGTGAGGAAGACATCTCGGCGGTACTCGGCGAGACCGGGACACCTGCGGCATGGTATCGACTTGTGGTCGGCTACGAGGCAATCCCGTCACTTCTTGACCTGAAAATCGACCCTCAGCTTCTAGCGCCGCTAAAGGACCATCCGCGAATCAACCCAACACCCCACGAACTGGCCGACCTGAAGCGCCGCTTGCGCACACTCTACGAAGCCGGCCCCGGCGCATCGCCCCTAGCGGACGAAGAAGCCGAAACCTCCGACACCGATGAGGACGATTCGGGGGAGGCGGTCGTCTCCGGTGCGCGCATCCCGATCCCGCCCGAAACCTTTCTCGAGGAGCTTTCACACAAGCTCGAAATTCATCCGATCTCCGTCTACTGGCTGCTTCGCGAGCTGCGCGAGAAAGAGGGTGTTGTCTGCCTTCCTGAACTGCGCCGCTTCGTAAGCGATCACTTCACCGTTATGGCGCTGCGGATGCTCGGCCATCGATGGCCGCGGCAGGTCGAAGCGAACGAACCCGTTCCCGAATGGGCGGAGCCATCCGGGATTATTCCGATTAGCGAAGGCGCCGGCGCGGAAAGCCTGATATCGCGCGTCCGCAAGCGAATCGCCGCCGAGTTCGGCACCGAGCGCGTCTCGTCCATCGAGCGCGAGTTCGAGGAGATCATGGGCGTGCCTCTCGAAACCTGGCTTGCCCGCGACTTCTTCCGCAATCACATCTCCCAGTTCCGCAAGCGGCCAATCGCCTGGCAGCTTCAAAGCATCGCGGAGCCCGCGAATGCCGGGAAGAGCAAGGGCGCGAAGCGAAAAACACGCGCCGCGAACGCCCCGGCATTTTCGTGCCTGATGTATTATCATCGATTGGACGATCAACTCTTGGGCACGGTCCGAACGCAGTACCTGCGCCCGATGCGGCTTCGGATGGAGACCGAGCTCAACGACTTGGAACGGCTCACGACCCGAACAGCGGACCAGGACGACCGGCGCGGTGAGTTGCTCCTGCGCATCGAGGAACTGAAGGACTTCGAGGCAAAACTCGAAGGGGTGGAGGCGGGCGGCTTCGCCTCGGAGCAGTTGAATCGCATCGCGGCGAAAGAGGCGCTCGATAAATGGACTTCGCCGGACGGCAAGCGGGAACACCCGGGCACGCGGGATGCCTTTCTGGCCCAGGAGAAACGATACGATCCCGACATCAACGACGGCGTCCGCGTAAACATAGCTCCCTTGCAGAAGGCGGGCTTGTTGGCCGCGGACGTTTTGGCGGCGAAGGACCTCGACAAGGCGATTTCGGATCGCGCCCAGTGGCGCGCCGACGAGCGCCGCTGGTGCCGCGAAGGCAAGCTTCCCCGGCCCGGCTGGTGGAAGTGAAAGCGCTGTTTAGGGACGCAGTCCGCTTCGCTGAAAATTCGCTGTCGTGTTAGAGTGTTTTGCGCACGAGAAAAAGCGATCCAAGGAGGGCCACGGCGATGAAAAACCAAGCGTCCAACAAGGCCCCCGTACGTTTAACCGTGCATCTGGAGGGGAAAGGCGTCGAGCGGCACCGGATCGCCCTTCAAGATCTGATTCTGTTCGGGCAGCAGCTTCAGGCGGCACTTACCCGGGTAGGCGCCGTTCTCTCCGGGGGCGCGAGCCTCAAGCGGGGCCGAAAGCCGGCTGAAATCGCCAAAGCGTGCGCGCTGGACCTGGTCGACATGAACCGGGGCAGCCTCGCGCTGGCCTTCGAGCCCCGCCGCCCGGAACCGGAGCAGCTCAACATGTTTCCGGCGGGAAGCAGCCTGGGTGAGGAAGCTCTCCGCTGTCTGGTTGAAGGGCTGACGCAGCTCGGCACCGGCGACGCCGGCCAGTTGCCGCGTGGCTACGACCGCGGGGTCCTGATAGCTGTGCGTGAAAGCGCCAAAATTCTGGATCACGGAATAAGTGCGATTGGATTCGACTTGCACTACCGAGGACACCGGGTGAAGGCGTCATATACGCCGCAGTTCCACGAGCGTGTCGTCGCAAGAATCAGGGGCCCCATCGTGTCGCAGCGCACGATCGAAGGCCGGCTCCTGATGGGCGACTTCAAGGAGTCCTACCTGCATTGCAGGGTGCACCCGGCATTGGGCGCTCCTGTCGTGTGCATCTTCGACGAGTCGCAGGTCGACAGCGTATTGGCGGCACTAAAGCGACATGTGCGAATTGTCGGCGAAGCGAAGGAAGAACAAGGCCGAGTGATTTCTCTCAAGATCGCCGACATAGAAATATTGGATCAAGATGAAGAGAGAGAGGAAGAAGCACCGCTGTTCGAGCAGCAAACGGACATTGAGCAATTGGCGGTCGAGCAAGGAGTAGGCCCGGTAACCGATTTTGAATCCCTACTGGGCGACTTCTGGCCGGAAGACGAGAGTGCTGACGAATTTATCGCGCAGGTGCGGGCGTGGCGTAGAGAGGATGGGGCAAAGCACGACCTCTGATGTCGGACGCGGTGATCGATACAAACGTAGTGTCTTTTCTGTTCAAGCGGGACACGCGGGCGGACCTTTACAAGCCGCACCTGTTGGGTGTGAGACCCGTGGTGTCGTTCATGACCGTTGCCGAATTGGAGATGTGGGCTTTGATCCGAAACTGGGGCGAGGCGCGCAAAGCGAAGATGCGCGAACACCTGCGGAACTTCATTGTACATCCTTTCGATCGAGCCTTGTGCGTCAAGTGGGCGGAAGTCAGGGCGTCATCGCGCAGCAACGGCCGTCCGATCAGATGCGCCGATGCCTGGATTGCGGCAACCGCGATACTCCACCGAATTCCGCTGATCACGGATAACCGCGGAGATTTTTCCGGGGTCGAGGGGCTGAGCGTGATTTCGGAAGCTCCGTAACCGGAGCCTCAAGGACTGACGTGACACAATTGACGTTTCGCACGTGGCTGCGTGCTGAAATAAAAGCGATCCTGGAAGGAAGAGAGGCCTCGACCCCTCTGATTCTCTGGTGCGATCCGGAACTCGAGTGGCGTGAGATGCTCATCGGCGCCGCCGAGAGTGGCGCTTTCGAGCTGTGGGCGGACGATAAGCACGAGTTGGTTCTGCGCGAGGAGTTGCGGGCCGCGCCGCCGAAACCCCGAGTCGTGTGGGTACCCCGCCGCCGTCAGGATCTTACATTCCTCAAGGTCTTGGAGCTTCAGGCTGAGAAAGTGTGGACCGAGTCCCTGTTTTCCGCCCTGGTGCGATTCGGAGTCAAAATAGCGCCCGAGCGCGAACCCGAGTTGCGTCCGCTGCTTCCGTCTTATGCCAGGGAGTTCCTCGATAAGCCGCTGTCGGAGTGGCCGGAATCGTTGTCGGCGGGACAGGCGAGTGCCGAGCTGCTGACGGACGATCTTATCCTCGAAGTGCTGGCGCACCCGGAAGATGCGATCGACAAGCGCTTCGGACCCGGCCTCATGTCGGTCTTTGCACGTCGGCTGAAGGATGACTTTGGCCTGCCGGCGCCGTCCGAGTATCGCGACGAGCGAGACTGGCGAGTCGAGGCGACTTCGCGTCTGCTCGTCACGGATGCGGTCATCAGAGTGCCGAATGATCCGCCGCCGGAGCGAGACCGTATCATCCGAGAAGGGTCGCTGCGCGAGCGCTCACGCAAAATGCTTGAACGCTGGATGAAGGATGTTGAGCTGATGCCGGTGTTCGAAGAGCTCTCGCTTGAGGCGGACAAGCGGCTGTCGCTTGGCGTTTGGGCGCGAGCGCTGCCGACGGCGCCGCCGGTGCTCGCCTCGAGGGCGGCCGAGGAAGCGGTGTTTGCCAAACTAACCTCCGAGCTCTCGAAGTTCGAGAATCTGGAATCCCTGATCGGGAAGTTGATCGAAATCGCGGGAACGGCTCGAGATCACGCACAAGGATTTTGGGGCGGGCGAGCGCGCGATCCGGTCCCTTGGGCGACATTGGCGGACCTGGCGAACGCGGCATCCGTGCTCCAGCGTGAGAAACGCGCCTGCCTGAGATGGAAATCCGTCAGGGATGCGGTCGACTGGTTTACTTCGGGCGGCTGGCTGTTGGACGAGATCGGAGAGCGTTTGATTCGCGATGATCAAAACGTCGCGGGAGCGCTGCGCGAGATCCGGGCCAGACTGCGGCGCGCTTACCTTCGACAACTGGACGAGGTGAACGGTGTCTTTTCCGAGCTGCTGGCGCGAGCCCAACTCGATGAACTGGGTCTGAAGTTCGCCGGCCAGTTGTTGGCAGAGCTGAGGGAATCGAAGGGAGCGCTCGCGGTCCTGGTGCTGGATGCGTGCAGGTATGACCTTGCCGAGAGGATTGCGGAAAGGCTGAACAGGGGAGAACCGGTAGAGCGCGCGCGGGTGGCGCCGGCCCGCGCGCCTTTGCCCTCCATAACCGCCCTGGGCATGGCCTTCGCGATTGCGCCCGATCCTGCGCAGCTCAGTGTCGATCTGGGCGACGGCGAGGCGCGGCGATGGCGCGTGATCGAGCACGGTGAAAAACGGGATCTGAGCCTGGCCGCCTCCCGCCGGGAATGGTTGAGAATACGATTCGGGGTCAAGCCGGCCTCTTTTCATGATGTGAAGCAGGTTCTGGAAGGAAGGCCGCCCACTCCTTCGGAGTCTGGCCGGCTGGTTTTTGTGTTCGGCGACGAGTTCGACACCGCCGGTCATGAGGGCGAACTCGAATTTGGAGGCGCTGAGGGGTACATCGAGAGGTATGCGCGCGCGATTTTGAAGTTGCGCGAAGCCGGCTACAGCACGGTTGCCTGCGTGACGGACCACGGCTTCATTCATTGGAGTCCGGAGAAAGACGAGATCCTACCCGCACCGGACGGGGACGTTCGGTGGAAGTCGCGCCGCGCCATTGTCGGAAAGCACCTCGAGCACTCGTCCGCCTTGAGGCTTCCGGTGCCCCAAAGTGACCTTGAATGCATGGTCCCGCGCAGCATAGGGGCGTTCCAGACCTATGGGGGCATCGGATTCTTCCATGGGGGAGCGACGCTGCAGGAACTTGTGGTTCCCGTCCTGAAGGCCGAATGGCCGAGAAGAACGGAAAAAGTGCCGGTCGTTATTGGTCAGATCTCGCAGATTCTCTCGCTGAGCCCCACCATCCGCTTGCAAGCGGGCGTTTTGCCGGGAATCGGTGCAAGGTCTACCGCAACAGGACGGAATGTCCAGATTCGGATTGTCGAACCCGCGACGGGCAGAAGACTCTTCCATTCCCGAACGCCGGTAGCGATACAGACGGACGGCAGTGCGGTGGAGGTTGCGCTTGCTCGTACTTCCGGCGAATCGTGCGCGCGCGGCAGCAGGTTGCGCATCGAAGCGCGCGATGCGGACAACGACGAGATTCTCGACCAGCGAGAGGTGGAGTTAAAAGTCGAACTGACGGAGTGGGACTGATGCCCGACTCAACGGAAGCAATCGTTTTGGGCGCGGTCGAGGAAGTTCCCGCCGACGAGCTTGACAGGAAGCTTCTTGATGCGTTCGCGGGTCGCGTGGTTCGCAAGGACCTCGTGAAGAAGGTCAAGGTCGGATTCAACATCCCGGTCTATGTTCTTGAGTATCTTCTGGGCAAGTTCTGCTCGACCTACGATCGAAAGGAGATCGAGAACGGCCTCGCGCAGGTCAAGGAGACAATCCAGGAGCGAATCGTCCGAGCGGATCATAGGGAGCTGATCAAGGCTCGCCTGCAGAAGCAGGGTTCGTTGAAGCTCATCGACCATTGCGTGGTCACATTCGATGAGAAGGACCAGGGGGGCAAGTATTGGGCGAGGCTTAGCACCGGCGGTCTGGACTACGTTCATATCGATCCGGATCTGGTTCACAAGAACGAGAGGCTGTTGACGGGAGGGATTTGGGCCAACATCGAGCTTACTTACGATGAGACTCTGATTCATCGCGGCACCCACAGACCGTTCGTATTGCAGCGACTTGCGCCGATTCAGATCGCGGCCGCCAGGCTGTCCGAGTTTGTTGAGGGGCGCAAACGATTTTCACGTGATCAATGGGTCGACGTCCTCATTCGGACCATGGGCTACGAGCCAACGAATGCGGATTTCTCGCCTCGCCGGAAGTGGCTTTATCTGATGCGGCTCATCCCGATGGTTGAGAAGAACTACAATCTGGTGGAGTTGGGACCGCGCGGAACGGGCAAATCGTACATCTACCGGGAGCTGTCGCCGTACGTGATTCTCATCTCCGGCGGCCAGGTAACGGTTCCGAAGCTGTTCGTATCGAACGCTCCGCCGTACGATCCGGGTCTCGTGACGCGTTACGATACGGTGGCGTTCGACGAAATCGCGGGGCCTCAATTCAACAAGCCTGAGGACAAGCAACTCTACAAGGACTACATGGAAATGGGTTCGTTTTCTCGCGGTAGCGCGAAGGGAACCGTACAGGCCGAAGCGTCGTTCGTGTTCAACGGAAATCTCGAAGGAGACGTTGAAACGATAGCACGCACGTCGCATCTATTTCTTCCCTTTCCGGACGCGGTTCGGAACGATATGGCGTTCCACGATCGCTGGCATGGTTATCTGCCGGGGTGGGAGATGCCGAAGATGCAGCCGGGATACTTTGGGTCCCACATGGGGTTCATCGCTGACTACATCGCGGAGATCTTCCACAACGAACTTCGCCCGAAAAGCTACGCCGACGCTTACGATCGATACTTCCATCTGGGCAGCCACATCGAGGAGCGCGACAGGAAGGCGATCGCGAAGACCGTGTCCGGTCTGGTGAAGCTGCTTCATCCCGACGGCGAGTGTAGCCGCACCGAAGTCGAGGAATATTTGACATTTGCGATCGAGATGCGGCGCCGGATCAAGGAGCAACTACGCAGGATGGGAGGGCTGGAATACGCCCGGGTCAATCTTTCATATATTGCAAAGGACACGCGCCAGGAGACTTTCGTCACCTGCAAAGAGCTTGGATCCACACATGTGATTCCGGATGCCCCGCTTCCGCCGGGCGATGTATTCACAGTAGGCTACGATTCAGAGGAAGCGCGATACTCGCTGTTCAGGATCCAGTGTTCCGTTGCAAAGGGAAACGGCCGTTTTTCGATGGTTGGCGCGCTGGCGAAGCGGATCAGAGAATCGGGGCGAATGGCGTACGACTATCTGAGAGCAAACGGGAGGAAGATCGGAATCGATCGTGACCTCGGAGAATACGATATCAACGTCCAGCTCATGAGCCATGGACCATCCGGCGACGCGCCGGATCTGGGTATGGCATTCTACATAGCACTGCTCTCCGCGATCCTCGGCAGATCGATTGGCGCTCAGCTCGTTGTGCTTGGGCAGATGAGCATCCACGGTGTTCTTTCCAGGGTGGATGGCTTGGGTGACAAGCTGCGAGTTGCGATGGACGCCGGGGCGCGCCGAGTGCTCATCCCCACTGAGAATAGCCGCGACTTCGCGGCACTTCCGGCAGAGATTCTCGACAAGCTTCGAATCGAATTTTACAGCGAACCGTCGCAGGCGGCATTCAAAGCATTGGCGGAGTGAAGCGAAGAGGCGTTTCCTCGCAACGGTTTGACGTCGTATCTCTCTGGGCGTGGCACGTTCGCGGCGTTGCGCGGGGGCTTTGATCGTTGGGGGCGGATGGGTTGAGAATGGGGGGCGCTCGGCGGGTGCGGCGAGCGGGGGGCGTTGGTTGGGCCGGGCGGGAGAATGGAGGATACGGACGGTGGCAAGGAAGACGATCAATGACGCGTTCGGGGGGAAGGTTACCACGCTCGAAGAGCAGCGGGCGATTTGGCTCGAGGCGCTGCACGAGGATGCGATATGGGAGGGGCCGACCTTCGAGATTCCGGTGGCGATGGTCGGGCGGGAGGCGGTCGGCCGCTTCATGGAGTTCCTGTTGAGCGTGGTACCGCGCTTCAGCACCAGGCCCGTCGCGATCTATCCGACCGCCGACCCCGACACGATTATCCTCGAGGCCTCCGGGGGCGGCGATACCGTTGACGGCGGGCGCTACACGCAGCGGTACTTCACGATGGTTACGACGAAGAACGGACAGGCGTTTCGGATGCGCGAATACGTGAATCCCTTCCAGACCTACAAGGCCTTCGGGAAGGAGCGATGGGAGCGGGTGACGGGCGAGATCATGGCCAAATACAACGTTCCGTGGCCCTCATCGCAGCCCCCCGATCCCATCGCGCTGCCGCCGCTCAAGTAGGCGCGGCGGCCAGCCGTTCCCATCCGGGGAAACCGGCGCGAAACCGATTTCCATATCGTGCCGTCGCGGGCGATCGATGCCCGAGGCGATGCCGACGGTGATTGCGCGAAACGATCGCGGATGAACCGATCCGGCCCGCCCGCGGGAGCGAATGCGCCCGCGGGACGGGATGGGCGGGCGAATGCGCGATCTTCGGCCGCGCAATCGGTGGGAGCGGCTTTGCGCCGAGGCGGGGCGAAGAAGGGGGGTATGCATACGGGGCGCAAAGGTATAGTCTTTGAGACTCAACGTTCGGACGTTCCTTTCATTTCTGCCCGGGAATGAGCCCGGGTTTTCTGTTCGGAGCCGCCCCGGCATCAACCTTCGGAGGGCAAAATGCCCAGCAAATTATACGTAGGCAATCTCGCCTACTCGGTTTCCAACGACGACCTGCATCAACTGTTTTCACAGATCGGGCAGGTGCAAAGCGCCACGGTGATCACGGACAAGTTCTCGGGTCAGTCCAAAGGCTTCGGGTTCGTCGAGATGACGACGACGGAGGAGATGGCGAACGCGATTCGCCAGTTCAACGACACCGAACTGCAGGGGCGCAATATCAAGGTGAGCGAGGCGCGTCCGCGCGAATCGAGCTTCGGCCGGCGCGACGGCGGCGACCAGGGCGGACGAGGCGGACGCGGCCGCAACCGCTGGTAGAAGGAGGTTTGCGGCGCGCGATCGCGGGGACGCACCGCGCGAACATATGACGGCACATGCGCGGCGGGCGGCGATACCGCCCGCCGCTGCGCTTCGGGCGCGAGAGGCGGAATTGATGCTCAAACGGCAACGAGAACGGGTTCGCAGAGAAAAACAGCAGCAGAAGGCGCAACGGCGCTACGAACGCGAGGCGGAGCGGCGCAAGCGCGCGCCCGAGGACGGAGGCGATCCGGACCTGAAGGGAATGGTGCCGGGTCCGCAGCCCGGACAGATTATCGACCTGCCCTGAAACGCGCGGCCATCCAAATCGCGGCCGCGAACCCGCCCCCCATCGGAACATCGTCGAGTTTCCCCCTCCCCCGCCGACTTCGGCGCCATCGGCGCGCCATCGCAGCAAGAGCGCGCCGCCCCGGCGCGCGGATGGTTGATTGCGCGCGCTCGGCGGCCCATCGCGGGCGCTTGAGCGTTTACGGCGGCGGGTGCATCGTGTAGCCCGTGGCAGAGCGCGTTCCATGGTCATCGGATCAACTGCTGGTGGCGTTTCGGCTGTATTGCCGGACGCCGTTCGGCAGGCTTCATCGCGGGAACCGGGAAATCATCGAGTTGTCGCGGAAGATCGGCCGGACGCCGTCCGCGCTTGCGATGAAGGCGTGCAATTTCGCGAGCCTCGACCCGGAACAAGGAAAACGGAAGATCACCGCGCTCGCGAATGCGAGCCGGGCCGACCGGGATCTATGGAAACGCTTTGAGCAAAACCCGGCGGAAGTCGTATCCGAGGCGGAGGAAGCGTACGCGCGGATCGCCGACAGAGATGTGATTGCGGCGGAGATCGAATTCGAAGCTCCTGAAGGGCCTTCGGAAGTCGCGCGCGTGATTCGCGCACGGCGCCTGCAGGGGTTCTTCCGCGACGCGGTGCTGGTCAGTTACGAAAACCGCTGCGCGCTTTCGGGGATTGCGCTTGCCGATCTTTTGAACGCGAGCCACATTATCCCGTGGAGCAAGGATGTCCATCGGCGAGCCGATCCTCGCAACGGGATCGCGCTGAATGTTCTGTACGATCGGGCGTTCGATCGCGGCCTGATTACCTTTGACTCCTCGCTGCGCGTGGTGGTTTCGCGCCGGCTGCGCAAGGAGCCGATCGCGCCGTTGCAGCTCGAAGC
>Ga0070741_10005659_pt1 | contig 27520 bp, 27 predicted proteins | sample Coa_R1_4_FD_66440 | JGI IMG/M metagenome (GOLD analysis project Ga0070741, IMG submission 66440) | Surface soil microbial communities from Centralia Pennsylvania, which are recovering from an underground coalmine fire - Coalmine... | ecosystem: Environmental > Terrestrial > Soil > Unclassified ...
AGCCGGTCGAGGTACCAGCCCATGCCGCCCAGGTACTCCGCGAGCGACGGCGCCGCGGCGTCCCAGCAGCCGAAGACGAGCCCGCCGAACACCTCCAGATGCGGTACCTCCAGCAGCGCCAGCGCGTCGCGGTCGAGATCGTCGTAGTAGGCCTCGGCGTGGAACGGCACGCCGCTGAGCCGCCCCTCGGTGTCGTAGGTCCAGCCGTGGTAGCCGCAGGTGAAGGCGACGGCGTGGCCGCGCTCGAGCTGGCAGACGGCGTTGCCGCGGTGGCGGCAGCTATTCAGGAAGGCGCGCACGCGGCCCCGCGGGTCGCGGCAGACGAGCACCGGGTCCTCGCCCATGAAGCTGGTCACGAAGTCGCCCGGCGCGGGCAGCGCCGCCTCGGGGCCGAGGAACAGCCAGCAGCGGCCGAAGACCTCCTCCAGCTCGCGCTCATAGAGGGCCGGGTCCGAGAAGATGCGGCGACTGACCAGGCCCCGCCGCCCGTCCACGAGCGGCGCGGGCGCGGCCTCGCCCGAGGCGCGGCGCAAAGCCATGCGCTCCCCCTTGTCGCGCGGGCCGCCGTCCACGGCCCCCTTACTCTATTCTGCCAGACGCGCGCCGCGGCCGCGGCTCAGACCGTGGCCGCGGCCGCCGCCTCCACCTGCGGCCGGTACTTCGCGCACAGCTCGGTCCAGTACTTCGCCCGCGCCTGCATGCGCGCGTCCACCTCGGGCGGGATGGTCAGGAACGGCGGCCGCAGCGGCCCCGGGTCCACGTAGCCGGCGTGGCGAATCGCCAGCTTGAACGCCGTCTCGCGCCACTGGAGCTGCGGCGGCCCCTCGTAGGCGGCGGTGATGTCGCGGATCACGGCGATCGCCGCGTCCGTCTCGCCCGCGGCCACCGCGTCGCGCAGCCGCAGCGCCGGCCACGGGCCCATCCAGCACTCGTACGACCAGAAGCCCTCGGCGCCGAGCTGCGCGTAGGGCACGTACTGGCCGGCGATCACGAAGTGGCTGATGCGGTGGCCCACGATGCTCTTCAGCTCGATGAAGCTGCGCGTGGTGCGGTGGCTGTCCTTCATGGCGACGATGGTCGGGATCTGCACGAGCTGCTGGAACGCCTCGACGGGGATGCGGACGTGGTGCAGGTCCGGGTTGTGGTAGATCATGATGCTGAGGGTGGGGAACAGCTCGGCGATCTCCTGGTAGAAGCGCACCGCGTTGTCCACGGTCGACGGGAAGTAGAACGGCACGCCGACCAGCACGCCCTCCGCGCCCGCGTCGCGCGCGATCTCCATGCGCTGCACCACCTCGCGGCTGTTCAGCGCCGTGCAGCCGATGAACAGCGGCACGCGCTTGTTCACGGCCTCGACGCTGGCGCGCACGAGCGTCTGGAACTCGTCCCAGAGCAGCGTGTGGAACTCGCCGAAGCTGCCGGTCGTCGCGATGACGTTCACGCCGTCGCGGATGATGCGGTCCACGCCCGCCTTCAGGTTGTCCACGTCCACCGTGTTGCGCGCGCGGATATTGGCGGCGTCGGCCGTCGCAAACGCGGGCATCATGGCCATCAGGCCGTGTACTTCCTGCGCCGTGTACATCGCTCGTCTCCTCTCGCTAGTGGCGCTTGCTTCCTTCAGCAGCGTGGCTCGAAGGCGGTGTCCTTGATCGCCGCGGCCTCAGTCCAGGTCGTCCACGACGCTTACGGTATACGCGCAGCGCAGCTCCTGCCCCAGCGCCGGGTCGGCGAGCGCGGCGGCGAACTCCGTGTCGAACCGCAGCATGCCGTCGAGCAGCGGCAGCGTGCCGCAGTAGACGACGCTGTCGGCCACGTCGCCCGCCCGCTCGCGCACGGCGGCCAGCACCGCCTCGGGCGCCAGCAGCGCCGCGACGCTGCCCTCCTGGTAGGGCGCGCCGCCGCTCCAGCTCCGCAGCAGGCAGGCGTCCCAGTGGTCCCGCACGTCCGCCCAGCGCCAGACCTGGCGCCCCAGCGGCTTGGGGCACACCTGCTTCGACCGCCGCACCGAGACCCGCTCCAGGTCGCGGTCGGTGTGGTCGCTCCCCACGCCGACGTACAGCTCGCCGCCGACGACGAGCAGCACGAACTCGGCCTCGCCCGACGTGGCGCCGCCCACGACCGTGATCGCGGCGTCGGTCGTGAGCCGGTCGGGCGTCAGCGCGTACACCGCCGGCGTGCGCTCGGGCGCCGGAATGCCGTGCTCGCGCAGCTCGTCCACGTGGCGCGCGACCGCCGCCTGGTCGCGGCCGGTGTAGCCGGCGATGAGCAGGCGGCGCGGCGCCAGCGCGAGCGGGCGCCCCTCGGGCGCGACGGTGAGCTGCAGCACGGTCCCGGCCCCTAGCGCGGACGTCCTGATGGCCGCGGTGGCGCGACCGCCGATTCTACCACGCGCTCACTCGCGCTCGCGCACGCGCTCGATGTGGCCCGCCACGATCGGCTTGCCGTGCTCGTCGTAGATGCGCCGCGACGTGTAGCCCTCCGGCCAGATGCGGGTGAACCAGTAGCGGATGCCGAACTGGATCCGCATGTAGCGCAGCGGATACGGGCTGTCGTTGTAGTGCTCGTGCTCGAACATCGCCGGCGGCACGTGCAGCACGTCGCCCGCCTCCCAGTGCTGCGCCTCGCCGCGCACGTCCGAGTAGCCCTCGCCCGACAGCACGTAGATCACGGCCTCCAGGTGCTTGTGGCGGCCGCTGTGGTGGTAGGGCGGCTCCTCGAAGATGTGGGTGATGCCCACGCTCGTGAACTGGAAGCCGTTGCGGGGGTCGGCCAGGTACCAGCTCTTGTCGTGCTGGTTCTCGTTGGCCTCCAGCTTGTTGTCGCCGGTCTCGCCGATGTTGAAGGGGGCGTCTTCCAGGTGCAGCGCCAGCCGCCGGCCGTCGCGCTGCCAGAGCTGCGACGCCTCGGGCGGGATGGCCGCCAGGGCCGCGGGGTCGTTGGGGCCGCAGTCCTCGAGCTGCTCGACGCGCGCCAGGTGGACGAACCGCTCCAGCTCGAAGCAAGTGGCCGACAGGTACAGCGCCGGCGTGGCGCCGGTGTTGAAGTGCTGGTGCGTGGCGCGGTAGGGGATCTGCAGCGTCGTGCCGGTGTGCCAGTCGAGGCGCTGCCCGTCCACGACGCTGAAGCCCTCGCCCTGCAGGATGTGGATGGCCTCCTCGCCGGCGGCGCGCTTGCCCGTGTGCCAGCCGACCGGGATCTCCGCCTTCAGCACGCAGCCGCCCATCGTCGGGAAGCCGAGCGCCTGCGACACCATGAGCTTCACGCGGGCGTCCTGGCGCGTGCGCACCCAGGGGATGTCCCGGTCGTGGGCGATCATCGGGGAGCGCCGAAACGCCTCGTCGCACCGCGCGCCCGCCGCCAGCCACTCGTCGTAGAACGTCGTCACCGCCGCCCCTCCCCGTCTGCTCGCTTGCCGGGCGCCGTCGCCGCCCCACGCACCGCTCTCATCATGGTGGGGGGACGCTGGCCATACTATACTAGCGCGATTGACCCGGGCTGGCATAGCCCGGCCGCGGATGCGCGATCAGGCTCCGCGCGCCGCGTAGTAGAATCAGGCATGAGGGCGCTTACCGCGAGAGGGGTAGCAGCCATGAGCGAGCGCGAAGCGGTGCTGGAGCGACTGCGCGCCACCGTCCAGCCCGAAGCGGGGCGCATTCCCGCCTTCATCTACACCAACCCTACGGTCTACGCGCTGGAGCTGGAGCGCATCTTCCAGCGCGCCTGGCTGTTCGTGGCGCACGAGTCGGAGGTCCCCGCGCGCGGCGATTACGTCACCCGCTACATGGGCGAGCAGCCGGTGATCGTCAGCCGCGGCGAGGACGGCGTCGTGCGCGTCATGCTGAACGTCTGCCGCCACCGCGCGATGCGGGTCGTGCGCGCCGACGCGGGCAACGCCGCGCACTTCCGCTGCCCGTACCACGGCTTCACCTACGCCTCCACGGGCCAGCTCACCGGCGTGCCCTTCCAGCGGGAAGCCTACGGCGACGGCCTCGACCGCTCGCAGATCTGCCTGCTCCAGGCCCGCGTGGGGAGCTACCGGGGGCTCATCTTCGCCACCTGGGACCACGCCGGCGAGTCGCTCGACGAGTACCTGGGCGGCATGCGCTGGTACCTGGATCTGGTCGCGGGCCGCGGCCCGATGGAGGTGCTGGGGCCGCCGCAGAAGTGGACCGTCCCCTCGACGTGGAAGCTGCCCGCCGAGAACTTCGTCTCCGACGCCTACCACACCGCGTACACGCACGCCTCGCTCGCCAAGCTGGACATCGTCGCCTCGACCGGCTTCGGCCAGGCCGGCTACCACGTCACGGCGGGCCACGGCCACGGCCTGGGGATCGGCATCCAGCACGAGCGCTCCATGTACCCGCCGGAGCTGCACCCCGCGTACGAGCGGACGCTCACGCCCGATCAGCTCCGCATCCTGCACCAGGTGAAGAACCTGCACGGCACCGTGTTCCCGAACCTGTCGTTCCTGATCGCCAGCCCCGTCCCGGTGGACGGTCGCTGGGTGTCGGGCACGACGCTGCGGCTCTGGCAGCCGCGCGGCCCGAACCAGGTCGAGATCCTCTCCTGGTGCCTGGTGGAGCAGGAGGCGCCCGACTGGTGGAAGACGGCCAGCCGCACGTCTTACATCCAGACGTTCGGCACGTCAGGCATCTTCGAGCAGGACGACACGGAGAACTGGGAGGCCCAGACGCGGGCGAGCGACGCGCTCCAGGCCCGCGACGACGACTTCGTTCTCAACTACGAGATGGGCCTGGGCCGCCCGTCGCTCGCCGACTTCCCGGGGCCGGGCGTCGTCTACGAGGGCAAGTTCAACGAGGCGAACGCCCGCGCCTTCTACCGCCAGTGGCTCGACTACCTGCTTGCCGAGCAGCCCGAGCGCCCGGGCGCGAACGGCGCGGCCGCGCCGCTGGCGGAGGCCGCCGCGCGCCCCGGCCGCTGAGCGGGCAGGGCCACGCCGCAGCGCCACTATGCTTGTGGGAGCGCACCATGCCGGACGACGCCGCGCCGGTCTCGGGCGAGCTGTATCTGGCCGTCTGCCACTTCCTGTACCACGAGGCCGAGCTGCTCGACAGCCACCGGCTGGACGAGTGGCTGGCGCTGCTCACCGACGACGTCGTCTACCAGATGCCCGTGCGCGTCACGCGCGAGCGCGGCGCCCCGAGCGACGTGTCGTACGACATGTACTATTTCGACGAGACCCTGGCCACCTTGCGGACGCGCATCGCCCGCCTGAAAACCGACTTCGCCTGGGCCGAGGACCCGCCCTCGCGCACGCGACACTGCGTCTCCAACGTGCGCGTCGCGCCGGGCGCCGGCCCCGACGAGCTGGCGGTGCACAGCTACCTGCTGCTGTACCGCAACCGGGGCGACGATCCCGGCCACGACCTGCTGTCGGCGGAGCGGCACGACGTGCTGCGGCGGGTAGATGGGGCGTGGCGGCTGGCACGGCGCTGCATCATCCTCGACCAGGCGAACCTGGGCACGCGCAACCTGGCGATCTTCCTGTAGCGCGGGGCGAGGAGCACGATGCGCGAGGAGCAGCCGGCCGCGAGCGCGCCGCTCGTGATCGCCAACGAGTTCGCCACGGTGACGATCGAGAAGGTGGCGACGCGCAACGGGGAGCGGCTGCGGATCAGCTCGCCGCGGCTGAACACGAGCATCGAGCTGGACGCGCTGGCGCTGGAGAGCCTGACCTGGCAGCCGCCGGAGACGTTCTCGCGGTTCCTGGAGCAGCCGTTCGGCGACGCGGACAGCGGCTGACCCAGGCTGATGGACGACATAAGGAGCGGGCGCGTGGCGGGCTGGCTGGCCGGCAAGGCAGCGCTGGTGACCGGGGGTGCCTCGGGCATCGGGCGCGCGGTGGTCGAGCGCTTCGTGGCGGAGGGCGCCCGCGTCTGCGTGCTCGACCGCGCGGCCGACGCGCTCGCGCCGCTGGCCGCGGCGCACGCCGGCGCGGTGGTAGTTGTCCCCGGGACCGTCACGCGGCTGCAGGACAACCAGCGCGCCGTGGACCTGGCGGTGGAGACGTTCGGCCGCCTCGACGTGTTCGTGGGCAACGCGGGCCTCTTCGACTGCTTCGCGCGGCTCGTGGAGCTGCCCGACGACCGCATCGAGCAGGCGTTCGACGAGGTGTTCGCGGTCAACGTGAAGGGGTACCTGCTGGGCGCGAAGGCGGCGGCGCCGCACCTGCGGGCGAGCGGCGGCAACATGGTGTTCACGGTGTCGAACGCCGGCTTCTACCCGGACGGCGGCGGCCCGATCTACACGGCCAGCAAGCACGCCGTCGTCGGGCTCATCCGCGAGCTGGCGTTCGAGCTGGCCCCCACCGTGCGCGTGAACGGCGTGGCGCCGGGCGGCACGATCACCGCGCTCAGCGGCCCGCCCAGCCTGCAGGAGTTCTGCGCGCGGCGGGCGACGGGCGCGGCGCGGGAGGCGATGATCCGCCAGCGCAACCCGCTCGGCCTCGCCCAGCAGCCCGAGGACCACGCCGCGGCCTACGTGCTCCTCGCCTCGGACCAGGCGCGGGCGATCACCGGCGCGGTGATCCCGAGCGACGGCGGCATCGGCGTGCGCGGCATGGCCGGCCCGGCGCGCTGACGGCGGGCGCATGGCGGCACGGAGGTTGCCGAGCGCTCCGTGGGCGGCCGGCGGCGAGCGACGGAGCGAGCCGCGCGTCGCGGCCCGCGGCAGTGGCACACAGAGGAGGTAGGCAGATGGGGCTTCCCTATACTCGCGGCGAGGTGAAGGACCGCGCGCGCGCCCACTGGCGCGGCGCCTGCAACGTGACGCTCCCCTCGTTCACCCAGGACTTCACGGCGCTCAATGAGGCGGGCATCCGGCACGACGTGCGCCGCTCGGCGGAGTTCGGCTTCTGGGGCACGCTCATCGCCTCGGAGTGCGGCACGACCTTCGACCAGTACCTCAAGTTCATGGAGATCGCGGCCGACGCGGCGCCGGCTGGGCTCAAGCTCGTCACCCACGCCAGCTTCAGCACCACCGACGAGGCGCTGCGCGCCTGCCAGTGCGCCGAGGAGCTGGGCTACGAGGCGGTGCTGCTCTCCTACCCGCCGAGCTTCCAGCCGAAGTCGCCGCGCGAGATCGTGGAGTACACGCGCGCGTTCGCCGAGAAGACGAACCTGGCCATCATCCTGTTCGGCGTGCTCACCTGGGGCTTCAAGCGCCTGCACCCGAGCGGCTTCCCGCCCGAGGCGCTGGAGGAGATGGCGAAGCTCCCGACCGCCGCGGCCATCAAGTACGAGGCGAACCCGCCCGCCATGCCCACCGGCCTGGCCGATACCCTGCGCCGCTGCGGCCAGCACGTGCTGGTCGAGTGCCCGCTGGAGCAGTACGCCCCCGCGCTCATCGACTGGTACGGCATGCAGTGGATGGGCACCAGCGCCTACGACTCGTTCGGCGATCGCGTGCCGCGCTGGTTCAACCTGCTGCACGAGGGCCGCTGGGACGAGGGGATGGCGCTGTACTGGAGCTACCAGCCGGCGCGCGACGCGAAGGGTGCCTTCCACGCCACCTTCGGCGGCGCGAACCTGATCCACCGCAACGGCTGGAAGTACATGAACTGGCTGCACGGCTTCAACGGCGGGCTGCTGCCCATGCCGCAGATGCGGCTGTTGCCGAACCAGATGCGCGCGCTGCGCCAGGGCATGCAGGCCTCCGGCTTCGAGCTGCCGCCCGACGACGACGGCTTCTACCTCGGCCGCCATCCCGCCTAGCGGGGTTGTCGGCAGAGTGGAGCCGCTGCAACGGGTAGGGCGGGGGCGCGTCCCCCGCCGCCCGCTGGCGCCCTCGGCTCCGCCCCAGCGAGAACCCTGGTAGGCCCGCGATGCCGGGCGGTCGCCGGCGCGCCATCAGGGGCGCGCGGCCGGCGCCCCCGCCTCCTGCACGACCTGCCGCGTGAGGCCGTAGTCGAAGACCTCGCTGGGGTCCACGGCGCGGTCGATGCTCAGCGTCTCCCGGGCCAGGTCGAGGAACTCCCGCTGCACGTCGGGCGTGAGCATCGGCGGGTCGAGCAGCAGCGACACGCTGAGGTCGTAGGCGCGGGCGACGAAGTCCGCGGGCTGGTCGAGCAGCCGCGCGGCCAGCGTGACCGTCTCCTCCTTGTTCGCGCGGTAGCTGTTCAGCCCGCGGGTCGCCGCTCGCAGGAAGCGCCGCGTGAGGTCGGCGTTGCCGCGCAGCATGCTCTCGCTCGTGGCCAGGCCGATCAGCGACCCCTGCACGTCATCGCCGTACCAGGCGACCTCCGTGAGCCCCTGCCCCTCGCCGAGCAGCCGCAGGTCCACGTCGCCGGCGATCGCCGCGTCCACGGCACCGCCGATCGCGCCCTGCAGCCAGTTTGGCACGGGGCCCAGGCTGGCGTACTGCACGTCGGCGTCGGGGTTCAGCCCGTGCTTGCCCAGGAGCACGCGGGTGAACGTGGCGCTGAGCGTGCCAGGGCCTTCGATGCCGATCGTCTTCCCCTTCAGGTCCGGAATCGTGCGCACGCCCGACGCCTGGTTCGCCATGAGCCACCAGGTGATGCTGTGCGTGTTGAACACCACCCGCACCGGCGCGCCGGTGAGCCCCGCGATCGCGGCCTGCGAGACCGCGCCGGAGAAGCCGTAGTTGCCGGCGACGACGCCCTGCACGCCGAGCTGCGGCGCGACGACCTGGATGTCCGCCTCGATCCCCTCCTCCGCGTAATAGCCCTTCTCGCGCGCCAGGTAGAGCGGGAAGAACGACTGTGACGGGACCGGCAGCGCCACCGCCACGGTGGTCGTGCTGGCGGGGCGCGCGGGCGTGGCCTGGGGCGCGCTCGCGGCGGGCGGCGCCGAGGGCGCGGCGGCGCCGGCGGGCGCGCTGGTCGGCGCCAGGGTACTGGGCGCGGCCGGCGCGCGTGTGGGCTGGGCCGGCGGGGTGCCGCCCGTGCAGGCGAGCGTGACGGCCAACGCGGCAAGCAGGGACAGGCGCCAGGGCGACCGCGCGGTCATGCGGAACCCCCTTCCTCGTTCGCGGGCTAAGCTGGGGCGACGTCACCAGCGGCACACTACCATACCTGAATCTGAACCGCTAGCGCGCCGGCGGGCCCGCGCCGCCCACGTCGCCAGCGGCGCGCGACGCCCCGACCCAGGGTGGCGCCGAACCTGGCCCATCCGCCACTCGGGTCGCGTGGCCCCTGTGAGTGAATTGTGAGCGTCAGTACATTGACAGAATGGGGGACCAGGCGTATGCTCAGGCCATGGTGAACTGAGCGGCCATCTCGAATGGGCTCTCTGGCCCGCCACGTGCTCGCCGGCTAGCTGGTAGGAGGTCATGTCATGGCTGGGTTGCCTCCGATCACGGTGCGGAGTCCAGAGCCCTACGACCTCGTCGGGGATGAGGTCCCTGTGTGCGGCCTGGGTGCAGCGTTCGAGGGAGTATTCGGCACTGCCATCCTGCGCGACGGCAACGGCACGCTCTTGGCCCAGGTCAGCCTCACTGGTGGCGGCAACGGCTTTTCGCTGTTTCATGCGGTCCTGAATGTCGGCGGGGCCTCTGCCACGGCAGAAGGAACGTTAGCCGTCACGGCCGATAACCCCAGTGGGGACCCCAGCCGGGACTTTACCGTAGTCGTGCCGATCACCTTCGGTCGGGCCCTGATCGATCCGTACAGCGGATTCCTCGAATACACGGTCCTGAGCGGCGACACGCTGAGCGGGATCGCTCAGCACTTCTACGCTGATGGCAATCTATGGCCCCGCCTGTTCACGGCGAACCGCGACCGCATCGGCAATCCTAATCTCATCTGGCCCGGGCAGGTATTCCGCATCCCAGAGTAAGCCGCTGTCCGGGCGCGGCTATCCCGTACCATTCGGCAGCTCTCCTCAGCAGACACGGCCAGGGCCGGCGCGGCGAGACGAAAAGGGATCTGGTACAGAACCGCCCAGCGCCGGCAACCCGCTCGCCGCGCCGGCCGGGCTGGCCCACGCGCCGTGGTATACTCCTCCACCGCCCGCGGCGCAGCCCTATCGCCGCGCGCCCGAGCGCCGGCGCTGAGCGGGGCGCCGCCGCGGCCCGGAACGCTGCCCCGGCCTCGCCGTGGGCGGACGGCGAGCTTGCACCACACGTGCCCCGTCCTTCCAGCCACCGGCGAGACACCTGGCTGTCTCCTCCGCTCCAGGCCGAGAGAGGATGGCGGGAGGGGCCAGGGCCGGAGGTTTCGATGCGTCATCATCCGTCCTTGCCGGGCGCGCGCGGGGCGCTGCCCCTGGCCCTCGCCGCGCTGCTCCTCGCCTGCTCGGCGCCCGCGTCGCGCCCGCCTGCGGCCGCGACGCCCGCCGCGCCGGCTCCCACGACGGCCCCGGCCGCCACGGCCCAGGCCGCCCAGGCGCGCGAGCACGTCAACCTGGGCGTGCTCAGCTCGGTCAGCGATTCCGGCCTGTGGATCGCCATCGCGAAGGGCTACTTCGAGGAGCAGGGCCTGGACGTCGAGACGCAGCCGTTCGGCACGGCCGCCGATATGGTCGCGCCGCTCAGCGCCGGCCAGCTCGACGCGGGCGGCGGCGCGCCCGGCGTCGGGCTGAACAATGCCGTCGCGCGCGGCCTGGAGGTGCGCATCGTCGCCGACAAGGCCACCACCAGCCCCGGCCACGGCTACGAGGCCATCCTCATCCGCAAGGACCTGGTGGACAGCGGCCAGGTGCGCGTGCCGGCCGACCTGAAGGGCCGCAAGTACGCCCTGCCCTCGGTCACCGGCATCACGCCCGAGGTCGCCCTGAACCGCTACATGCGCCAGGCCGGCCTCGGCGCCCGCGACACCGATCTAATCACGATGCCCTTCCCCGATATGGTGGCGGCCTTCGCCAACCGCTCGATCGACGCCGCGACGGTCATCGAGCCTTTCGTCACCCAGATCGCGGACCACGGCGACGCGGTCATCGCCGAGCGCGAGGATGTCACCTATCCGAACCATACCGTCGCCGTCATTCTCTACGCGGCGCCGTTCAGCCGCGACCGGCAGCCGGCGGCCCGCGCCTTCATGGTCGCCTACCTGAAGGCGCTGCGCGACTACAACGACGCGTTCACCAAGCGCGACCCGGCGCGCTACCGCGAGGTGGTGGACATCCTCACTCGCTTCACGCCCGTGAAGGACGCCGCGCTCTACGGCAAGATGGTCATGCCCGGGCTCGACCCGAACGGCGTGGTGAACGTCGCCAGCCTGAAGGAGGACCAGGACTACTACCTCGCCAACGGGCTGCAGCAGGAGCGCGTGGACATCGACAAGCTGGTGGACGAGAGCTTTGCCCGCTACGCCGTCGAGCAGCTCGGCGGGCCGTACCGCTAGGGGGACCAGGACGATGAGCTTGACGGCGCCGCCGCCGCCGCTGGGGATCGAGCGCCCCAGCCTGCCCGAGACCCACTACGTGGACAACCGCATCTACACCGACCCGACGATCTTCGCCGAGGAGCAGGAGCGCCTCTTCCGGCGCACCTGGAGCTTCGTCTGCCTGGCCAGCGAAGTGGCGCGGCCGGGCGACTTCCGCACGACCACCGTGGCCGACGTGCCGCTTGTCGTCGTCCGCGACCAGGCCGGCGTCCTGCACGCCTTCGTCAACGCCTGCCGCCACCGGGGCATGCCCGTCGTGCGCGACCCGGCCGGCCGCTGCGCCGGCTTCCAGTGCATCTACCATCTCTGGACTTACGGCCTCGACGGCCACCTGGAGGGCATTCCCTATCCCGAGGGCTACCGCGCGGTCGGCCTGCGCAAGGAGGAGCTGGGCCTGGTGCCGGTGCGCGTCGAGGCGGCCTGCGGGCTGGTGTTCGTCTGCCTCGACCCGACGACCGAGCCGCTGCGCGACTACCTGGGCGACGCCCTCGCTTTCCTCGAGCAGCCGCTCGGCGAGCGCGAGCTGGAGGTCTTCCACTACCTCGTGTCGGAGATCCGCACCAACTGGAAGCTCCGCACCGATAACACGCGCGACTACTACCACACGCTCATGCACGCCTTCAATCGCAAGACCAGCCGCCGCGACGGCCGCTCGCCGTACCGCTGGAGCGTGCTGCGGAACGGCCACGCCGTCTTCTCCGCCTGGGACGCGCTCGACGCCAGCTACGAGACGGCCTACGACCGCGCGGGCTTCGCGGCGCGCGACACCCACCGCTTCCCCGGCCTGCGCACGAACGAGTGGGTGCTGGCGGCCATCTTCCCCAACCTCGCCATCAACGTCCGCACCACCGCCTGCCGCCTCGACCGCGTGGTCCCGCTGGCGCCGGGGCGCATGCTGCTGGAGACGCGCGGCATCGGCCTGAAGGACGACACGCCCGAGGTGCGCGCGGCGCGCATCCGCGACTACAACGTGCTCTGGGGCCCGGTCGGCCGCAACCAGCCGGAGGACGTCGTCGCCTGGGAGGGGCAGTGGGACTGCTTCAACCGCGGCGGCGCACGCTACAGCATCTTCGCCCGCGAGGAGGACGGCGCCCCCTTCGATGAGGAGAGCGTGCGCACCTTCTACCGCACCTGGGAGCGCTGGGTCGGCCGCCGCGCCGCCGCCCCCGAGGAGCCAGCCGCCGCGTCGAGCCCGGCCCAGCCGCCCGCGAGCGCGCGGGGACGCAAGCGCGCGCGGCCAGCGGCGGCCGGCGCCGGCGGGGCGTCACGCCATGGCTGAGGCCGACTACGCCCTGCTCGCCCAGCGCGAGGCGATCCGCGACCTCATCCAGGCGTCGGGCGCGCTGCTCGACCAGGAGCGCTTCGCCGACTGGATCGCGCTGTTCGCCGCCGACGGCGTCTACGAGCTGGCGAGCGATAGCCCCGAGCTAGGGCAGCCCAGCCCCTGGCTCGACCTCGACCGCGCGAGCCTGGCGCAGTACCTGGCGGAGATGGGCGAGCGCGTGCGCTACCGTGACCGCCGCCTGCACCTCATCGCCACCATCTCCGTCCAAATCGAGGGCGATACCGCCACGGCCGAGTCCCACGTCGTCGTCTTCCGCACCGGCCCGGAGGGCGCCACCCACTGCGACGCCGCCGGCCGCTACCACGACACCCTGGTGCGGCAGGCCGGCCAGTGGCGGCTCGCGCGCCGCCGCGTCACCCTCGACACGCGCGTCCACCCCGGCCACCACGTCCCGCTCTAGTACGCGGTCACAGATGAATTGCTGGCCCATGGCGCCGGCCTAAAGGCCGGGCCACTGGTCGGTGATTGCTGGCCCATGACGCCGGCCTAAAGGCCGGGCCATTGGTCGGTGATTGCTGGCCCATGGCGCCGGCCTAAAGGCCGGGCCACTGGTCAGCGAGCGCTGGCCCGGCCTTTAGGCCGGCGTCTGGCAAGCCATCTTTTTCGGTGTGACGGACTACTAGCGCCGCGCCCGCCCGTCAGGCCGACGCCCCGGTCGCGGCCGGCCCATTGCCCTGGGCTTCCTGGATCTGCGCCCAGAGGTTGTACGGGCTGAGCGGGAGGCGCCGGGCGGCGATGCCGAGCGGGCGCAGCGCGTCCTCCACGGCGTTCGCCAGGCAGGGGGGCGGCCCGACGGTGCCGGTCTCGCCGGCCCCCTTGTAGCCGCTGGGCGTGAAGGGGCTCGGCGTGATGCAGTGGTCGAGCGTGTACGCCGGAATCTCCATCACGGTCGGCAGGAAGTACGTCGCGAAGCTGCCGTTCCGCAGGTGGCCGTGCTCGTCGTAGTGCAGCTCCTCCAGGAGGGCGCCGCCGATCCCGTGCGCCAGCGCCCCGAGGTGCTGGCCCAGGACGATGCGCGGGTTCAGCAGGTTGCCGCAGTCGTGGACGCTCACGTACTTGTGGATCGTCAGGCGCCCCGTGCGCGGATCGATCTCCACGACGGCGACCTCGGCATCGTAGGGGAAGCCGGAGAACATCGCCACGCGGCCCTGCGGGTCGGCGTGGTAGCCGATGTTCGGGTCGCGGTAGTGGTAGGTCAGCTCCAGGCCCGGCTCCTCCCCCGGCGGCAGGTCGTGGACGCGGTGGTAGGCGCTCTTCGCGATCTGAACCAGCTCCAGCCCCTGGCTCGGGTTGCCGCGCACCTGCACGCGCCCGTCGCGCAGCTCCAGGTCGTCGGCGCGCACCTCCATGAGATGAGCGGCGATGCGCCGGATCTTCTCCGCCAGCGTGCGCGCGGCCATCGTCACGCCCGACGTGCCGACCACAGAGAAGCGGCTGGAGTAGGAGCCGGAGCCATAGGGCGTGTGCAGGCTGTCGCCCTCGCGCAGCAGCACTTGCTCGGGCGCGACCCCCAGCTCCTCCGCCACGAGCTGCGCGCCGGTGGTCCAGTGCCCCTGGCCCTCGTCGTTGCCGCCGGTCGCCACGTGGACCTGGCCGGTCGGGTCCATGCGGATCGTCACGCTGAAGTAGCCGGAGTTGTACGAGCCCATCCGCGTCGAGGACGACGGCTCGATCACCAGGCACATGCCGATGCCGAACAGCGCGCCCTCCGCCCGCTTCGTCCGCTGCAGCGCGCGCATGGCGTCGTAGTCGGCCAGCTCCAGCGCCCGCCGCAGCACGCCGGGGTAGTTGCCGCTGTCGTAGCGCGAGCCGGTGACGCAGACGTAGGGGAAGTCCTCGGGCTGGATGAAGTTGCGGTAGCGAATCTCGGCCGGGTCGAGGCCCAGGCGGGCCGCGGCGATGTCCATCAGCCGCTCGATAACGAAGCTCGCCTCCGACTTCCCGAAGCCGCGGTGCGCGCCGAACGGCGTCTTGTTCGTCGTCACGCCGTAAAGCTGGCAGTCGTAGTGCCGAATCTTGTAGGCGCCCGGCAGGTACATCGTCGTGGAGATCGAGGAGGCGAAGCCGCCCTGCGGGTAGGCGTCGCCCAGGTCGGCGTAGATCGTGTCCTGGAGCGCGAGCACGGTGCCGTCGCGCCGGAGCCCCAGCTTCACGTGGTGCGTCTGCTCGCGCGAGTGGCAGGTGGCCACCATGTGCTCGTGGCGCGTCTCGATCCACTTCACCGGGCGCCCGGTCAGCATCGCCGCCAGCGGCACCACCAGCTCCTCGGGATAGAAGCCCCACTTCTGGCCGAAGCCGCCGCCCACGCTCGGGGCGATCACCCGCACCTTCAGGTAGGGCGGCTCCTGGTAGCTATCCTCCAGCAGCGCCGCGATGACGTGGGGGATCTGCGTGGAGTCCCACAGCTCCAGCAGGTTCGCGTGCGGATCGTAGCGGGCGACGACGCCGCGCGGCTCGATCGGCGTGCCCGTGAAGCGGTGGTGCTGCAGCCGCTCCTCGATCACGATGTCGCTCTCGGCCAGGGCCGCGTCCACGTCGCCGCCCGAGACGTGGAAGCGCAGGGCGACGTTCTCGCCCCACTCCTCGTAGAGCAGCGGCGCCTCGGGCCGCAGCGCCGCCTCCGCGTCGAGCACCGGCGGCAGCGGCTCGTAGTCCGCCGCCACGAGCGCCAGCGCGTCCTCCGCCGCGTAGCGGTCCTCGGCCACGATCAGCGCCACCGGCTCGCCGACGTAGCGCACCTTGCCGCGCGCCAGGCCGTAGCGGTCGTGGAAGTTGATCCGCGGGTTGCCGGCCTGGAACGGGTCGCGGCTCTGGAAGGGGAAGGGCGCCATGCGCTTGACGTAGCGCGGCAGGTCGTCGCCCGCCAGCGCGAGCGCCACGCCGGGCTGCTGGCGCACGGCGTCGAGATCAACGCGGCGCAGGTGCGCGTGGGCATACTCGCTGCGGTAGAAGACCGCGTGGAGCATGTCCGGCAGGCGCACGTCGCCCACGAACGTGGCTTCGCCCCGCAGCAGCGCGCCGTCCTCGCGGCGCGGCAGGCTGCGGCCCACGTAGCGGCCCTCGCGGTTCGCGTGGTTCAGCGTGGTCGCCATGCTCCGTCTCCCGCGCTGGCTCCGGACCGGCGCTCGCGCCCGCTACGCCGCCTCCCCGGCCGGGGCCGCGCCCTCGTCACGCGCTCGCTACGCCGCCTCGCTGGCCGGAGGCGCGCCGCGTCCCGCGCGTCCGCTACGCTGCCTCTTCGGCCGCGGCCGCGTCGCGCGCTCGCTACGGCGCCTCGCCCGCCAGGCGCGCCGCCGCCAGCTCGATCGCCTCGATGATGAACTCGTAGCCCGTGCAGCGGCAGAGGTTGCCCGCGATCGCCCGCTTGATCTCGTCGCGGCTCGGCCGCGGCTGCCGCTCCAAGAGATACAGCGCCGACATCAGCATCCCCGGCGTACAGTAGCCGCACTGCAGCGCGTGCGCCTCGTGGAAGGCCTGCTGCAGCGGGTGCAGACCTACCCCCCCGGCCCCCCTCCCTACCAGGGAAGGGGGAGAGAATGCCGGGCCCATCCCACCAGGCTCCCTCCCTGCCAGGGAAGGGGGAGCACCGGTAGCCGCCCGCGCCGGCTCCCCCCTTCCCTGATAGGGAAGGGGGGCCGGGGGGGTTAGGTGGGCCGGGGGGGTTAGGTCTGACAAGCCCTCGACGGTCCGCACCGCCCGGCCGTCGGCCTGCACCGCGAACAGCGTGCACGACTTCACGCTCCGCCCGTCGAGGTGGACTGTGCAGGCGCCGCAGTTCGTCGTGTCGCAGCCGACGTGCGTGCCCGTCAGCCCCAGCTCGTTGCGCAGGAAGTCCACCAGCAGCAGCCGCGGCTCCACGACGCGCGTGTAGGCGCGCCCGTTCACGGTCATCGTCACCTCGACCCGCGCCGGGCGCTCGGGCAGCGGCTGGCCAGGGGGCGCGGACGGGGCGCCTGGCGCGTCAGGCATGCATCGCCTCCACCCGCTCGCCGCGCGCGCGCCGCAGCGCCAGCGCCAGCGCCCGCTCGAACAGCACGCCGCCGAGCTGCTGCCGATAGGCGGCCGAGCCGCGCACGTCGTCGAACGACTCGGTGCAGCCCATCACCGCCTGCGCCGCCGCCGCGACCAGCGCCGGCGTGGGCATCTGCCCGCGCAGCAGCGCCTCGGCCGCCGTCACGCGCTCGGGCCGCAGCCCCACGCCGCCCAGGCCGATGCCGATGGTCGCGCAGCGGTCCGCGTCGTCCAGCGTCACCGCCACCGCGCAGTTCGCCACCGCGAAGTCGCCCGCCCGCACCTCGAACTTCAGGTGCGCGCTCCCCGCCCTCGGCCCCGGCACGGGAAACGCGGCGTCGAGCAGGACCTCGTCTGGCGCGAGCGCCGTGGTGTAGGCGTCGAGGAAGAGGTCGGCGGCGGCGATGCGGCGCTCGCCCTCCGGGCCGACCACCCGCACGCTGCCCTCCAGCGCCAGCAGCGCTGGCCCCCAGTCGCCGGCCGGGTCGGCCTCGGCCAGCGCGCCGCCGACGGTGCCCATGTTCCGCACCTGCGTGTCGCCGATGCCCCGCGCCACGTCGTGGAGCAGCGGCAGCGCCTCGGCCACCGCGGGGTCGTCCGCCACGTCGGCGTGGCGGGTGAGCGCGCCGATCGTGAGGGTGCCGTCGCGCCAGGCCAGGCCGTCCAGCTCGCCGAGCCGGCCGATGTCCACGAGCACGGTGGGCGCGGCAAGCCGCAGCTTCATGAGCGGGATGAGGCTGGCGCCGCCCGCCAGCAGCCGCGCCTCATCGCCGTGCTCCCGCAGCAGCGCGACGGCGTGCTGGACGGAGGCGGCGCGCGCGTAGTGAAACGCTGCTGGGTACACGGCAAGCCCATCCCGTGATCGCGTCCGGCGGGGCGCCGGTCGCCGCTGCTGATTGTAGGCCCGCCGCGCGGGCGGGTCAACAACTCCGCTGCCGACCGCGCCGCGCGAGCCGGCCTAGTCGCTAGCCTATAATGGCCCAGAGCCGGGGGGAAGCCGCCCGGCCCCATGCCCACCGAGCGCGAAGGGGGCCGGGCGCGATGACGCGTGAGCGGCGGCCGCACAGCTCGCACTGGGGCGCCTTCGAGGCCGAGGTCGAGGACGGCGCGCTCGTCGGCCTGTGCCCTTACGCCCAGGACCCCGCCCCCGCGGTGCTCCTGCAGAATATCCCCGACGCGGTGCGGCACCGCACGCGCGTCGCGCGGCCGATGGTGCGGGCCGGCTGGCTCGACCAGGGCCCCGGCCCGTCGGCCCGCCGCGGCGCGGAGCCGTTCGTCCCCGTGAGCTGGGACACGGCCATCGAGCTGCTGGTGGCCGAGCTGCGTCGGGTGCGGGACGCCCACGGGCCGCAGGCGGTGTACGGCGGCTCGTATGGCTGGGCGAGCGCCGGGCGCTTCCACCGCGCGCAGGGCCAGCTCGCCCGCTTCCTGAACTGCCTCGGCGGCTACACCCGCTCGGTCCACACCTACAGCACGGGTGCCTCTGAGGTGATCGTGCCCCACGTGGTCGGCAGCCTGAGCGGCGTCCTCAGCCGCGCCACCGCCTGGCCGGTCATCGCCAGGCACACCGAGCTGCTCGTCTGCTTTGGCGGCATGCCGCTGAAGAACACGGCCGTCAGCTTCGGCGGCGTGAGCCGCCACCGCGTGCGCGACCACCTGCGCGCGTTGGCCGAGCGCGGCGCCGAGTTCGTCCTCTTCAGCCCGCTGCGCGACGACCTCCCCGACTTCGTGGCTGCCCGGTGGCACCCGCTCGTGCCGGGCACCGACGTCGCGGTCATGCTCGCGCTCGCGCACACGCTCATCACCGAGGGCCTGCACGACCGGGCGTTCCTGGCGCGGTACTGCGTCGGCTTCGACCGCTTCGAGCGCTACGTGCTCGGTCTCGACGACGGCTGCCCGAAGAGCCCCGAGTGGGCCGCCCCCCTTACTGAGGTGCCGGCCGATGCGATCCGCCACCTGGCGCGCCGCATGGCCGAGCGCCGCACGCTCATCACCGTCACCTGGTCGCTGCAGCGCGCCGAGCACGGCGAGCAGGTGCCCTGGATGGCGATCACCCTGGCCGCCATGCTCGGCCAGATCGGCCTGCCGGGGGGCGGCTTCGGCCACGGCTACGGCTCGACGGCCGGCGTCGGCGCGGCGCCCTTGCGCTTCGGCTTCCCCGCGCTGCCGACCGGCACGAACCCGGTGCAGGCGTTCATCCCCGTCGCCCGCATCGCCGACCTGCTGCTCTGCCCGGGCGAGTCCTTCGACTACGACGGCCAGCGCCTCACCTACCCCGATATCCGGCTCGTCTACTGGTGCGGCGGCAACCCCTTCCACCACCACCAGCACCTCGGCCGCCTGCGCCGCGCGCTCGCCCGGCCCGACACGATCGTCGTACACGAGCCGTTCTGGACGCCGATGGCCCGCCACGCCGATATCGTCCTGCCGGCCACCATCTCGCTCGAGCGCAACGACATCGGCGCGACGGACAACGATCCCTGCCTCGTCGCGATGCGCCAGGCCCTCCCGCCATACGCCCAGGCGCGCAACGACCACGACATCCTGGCCGACCTGGCCGCCGCGCTCGGGGTGGGCGCCGCCTTCACCGAGGGCCGCTCGGAGATGGAGTGGCTGCGCCACCTGTACGCGAGCTGGCGGGTCACGGCCGCCGCGCACGGCGTCGCGGTGCCGTCCTTCGAGACGTTCTGGGAGGCGGGCTTCCTGGAGCTGGCGCACACCGAGGACGATCTCATCGCCTTCCAGGCGTTCCGCGCCGACCCCGACGCCGCGCCGCTCCACACGCCGAGCGGCCGCATCGAGATCTACTCGGCGACGATCGCCGCCTTCGAGTACCCGAGCTGTCCCGGCCACCCCACCTGGCTGGAGCCGACCGAATGGCTCGGCGCCCCCCGCGCGCGGCAGTTCCCGCTGCAGCTCATCGCCAACAACCCGCGCACGCGGCTGCACAGCCAGCTCGACGTCGGCGCCTACAGCCAGGCGTCGAAGGTGCAGGGGCGCGAGCCGCTGCGCATGCACCCGGCCGACGCCGCCAGCCGCGGGCTGGCCGACGGCGACGTGGCGCGCGTGTTCAACGACCGCGGAAGCTGCCTGGCCGGCGTGGTCCTCTCCGACGCCGTGCGCCGCGGCGTGGTGCAGCTCTCCACCGGCGCCTGGTACGCCCCCGCCGATCCCGCGGGCCCCGACGCCATGTGCGTCCACGGCAACCCGAACGTGCTCACCCGCGACCAGGGCACCTCCCAGCTCGCCCAGGGCTGCAGCGGCCAGCACGCGCTGGTCGAGGTGGAGCGCTGGTCCGGCCCCCTGCCGCCGATCACCGTCCTCGACCCGCCCCCCATCGAGTGCCGCGACGGTCGGTAGCCCGCGCCGCGGCTCCCTGAACGCCGGGGCGTACCGGCCGGCGCTCAGGCCCGCGGGGCGCGCGCCCACTCGGGGCGGAAGCGGTCGTCGGTCACGGCCGCCGTGGTGTAGCCGCCATCCACGTACAGCACGTCGCCGTGGACGAACGCGGCGTCCTCCGAGGCCAGGAACACCGCGGCGCCCGCCACGTCCTCGTCCGTGCCCATCCGCCCGAACGGCAGCCGCCGCAGCCGCTCCGCCGCCTCCTCGGGCAGGTAGTTGAAGCGCGCGCTCGCGCCGTGCGCCAGCGCGTTCACGTTGATCCCGTACATGCCGAGCGCCTGCGCCATCGCGCGGGTCATCCCGTCCACGCCGCCGCGCGCCGCGCTCCACGACACCGACTCCCCGCTGCCGATCCGGCCGACGATCGAGGTGAGGTTGATGATCTTCCCCGCGCGCTGCTGGGCCATCTGGCGGCCGACTGCCTGGCAGGTGAGGAAGTACGCCTTGAGCGAGATGGCTAGGCAGCGGTCGAAGTCCTCTTCCTTGAAGTGCAGGAACTCCTGGTTGAACGACTCGCCGGTCGCGTTCACCAGGACGTCAATGCGGCCGAATTCGGCCACCGCGCGCTGGACGACCGCCTCGACGTCCGCCTTGCGCGTCACGTCGGCTGGCAGCGCCAGCGCGCGCCGCCCCGCTTCGCGCGCCGGCTGCGCGACGGCCTCGGCCGCGGCCTGCTCGGCGTCGACCAGCACGAGGTCAGCGCCCTCTTGCGCGAAGCGCCGCGCGATGGCCCGGCCAAAGCCGCTGCCCGCGCCGGTGACGAGGGCAATCTTGCCTTCGAGCCGCATGGTGTCCTCCGTAAGCGTTCAAATCCGCGCTGCTGCGCACCTGAGCCGCTGGCCCGCCGTTCACGGCGGCGATGTGGAGACGCTGCTGCGGCACCTGAGCCGCTGGCCCGCCGTTCACGGCGGCGATGCGGAGACCCACCGCGGGCCACCCGCTCAGGAGAGAGGCCGGGCGCCCCGCCAGGCGGCCCAATTGGCGCCGATCAGCTGCTCCAGCGGCGATGATCCTTGCTGGGCGCAGCATGCTACCACCGCCGGCCGCTACCCAGCAAACCAGCCGCGCGAACACGCGCTTGACACCCCGGGAGCGGCCCGCGTATGCTCTGCCGAGCCGCGAGGGCCGCGCGCGCCGCTTGAGCGCCCCGCGCTCACCGGCCGCGCGGGCACGCCCCCCGCCGGCCTCTGGAGCCAACGTGTCCAATCTCCATCTCTCGCTCTCCTGCGGCGACTACGACCGCACGCGGTTCCTCATCGACGGCACCGTGCGGGCGCCCGGCCTCGACCTCACCGTCATTCCCCTGGCGTCGGCGGAGCGGCACGCGCGCTTCACCCGCTACCTGGAGTTCGACGTCTGCGAGCTGCAGATCGCCGTCTACCTGGGCTGGAAAAGCCGCGGCGTCCCGGTGACGGCCATTCCCGTGTTCCCGCACCGCAAGTTCTGCCACGGCAACCTCGTGGTGCGGAGCGGCGCGGGCATCGCCCGGCCCGAAGACCTGCGGGGCAAGCGCGTGGGCATCCAGGCCTACTTCAACCCCGTTGCGCTCTGGATGCGCGGCGTGCTGCAGCACGAGTTCGGCGTGCCCTGCGACGCGATCCACTGGATCACCAACGCCCCGGAGCAGGTGACGCCGTGGGAGCCGCCCGCCGGGCTGCGCGTCGAGCGCGCGCCGGGCGGCCGGCGCGTCGAGGAGCTGCTCGAGGCGGGGGAGCTCGACGCCTACCTGCTGCCCGACGTCGAGCCTGGAGCCATCCGCGCCGATGGGCCGGCGCGGCGCCTCTGGCCGGACTACCGCGCGGTCGAGGCCGATTACTTCCGACGCACCGGCATCTTCCCGATCCGCCACACGGTCGTCGTCAAGGACGAGATTCTGCAGCGCGAGCCGTGGGTCGCCCAGAGCCTGCTGCGGCTGTTCGCGGACGCCAAGCGCGTCGGCTTCGACTACGTGGCGGATCAGCGCCGCTCGCACCTGGCCTGGTACGGCGCCGAGCTAGAGGAGGAGCAGGCCCTCCTGGGGCCCGACCCCTGGCCCTACAGCGTGAGCGGCAACCGCGTCGGCCTGGAGACGCTGCTGGACTACGCCCGCAAGCAGCACCTCACCGACCGCCGCCTCGCCCTCGCCGAGCTGTTCGCCCCCACGACGCAGGACTGACGCCCGGCTAGCTCGGCGGGCGGCGGCGCGCCCACTCGGTGAGCGCGTTGTCGCGGCTGCCGCCGCCCGTGACGAGCGCCACCTGGTCCTGCAAGCGCATGGCGATCGCTCCCACTAGCTTAGGGCGTCGGCTGCCAGCCGCGCGCCTTCAGCTCGGCGTAGACCTTCTTCACGATGCTGTAGTCGAACAGGTCGCTCGGCGCGGGCGGGCTCGTCGCCCCGATGAGCTGCGCGCGCGTGGCCACCTCGTCGCGGATCACCTCGTCCGGCACCCAGCCCTCGGCCGTGAAGATGCGCACGTTCTCATCGTAGTCCTGCTCGTTCACGTCGCGGCCCGTGGGCGTGTACTTGTCGAGGACCGCGAGCGTCTCCTCGCGGTAGCGCCGCGCGTACTCGCGCCCCTTCACCACGCTGCGCAGGAAGCGCTCGACCAGGCCGGGCTCCGAGCGCAGGAGCGGTCCCGACGTGGCGATGCCCGTGTACACCAGCTTGATCTCCTCCTCGATGTCGGCCAGCAGATTGCCGCGCGGCTGGGCGAGCTGCAGGAAATCGCGCGGCGCCAGGGTAGCGGCGTCGACCGCGCCCGACTCGATGGCCGAGATGCGCGCCGCGCCAGACCCCACGGCCGCGTACACCACGGAGTCCGGGTCGATGCCGTGCTTCTTCAGCAGCAGCCGCATCGAGATCTCGTGCGTGTCGCCGCGCGACGAGATGCCGACCCGTCGCCCGACGAGGTCCTGCAGCGTCCGCACGTCGGGCGTGCTCGACCAGAGCTGGTAGGCCGGCCGGTCCAGGCTCGTGTAGACCACCCGGAGGTCGGCGCCCTGGATCATGGCGCTCAGCGCCGAGCTAGCCGAGGTGCTGAACTGGATCTCCCCGGCCACCAGGGCCGGGGTCAGCACCCCGCCCCCCGCGATCAGCGGCTCGATCTCCAGGCCCTCCTCGTCGAAGTAGCCCTTGTCCATCGCCACCAGCTCGTCCATGTAGGCCGCGCTGTACGTGGACATCCCGAGCCGGACATGGCGCAGCTCGCGGGGCGCCGCCGGCGCGGCCGGGGCGGGCGCCGCCTCCCCGCTGGCGGGCGGGGCGCTGCCCGCGGCAGGCGGCCGCACGGCAGCCCGTTCGGCGGGGGACGCCGCCGGGGCCGCGCAGGCCACCGCGAGCACGGCCAGCGCGACGCCATATCCAATCTGCCGAAGCCCAGTACCCATAGGACCTCCCTGCCGCCCCGGGCCGCCGTCCACGCTACCCCAGACAGAAGCTCCGCACGCTGCGGACGAAGGCCGCGGGCTGCTCGCGCATCACGTAGTGGCCCGTCTCGTTGATGACGTGCAGCTCGGCGCGCGGCGTCTTCGCGGCGATGCGCTCGAACAGCGGCACGCCGTGGATGCGCAGCGGCGCCGACACGTCGTTCATGCCCCAGATGACCAGCGTTGGGACGGGCAAGCCGCGCTCGTCCATCTGCCGCAGCGCCTCCGCCCGCGCACGGTTGAGCGTCGGGTACCAGGCCGTGTTCGCCAGCGTCTGCATGCGCTCGTCGGCCTCCTGGCTCTTGGGGAGCTGGGCGCTGGTCAGCAAGCGCCCCACGAAGTCGTCGGTGACGTGCCGCCGCGAGAACGACTGCGCGTCCGGCTCCAGCCGCACCCTCTCGCGCGTCGGCGGGCCGGGCGGCGTGCGTTTCGCGATGTCGGCGTAAAACGCGCCCGACGGAAAGCTCGGGTCCTCGGGCGCGAGCGTATTGCTGTCCACGATCACGAGCGACCGCGCCAGGCCGGGATCCTCCTGGGCCAGCCGCGTGATGAGCAGCCCGCCGCGCGAGTGGCCGACGAGGTGGGCCTGGTGGATGCCGAGTAGCTGCAGCCAGCGCCGCGTGTGCGCGAACAGGGCCTCGAACGTATAGTCGTCGCCCCGGGGGTTATCCGTGTGCCCCTGGCCGAGCTTGTCGAGCGCGTACACGTGGAAGTGCGCGGCGAGCGCGGGCAGGACGAGGCTCCAGCTATCCAGCGAATACTGCGAGCCGAACTGGCCGCCGTGGATGAGCACGAGCGGCTCGCCGGCGCCATCCTCGTAATAGCGCGTGCGGACGCCATCCACGTCCACGAACTGGAGCTTGCTCGCCTCCAGCCGGTCCTCGACCGGGACCGTTGCCTCGGTCATCGGTGTGGCTCCTTCCCCGGCACGACTGAGCTACCGCGCGGGCTGCCAGCCGGCGCGGCCCAGCTCCTCGTGCGCGCGCGTCACGAAGCTGTAATCGTACATCTCGCTCGTCGGCCGCTGGCTCTCGGCGCCAATGATCTCCGCGCGCACCTTCGCGTCGGCCGCCTGCACGTCCGGCGCCAGCGTGCCATCCTCGGTCATCGTCGTCAGCACGCTCTCGTAGTCCGGCTCGTTGATCTCGCGCGGCAGCTCGTTGTACTTGCCCAGGATCGCCAACGTCTCGTCCTTGTACCGCTTGAAATACTCGCGCGCCTTCAGCGTCCCGCGCAGAAACGTGTAGACGAGCTGCGGGTCCTCGGCGATCAGGCGGTCGCCGGTGGCGACGCCCGTGTAGAGCATCTTCACTTCCTGGGACACGTCCGCCAACCGATGCCCGCTCGGCGGGCCATCCTGCTTCAGCCGCTCCACGTCGGCCACGCCCAGGATAGCCGCGGCGACGGCGCCCGACTCCACGGCCGCCAGCCGGCCGCTGCCGAAGCCGAGCGCGGCGAAGGTGACGCCGTCGGGGTTCAGCCCGTGCTTCGCCAGCAGCAGGCGCGTGGAGATCTCCATCGTGTCGCCGCGCCCCGCGATGCCCACCGACTTCCCGCTGACGTCGGACAGCGTGCGAATCTCCGGCGCGCTGGACCACAGCTCGTAGCCCGGGCGGTCGGCGTTCGTATAGACGATCTTCATCGGCGAGCCGGTGAGGATCGCGCTCAGCGAGGAGGAAGCAGAGGTGGTGAAATGCGTCTCGCCGGAGAGCACGGCCGCGATGCCGGTGGTGCCCGGCGCCTGGACCATCTCCATCGCCAGGCCCTCTTCGGCGTAGTAGCCCTTCTCGGCCGCGATGAAGTGGGGCGCGTAGACGGCGCTGTAGGAGGCGTAGTCCACCTTGATCGTCCGCGGCGGGCGCGGGGCGCCGGCCTGGGTCGGCGCTGCTGAGCCGGCGGACGGCGCGCTTGGCGCGGCCTGCCCCGCGGGCGCGGCCGCCCCCGCCGCGGGCGCCACACCGGCCACTGGCGGCGCTGGCGCGCACGCCCCGCTCCAGAGCGCCACGCCAAGCAGGGTGACTACCATCATCAATCGCCCGTGCATGGGGCGCCTCCTCGGGACAAGCGCAGTTCAATCGTACCCGCGAGAACTCGCCTGACCGTATCGCCTGGCGTAGCCCTTCGGCGGTTTTCCGGGTCCACCGTGTGGACCCGCGCCGTGCCCTCACCGTGTCGCCAGCATACAGCCTAACCGCTACGCTGTCACGCACCTGCCCTGCAGCGGTTTTCGCGAATGTGCATCCTTGTGTAGGGGCGCTGCTTGCTGCGCCCCGGACCTGTGCCATCCTGGCGGGGCGCTGCTTGCTGCGCCCCGGACCGGTGCCATCCTGGCGGGGCGCTGGTGGCCGCGCCCGGCCCGCTCCCGCCAATTGCCCTGCCCTCCGCCCCGCGCTATCCTTCCGGTAACGGGCTTGCGTCCCACGGATAGCGCAGCCCACCGCGCCCCGCGGAGGTGACCAGCATGGCCGAAACCCAACACGCGCCGTCGACCGAAGATATCTCGACAGAAGTGCAGGTCGCCCGTGCGCGGCTCGCGGCCCTGCGCCAGGACCCCCGCGTTATCGTCCACGAGCGGACGACCGACGAGCCCTACGAGCCCGTCATCCAAGGCACACCCGAGATGGACGTGCTAGAAGTGCTCGGCCGGCGCGATGATCTCGACGAGCTACCCGACGACCCCGCTTGACGATGCGAGATCGTCCCCCGCCGGCAGAAATTTATCTCGACACCAGCATATTTGTCGCGGCGATAGTCCGCACAGCGCCCCACCGTACGGCCTGCACCTCATTCTGTCAGCGGTTGATCGCCGCGGATAGTCAGATCTATTTCTCGCAGTTTGTCCGGCTGGAGCTGCTACAGGCCCTGCGGCGGCTCGCGACCACACAGCACAACATTGCGCCTGCCGTGCGCGCTCAATACGGTTTGGACCGCTGGGGCGACGACCCGGTAGTTCGGCGCAACTGGTTAGAAGCAGGTACCGCCCAGTTCGCGGCATTGCTCGCCCGTTTCCGCGCGGCTGTCGAATTGCCGTGGTCCGCGAGCATGTGGCGAGCTACTATGGGCATCATGATTCGGCACGGTCTGCAAGCCCAGGATGCGCTCCACGTCGCCACCGCGCAAGAATGGGGACTGCATGCCCTCGCCGCCGTGGACGCCGACTACCGTCGCGTCCCGGCGCTCGACTTCTGGCTGATCCGCGACTGAGCTCACCGTCGCCCGTCGTGCCGGCTGAGCCCGCTTGGCCTTCTTGCGAGAGAGGTCTTCCCTGCCGCGCTTTACGGTTCGGGGATTACTTCGCCCAGCGCCCGCCGCACGGCGCGCAGCACAGCATGTAGGACCGCGGCGGGTACGGGCGGCCCGAGCGGGCCATCCTTCAGGAAGTCGTCGGCAATGGTCGTGATCTCTTCACAGAAGAGCACGCTGTCGTGCGGAATACCGCCCGTACCCGCCGCGAGCGGAACGCGGGTCGGTCCCCGCCGTCCGGCGGAGAAGATGGGGACGACGATCGCGTCATCCGCCAGCCGGTTGCGGACGTTCTCGGAGACGATGAGCGCGGGCCGCGGTTGATGCGGGTCCTCGGGCTGACCGGGGGTATAGACGAGCCAGATTTCCCCACGCCGAGGGCAGCGCTGGCGCATGGTCCCCGGCCGCTAGCGGGGACGGAAGACGCGCCGCGCGGCCGCGCGCTGGATACGCTGCCACGCCTCGTGCTCCGCGCGCGTGGCGACGTCGGGGGTGCCGCCGAACTGCTCCTCCATGGCTCGTTCCTGCTCGCGCGCGTACCAGAGCGCGAGCGCCTGGTCCATGACCTTGCTGCGGTCAAGCCCGGGATGCGCGGCCACGAAGGCATCCACGGCGCCGAGCAGCTCGGGGTCCACGGTCACGCTCAGCTTGGCACGGCGGCGCTCGGCCAGGGAACGACTCACGGACTTCTCCCACGAGTTGGTCGGACATACTATAGCATGTATTGTCCTACTAATCAGCCGGGAAGCCAG
>Ga0070741_10005660_pt1 | contig 27517 bp, 40 predicted proteins | sample Coa_R1_4_FD_66440 | JGI IMG/M metagenome (GOLD analysis project Ga0070741, IMG submission 66440) | Surface soil microbial communities from Centralia Pennsylvania, which are recovering from an underground coalmine fire - Coalmine... | ecosystem: Environmental > Terrestrial > Soil > Unclassified ...
GCCGAATGTCTTCGGCACTGCACGGTCTAGCAAGTCTTTCGTCCGCACGAACGCAGCCGTGGGTGGTGAATGCGAGCGTAGTAGTCGAATGCGTAGTTCGTCGTGCTCGACTACCGCATGCAAATCCACGTCATCTCCGATGTAGACGGCGATTGGCTCTGGAGAATAGCCGCCACCATAATGGCGTGGAATCTCCGCTGCCGCTGCTACGTCATGCAACAATCGTCGCGCTCGGTTGATGTCCGTGTGAGACGGGTGTTCGACGTCGTACTCGTACCACCTAGCCTGTTCGCGGCCGCCATCATATTCATTCGTCGCACAGCTACAAAGGATGCCAGTTGTCGCTATTGCTACACAGAACGATGATCGCATAGACCTAACGAGAATTCGAACCAAATTTTGGACCTAATAAAGTGAATGTCCAATTTCTGGGTCTAATCGGGCTTGAGTTTATCGGGAGGAAATAGAAAATCAGTCGCATGCCTGCAAGCGTAGCGGTTAACCCTTCGGCGAACAAACCAAAATTGCTCGACCAAGTCCGGGACGTTATTCGCCGCAGACATTACAGCATTCGGACCGAGCAGGCGTACATCGATTGGATCAAGCGCTTCATTCTTTACCACGACAAACGCCACCCGCGCGATATGGCCGAAGAAGAGGTCACCGAATTCCTCACACACCTGGCGCGCGATCGCAACGTCGCTTCTTCGACCCAGAACCAGGCTTTGAGCGCGCTGCTCTTTCTTTATAAAGGCGTGCTCAAACAGGAAATTGGATGGCTGGAGAATGTCGAACGCGCCAGAAGACCGGCAAAAATGCCAGTCGTTCTTTCTCACGCTGAGCTTAAGCGCGTGTTCGCGCACATGCACGGCGTGCCCAAGTTGATGGCGGGCTTGCTCTATGGCAGTGGGCTGCGCTTAATGGAGTGCGTCCGCTTGCGGGTTAAGGACGTCGATTTCGAATTGGCGCAAATCACGGTGCGCGATGCGAAAGGCGGAAAGGATCGCGTCACAATGTTGCCGTTAAATTTGGCGGAACCGTTGCAGCGACATTTGGTTCGAACCAAAGCGCAGCACGAGCAAGACCTCGAGGACGGATTCGGCAGGGTTCATCTGCCGTTCGCACTCAGCCGGAAATTTCCAAACGCGGCGCGCCAGTGGGGATGGCAATATGTTTTTCCTTCATCCCGCATCTCGACCGATCCGCGGACGGGCAAGAAACAGCGTCACCACATGGCGGAAGGAATTTTGCAGAGCGCGCTCAAGAGAGCGGTAGACGCTGCAGGAATCGTGAAGCGCGCCAACTGCCATAGCTTGCGTCACTCGTTTGCAACGCACCTGCTTAAGCGTGGTTATGATATTCGCACAGTGCAGGAACTCCTCGGTCACAAAGATGTGAGCACGACCATGATTTATACCCACGTGCTCAACAAGCCGGGCATCGGAGTTAAAAGTCCGCTGGATTGACCGTCAGGAAGACCAAAACGCGCAGTGCGACAGCGGTCATCCGAGCCTATCCCGCCGGCGAACTTCGTGGCTTATCGTGAATACAACTCAACGATGAGTTGTTCGTTCACGATTGGCTGTATCTCTTCGCGAGACGGAATGCGCGCAACTCTGCCGCTGAGCGCGTCGCGATCGACTGTTAACCAGTCGGGTACGGGAACAATTTGTGTAAGATCAAGGTTACGCAGCACCAGCTGACGCGATTTAGGTTTGTCTTTGATCGTGATCTCGTCCCCTGCTTTCACATTGTAGGAAGCGACATTCACGCCGCGCCCGTTCACCAGCACGTGACCATGTGACACCAGTTGGCGGGCAGCGTTGCGGGTGTTAGCGAGGCCAAGCCGGTAAACGACATTGTCGAGCCGCGTCTCCAATAGTTGGAGAAGCGTTTCACCGGTCACGCCGCGCTTGCGCAGCGCGCTCTCGAAGATACGCCGGAACTGGCGTTCCAGCAGCCCGTATTGATAGCGCAGCTTCTGTTTTTCGCCGAGCGCAATCGCGTACTCTGATTGTTTACGCCGGGAACCTCTCGGGCCGTGCATGCCCGGCGGGTAGTTCTTTCGCTCCAATGCCTTGGAAGAACCGAAAAGCGGCACGCCGTAGCGCCGGCTCACTTTGGTTTTTGGTCCTGTGTATCTGGCCATCTTGGAAGTTGAGAGTTGTTAGTTCCGAGTTGAGAGGGTTAAACGCGGCGTTGTTTTGGTGGTCGGCAACCGTTGTGCGGCACAGGAGTGACGTCTCGGATCACAGTGAGATCGAGGCCGATTGCCTGCAACGCGCGGACTGCGGATTCACGTCCGGCTCCCGGTCCTTTTACCAAGACTTCCACTTCTTTCAGGCCGTGACCCATCGCTTGTCTGGAGGCGTCCTGCGCAACCATCTGCGCGGCGTAGGCCGTGCTTTTGCGTGAACCTTTAAAGCCAACTTTGCCCGCGCTCGACCACCCGATCACGTTGCCTTTCATGTCAGTGATCGTCACGACCGTGTTGTTAAAGGTCGAAAGAACGTGCGCGATACCTGAGTGAACGTTCTTGCTGCCTTTGGCTTTGACGATCTTTGGTTTCTCGATCTCATCGGATGAAAGCGAAAGATTCTCAGACGCTGCTGCCGCAGCACCGGTTGGCTGTTCCTTTTTTGGTTTGGCTGCTTTTTTGGCAGGCTTAGCTGGGGCTTCAGTCTTTGAAGCTGGCGCTGGAGCGCCTTCGCGGGAAGCCGTTGGAGCCGGCACTGATTTTGGCTCCGTCCTTTTCGGGTCTTCCGGACTTGGATTGGTTGGATTCTCTGGCTCAGCCATAACTCTAATGATTCAATTAAACTTTGCCGGCTTTGGCTTCCGGATTGCGGACAACGCCTACCGTCTTGCGTGGTCCTTTGCGTGTCCGGGCATTGGTCGAAGTGCGCTGTCCGCGCACGGGCAAACCTTTGCGATGTCGAATGCCACGATAGGAATTAATTGCCTGCAGACGTTTCAAGTTACTTTGCACTTCGCGGCGCAAATCGCCTTCAATTTTGAGTTTGTTGTTGGTGATCGCGTGAATGATTTCGTTCAACTGCTGTGGCGTAAGGTTTTTCGCGCGCAAATTTGGATCGATATTGGTCTGCTCGAGAATGCGCCTGGCTGTGGCAAACCCGATCCCGTAAATATAAGTCAGCGACGCCTCGATGCGTTTATCTGCTGGAATTTCGACTCCTAGTAATCTTGGCATGACGTTGGTTAAAAAGTTAAATCGTTAAATAGAATTCATCCCTGGCGCTGTTTGTGGCGCGGGTTCTTGCAGATCACCCTCACCACGTTCTTGCGTTTCACGATCCTGCAACTGGCACAAAGCCTTTTTACTGATGGTCGTACTTTCATAATCCAAGGAAACCTGGAGCGCCCTCCGCGTTGTCATTTTTGGCGATAGGTAATTCGCCCTTTCGACAAATCGTAGGGTGAAATCTCTAGCATAACTTTGTCTCCTGGCAAGATCCGAATGAAGTGCAGCCGCATTTTCCCGGAAATATGCGCCAGGACACGGTGGCCGTTGGCCAGTTCAACCCGAAACATGGTATTGGGCAGCAGCTCGACGACTGTGCCTTCTACTTCAATTGCGTCTTTGCGCGCCATGTCAGAATTTCCGGGTCGCTTTTCGTGATCAAAACCGTGTGCTCGAAGTGCGCGGAGGGCATTCCATCGGCGGTGCGCACCGTCCACCCATCGTCGAGCAATCTTACGTCCGAAGTGCCAATGTTAATCATCGGCTCAATTGCCAGCGTCATACCGGCCTTCAACTTCGGGCCGCTGCCACGCTTGCCGTAGTTGGGGATCTGCGGTTCCTCGTGCATTTTTCGTCCAACCCCGTGTCCAACAAATTCGCGTACGACTGAAAAACCAAAGCGGCGCGCTTCATCCTCAATTTCAGCGCAGATATCGCCGACGCGCTGGCCTTCGCGGGCGGCGCCAATTGCGCGGGTCAACGCATTTTCGGTTACGCGCAGCAACTGGTCTGTTCGTTCTTCAACGATGCCCACCGGTACAGTGGTCGCGTTGTCCCCCACCCAACCCTCCTGAATGATGCCGATATCCAGTTTTACGATGTCGCCATATTGAATGCGCCGCTGGCTACCGATGCCGTGCACGACTTCGTCATTCAGCGAAATGCAAATGTTGCCCGGGAAAACCCGGTGCCCGAGCCGATAGCCGAGAAAGGCACTTTTCACGCGCGCGTCGCTCATGAAGTCGGCTGCCGCTTCGTCCACCTCTTTTGTTGTAATACCGGGACGAACCATGTCACTAACACGCTCGAGAATATCGCTGGCCGTGCGGCATGCCTGCCGCATTTTCTCAATCTCCTTCGCGTTCTTGATCGGAATCATCGTTTGTCTTCAATCAGGCGCGAAATATCGCTAAAGACTGCCTCGCGATCGCGGTTGCCGTCGATCCGATGCAGGATCGACATTTTCCCATAAAAAGATGCCAGCGGCTCGGTCTTGGTGCGGAACTCTTGCAAACGCGTCTGCAACACGCCCAGATCATCGTCGCTGCGGCGCACTAGCGGACCATCGCAATAGGGACATACAGCTCGTTCGGCAAACTGCGCGCTCGACGAGCTGGTTGTAAAACCGCATTCGCCGCATTGCAGCCGGCCGCTAATACGATCGCGCACGGTCTGCTCGGAGACCTCCAGCCAGATCGCCAAGTCCAACGCATTCCGTAAGCGCGCCAAAATCGACATCAAGCTTTCTGCCTGTCTCAACGTCCGGGGAAAACCATCGAACACGAATCCGTGACCACCGTGAAGACGCAACCAGTCTTCGATTAGTTCGATGATAATTTTGTCGGACACGAGTCCGCCGCTTTCCAGTACGTCAGCCGTCTTCTTTCCCAGCGGTGTCCCGAGATCTCTTTCACGCCGCAGGATTGCCCCCGGCGAAGTGACGGGAATGCCGAATTGGCGCGTAACCATTTCTGCCTGGGTTCCTTTGCCGGAACCGGGCGCGCCAAGAAGAACGAGCCGCCTTTTCACTTATCGCCCGTAAAGAAAGATGGCGACGCCAGCAATTACAATTACGGCTATCCCTACGTATAGCCACATGAGAGTACCGCTCGCTACCGCGTCGCCGCGGCTGTAGGAAGCGCGATCAAAAGACCGTCCTCGAATGCGACCTTTGCGCAGGAAACCGTCATAATGTCGCTGAATAAGATGTGTCTCCACCTGGCGCATGGTATCGAGCATGACGCCCACGATGATCAACAAGCTTGTGCCGCCGAAAAATTGCGCCGTGATAATGGGCACATTCAATCCCTGGCTGAGAAGACTTGGCAATACTGCTATCAGCGTCAGGAAGATCGCACCGGCAAACGTTAGTCGCGTCATTGTGAAATCGAGAAAATCGGCAGTCGGTTTTCCCGGTCGCACACCGGGGATGTAACCCCCGTATTTCTTCAAGTCGTCTGCGATTTGAGTTGGTTGAAACTGCGTGGCTACCCAGAAATAACTGAAAAAGAAAATCATCGCCGCGAGAGCGACGTAATGGGGCCAGCCGGTGGAAAGCGCGCTGGCAATGCGCGCAGCGGTGGGGCTGTTTCGAAATCCGTATTGGACAATCGTGGCTGGGAATAGAAGCAGCGCCCAGGCGAAGATGATCGGCATCACGCCTGCGTAATTCACTTTCAGAGGCATGTATTGCGTCTGGCCCCCGTACATTTTGCGGCCGACTACGCGCTTGGCGTACTGGACGGTAATTTTCCGCACACCCTGCGTAATTGTGATCACTGCTGCGATCACGATGATCAAAAACAATACCAGCAAAACAAGGACCATCGGATTGACCTGGCTCGACCCGGTCTGCGCGGAGGGCACAAAAGTCTTCCACGCCTGCGCGAGCGCAGCGGGCAGCCGCGCAACGATCCCCACAGTAATGATCAGTGATATCCCGTTTCCAATGCCGCGGTCGGTAATTTGGTCGCCCAGCCACATCAATAGAAGCGTCCCAGTGGTCAGAGAAACCACCGTTACGATTCGAAACTTCCAGCCGAGATCATCGACCAGCGGAATCCCGAGGTTCCTGATGGTGTCGGTAATGCCTGGCAGCATGGTGTGATACGATTCCGGGTGTTGGAACGACAGCGCCAGCAAATACCCCTGGAAAACGCACAGACCCAGCGTCGTGTAGCGCGTCAACTGCATGATCTTTTGCCGGCCACCATCCTCACGCGCCAGCCTGCCAAGCTGAGGGATCACAGCAGTCAGCAATTGCATCATGATCGACGCGCTGATGTAAGGCATGATGCCCAGCGAGAAAACCGCGCAATTCTCCAGCGCACCGCCACTGAACAAATTAAACAGCGCCGCCAGACCACCTCCGGTGCGTTGACTAAGCGAAGTGCGAAACCATTCCTGCAACACCGCCTGGTTGACTCCCGGCGTTGTGATCGCCGCTCCCAGACGCACAATCACAATTACTGCCAGCGTAAACAAAATGCGCCGGCGCAGTTCCGGTATCTTAACCGTGTTGAGAAACGCCGAAACCATCCGCTAAATTTGAAACATCATGCGCCGGGAAGCTAGCTCTTCCGCGATGCTTTCTTTTTTGCCTTAGCCGCGGTCTTCCTGGTCGGTTTTTTCTTCCGGGCCGCTTGCGAGGCAGCTTCGCCAGTTGATTCCCCGGCCGAAGCTTCAGCAGGAGCAGCAGCATCAGGACGCCCTGATTTCTCACGCAGGGTAATCGTCCCTCCAGCCTTTTCGATTTTTTCCCGGGCCGCCGTGCTGACTTTATCAGCTTCCACGTTCAGACCGTGCTTTAATTCGCCGTCACCAAGGATTTTTATTCCGACAAAATCACCGCGGACGAGCTTCGACTCGCGCAGCAATTGTTCGTTAACGGCGGTTCCAGCCTTAAATGCATTGAGATTGTCAAGATTGATGATCGCGTACCGCCTATGAAAAGCGGCGTTGTTAAATCCTCGCTTCGGCAATCGTCGAATCAACGGCATCTGCCCGCCTTCGAACCCCAGGCGAATACTGCCGCCTGAGCGCGCCTTTTGCCCTTTGTTACCCTTCCCGCTCGTCTTTCCGTGACCTGAACTCTCGCCGCAACCCAGACGTTTCACGCGATGTCGCGCGCCGGGACGCGGTTGCAGATTATGAAGACGCATCATGTTGCTCACCTTTTCCATCGCTGAAATGAATTCCACGCACTTTAAAAATTTCTTCCCGCCGGCGAAGTGACTTCAATGCAGCAATCGTCGCTTTCACTACGTTGGCGTGATTGCTCGATCCGAGCGACTTGGCCAGCACGTCGCGGATGCCGGCCGCCTCAGCCACGGCCCGCACACCGCCACCGGCAATAACACCTGTTCCCGGCGATGCGGGGCGCAATAGCACTCGTGCTCCGTCATATTCGCCGATGACTTCGTGCGGAATTGTGTTTTCGTTCAATGAAACTTTTTCCATCGCTTTGCGCGCCGCCTCGGAGGCCTTTCGAATGGCCTCTGAAACCTCATTGGCCTTGCCAAATCCGCATCCCACTTTTCCATCGTGATTTCCAGCCACGATCAATGCGCTGAAGCTGAAACGACGTCCGCCTTTCACGACCTTCGCGCAGCGGTTGATAAACACGACTTTCTCTGTCGTATCGCCCTTTGCTGCCGGGGCCTTATCTGTTCTGCGCGTGTCCGGTCGTCTGCCTGAAGTTGTTTGAGCCATGAATTAAAATTTTAAACCGCCCGCGCGCGCGGCGTCTGCTAATGCTTTCACTTTTCCATGATAGAGGAACCCGCCGCGATCAAAAACGACTCGCTCGACTTTTTTGGCCAACGAGCGTTCCGCTATTGCCTTGCCGACTTGTTCCGCCGTGGTCTTGTTTGCAGCAACCTTGTCTTTTCCCACCAGGGAACCTTCCGCAGTCGATGCAGCTGCCAGAGTTCGTCCGGAATTGTCGTCGATCACCTGAGCGTAAACGTGTTTGCCAGAGAAATGGACTGACAGCCGCGGTCGTTGTGCCGTGCCTGCCACTTTTTTTCTGATCCTTTGATGAACCCGCTGCCGCGCTGCCTTACGAAACGTCGCCATAATTATTGAACGGTCTTGCCCACCTTACGACGAATCTGCTCGCCCGCGTAGCGAACCCCTTTGCCCTTGTACGGTTCCGGAGGATAAAAACGACGGATGTCCGCCGCCACCTGGCCAACCAATTTTTTGTCCACGCCTTCGACTTTAATCTTCGTGTTATCCGCGACCGTGATTTTGATGTCTTTTGGAATCAAAAATGGAACCGGATGCGAGAAACCCAGACTCAAGTTAAGCGTCGATCCCTGCACGGCAGCCTTGAACCCGACTCCTTCGATCTCGAGTTGCTTGGTAAAACCCTCGCTCACACCCTGCACCATGTTGTGCACGAGACTGCGCGACAGCCCATGCAACGCTTTTACGCTGCGCGTCTCCGTTTCGCGTTTGAAGGCCACTCGATTGTCTTTCACGCTGGCCCGGATCCGACGCGGAAGCTTCCAGTCAAGTTTGCCCTTGGGGCCTTCTACTGAAACTGCCCCCTTCTCGTCAATGTTCACTTTGACTTTGTCGGGAATATCGACCGGCTTATTTCCAATTCGTGACATGATTTCGTGATTCGTTGAAACGTTAAATGGTTACCAAACGTAGGCTAGTAGTTCGCCGCCTATTTTTTGTTTCCGCGCTTCGCGGCCAGATAAAACACCGCGTGATGTTGAAAGAATCGCCAAACCCATTCCACCCAGGACCCGGGGGATTTCATCGGCGCCGACATAGCGCCGCAATCCCGGGCGGCTCACCCGACGAAGCCCTGCAATAGCGCTCGAGCGGTTGACAAGTTTATTGGTGATCTTGATACGCGGATGCGCAGCACTCGTGTCAACCGAGTAATCGGAAATGTAACCTTCATCCTTCAGGATGCGCGCGATCTCGGCCTTGATCTTCGAGTACGGGATCAGCATCTCCGGTTTTTGCGCACGCGTCCCATTGCGCACACGCGCCAGAAAATCGGCAATTGGATCAGTAACAGTACTCATGAAATCACGCGGCTTGCGCGGCGGGCTTCTTTGCCCGGTCGCTAAACGGCATTCCCATTTCGCTTAACAGCGATTTGGCTTCCTCGTTGGTCCGTGCCGTGGTGACGATTGTAACATCAAATCCGATGTTGCGCTTGATTTTATCGAGCTCAACCTCGGGAAAAATCGATTGATCGGAAACTCCAAGGGTATAGTTACCGTGGCCATCAAAACACCGCGGAGACACGCCGCGAAAATCGCGGATGCGCGGCAGGGCGGCTTTGATGAAGCGCTCGAGGAATTCGTACATGCGCTCTCCACGCAGGGTCACCTTCGCGCCAATGGCCTGATCTTTGCGTAATTTGAAATTGGAAATGCTTTTCTTGGCCAGTGTTTCCATAGCGCGCTGGCCGGTTATCAGCGCCAGCTCAGCTTTCGCTTCTTCCAGCGCCTGCTTCACATCGGACTGCGAGCCAACGGAGGTGTTAATTACCACTTTTTCGACTCTCGGGACCTGGTGAACGTTTTTGTAGCCGTGCAGCTTCTGCAGCGCCGGCATAACGCGCTCCTTGTAATGGCGATAAAATTCGTTTTCCATTTGTTCAGTTTCTCATAGCCAGCGATGTCGAGACGTCTCTAGGCTGCTTTCTGCTCTTCTTTTTCCTTCTTCGATTTCTTCGTCGTCTTTTTTCCAGCCTTCTTCTCGCGTTCAATCAACTTCACATTAGAAATATGAATCGGCCCTTCACGTTCGGCGATTTTCCCGCTCGGATTATCCTGGGACTTTCGAAGGTGTTTCTTGATGATCCGCACGCCTTCAACGAGGATACGTTGTTTGCCTGGAAACACCGCCAGGACTCTTCCGGAAGAGCCGCGGAAATTCCCGGAGATGACCTCGACCTGGTCGCCTTTTTTGACATGGCACTTGGTGCGGTTCATAAGACGTGTTTCGGAACATAGGCTTGCAGCCTGTGCGCCCACCGGGTTTGAAACCCGCCGAACCTACAGCAGACAAAATGTCTGCTGAGCACACAGACAGAATGTCTATGTTCCTTCATCACAGTACCTCCGGAGCGAGCGACACGATTTTCATGAAATTCCGGTCACGCAATTCTCTGGCCACAGGCCCAAAAATACGCGTGCCACGGGGATTCAAATCTTTATCGATAATTACAATGGCGTTATTATCGAAGCGCAGCAGCGACCCATCCTCGCGCCGGATCGGTTGCTTGGTGCGAACGAGCACCGCGCGCACGACTTCTCCCTTTTTCACGGTCCCGGTCGCGCTTGCTTCCTTGACGTTGGCAGTAATCACGTCGCCGATCCCTGCATAACGCGTGGCTTTGCCAATCACGCCAATCATGGTGGCCATGCGCGCACCGCTATTGTCTGCCACATCCAGTCTGGATCGAATTTGCACCATAAAATCGATAGTTACTTTTGAATAACCTCCACTAAACGCCACCTTTTCAATTTGCTGAGGGGCCGGGTCTCCATGATGCGGACCATGTCACCGGTTTTTGCCTGGTTCTGCTCGTCGTGCGCGTAGAACTTTTTCATCTGTTTGATGATCTTGCCGAACTTCGGATGGGGCACACGCGTCACCGTGCGCACCACAATCGTTTTATTCATGCCGCTGGAGACCACTTCACCGGTGCGCGTCTTGCGCGAGCCACGGGTGCCGGACGCGGGAGCAGATTGCGGTTGTTGTTCCTCAGCCATAGTTACTTTGTTTCAGCTTGTTTCTCGCGCTCCGATAGATGCGTTTCGATCCGGGCAATATCCCGCCGAAGCAGGCGCAGCCTGCTTGGCTGTTCCAACTGACCACTCTGCTGCTGTAAACGGAGATGAAGCCTTTCCTGGCGCAAGTCCCGTCTTTTCGTCAGCAACTCGTCGGTGCTTAGCTCGGTAATCTCTTTCATTTTCATAATGCTTAAGCGACCCTGACGCGGTGGCGCGTTAGAAACTTCGTCCGCACCGGCAACTTGTCGGCGGCCAGCCGCAACGATTCACGCGCTACGGATTCTGGCACCCCGTCCAATTCAAATAAAATGTTGCCAGGCCGCACGGTGGCCACCCAATACTCAGGCTGGCCTTTGCCTTTACCCATGCGCGTTTCCGGTGGGCGCGCAGTTACCGATTTGTCCGGGAAAATGCGGATCCACAGCTTGCCCTTGCGCTTCATGTTACGCGTGAGCGCGACACGCGCGGCTTCCAGTTGCGTGTTCGTGATCCAGGCCCGTTCGAGTGTCTGCAGTCCGAACTCGCCAAAATCGATCTTGAGATTGCGCGAGGCGGTTCCCTTGCGGCTTCCCCGCTGGGACTTCCGATACTTCACGCGTTTTGGCATCAACGGCATAAAACTTTCTCCTTACTATGCCGCAGCCGGCTCTGGTGCCGGAGCTGGCGGCGGCGGCGGTGGAGAAGCAGGCAGCGCCGCTGGCTCCTCCTTCTTACAAATCCAACACTTCACTCCGATTTTTCCATAAACGGTGTTAGCTTCGGCGAAGCCGTAGTCAACCGGTGTTCGCAGGGTGTGCAGAGGAACTTTACCCTCCCGATACCATTCCGAGCGCGAAATCTCCGCGCCATTAAGCCGGCCCGAACAACGGAGCCGGATGCCTTCGGCGCCAAAATCCATCGCCGTCTGCACCGCCTTCTTCATCGCGCGGCGATAAGCAATGCGCCTCTCAATCTGCAGCGCCACATTCTCCGCTACCAGTTGTGCGTCGAGCTCGGGTGTCTTGATCTCCTGGATATCGATCTTCACCTGCTTGCCCTGCGCCATCTTGGAAATCTCTTCCGTCATTTTCTCGATCTCGGCGCCTTTGCGTCCGATCACGATTCCCGGACGCGCGGTGAAAATGGTTACCCGGATGCTGTTCCATGCCCGCTCAATCACGATTTTCGAGACAGCGGCATATAGCAGCTTCTTCTTCACATAATTCCGAATCTCCAAATCGGAATGCAAAAATTCCGGCAACTCCTGAGGTGAGGCGTACCAGCGCGAACGCCAGTCGCGGTTCACGCCCAGGCGAAAGCCAATCGGATTAACTTTTTGTCCCATAAAATTACTTGCTCGATTTTCTGGCCGCCTTTTTCACTCGCGGCTTTTTCGCCGCTGTCGCCTTTTCGGTCGCGGCGCCCGCTGCGGCGTCTTTCCTTTTCTCCGCCCTTTGTTCCGCTTTCTGCTTCGCTTTTCTGGTCTCGCGCGTTTCGATCTTAACTTCGTCCGTAAGCACGATTCGAATATGACTGGTCCGCTTCAAAATCCGACTCGCGCTACCCCGCGCGCGTGCCATGATCCGCTTAAAGGTTGGGCCTTCGCCCACAATCGCCTCCTTAACAACCAATCCATCAGGCTTGAGGTTGGCGTTGTTCTCGGCATTAGCGATTGCGCTTTTCAGAGTCTTGTTGATAAGGAACGCTGCCTTCTTGGGTGTAAAGGCAAGCAGATCGAGTGCTGCCGAGACCGGCAGACCCTGGATCTCACGCGTGACTTCGCGCGCCTTAAACGGCGAAATCCGCGCATACTTATATATCGATCTGACTTCCATTCGTTTCGTTCTGTATTCTCGTCCTCTTATCTCACACTCACGTTCGGTTGCACATCCACCTGGAGGCGGTCCCCGACTTTTATTCTTTCCTTCTTCGAATCCATTTCCTGAATCACAGCGCCGCAGATCCTTTGTCGCACATCGATCACCCGCAGGGTCGCGATCCTTTTATCGCCGCGCATTACCCGCATTGGCATCCCAACCTTGACGCCTTGTTTTTCGCCAAAGTTACCAACTACAAACGACCACTCATCTTTCACGCTAATCACGTTCCCGTCCATCAAACCCGGCTCAGGTGCCTCTGGCTCATTCGTGGACTTTGTGACCAGCTTGTCGATGCTGCGCAACTGAGTCTCCACATCCATTCGCGCCTTCGCATCGGCATTCTGCGATGTTTTCAAGTAACACAACACCGCCTCGTCCAGGCGCAACATCTGGTCGCGATACTCATCGCGCTCCTTCTGCGCGAGTTGAAGATCGCTCACTGCCGCCAGTAAACGCTGCTCCAGCTTCGCACGGTCCTTGTTCGCGGACGCCAGCCCGAGTGCCTCCATTTGCAATTGCAAATCGGAATACTTGCGGCGAAACAATTCCGCTTCCGCGTTCGATTCCGCCAGACTGCTGGTCAACGCCTTCAGTGATTCCCCGGCAATGGATAATTGCTTCTGCAAGTCTTCATTTTGCTGAAGCAAACCCGCCGAAGTCATCTCTGAAGGCAGTCCGGAAAGCTTTCGGGGTTGCGAATTCGCCGATGGCGCAGGCGATACGCCTGCCACCGCGGTATCGCTTGCTCCCGCGTTTTCAGTTTTGGATTCTGACAAAGAACTATTTCCCTCTGCCGCCAGGCCCTGGGCCAGGGCAACACAACCCACTACCAGAAAAGCCGATAGTCGATAGTCGATAGTCGATAGCTTCACCTTGGCAACGCGCACAGGTTTATTCTATCAACTTTCAACTCGTAACTAAAAACTATTTCGTGACCTTCGCCGTATGCGAACCGTGCTTCTTAAACACGCGCGTGGGCGAAAACTCGCCGAGCTTATGACCGACCATGTTCTCGGTAACGAAAACGGAATTAAACGTCTTTCCGTTATGCACCAAAAACGTGTGGCCGACAAAATCCGGCGTCACCATCGAGCGCCGCGACCAGGTCTTGATCGGTTTCTTTACGCCCGAGCTGTTCATCTTGTCGATCTTCTCCAGAAGATGCAACTCGACGAAAGGTCCTTTCTTTAACGATCTAGCCATAAAAATCAAGTTAGAAGTAATCCGTCATTTGAGAGTCGAGAATCGTAATTCGGATCGAGGGGTCCCGATTTACGAGTCTCGAATCACCCACCTTTTTTCTTGGGTCTTCTCCTTTCCAAAATAAAACGATCACTCGGCTTATGTTTGCTCCGGGTCTTAAAACCTTTGGCCAGTTGTCCCCAGGGACTGACGGGATGATGCCGGCCGCCGCCGCCTTTTGATTTGCCCTGACCGCCGCCCATTGGATGATCGATCGGATTCATCACCATACCACGCACGTGCGGGCGACGTCCCCGCCAGCGAGTACGTCCCGCTTTACCGCTCGATACGTTCATGTGATCGACGTTTCCCACCTGGCCAATCGTTGCGAAGCAGTTTTCGTGGATGCGCCGAATTTCGCCGGAAGGCATTTTCACCAATGCGTAACCACCTTCGATGTTTGTTAAAGTGGCCTGCTGTCCGGCACTTCGTGCAACCTGTCCACCACGGCCCGGACTCAATTCGATGTTGTGGATGTTGGTGCCCAGGGGAATAGCGCGAAGCGGCAAAGCGTTGCCTAGATCAGGTGCGACATTATCCCCGGCAGCGACCGACGATCCCACTTGGAGTCCATTCGGGGCTAGAATGTAACTGAGCTCGCCGTCCGCGTATTTGATGAGAGCAATGCGCGCAGACCGGTTCGGGTCGTACTCGATGCCGATAACCTCTGCAGAGACCCCGTGCTTGCGTCGTGTAAAATCAACCTTGCGATATTTCTGTTTGTGCCCGCCCCCAATGTGCCGCGAGGTGAGCCGGCCGTAGCTGTTGCGACCGCCGGTCTTTTTCTTTGCCTCAACGAGGCTCTTCTCAGGCCGCCACTTTGTAATTTCATCAAACGCAGGCAGCGACTTGAAACGGAGCGTCGGTGTTAATGGGCGAAATTCTTTTAGTGCCATAAGCGTGCTGGAACATGGGCTTTTAGCCTGTGTGCCCGGCGGGTTTGTAACCCGCTGCCCGAACAACGGGCAACGTGCCCATTGGGCGCACAGACAGAATGTCTATGTTCCGTCCTCCTTATCATATGAGATCGATTTTTTCGCCCTCCTTTAACGTGACGATGGCTTTCTTCCAGCGTGGACGTCGTCCCACGGGTCCACGCACGCGTTTTTCCTTGCCCGCGTAATTACAAGTATTCACATCGACCACTTTCTTTTGAAACAGGCGTTCGATTGCGTTCTTAATCTCAATTTTGTTCGCGCGCGGACTGACGCGAAAGACATACTTGTTCTGCTTCTCGCTCATCAGCGTTGACTTTTCGGTCAAGGAGGCGGTTTGAATGATCTCGTGTGGCTCGTTCATCGTTTACTTCGCGTGTTCGCTGGTTCGGGCCGGGCGAGTCCGCTCCGCCAATCTTTCCAGCGCCTTCTGAGTAACGAGGATTTTCTCGAAGGCGAGTAACTGTTCTATGTTCACATCAGAAGCGGTGGCAAGCGTCACCGGTTGCACGTTGCGGCCCGACTTCAGGGTGGTTTGATCAAACGCATCCGAGACCAACAAAACTTTCCGGGCCTCTGTTTGTTTTTTCAGCAGGCCCACGAACGATTTCGTTTTCAGTTCCGGCACAACGAATTTGTCGATCGTCAGAACGTCGCCTGCCTTGATTCGCTCGCTTAATGCCTTTCGAAAAGCGAGACGCCTCACGGATTTCGAGATCTTTTTGGAATAATCCCGCGGCTTTGGTCCAAAAACGACGCCGCCGCCACGCCAGATGGGCGACGATTTATAACCGGCCCGGGCGCGGCCGGTGCCTTTCTGTCGCCATGGTTTTGCGCCAGACAAATCCACTTCTGCTTTGGTTTTCGTGTTGGCCGAACCGGACCGACGCGCCGCGCGCATGGCGACGACCGTATCATGAACAGCCTGGGTGCCGCGTCCGTCTTCGATTAGCTCGATCCCGGCTTCCCTGGCAGCGGCTTTGGTTAGAACTTTCGCGCTCATCGGATTCGTACCGCGGGCTTCTTCGCCGCTTCCTCTTGATCATGTTTGCGATGCTCCTCGTGCACCGCCAAAAGTCTTTCGGGATGCTTAATCGCCGGCCTAACGATCACGTAACTGCCGTTCGCGCCCGGAACCGCGCCGCTGACCAAAATAATCTTTTCGGCTTCGCGCACCTGCATGACCTGGAGATTCTGCACTGTGACGCGTTCATCACCCATGTGACCGGGCATTCCCATGTTTTTCCAAATTCGCCCCGGAGTAGAACGGTTGCCGACTGCGCCAATGCGCCGGTGCGTTTTCGAACCGTGCGCCGCGCCTTGTCCATGAAAGTTGTGCTTCTTCATCACGCCCTGAAATCCTTTTCCTTTCGATCGGCCGATCACGTCGACATAGTCACCCGCTTGAAATTGCGTGACGCTTAAATTGATCTCACCTTCAGGAAGATTGCTGGTCAGGCGAAACTCGCGCACGAATTTTTGCGGCGCCACGCCGGCTTTTTTGAATTCGCCCAGTAACGGCTTGGTTACGCGCGATTCTTTCTGCACGCCGAACGCAATCTGCACGGCCGAATAGCCGTCGTTTTCTTCGGTCAAACGACGCAGTAAAACATTATCGCCGGCCGCAATCACGGTCACGGGACGCAATCGACCTTTGGCGTCGTAAACGCTGGTCATACCAATTTTTTGTCCAAGAAGTCCGATGCTCATGACCGTCTAATCGCAAGTCTTTCAGAAGCGCCTCCGCTTAAATCTTAATCGTGATGTCAACGCCTGCAGGCAAATTCAGTTTTTTCAGTTCATCCACTGTTTTTGCCGTCGGCTCAATGATGTCCAACAGCCGTTTATGCGTGCGAATTTCAAATTGTTCCATCGATTTTTTATCAACATGCGGCGAACGATTTACCGTGAATTTCTCAATCAATGTCGGCAGCGGAATCGGACCGGCCACGCGCGCTCCCGTGCGCTTCGCAGTCTCGACGATCTCCACCGCAGATTGATCGAGCATGCGGTGATCGAATGCCTTCAGGCGAATTCGGATGCGCTGGCCGTTACTCATTTGGCCTCTTTCTGGTCGAGAATGGCGGGAACCAGGTTCGCCGGCACCGGCGCGAAATGAGATGGCTCCATCGAGTAACTCGAGCGCCCCTTCGATAATGAGCGGATCGCTGTCGCATAGCCGAACAGTTCGGCGAGCGGAACTTCGGCGTGAATAATCGCCAGACCACTACGCGATTCGATATTATTGATGGCGCCACGACGCCGGCTCAAATCGCCGCAGATGTCGCCCTGAAACTCCTCTGGCGTGATGTTTTCCACCTTCATGATCGGCTCGAGCAAAATCGGTTTGCCCTGTTTAAATCCGTCTTTCATCGCGAAGATCGCCGCCATCTTGAATGCGAGCTCGCTGGAATCGACTTCGTGAAACGAGCCGTAGACGATATCGACCTCGACATCGACAACAGGATAACCGCCCAAAACGCCGTTCAGCACCGCTTCCTCGATACCTTTCTTGACCGCCGGAATGTACTCGCGCGGAATGACGCCCCCGACGATTTTGTTCTCGATCGTCAGGCCCTTGCTGCGCTCGGTTGGCCGCACGTCCACTTCCACGTGTCCATATTGTCCACGGCCCCCTGATTGCTTAATAAGCTTTCCGACGCCGTGCGCATTGGTCGTGATTGTTTCGCGGTACGCGATCTGCGGTTTGCCTGCGTTTGCGTCCACTTTGAATTCGCGGAACATCCGATCCCGAATGATTTCCAGGTGAAGCTCGCCCATTCCGGCGATGATCGTCTGGCCGGTGTCTTCGTGCGTATAGACGCGGAATGTCGGGTCTTCTTCAGCGAGGCGCTGGAGCGCGGTCGCCATTTTTTCCTGGTCCAATTTCGTCTTTGGCTCAATGGCCATTGAAATGACAGGATCAGGGAAAGAGGGCGGCTCGAGAAGGATCGGATGATCCTCGTCGCACAGTGTATCGCCCGTGGTGATGTTCTTAATACCAACGATTGCCGCGATGTCACCGGAGTAACAGGTCTCAATGTCTTCGCGTTTGTCTGCCTGAATCTGAATCAAACGCGAAATCCGTTCGCGCTTGTTCGTGCGCGGATTGTAAACGGTGTCGCCCTTGCTCAGGGTGCCAGAGTAGACGCGGAAGAAAACCAGTTTCCCAACGAACGGATCGCTCCAAAGCTTAAAGGCCAGTGAGCAGAAGTCGCCGTCGTCATCGGTTGGCGCTTCCATCGGTTCGCCCGTATCAGGGTCCTGACCTTTTGCCGGCGGGATGTCCAGCGGGCTGGGAAGATAATCGACGACCGCATCGACTAAATATTGGATGCCAATGTTCTTCAGCGCGGACCCGCCGATGACAGGCACAAATTTGTTGGCAATTGTTTGCCGGCGAATCCCGGCCTTCAACAGCTCAGGCGTGACTGGTTTTTCATGGATGACAGCCTCGGCAACCTCGTCATCGATATTTGAAACTTGTTCGACCAGATCGTTGTAAGCCTTGTCAACGATCTCAACATATTCCTTCGGCAGATCAGTCACTTCATATGTCGATCCAAGCTGATCGTTCTCGGAATAAATGATCGCCTTCTTATTGATGACGTCGAGCTGGCCGCGCAGCTGATCTTCCTTGCCCAGCGGCAGCAAGACCGGCCATGCGTTCGCGCCGAGTTTTTTGTGGATACTTTCCACTGACATTTCAAAGTCAGCCCCGACGCGGTCCATCTTGTTGATGAATGCAAGACGGGGCACGTTGTATTTGGTCGCCTGACGCCAGACGGTTTCCGATTGCGGCTGCACGCCAGCCACGCCGTCGAAAACTGCGATCGCCCCATCGAGAACGCGCAATGAACGTTCCACCTCGGCGGTGAAATCGACGTGCCCGGGCGTATCAATAATGTTGATCCGCTCCTTGATGCCTTCGAAAATTTTGTAAACGCCCTCCTCCTTGGATTGCGCCCAGGTGCAGGTTGTGGCGGCGGAAGTAATGGTGATCCCGCGCTCGCGTTCCTGCTCCATCCAGTCGGTGACTGTTGTGCCTTCATGCACCTCACCCATCTTGTGGATCATGCCTGTGTAAAACAGCACCCGCTCGGTGATGGTCGTCTTACCGGCATCAATGTGCGCTGCGATGCCTATATTCCGCGTTCGCTCCAGGGGGAACTTGCGATTCGGCGAATTTGGATTTTTCGCCGGGGTCTTTTTCTGTTCCATCGTCGCCGTCGCCATAATTTTTACCATCTAAAATGTGCAAACGCGCGATTCGCCTGCGCCATTTTATGAGTGTCTTCGCGTTTCTTGATCGCATTCCCCTGGCCTGCTGCAGCATCTTTGATCTCCTGGGCCAGAGCTTCGGCCATGGGCGTTCCCTTGCGATTGTCCGCGTATTGGACAATCCAGCGAGTAGCCAGAGAAATTTGTCGCGCGGGCGTTACCTCCATCGGGACTTGATAAGTCGCACCACCGACTCGACGTGATTTTACTTCCAGTCGTGGACGAACGTTTTCGATCGCCTTATTTACAACTTCCAGCGGATCTACCGAATCGGAACCTTCGCGGGATTTGTCGATCGCTGTGTATACGATCCGCTCCGCCAACGATTTCTTGCCGCGCTTCATCACCGTCGTAATGAGGCGCGCCACCGCCGGACTTCCATAGCGGGAATCGACGTGCTCCTCTTTCTTGTAAACTCTCTTCCGTCGCGACATTGTCGATCTTCCTATCCAATCTTATTTCTTTTCGGCGGCCGCTTCCTTCGCTCCGCCAGCACCGGCTTTCGGACGTTTTGTCCCGTATTTGGAGCGGCCGCGCCGGCGTCCGTCCACGCCCAACGCGTCGAGCGTTCCGCGCACAATATGATAGCGGACGCCCGGCAAATCCTTCACGCGTCCCCCGCGCACGAGCACGATCGAATGCTCCTGTAAATTATGGCCCTCGCCCGGAATGTAGGCAATCACTTCCTGGCCGTTCGTCAACCGCACTTTTGCTACTTTTCGCAGCGCAGAGTTCGGCTTCTTCGGTGTGCGCGTCATCACCTGCACGCACACCCCGCGGCGCTGAGGACAATCCACCAGGGCCGGTGATTTGGATTTCACCGATACCTTCCGGCGTCCTTTTCGAATCAATTGATTAATTGTGGGCATCTTTCAAATTTTACAAACAAAGCGCCGCCGAAAGCGTTGTGCGCGGGGCGACAAAAAACCCGCCCAGGTCGCGCAGCAAACTCTCTCACGCGCCTGATGCGGTGGGGTGCGAATATAGAGGGAAAAACATGGTCTGCAAAAAATATTTTACATGGGTTTGTCATTCCGGGCGGAGTCGAGGAATCTCTGATTGAGATGCAGAAAAACTTCGAACGTTTAGCCACCGATAGACATTCGAAAGCGCGGCGTGGGCGCCTAACGACTGCGCATGGCGAGATCGATACACCGACTTTCATGCCAGTCGGGACCCAAGGTTCGGTGAAAGGCGTCACTCCGCGCGAACTGTGCGAACTGGATGCGCAAATCGTTCTTGGAAATACATACCATTTGTTCGTTAGGCCGGGACTCCATGTGATTAAGCATTTCGGTGGCCTTCACAACTTTATGAACTGGGACCGGCCCATTCTGACTGATAGCGGTGGGTACCAGATTTTTTCGCTAGCCAAACTGCGGAAAATTACAGAGGAAGGGGTTGAGTTTCAAAATCACATCGATGGTGCGCGGGCATTCATCTCGCCAGAAATCGCCATGGAAATTCAGGCGGTGCTCGGCGGCGACATCGCGATGGCCCTCGATGAATGCGTTCCGTATCCGTGCGATTATGATTACGCAGCCCAAAGCGCGGAAATGACAACGCGCTGGGCGAAGCGCTGCAGGCGAGCTGTAGAGGCAGGCGTGTCGCCTGCGAAACCAAAGAACGCAGCCGAGACGGCTGCCACCACAGAAGCAAAGACGCGCCAACTGCTCTTCGGCATCGTTCAGGGCGGAACATTCCAGGATTTACGCAGGGAAAATGCGCAGGCGATTGTGGATATTGATTTCGATGGGTACGCCATCGGCGGCGTGAGCGTGGGCGAACCGGAGGAGGAAATGATGCAAGCCGTCGAATGGGCTGAGCCGTTCCTGCCGGACAACAAACCGCGGTACGCGATGGGGCTCGGTACCCCGCCCCAGCTGCTGGAGTTGATCGCGCGCGGGATGGACATGTTTGATTGCGTGCTACCGACACGCCTGGCGCGAAATGGAACTGCATTCACTGCAGCAGGCACGATCAACTTGAAGAATGCAGAGTTCATTCTGGATAAAAATCCAATTGAAGAAAACTGCGCTTGTGAAGCCTGTCGCGAATTTCCGCGCGGCTACATTCGGCATCTCATCAAGGCGGAAGAAATTCTCGGCCTCCGCCTGGTCACGCTACACAACCTGCATTTCTATTTGAATCTAATGACTCGAGCGCGCGCTGAAATTGAAAAGGGAACATTCGATCCGTTTCGCAAAGCATTTGTGGCAGAGTACAAAACGCGAGAGGCCTTGACCCTCGAACGATAAATCCCCGGGAGCCCTTTATTCTTTGCTGGCCGCTCTCCGTGCCGCGCGAAGATCCACCACGAACCGTTCGTACTCCCGTTGTCGCGATGTCTCGTCCGGCTGTCGAAGAAGAGACGATGGGTGCACTGTGGCCATGGCTCTCGGAGCAAGCTTCGATGACAACAGTTTGCCGCGCTCGCGAGTAACACGAAATGACGGCCCGAAAACAGCCTGCGCTGCGGTCGCCCCGAGGCAAAGCAGCAATTTTGGTTTAACAAGACGCAGCTCCGCTTCCAGCCATGGACGGCATGCTGCGATCTCGCGCGAATTTGGTTTCTGATGGATCCTGCGTTTTCCTCGAGGTTCCCATTTAAAATGTTTCACCGCGTTGGTGACGTAAACGTCCCTGCGATCAATTCCCGCTTCTTCGAGCGCTTGGTCCATGATCTTCCCGGCGGGTCCAACAAAAGGTTTACCCTCCTGGTCTTCGTAATCGCCCGGCTGTTCGCCGACCAGCATGATCGCCGCGTCTTTTGGGCCTTCGCCAAAGACGGTTTGTGTGGCCCGTTTGTAAAGATGACATGCTGTGCATTTACTCGCCGCGTCGCGCACCTCGGCCCAGCTTGATGTGTCCGGCGGTTGCGCCGGGCGCGCATATTCTTCAGTGCCCGTCGCCATCTTCGACTATGAATCGCAACTGCATAATAATTTGTGTCTGTTTAACCAAATGATTCTGGAAACATCCCGATTAATTCTGCGCCCATTCCGACAAGAAGACATCGGGCGGCTCGCCGAACTCATGGCTAACCGCGATTTCATGCGCTTTTCGCTGGGCCCATTCACGCGCGAGAAGACGCAAGGCGTGCTGCAGAAATTTCTTTCCTGGGGCCAGGCTGGTTTGCCTTCGCAGTTCGCGGTTGTTCTTCGCGAGAATAACAATGTTCTTGGTTATTGCGGTTTTATGCATCACCCTGAACTGCCCAAAGAGGTCGAGATCGGTTACCGGCTCGACCGCGCGTATTGGAACCGTGGTCTAGTCACCGAAGGCGCACGCGCCGTGCGCGATTACGCGTTTGTCGATCTAAAACTGTCGCGAGTGATTTCGTTGATTCATCCGGAAAACATTCCCTCGCGTCGTGTGGCGGAGAAAATTGGACTGATGCCGGAACGGGAAATTACGTTTCGCGGCTTTCCAACGATTGTGTTTGCGTTGTCTCGGGAGGACTGGCTGGCTGAGCATGCCTCTGGATGAACTCGCCCGCCAGAGCGCGATAGGCTTCGGCGGCCGCTCCAGTTGGAGCGTATTCCAGGATCGATTTCCCAAAGCTGGGCGCTTCGCTCAAGCGCACACTCCGCGGAATCACAGTTTGGTAAACGCGCTCGCCAAAATGCTGACGCACCTCCGCCACAACCTGCTCGCTAAGATTTGTTCGGGCGTCGAACATCGTCATAACGATACCGCCAAGTTCGAGCCGCTTGTTCGCGCCTGAATCGCGCACCTGTTCGATCAATCGGACAATCTTAACCAATCCTTCCAGCGCGAAATACTCACACTGTATTGGGGTCAAGAGTTCATCGGCGGCGGCGAGCGCGTTGCTCATCAGGATTCCAAGCGATGGCGGGCAATCCAGCAGAACAAAATCAAACGTCTCATCAACGTGCAATGGCTGCAGCGTTTCCGCCAGGCGTGTCAGATGATTCGGCATCCGCGCGATCTCGACCTCGGCGCCAGCAAGATCGAGGTCGGAAGGCACAATGAACAAGCCATCGCGTTCTGTGGGAAAAATTCTTTCCGTAATGGACGCGTCGCCGATTAATGGCTCATAAAGGCTGGTTTGCTCTACTGCTTGCAACCCAAACGAGCTGGTAGCGTTCGCTTGAGGATCAAGATCGATGATCAAAATGCGATGATTTAACTCAGCCAGCGCGGCACCGAGATTTACCGCCGTAGTGGTTTTGCCCACACCGCCTTTTTGATTAGCGATCGCCACGATCTTCATAAATCAGAATAATCAAGCCGGGTTGGCATCGTTCGCAGTCTTCCGAGCTCGTCAGATGATGTTGCCAGTCGCTGCAAACGAAAACTAAATTTTTCGGATTTGAGATTTGGTTGTAGCGTTTAAACGTCCAAGTTTGTGAAAGCTCCTTCAATATCAATAGAACCTCTATCGACAGCCGAACCGTTGAATCGCGAGGAACCCGTTGTCTTGCGCAGACAGGATCAGCGCGGAGTAATCGCCCTGGCCCTAAATCGGCCGCGCGCGTTCAACGCCTTATCGGAGACAGTGCTCGCGGCACTACAGCGTGAATTCGAAGCGATAGCCAGTGACGAGTCGGCGCGCGTGGTTGTTCTCGCCGCCGAGGGCAAAGCGTTCTGCGCCGGACACGATCTCAAAGAGATGCGCGCAAAACCATCGCTTGATTACTACGAGCGGCTCTTCAGTCAATGTTTTGAGATGATGCTAGGCATCCAGCGATTGCCTGTCCCGGTGATTGCTCGCGTCCAGGGCATCGCGACTGCGGCAGGCTGCCAGTTGGTCGCCATGTGCGATCTCGCTGTGGCATCGAACACTGCAAAGTTCGCGGTCAGCGGAGTTAACCTTGGTCTTTTTTGCTCGGCGCCGGGTGTGGCGCTCTCGCGCAATATTTTACGTAAGGCCGCATTCGAGATGCTCGTAACAGGCGAATTTATCAGTGCCGACGAAGCAAAAGTGCGCGGGCTGATTAACCGCGTCGCGGAACCCGAGCAGCTCGATGCCGAAGTTGAGAAACTCGTTGGAGCGATCATTGCAAAGCCACGTGTCGCCGTGGCGATGGGAAAGGAATTTTTTTACCGGCAAATTGAACTGGGCATTGCTTCAGCCTATGAGGCGGCTGCGCAGACCATGGCCTGCAACATGATGGATGAAGCTGCGCTCGAAGGCGTTCAGGCATTCATTGACAAGCGCCCACCGCACTGGAAAAAAGAATGAATCGGCGAAACGGCGAGTCGGCGCGACGGCGAATGGTAAAGCTCGCACTCGCGTGCGAGCTGCGGCGTGCGGAGGACTGCGCGCCCTACCTCTCTATTTCAACGATTTAACGCTTTAACTTTTCCGTGCCTTTTACTCTTCAAGAAGTAGCCGCCATGTCCGGCGGTGAGTTGGTTGGTGATCCGGATCTGAAGATCACCGGCGCTGCATCCCTGGCTGAAGCGAGCAGCGGAGAGATCAGTTTTTTTGCCGGTCGAAAATATATCGGACTGTTGCGCAAAACACGGGCTTCAGCTGTTTTTGTTCCGCCTGATTTCGCTGAACCGCTGGCTGCCGCGCAGGTTCGCGTCTCGAATCCCACGAAAGCGTTCGAGCAGGTGGTACTCCAATTTGCACCGAAGCCGATCCTATTTGCGCCGGGAATTCATCCCAGTGCGATTGTTGGATCAAGCGTCCGCCTGGGAGAACGTGTATCGATCCAGCCTCACGCGGTCATCGAAGACGGTTCCCAAATCGGCGATGATACGGTTATTGGCGCCGGAAGCTACATTGGACACGAAACAGTAATCGGGTCTGCGTGCCTGATTTATCCGCTCGTGACCATTCGTGAGCGAAGCCGGATCGGTTCCCGAGTAATCGTTCACAGCGGAGCGGTGATTGGTGCGGACGGCTTTGGCTTTGAAGTGGTCGATGGCTGCCAGCAAAAGATTCAACAGCTCGGCATCGTACAGATCGACGATGACGTCGAGATCGGTGCAAATACGACCGTTGACCGCGCCCGGTTCGGCCGGACATGGATTCAACAAGGAGTTAAGATCGACAACCTCGTGCAGATCGCGCACAACGTGATCATTGGGAAAAATTCCGTGATCGTGGCGCAGACCGGGATATCAGGCAGCACGCGCGTGGGCGAACGGGTCACAATGGCCGGACAAGTGGGCATTGTCGGCCACGTGGAAATTGCCGATGGCAGCGTCATCGCAGCACAGAGCGGCGTATCGAAGAGCATACCCGGCGGCGTATGGTTCGGTTATCCTGCCGGGCCTATCGATGAAGTGAAGCAACAGATCGCCTGGATCCGCAGCCTGGGAAAACTCTTTGCGCGGGTAAAAGAGATTGAGAAGAAACTGGAGCCTTAGGGATTCGGAACATAGGGATCTTGCCTGTGCGCCCAGCGCGTTTGTAGCTCCCTGATTAGAACCGGCGCTAACAGGGAATTGATGCAGCGGAGAACATCTCCGCTGGGCACACAGACTACAAGTCTATGTTCCGGCTCGTCGCCCACTGGCAAGCAGTCCGCGTAACGCGTCGGGCGAGATCCATTCTGCGCCGCATGCCTCAACTGTTTCTCCCTCCATGGAGTCGGAGGTAGCCACCAATAACTCGAACCGTTTCGCATACTTGCTTGCCAGTCGCTCAATGATGGCGTCGGCTGTCTGGCCCGTACGAGAATAATAAACCTGCACTTCGGCGGGGTCAGAAGTCGTCTCGATCTTTCTTCCCTTGCCATCAAAGACCACTACCACACGTACACCGGTCCAATCTTGGTAGTCTCGCAGCCATTTGACTAACGCTTCGCGCGCCAGCGCAGACCGCCGCGCATGGAGCTTGCGCAACTCAGGCCAGGCAAAAATAACGCTGTGCCCATCGACGAGCAGATAACGAGCGCGCTTCGGCATCATGACAATACTGCTCGTCATGTACAACGAGGATTTCTTCAGCTCAAACCGATCAGTTGGCAGTCGTTCCTCCTCCTCGTCGTCGTCCTCGGTCTCCACGGCGACTTTTTTCGCGGACAAGGTCGAAGATGGCTCTGTAAGAGATTGCCCCGCCTTTAGCGCCAGGCCCGCACACAGCCAGGTGAATTACGGCAAGCGTCGGACATCGGTTGAACCAAACTATTCCGGGGGCGCTGCTTCCTTCTTTATCCGGTGCTTACCCGGTGCCGGTTGAGCAGCGCTGGCTCGCAGCGCTGCCTTCTTGCGCTCAAGATATGCTCTACGTCGCCTGCGTTTGGTTCGTGCACGATGCTGTTGTCCCACGCGAAGTCTATCGGTCGAAACAATGAAAAACGCAATCTGATTGAACTGCGATTGTTTTCCACTCCAACATTCGCCCCGAAATCAGCATTGCGTTTCCGCGCGATTCGTTTAGAAAAAGGCACACTCTCGATGATACACCGGGAATCGGCGGCATCCTTCTCCATGCCGAAAAGCGTGGCTGGCCTTGCCATTTTACTGCTCGTATTGGCAGCTTTTTTTGGGTTGTTGAACACCCAGAAAATGAAGACGCTTCGCGCAACTGTGGCCACCGCACAGGCTGCGCGCGATGCAGCCGAGCGCCGCATACCCGAAAAAGTGAGCAACTCCAGCGGTGCCGCGGTCAGGAACGAAGAACAGGGCAAAGTCGCAGAAGCAGAAAACAGAGCCGCGAAAGCCGAGGCTGAGCTCGCGCAAATACAGAAAGAGAAGGCCGATCTGCAGGCCAAATTGGACGAGAACCAGAAAGAGACCGCTTCTGTGCAAAAGCCCGCGGAAGAAGCCGAAAAAAATCCGAATGCTTCGTCAATTGAGAGTCCCGGCGCAGCAGCCTCCCCGGCCACGGATTTGCAGTCGCAAGTCGATGACCTTCGCCGTCAGCTGGACAGCGCTGAAAAAGAAAAGGCTTTCCTTTCCGAAAAACTCCAGGACATGCAAGGGCGAGCAGAACAGCCGAAGGAAGGCAAGAAACGGCGGGAAGCCGTTCGTGAGACTGCCTCGCGCAGAACAGGTTTGCGCGGAACAATCCTGGCAGTCAATCAGGCCTATAACTTCGTTGTATTGAACCTCGGCGCTCGCCACGGAGTTGAGTCGAATGCAGAAATGCTTGTCCTGCGCGATGGAGCGCTGGTCGGAAAAATTCGCATTTCTTCAGTTGAACCGGCGACCTCCATCGGCGATATCATCACCAACAGTTTGGCGCGCGGCGCTCAAATCCAACCTGGAGATAGAGTGATATATGCTGGCACAAGTCCATAACCTTCGAACGATCGTCGTCCCTGTTCTGCTGTGTGCATTGGTGGTAGGGATCACCTCATGCGCAACACAGAAGGAAACTGCCCTGGTCAACGATCCGGACAACCGTCACGACTCAATGATCCCGTGGAACAAGCAAGAAAAATGGGAGACCACCGGGCAGTTTGCGGGAATGACTGATAGACGGTGACAGTAACCGCATCCCTCTGGGACGCGGTGTGAACG
>Ga0070741_10005661_pt1 | contig 27514 bp, 20 predicted proteins | sample Coa_R1_4_FD_66440 | JGI IMG/M metagenome (GOLD analysis project Ga0070741, IMG submission 66440) | Surface soil microbial communities from Centralia Pennsylvania, which are recovering from an underground coalmine fire - Coalmine... | ecosystem: Environmental > Terrestrial > Soil > Unclassified ...
GGTGAGGTCTCCGATCGCGCGCAGCAGCGGCGTGAAGATGTCGGTGTCGTAGTTCGACTCCTTGTTCTGCAGCACCGCGTTGATGCGCTCGAACCCCATCCCGGTGTCGATCGACGGCGCCGGCAGCGGCTTCAGCACGCCGTCGGCCGTCCGCTCGAACTCCATGAAGACGTTGTTCCAGATCTCGATTTCGGGGTCGTGGCCGCTGCCGCCGCGGACGTAGTAGATCTCGGAGCAGCGTCCGCACGGGCCGGTATCGCCCATCTGCCAGAAGTTGTCGTCGATTCCCAGCTCCAGGATCCGGTCGCGCGGCACGCCGAGCCGGCGCCACACCTCGAACGCCTCGTCGTCGCGCGGGATCCCCTCCTCGCCCTTGAAGATCGACACCACGAGGCGGTTGGGATCCATCTTCCAGACGTCGGTCAGCAGGCCCCACGCGAAGGGGAGCGCCTCCTTCTTGAAGTAGTCGCCGAACGAGAAGTTGCCCAGCATCTCGAAGAAGGTGTGGTGCCGGTGCGAGGGGCCGACGTTGTCGAGGTCGTTGTGCTTGCCGCTGACGCGCATCACCTTCTGGGACGTGGTCGCGCGCGTGTAGTCGCGCTTCTCGCGGCCGAGGAAGACGTCCTTGAACTGGTTCATGCCCGCGTTCGTGAAGAGCAGCGTCGGATCGTCGGCCGGCACGAGCGACGAGCTCGGCACGACGCGGTGGCCGTGCTGCTCGAAGTACCGCAGGAATGACGACCGTATTTCGTTCGAGGTCATCCAGTCATTGTAATTCGTCCGTCGCGCTGTCAGAGTGGGCCGCTCGGCCACGTCTCGGAGGTACGACATGCTGAAGATCAACCCGTCGCTGATGTTCGCGGGCGGCTGCGGCGAGGCGTTCCGCCGCTACGCGTCGCTCTTCGGCGGCGACATCGTCTACATGTGCACGTACGCCGAATCCCCGCTCGCGCACGAGGTGCCGGCCGAGTGGCGGGACAAGGTGTGGTTCGCGCGCCTGCGCGCCGGCGGCATCGACCTGACCGGCGGCGACGTGCTGCCGCGCGACTTCGAGGCGCCGCGCGGTTTTTCGATGACCGTCTCGCCCGCGAGCGTGGCCGAGGCCGAGCGCACGTTCGCCGGGCTCGCCGACGGCGGCGAGGTGATCATGCCGCTGCAGACGACGCCGTGGTCGCCGCGCTACGGCGTGGTCCGCGATCCGTTCGGCATCCGCTGGGAGATCAACGGCGAGGCGTAGCGCACGCGCGTTCGACGATCAGCGGCGCCGCTGTTCGAGCGCGCGCATCACGCGATCGTGCTCGAAGCCCTGGCCGACCAGATAGCGGTAGAGGCGCTGGAACTCGCGATCGTCCTCGATCCGCTCGCGGCCGCGCAGCCGCCTGCCGAGCGCCGCCTCGAGCAGCGCCTCGTCGTCGAGGCCGGCGAACACCTCGTCCACCGTCTGCGTGGCGATCGTCTTGGCGATGCCGGCGCGCGCGATCTGCATGCTGACGCGGACCCTGCCGCGGCGCTTGACCGCCGTCTCGGTCCGTGCGATGGCTTCGGCGACGCGCGCGTCGTCGATGGCGCGCTCGGCGCGCAGCCGCGACACCGCCGCGTCGATCGCGTCCGCGTCGTGCCCCTTGCGCGCGAGCCGCTGCCGCACCTGGTGCTCGGAGAGCTCGCGGCGCGCCAGGAGCTTCAGACCGTCGACGTAGGCGGTCGCGGAGGGGCGCGCGGCTCCCGGTTCCGACCGCGCGGACCGGGCGCGGCGCGCCATCTAGCGGCCGAACCGCGTAATTTCCGGCGCCGCCGGCTTCGGCTTCGACGCCGAGGCCGCCGCCTGCGCCATCTGATCGCGGCTCATGTCGGCGGTCGTCGTGATCCCCTGGATCTTCAGCTTGAACTCGTCGACGTTGCTCACCCAGCGGAGCGCCTCTTCGTACGAGACGATGCCCTGCTGGTACTGGCTGAAGATGGACTGATCGAACGTCTGCATGCCGTACTGCGACGTGCCGGACGCGATCGCGCTCGGAATCAGGTGCGTCTTGTCCTTGTCGACGATGGCGTCGCGGACGAACGGGGTCGAGATGAGCACCTCGACGGCCGGCGCGCGCCCTTTGCCGTCGGCGCGCGGGATCAGGCGCTGCGAGATCACCGCCTTGAGGACGCTCGCCAGCTGCAGGCGGATCTGCTTCTGCTGGTGCGGCGGGAAGACGGCGATGATGCGGTTGATCGTCTCCGTCGCGTCGAGCGTGTGGAGCGTCGAGAAGACCAGGTGGCCGGTCTCGGCCGCGAGCAGGCCGGTCTCGATCGTCTCGAAGTCGCGCATCTCGCCGACGAGGATCACGTCGGGATCCTGCCGCAGGGCGCTGCGCAGCGCCTGCGCGAAGGACCGCGTGTCGACCGCGACCTCGCGCTGGTTGACCATCGACTTGTTGTCGCGGTGGAGGAACTCGATCGGATCCTCGACCGTCATCACGTGCGCGGCGCGCGTCTTGTTGATGTGGTCGATCATCGCGGCGAGCGTCGTGCTCTTGCCGCTGCCGGTCGTGCCGGTCACGAGCACGAGGCCGCGCTCTTCCTCGGCGATCTTCTTGAGGGTGGCGGGCAGTCCGAGCTCGTCGATCGTGCGGATCTGCATCGGGATGACGCGCAGCACCAGCCCCACGGTGCCGCGCTGCTGGAAGATGTTGCACCGGAAGCGCCCGAGGCCGGCGACGCTGTAGGCGAGGTCGACCTCCTGCGTCTCCTTGAACTTCTGGCGCTGCTGCGTCGACATGATCGCCGCGCTCATCGCGACGACGTCCTCGTGGTCGAGCTTCTTGTCCTCGGCCACGACGTGCAGCTCGCCGCGGATCCGCATCATCGGGTAGCTGCCCACCTTCAGGTGCAGGTCCGACGCGCCCTGGTCGACGGCAATCTTCAGCAGGTCGTTAACGTGCATAGGCCGGTTCGTTGGCGTAGACGTAGGTGAGCCAGCCGTGCCGATCGGGCGTGACGCCGTTGATCGCGTCGAAGAACGCGCGCTGGATCCGCTCGGTGATCGGCCCGCGCGTGCCGGCGCCCACCGTGATCTTGTCGACCGATCGCACCGGCGTCACTTCCGCGGCGGTGCCGACGAAGAAGACCTCGTCGGCCAGGTACAGCGCCTCGCGGGGGATGGTCGTCTCGGTCACCGTGATCCCCAGATCGCGCGCGAGCGTGAGGACGGCGTCGCGCGTGATGCCGCCCAGGATCGAATCGCCGAGCGGCGGCGTGTAGAGCGCGCCGTCGCGCACCACGAACACGTTCTGGCCGCTGCCCTCGCTGAGGTGCCCGTGCACGTCGAGCGCGATCCCTTCGGCGTATCCCTCGCGCATCGCTTCCATCTTGATCAGCGCGGAGTTCGCGTAGTTGGCCGAGCTCTTCGCCATCGCCGGAAACGTGTTCGGCGCCATCCGGTTCCAGGTGGAAATCTTGACGTCGACGCCGTTCTCGAGCGCGTCGTTGCCGAGCATCGTCCCCCAGTCCCACAGGATGATCGCCGCGTGGACGGGGCAGCCGAGCGGGTTGACGCCGAGCGAATCGTACGCGCGATAGACGATCGGCCGGATGTAGCAGGCTTTCATCTCGTTCGCGCGAATCGTCTCGAGGACGGCGTCCATCCAGCCGCGCACGTCGAGCGGATAGTCCATCCGGTACACTTTCATCGACTGCTGCAGGCGCCGCATGTGGGCGTCGAGCCGGAAGCACGCCGAGCCGCGCGGCGTGTCGTAGCAACGCGCCCCCTCGAAGACGCCGCTGCCGTAGTGGATGACGTGCGAGGCGACGTGGATCGTCGCGTCCTTCCACTCGACGAGCTGGCCGTTCATCCAAATCTTGCCGGTGCCGGGAAACGCCATGACAAGCCCTCTCCGCGGAATTGTACCTTTACTGCGCCTCGCCGCAGAATGGGCAACGGTCGGAACGGGCGTGCAACGGCTTGCGGCAGTGCCAGCAGAATCGCGGCTGCGGCGCGTCGCGCGCCTTGAGACGGGTCTGGATCTCCTGCGCCGCGTCGGCGATGGCGGACGCGTCGCCGTCGAGGAGCGCCGCGCGCGGCGTGCGGCGCGGCGCCGCGGCGCCGTGCACGGCGAGCACGTCGTCGAGCAGTTCGTGCGCGCGCTGGTACCGCTCGTGGATCTGCGGCGCCATCGCCTTCATGACGATGTCGCTGAGCGCTTTGGGAATCTTCGGGTTCTTCACCTTGGGCGACGTCAGCAGTTCGCCGCTCATCAGGCGATCGAGGTCGGCCGGCGACGGCGTGTCGTAGGGCAGCGCGCCGGTGAGCATCTGGTACATCGTGACGCCGAGCGAGTAGAGGTCGGAGGCGAACACCGCTTTGCCGTGGAACTGTTCGGGCGCCATGTACGGCGGGCTGCCGATGACCGTCGTGCCGTGCGCGGCGATTTCGAGGAACCGGGACGTGCCGAAGTCCGCGACCTTCAGCAGGCCGCGGTCGGCGACGAGCACGTTCGACGGCCGCAGATCGCGATGGAGGACGCCGTTCTTGTGCGCGTGATCGACGGCGTTGGCGATCTGGCACGTGTAGTCCAGCGCGCGCGCGAGGTCGAGCGCGCCGTCGCGCACGATGATCGACTCGAGCGTCTCGCCCGGCACGAACTCCATCACGATGAAGAAGACGTTCTCCTGCTTCTCCGCCGTGAGAATCGTGACGATGTTCGGGTGGTTCAGGCTCGCGAGGAGGCGCGGCTCGCGCAGCAGCTCGCCGAAGTCGACGCCCTGCTTGTGCGGGACCTTCAGCGCGACCTTCTTGTCGATCCAGGTGTCTTCCGCGAGGTAGACCGTGCCGAAGCCGCCGCTGCCGATCGTCGAGAGAATCTTGTACTTCCCGATGATTTGACCGCGGAAGAACATGCGGAGCGAGTATAGCAGGAGCAGATCGCGCGGGGCGCCGCGTCCGGCGCGCCTGCAGCGGTCGTGCGCCGAGCTCCGCCGCGCGTCTCCGCACCTATAATTTCCCCGTGCACCGCTTCTTCGCGCCCGCCCTCGATCCCGGCGACGAGCGCGTCGCGCTGCCGCGCGAGGAAGGCGAGCATCTCACGCGCGTGCTCCGCCTCGGCGTCGGCGACACGGTGGCGGTGTTCGACGGCCGCGGCCGCGAGTTCGCGGCGACCGTCAGCACGATCGTGCGGCGCGACGTCACCGTACAGCTGCAGTCGCGCATCGACGCGGCGCCCGAGCCGGGCGTGGCGCTCACGCTCGCCCAGGCCGTCCTCAAGGGCGAGAAGATGGACGAGATCGTCCGCGACGCCGTGATGCTCGGCGCGGCGGCGGTGCAGCCGATCGTCACGAAGCGATCGGAAACGACCGTCGCGGCGCTGCTGAAGGGCGCGCGCGTGGAGCGCTGGCGGCGGATCGCGCTCGCGTCGGTCAAGCAGTCGCGCCGCGCCGTGCTGCCCGAGGTGCGCGTGCCGCTGACCTTCGAGAACTTCCTCGACGAGCCGCCGGCCGACCTGCGCCTGATGCTGGTCGAGCCGACGGCCGGCGGCGGCGCGCCGCTCGCATCGCTGCAGTCGCGACCCACGCCGCCCGACGCGTCGATTCTCGTCGGACCCGAGGGCGGCTGGACCGACGCCGAATGCGCCGCCGCGCGCGATCGCGGCGTGCGCCTGGTGACGCTCGGCCATCGGACGCTCCGCGCCGACGCGGTGCCCGTCGCGGCAATCGCGGTGCTGCAGTTCATCTGGGGCGACCTGTAGGCGGGCGCCGACCGGTCAGTCCTGGCTTCTCAGCTTGAAGTCGTGCGACTTCGTTTCGCCGTCGCCCAGCGTCACGCGCGCCGCGCCGGCGCGGTGCTCGTCGAGATAGGCGGGCTCGAACCACTCGCCCTGCTGCGCCGGATCGACCGTCGTCACGTAGTAGTCGCCGGGCGGCAGGCCCCGAATCTTGAACCTGCCCGTCTGATCCGGCCGCGCGGTCATGATCTGGCGCGACTGCGGACGCCAGAGCGACGGGTCGGTCGTGAACGCCAGCACCGTCAGGTCGGCGAGCGGCACGCCGTGGTCGTCGGTCACCGTACCGTCGATCTCGGTGAGTTGATCGGTGAAGACAATCGAGACGCCCGACAGCGACTCGCCGCTGCGGAGCTCCAGCGGCGTGTCGATCACGTCGCGGCCGTTCACCGTGACCGCCTTCAGCATCCAGCCGCGCGTGTTGCCGCTCGGACGGATCAAGTGCGCGCCGGCCGGCACGCCGTCCAGCGTGAACCTGCCGTCGCGCTCGACGCGGGCGCTCGGCTGCGGCCCGGGGACCTCCTGGTCGACGGCCGGAGCGGTGATGCGGACGTTCGTGACGTCGGGCGCCGGCGCGGATCCGGGCAGCATCGTGATGCTGCCGCTGATCTGCGCCCCGGGCGTCAGGATCACGGTGACATCGTCGATGTCCTGTCCGTTGACGGTCAGCGGCTGCGCGGCGTACTGCGGCGTTTCGGCATCGGTGCCGCGCGCGCGCAGGATGTAGCGCCCCGGCGGCACGTTCGCGATCGAGAAGCTGCCGTCCCAGTCGATCCGGCTGCCGTAGTTGACGCCGATCTGGCCGCGGCCCGGCGCCGAGTCGTTCAGCAGGTTCACGTTGCCGCTCGACACGTCGGAGCCGTCGGGATTCGTCACGTGACCGGTGATGCGCGACGCCCGCACGAGCTGCATGTTGAAGGTGATGTCGATCAGCTCCTGGCCGAGGCCGACGGTCACCGGTTTCGCGTCGTTCACGTTCGGCACGCCCGGGTAGTAGGTCGGCGCGTAGGCGAGCGACTCTTCATCGTCGGACGGCGGCGGCGTGTCGCCCGGCCGTCCGCCGCGGCCGCGTCCGCCGCCGAACGCGCCCGGACCGCCGAAGTTGAAATTGCGCGCGATCGCGTTGACGTAGTAATCGCCCGGCATCAGGCCCCAGACGCGGTACTGCCCTTTGTCGTCGGTCTGCGTGCCGCCGGCCGGGGTGAGCCGCCGCTGCCCCTGCAGGTACTGGTAGCGCATCACGCGCACCGACACGCCCGGCATCGGCTCGCCGTCTTCGTCGAAGACGGCGCCGGCGATCACGCTGCCGCGCGGCAGGCGGAACTCGACGCCTTTCAGCTGCTGGCCGTCGAGCAGCAGCAGCGGCGTCCCGGCCTGGAGCGGCCGGCGCTGACCGTACGACAGCTGCACGAAGCCGGACTTCGACGCGCTGACGGTGTAGCGGCCGGCGGGCAGCTCGGTGAAGTCGAACACGCCCTGGTCGTCGGTCAGCGTCCCGCGGCCGCCGGGGAGCTCCGCGGCGTTGACGAAGACGCGCGCGCGTTTGATCGCGCGGCCGTTGTCGGCGGCGAGCACGCGGCCGGTGATGCGCCCCTGCGGCGGCGGCGGCTCCTGCGGGTTCGGCGCGGAGGTGTCGCGCGACGGCCGCTGTTGCGCCGCAACCGCGACGCCGAGCGCGAAACAGAGACAAGCAGTCACGAACCGCATTGCGTACCAGCCGTCGCTCTCGTGGTGGCCTGCCACCATCATAAGTGCATCGCGAGGCCGACCCAGGAGTCCTCCTCGTGCTGCCACAGAATTGTCTTCGGCGCGAGCGCGGCGACGACCTCCTCGCGCTCGTGCGACTGCAGCCCGCTGACGATCAGCACGCCGTCGGCTGTCGTGGCCGACCGCAGCGCGGCCGCCGCGCGCACCAGCAGCGCGCCGGTCAGGTTCGCGAGGACGACGTCGGCGGGACGCGCCGCGAGATCGTGGCCGCCGGCGGCGGCGACATCGGCGACGTCGAACCCAACGCCCTTGGCTTCGGGATTGATCGCCAGGTTTTCGCGCGCGCATCGGATCGCGTCGGCGTCGACGTCGATGCCCGCTGCCGCGGCGGCGCCGAGCCGCGACGCCGCGATCGCGAGCACGCCGGAACCGGTGCCGACGTCCAGCACGCGCTTGCCGCGCAGGTCGATGTGCTGCAGCGCCGCGAGGCACAACCTCGTCGTCGCATGATGCCCGGTGCCGAAGCCCATCGACGGCTCGATCACGATGTGCAGCGGCGGCGCGGCCGTCGCCGGGGCATTCGCGGTCGTCGAGGCGCGCTGGGCGGCGGACGGCACGATGGTGATGCGATCGATCGTGACCGGCTGCAGGTTCTCCTGCGACCGCCGGGCCCAGTCTTCGTCGGACACGTCGACCGCGCTCACCGGGTAGCGCTCGACGAGCGATCGGCGCGCCGCGTCGCGCGCCTCGGGCGTCGCGAAAAACGCGCGAGTCACCGCGTCGCGCTCTTCGAGGGCGGTAGGGGAGAAGTCGTCGAGCATCGCCGCGAGCAAGTCCGGATCGGCCCGAGCGATGTCGAGCGCTGGATAGAACCGCTGCATGGGGCTGCTGTGGGCTGACGCGATCTAGCCGAACATATCCTTGACGCGGTCGAACAGGTTCCGCTCGTGGTCCTCGGCCTGCTCGCCGCGCGCGCGCGGTTCGAACTTTTCCTTCGGCAGCGCCTTCGACAGCTCCTCGAGGAGCCGGCGTTGATCTTTCGTCAGCTTCTTCGGCGTCAGCACCTGGATGGTGGCGAACAGATCGCCGCGGCCGCGGCCGCCGACGTCCGGCATCCCTTTGTGGCGCAGCCGCAGCGTCGTCCCCGTCTGCGTTCCCTCCGGCACTTTGACGCTCTCCGACCCGTCGAGGGTTGGCACGACGATCTCGCCGCCGAGGGCGACGGTGGTGAAGTTGACCGGCACCTCGCAGAACAGGTTGTTGCCGTCGCGCCGGAAGAACTCGTGCTCGTGCACGTGGACGACGACGTAGAGGTGGCCGGCGGGACCGCCGGCGGCGCCGGCCTCGCCTTCGCCCTGCAGCCGGAGCTGTTGACCGGTGGCGATGCCCGGCGGAATCTTCACCGTGATCTTCCGCTCGCGCTGCACGCGGCCGACGCCGCTGCACGCCTCGCACGGCTTCGAGATGATCTGGCCGTTGCCGCGGCACTGCGGGCAGGTGGTGGCCAGCGTGAAGAATCCCTGCTGCCGCCGGACCTGGCCCATGCCGCGGCACGTCGGACACGTCGTCGGCGCCGAGCCGCCCGCTGCGCCCGTGCCCTTGCATGTCTCGCACGGCTCCTGCCGCGGAATCTGGATGCTGGTCTCGGTGCCGCGCGCCGCCTCCTCGAAGGTGATCTCGAGGTCGTAGCGGAGATCGGCGCCGCGTTGCGGTCCGCCGCGCCGCCGTCCGCCGAACAGATCGCCGAAGCCGAACATGTTGCCGAGGATGTCGGCGAAGTCGCCGAACTCCGCGAACATGTTCGGGTCGAATCCGGCGCCGGCGCCGGCACCCTTGAGCCCGGCGTGGCCGTAGCGGTCGTACACGCTGCGCTTTTCGGCATCCGCGAGGACGCCGTACGCCTCGGCCGCTTCCTTGAACTTGTCCTCGGCGGCCTTGTCCCCCGGATTCTTGTCCGGGTGGTACTTCATCGCGAGCCTGCGGTAGGCGCTCTTGATCTCGCTGTCGCTGGCCGTCTTGCCGACGCCGAGCACGTCGTAGTAATCCCGCTTGCTCACGCTTTCGCTACCTTCACCATCGCCGGCCGGAGCAGCCGGTCGCCAATCATGTATCCCTTGCGCAGCTCCGCTATCACTTCGCCCTCGCGATGATCGGGACTCGATTCCTGCATCACCGCCTGGTGGATGTTCGGATCGAAGTCGGCGCCGAGCGCCTCGATCGGCCGCACGTTGTACCGCTTGAGCACGTCGTAGAGCTTCGCGTGGATCAGCTCGATGCCTTTCCGATACGCGCCGCCGCTCTCGCTCCCGTGCGCCGTCAGCGCCAGATCGAAGTCGTCCACCACGAGCAGCAGATCGAGGAGGAGGTTGACGACGGCCTGATCCGACTGCTCGCGCCGCTCGCGCTCCACGCGCTTGCGGTAGTTGTCGAACTCGGCCGCCTTGCGCATCCAGCGGTCGTAATAGTCGTCGCGCTCGCGCTGCGCGTCGGCGAGCGGATCGGTCGAAACGATCGCGTCGCCGCCCGGCTGCTCCGGCGCAGTGACTGGTTCATCAGCCATAACAGTAACGTCCTCGCGAGGGTGCCCTAGTTGGGATCGGTGAGCACGCGCGAGATCGCCTGCGCGGCGCCGTCCACCGCCGCGATCGCGCGCGAGTAGCGCATGCGCGTCGGACCGATGACGCCGACGGTGCCGGTCCCGGTGCCGTCGTTGAAGGGCGACGCAATCAAGCTGAACGGCCGGAGCGACGGATCGAGATGCTCCGCGCCGATGACGACGGTCAGCCCGGGACCGTCGATGTAGGCGTTCAGCAGCTGGACGAGCTGCTGCTTCTCCTCGATCATCTGCAGCAGCGTCTGCAGCGTGGCGAGCGTCAGCCCGCTGTCGTCGTCGAGCAGCGACGCGGTGCCGTCGACGTAGACGGTGCGCGTGTCGGGCAGATCGGCGAACGTCGAGGTGGCGAGCCGCATCGCCCGGCCGACCAGCTCGTCGTAGAGCGTGCGTTCCTCGCGCAGCCGCTCGAGCACGGCTTCGCGCGCGCGGTGGAGCGGCAGGCCGGCGAATTCCGCGTTCAGGTAGTTCGCCGCCTGACGCAGCTCGTCGGCCGTGAGCGCCTCGCCCGTATCGATCACCTTCTGCACCACGTGTCCGCCGCGCGCGACGATGACGACGAGCACGCGCGCGCCGGCAATCGGCACGAACTCGACGCGGTCGAACACCGCCGCTTCGTGCGCGGGCCCGACGGCGAACCCGACGGTCCGCGCCGCCTGCGAGAGCACGTGCGACACCTGCGGCAGGATCCCATCGATGAGACGTCCCGGGCTCTCGCGGCGCAGCCGCGCCTCGACCGCCGTGACGGCCCGGCCGCTCCGCCGCGACTCGAGCAGCAGGTCGACGAAGAACCGGTAGCCGCGATCGGTGGGCACGCGCCCGGCCGACGTGTGCGGCTGCTGGACGTAGCCGTCTTCTTCGAGCTGCGCGAGGATGTTGCGCACGGTGGCCGAGGACACACCGATCCCGGCGGCATTGACGAGATACGAGGAGGCGACCGGTTCGCCCGACGCGATGTGGGCGCGAACCAGCGCCGCGAGCACGCGCTTTGATCGATCCTGGGGTTCCATTAGCACTCGGACCGAGGGACTGCTAAAAGCGATTATACACGGTCCTGATAGTCGTCGTATTGCCCCGAGAGCATCATCGAGACCGCTTCGAGCAGCCCCTGCACGGTGCACGGCTTCTCGAGAAACGCCTCCGACCGCCACAGGTTGCCCCGCTGGTTGAAGAGCTGATCGGCGTAGCCCGTCAGGTACAGCACCTTCAAATCCGGCTCGCGCTGCCGCAGCTGCGCGGCGAGCACGTCGCCGTCCATCTCCGGCATCTTGTAATCGGTGAGGAGCAGATCCGGCAGCCCTTTCGCGTCGCACGCCGCGAGCGCCGCCTTCGCGTTCGAGGCGGTCTCGGTCTGGTGCCCGGCAATCCGCATCGCCTTTTGGACGAAGCTCAGAATCGACGGCTCGTCGTCGACGATCAGGATGCGGGCCATGGCTGACTCTAACGCAGTTCGGCGCGCACGGCGAGGTCGCGCGCGGCCTGCCGCGCCTCGGCCACCACTTCGCGCCGGTCGATGTGCAACGGCGTGAAGTCGTGCACGAGCAGCTCGCCGTCCACGATCGTCGTCCTGACGTCGCTTCCGCGCGCCGCGTAGACGAGCGTCGAGTACGGATCGGGCCCCGGCGCGAGGTGCGGGCGATCGCGATCGACGACGATGACGTCGGCGCGCTTGCCGATCTCGAGCGAGCCGATCTCGGCCTCGAGGCCCAGCGTCCGCGCGCCGGCGCGGGTCGCCATCCACAGCACGTCGCGCGCCGGCAGCGCGCCCGGCTTCCGGCGCATCGCCTGGAGGATCGCGGCGAGCCGCATCTCTTCGAACATGTCGAGCCGGTTGTTGCAGGCGGCGCCGTCGGCCCCGAGCGACACCGTGATGCCGCGCGCGCGCATCTCGGGCACCGGAGCGATGCCCGATCCGAGCTTCAGGTTCGACCCCGGGCAGTGCATCACGTTCACGCCGCGTTCGGCGAGCAGCCGCTGGTCCGCCTCGTCCGCCCAGACGCAGTGCGCGGCGCACAGATGCGGCGACGCGAGCCGCACCTGATCGAGGTACTCGAGATTGCTCCGGCTGCCGGAGATCTGCCGCACGATCGCGATCTCCCCCTGGGACTCCGACGCGTGCGTGTGGACGAGCGCATCGTGCTCCCGCGCGAGATCGGCGACCGACTCGAGCAGCGTGCGCGAGCACGAGACGGCGAACCGCGGCGCGAACGCCGCGCGGATCCGCCCGTCGCGCGCCCCGTGCCAGCGCTTGCGCAGCGCGACGCTTTCGTCGATGGACGCGCGCGTCTCTTCGCGCAGCCGCGGCGGCACCTGCGCGTCGAAGTCCATCATGCATTTGCCGATCGTCGCGCGCAGCCCGCTCGACGCGATTGCGTCGAACACCACGTCGGTGTCGTGCACCGTCTCCATCGTCAGCACGGCGGTCGTGCCGCTGGCGAGGAGCTCGGCCGCCGCCAGGCGCGCCGACGCGCGCAGTGTCGCCGGCGTGTGCGCGGCTTCCATCGGCCAGACGCGCATCCGCAGCCAGTCCATCAGCTCGAGGTCGTCGGCGTGGCCGCGGAAGACGGTCTGACACAGGTGGATGTGCGTCTGGATGAGTCCCGGCAGGACGTATCCGCCGCCGGCGTCGATCGTCCGGTCGTGCGGGTCGGCAATCGCGGGCGCGACCGCCGCGATGCGTCCGTCCCGGATCGACACGTCGCCGTCGACGACGTCGAAGCGGTCGTTCATCGTCACGACGGTGCCGCCGCGAATGAGCAGCGACGACATCTACTTCAGGCTGGTGGCTTCGGATTTGAGGCTGGGAGGCGACCAGCGAAGCGCCGCCGGGTTGTCTTTGCCGTGCTTGACCGCGATCAGCTCCGCGAGGATGCTGACGGCAATCTCCTGCGGCGTCACGGCGCCGATGTCGAGGCCGATCGGCGCGTGCACGCGCGCGAGGCGATCCGGCGCGACGCGGCTGTCCTTCAGCAGCTCGTCGTAGATGCGCGCCACCTTCGCGCGGCTGCCGATCAATCCGATGTAGCGCAGCTCGCGCGGCGCGAGCGCGCGCATCGCGTCGAGGTCGTTGGTGTGTCCCCGCGTGACGACCACCACGTACGCGTGCGGGGGCAGGGCGGTCCGCTCGATCCACTGCGGGATGTCGTCCACGACGATCTCGGCGGCGGTGGGGAAGCGCTCGGCGTTCGCGAATTTCTCGCGATCGTCGACGACGTGAACGACGAAGCCGACTTCGTGGGCGACGCGCGCGAGGTGATACCCGACGTGGCCGGCGCCGATAACGTAGAGCTCGGGCGACGGTTCAATCGGCTCGATGTACACGTCCATCTGGCCGCCGCAGATCAGCCCGGTGTCCTGCGCGAAGTCGTCGGTCAGCTCGTAGTGGACGAGCTGCGGCTTGCGCTGCGCGATCGCCTCGCGCGCCTTCCAGAACGCGTCGTTCTCGTAGCAGCCGCCGCCGATCGTGCCCACGGTCCGCCCGTCGCTGTAGACGAGCATCTTCGCGCCGATGCGCTGCGGCGTCGAGCCGGTGGTCGACACGATCGTGACCAGCGCCGCCGGCTCGCCCTGCTCGAGCGCCTGCGAGACCGCCGCGAACACCTCTTTGTTCACTGAAGCGATTATAGCGAGACGCCGCGCATCTCAACGGCCCGCCGCGCCGAACGCGCCCACGCCGCCGGCGCCTGCCGCGCGGTGCAGCTCGCACGGCTGCGTCGGCTCGGTGCCCGCGACGAACGCCTCGCGGATGGTCTTGGGGCACGTCGGCGTGGGCAGCCTGCCGCTCTCGGCGCAGATGTCGACGAAGCTGACGCCGTCGGGCACGTCGAACGGGACGCTGCTCCTGCCCGCGGTGGCGACTTTCATGAACTGGGTCCAGATCGGAAGGGCCGCCTGCGCGCCGCTCAGGCCGACCGGCTGGTTGTCGTCGAACCCCACCCAGACGACGGTCAGCAGATCGGGGGTGAAGCCGGCAAACCACGCGTCGCGCAGATCGTTGGTGGTGCCGGTCTTTCCGGCCGCGTCCAGCGCGAAGCCGTTCGCTCGCGCGCTGGCGGCGGTCCCCTCGTTCAGCACGCTGCGCATCATGTTGGTGACGAGAAACGTCGTGTCGGCGCGCGCGATGCGCTTCGGTTCGGCGGCGATCTTCTTCGTGACGTCGCTGCCGCCCTTGACCACGCGGAGCAGGTTCCGAAGCGGGCGGATGACGCCGCCGTTGGGGAAGATGGTGTACGCCGTGGCGATCTCGAACGGCGTCGCCTCGAAGACGCCGAGCGTGATCGACGGATACGCCTTCGGCGGATTGCCGACGCCGAGCGACTTCCACAACTTCGCGATATTGTCGTAGCCCGCCTGCTCGGCGACGTGGATCGTCCCGAGATTGCGCGAGTGCGCGAGCGCGCGGCGGTAGGTGATCGCGCCGTCGTACGTCCCCTCGTAGTTCTCGGGCGTCCACACCTGATCGTCGAACTCGAAGGTCTCCGGCTCGTCGTTGGTGATCGACGCCGGCGTGACGTCGCTGCGGCCGGCGGCGAGCGCCTGCTCGAACGCGGTGAGATAGACGAACGGCTTGAAGACCGATCCGGGCTGGCGCCGCGACACGATCGCGCGGTCGTACTGCGACTGGTTGTACGAGCGCCCGCCGACGAACGCCAGGATCTCTCCGGTTTTCGGGTCGACGGCCAGCAGCGCCGCTTCGGCCTTTCCTTTGCGCCGGCGCCGCGACAGCAGTTGATCGACGTGCGTGAGGCCGTCGCGGACCGCGTCCTGCGCGACGCGCTGCAGGTGCAGGTCGAGCGTCGTGTACACGTCCACCGCCTCGTTGGTCGTCGTCGTGAGGCCGGGATACTGATCGGCCAGCGTCTGGCCGACGTAGTCGACGAAGTACGGCGCCTCGGCTTCGAGCGCGCGCTGCACGACGGTCAGCGGTTCGCGCGACGCGCGCGTCGCGGCGTCCGGCGTGATGTAGCCGGCCTCGACCATCGCGCCGAGCACGACGTTGCGCCGCTCCTTCGAGCGGGCCGGGTTGTTGAACGGCGACAGCGCCGACGGCGACTGGATCACCCCGGCGATCGTCGCCGCTTCGGCGAGCGACAGGTTGCTGACGTCCTTGCCGAAGAAGAGCCGCGAGGCTTCCGCGACGCCGTAGATGGCGAACGATCCGCGCTGCCCGAGCGGGATGTCGTTGAGGTACATCTCGAGGATCGCGTCCTTCGACGCGCGCTGCGTCAGGACGATCGACACCCAGATCTCCAGCGCTTTGCGGCGCAGCGTCCGCTCGCGCGCGCCCTGCAGCGTCATGCCGAACTTCGGCAGGAACACGTTGCGGACCAGCTGCTGCGTGATCGTGCTGCCGCCGGCGAGGTACGTGCGGCGGCCGGTCATGTAGGAGAACGTCGCGCCCATCATGCCGATGGGGTCGACCCCCGGATGCTCGTAGAAGCGACGATCCTCGATGGCGAGCACCGCCTGCACCATCGACTGCGGGATGACCGACAGCGCGACCGGGCGCTTCTTCTCGCGCTCCGCGGCGTGGCCGAGCGCGGTCAGCACCGGCGCGTCCAGCGTCAGGCGTTCGCTCGCCTGATCGCCGAGATCCAGCTGCAGCACGCGGTCGGCCGGGCGCGGCGCCGCGGGCTTTCGGGCCGCCGCGCGCACGTCCGGCACCGTCTGCCGCTGAAAGACGACCCGCGCGATCTTCCCCTTGAACTCCGATCCGCGCGGCGCGATCGCGACGACGCCGGGACCCGTCGTGAACTCGCCCGGTTTCTCGATCGCCGGCCGCTGCGCGTAGCCGAGATCGTTCAGGCGATCGATCAGCTGCCGGTCGGTCAGCGACTGGCCGCGGCGCAATTCGAGCGGACGCGCGAAGACGCGCGGCAGAACGGTGTCGCGCTCGCCGTGCAGACGCGCATCGATCAGCCGCCCGAACGTCACCCAATAGTACCCGCCGAGCAGCACGAGAAGCACGAACGGCACCGCCGCGGCGGCGGCCGCGTAGCGGAACCAGCGATGCTGCCACAGGCGCCGGACGCGCACGATGGCGCCCCGGCCCCCGCGTCCCGCGCCGCTTCGGGGTTTTGGTTTCTTAGATACTGACAATCCAGTGCCTGCCCAGGTCGAGTGGAAGCTCTTCGTCCAGTCGATCGACGAGCGCCGGGCCGTACTGGTTCAGGAACGAGACGAACCCGATCGTCCGCTCCTGCGCATGGCCGCCGGGGAAGGCGAGTGCGCGGGCGTGCATGAACTGGCGCCGCAGCGTTTCGTCGCGCCGCTTCGCCGCCGAGATGATCTTGCCGTGGAGATTCTGCAGGTCGTGCTGCATGCGGCTCAGCGTCGAGCGGGCCGCACCCTCGAGCGTCGGATCGAGCGCCGGGATCGCACCGATGAGCTGCTGCATCTGCGCCTCGATCGTGTTCTCGGCGCGGGAGAACGATTCCTCCACGGCCGGCGGGATCTGGGCGCGCAGCAGGTCGTTCAGCGCCGCTTCGTCCTGCGCCTGCAGCGACTCGATCGGCAGCTTGTACTTGGTCATGAAGCGCATGGCGGCCGAATCGAGCAGCGTCGCCGACGCACGCGGGAAGAACAGCGGCATCGGGACGCCGAAATGCTCGTACACGCCGCGCAGCTGGCCCAGATACGCGAGCTCGTTCGGTCCGGCCACGTAGCAGATCGTGGGGAAGATCGTGTCCTGCACGATCGGACGCGTCAGCACGTTCGGGCTGAACGCGGTCGGCCGGTCGGTCGCCTGCTGCAGCATCGCGTCGACCGGGAACTGCTCGTTCCCGACGACGAACTGGCCGTCGTGCTTCTTGATCGCCCGGCGGCCGCCGTCCAGCCGGAACAGCGCGGCGCCGTCGTCCTGCAGGTGCACCTGCGCGTGGTAACCGCGCGCGATCAGATCGGATCCGGCGAGCGACGCGCGCTTGACCGTTTCGCCGGGATGCGACAGCTCGTGCGCGAACACGCGGCTGACGAGCGGCTTCGACGCGGGATCCGACGAGTCGTACACCACCAGCCCGCGGTCGCCGAGGACGTGCTCGAGCCAGCGGCCGAACGCGTCGGCCATCCCCGTGCTCGGGGCGTACGCTCGCTGCAGCGCGTCGAGCAGTTCGTGTTTGAAGGGAGAGTCGGGGAGGGCGGCGTCGAGATCGCCGAGCGCCTGCACGATCGAGCGGTCGAGGCTGATGTTCGCCACCGGCGCCGGCTCGACACCAGGCCGCGCCGGCAGCGACACGGTCTGCGGCGCGAGCTCGGCCCCGAACACCGTACACGACCGGACTTCTTCCCAGTCGTGATCCTCGGCGTCGATCCAGAAGATCGGGACGACCGGCACCTGATGATCGCGCGAAACCTGGTCGGCGAGCTTCAGCGCCGTCAGCGCCTTCAGCAGCGTGAACAGCGGACCGCCGAACAGTCCCGCCTGCTGCCCGGTGACGATGGCGACGGCGTTCGGATTGGCGAGCAGCCGGGCGGCCTCGCGCGCGCGGGGCGGCGCGCCGCGGCGCTCCTGCTGCGCTTCGAGCACGGCGGCGATCGCCGCGCGGCTCCGGTCGTGCGCCTGCGTGCGCCGGATGACGTCGGCCCAGGCGTTGCGGTCCGCGGGATCGCCGGAGAAGAACGGCGCGACGCTGCGGAAGTCGTACGCGTAGTCCGCGGCGAGGCGCCGAATCCACGGGAAGCGGCGGACGTCAACCGGGATGCGCGCCGAAGACTCTTCGGTCGCCGACGACGACTTCGATGAGTTCACCTGCACAGGAAAAGCTACTCTCTCCCAGCGTCGCGGAAACTGTCAACCATGTTAGACTTACAACACATTTCGCACTCCAGGAGTCCTTCGCTGCACACGGAACCCACCGGCACTGCGCCTCCAGACGCGTTCGGACCGTTTCGTGTTCTTCATCAGGTAGGGGCGGGGACGTTGGGCCCGGTGTTCCGCGCTTATGACGCGGAGCGCGAGCGCCTCGTTGCAGTCAAGCTGTTCAAACTCGACCTCCCGCCCGAGCGCGTCCACCAGCTGGTCGCCGAGCTCGAAGGGCTGATCGTCGCCGACCTGAACCACCCCGGTTTCGCGAAGCCGCTTGCCACCGGCATCAGCGGCGTCTCCGCGTACCTCGCACAGGATTACGTCGCGGCCGAGTCGCTCGATCTCGCCATCCGGGAATACGGGCCCGCCCCGGCATCCGACGCGCTGCGGGTTGCGGCGCAGGTCGCCGGCGCGCTCGATTTTGCGGCGGTCGTCAAGATTCACCACGGCGCCCTGCACCCGCGCGACGTGCTGCTGTCGCCCGACGACACGCGCATGACCGGCATCGGCATCGCGCAGGCGCTGCAGAAAGTCGGCGTCGCGGTTCCCGTGCGTCGGCCCTACACCGCGCCCGAGCGGCTCGACGATCCCGCGATCACCGCGCGCGGCGATCTGTTCAGCCTCGCCGCCGTCGTCTTCGAGCTGCTCACGGGCAAGCGGATCGCCGGGACGGGACAGCACGTCGGCGACGCGGTCGCCGGCGTCGCCGGCGCCAACGTCGCGGCGCTGCGGCAGGTGTTCGCGCGTGCGCTTGCCGAATCGCCGGCGGATCGCTTCGACACGGCGCTCGAATTCGTCGAAGCGCTGAAGCAGGCATTCTCGGCCTCGTCGATCGCGAGCCCTCAGCCGCCGGGCAGGCGATCGAAGGTCGAGACGCGGAAGAGCAGCGACGTCGAACCCATCCGTGACGAGCCGCCGCGCGCGCCCGTGTCGTTGCCGTTCGACGTGCCGGAAGCGTCCGATCGCGCCGACGTCGAGCTGCCGATCGTGCTCCCGCAGCCCTCAGTGTCCGCCGACCCGTCGGTGCACGAATCGGTGCCGGATCTGCAGCTCGCCGCCGCCGAAGAGCAGCGATACGCCGATGTCGAACCGGGCCCGGTGGCCGCATCGTCGCTCGCCGCCACCGTCGACCATGTCGGTGACGATGCGAGCGGGAAGCACGATGGGGGCGACGGCGCGGACGAAAAGTACGCCGAGAAGTACAACGTCGTCACGTCGGCGGCCGCAGCGCCGCCGGCGTGGGCGCCCGATGCGCGTCCCGGTGCCGAACGGCGCCGTTCGGCGGTGTGGCCGATCCTGCTCGCGCTGATCGTGGGCGTGGCCGTGGGGTTCGCCGCCGGCTACGGCGTCGGCAACCGCGATCGGTCGACCGCCGCCGACTCGGTCGCGACGCGGCCGTCGGATGTGCCGGCGCCGCCGCCGCGGACAGCCGGCAGGGAATTCACCGAGAGCGCCGTTCCGCCGCCGCGCGAGTCGCGACCGGCGCCCGCCGAACCGCGTCCGGCCTCTCCGCCGGCGGCGCGCGAACCCGACACGGCGACCGCTCCGGGGCGGCTGCTGATCCATTCGCTGCCCTCCGGCGCGCGCGTGACGGTGGACGGCAAGGAGGCCGGCACGACGCCCGCCGTGGTGCGCGAACTGCCGACGGGGACGCACCGCGTCCGCGTGACACGGGAGGGCTACACTGCGGCGGACCAGCGCGTGGTGATCACCGCCAAGCGGCCGGCGCAGACGCTGAACGTCTCGCTCGAACGCGAGCGTCGGGCGTCGCAGGGCACCTCCGGCGGATTCAACGGCGGGCTGTTCATCGATTCGCGGCCCGCGGGAGCCAAGGTGTTTCTCGACGGGAAGCTGATTGGCACGACGCCGCTCGGGATGGCGTCGGTGGCGGCCGGCGAGCACGCCGTCCGCCTCGAATATGACGGCTATCGCCGCTGGACGTCCTCGGTTCGCGTCGTCGCGGGCGAACAGAATCGCGTCACCGCGTCGTTGGAGAAGTAGCGAATGGAAGCAGTGCTCGCATTGGAAGACGGGACGTGGGTGCGCGGCCAGGCCGCGGGCGCCGAAGGCGAGGCGGCCGGCGAGGTCGTGTTCAACACGAGCATGTCCGGCTATCAGGAGATCCTCACCGACCCGTCGTACGCCGGGCAGATCGTCACGATGACCTGTCCCGAAATCGGCAACTACGGTGTTGCCAACGAGGACGTCGAGTCGCGCAAGCCGCAGGTGGCGGGCTTCATCATCCGCGACGAGTCGCCGATGGCGAGCAACTGGCGCGCCAGCGGCACGCTTCGCGAGTACCTCGTCGAGAACGGCATCGTCGCGATCTCCGACGTCGACACGCGCGCGCTGACGCGCCAGCTGCGGTCGGCCGGCGTCATGCGCGGCGTGATCGCGACCGGCCGGCAGCTGGATCCGAACGCGCTCGTCGAGCGGGCGCGCGCGATTCCGCAGATGGAGGGATCCGATCTCGTCAAGCAGGTGACCACCGGCGAGGTGTTCGACTGGCCCGAAGAAGATCCCGACGAGTTCGGGATCACGCCGGCGCGGCGCGCGAACAGGCGCTTCAAAGTGGCCGCGTACGACTACGGCATGAAGTGGAACATCCTGCGGCGCCTCAGCGCGCACGGGTGCGACGTGCGCGTCTTCCCGGCGTCGGCGCCTGCGTCCGATCTCCTCGCGATGCAGCCCGACGGCGTGTTCCTGAGCAACGGCCCCGGGGATCCGGCGGCGGTCCCGTACGCGATCGCCAACGCGAAGCAGCTGGTCGACGCGCACGTGCCGGTGTTCGGCATCTGTCTCGGCCACCAGATTCTCGGCCTCGCGATGGGCGGCCGCACGTTCAAGCTGAAGTTCGGCCACCGCGGCGGCAATCACCCGGTGAAGAAGCTCGAGACGGGCAGGGTCGAGATCACGTCGCAGAATCACGGCTTCGCCGTCGATCCCGCGACGCTGCCGGCCGACGTCGAGGTGACGCACCTCAATCTGTACGACGGCACCGTCGAAGGGCTGCGTCACAAGGATCGGCCGGTGTTCTGCGTGCAGTATCATCCCGAGGCTTCGCCAGGCCCGCACGACGCGGATTACCTGTTCGACGACTTCCTGTCGCTGATCGAGGAGAACCGGGGCTAGGCGCTCCCGCCGCCAGTCCCTTCAGAGATGCCCAAGCGCACCGACATCAAACGCGTCCTCATCATCGGCTCGGGGCCCATCGTCATCGGCCAGGCGTGCGAGTTCGATTACTCCGGCAGCCAGGCGTGCAAGGCGCTGCGCGCCGAGGGGCTCGAGGTGATCCTCGTCAACAGCAACCCGGCGACGATCATGACCGACCCGGAGCTGGCGGACCGGACCTACGTCGAGCCGCTCACCGTGGAAGTGCTCGAGCAGATCATCGCGCGCGAACGGCCCGACGCGCTGCTGCCGACGGTCGGCGGCCAGACGGCACTGAACCTCGCCGTCGACCTCGCCGCCGCCGGCGTCCTCGACAAGTACCGCGTCCAGCTGATCGGCGCGTCGATCGCCGCCATCAAGGTGGCCGAGGATCGGCAGCTGTTCAAGGACGCGATGCGCGAGATCGGCCTCGACGTGCCGCAGAGCGGCGTGGCGCGATCGCTGGCGGAGGCGATCGAGCTCGCGAAGACGCTCGGGTTTCCGCTCGTGATCCGTCCGTCGTTCACGCTGGGCGGCGTCGGCGGCGGCATCGCCTACAACATCGAGGAGTTCCGCGACCTGGCGGAGCGGGGCATCGAGCTGAGCCCGGTGCACGAGATCCTCGTCGAGGAATCGGTGATCGGCTGGAAGGAATTCGAGCTCGAGGTGATGCGCGACGTCGCCGACAACTTCGTCGTCATCTGCTCGATCGAGAACATCGACCCGATGGGCGTCCACACCGGCGACAGCATCACCGTGGCGCCGATCCTCACGCTGACCGACAAGGAGTACCAGCGGATGCGCGACGCCGCGCGCCGCATCATCAGCAAGGTCGGCGTCGAGACCGGCGGGTCGAACATCCAGTTCGCGATCAACCCGACGAACGGCCGGATGGTCGTCATCGAGATGAATCCGCGCGTCTCGCGCTCGTCGGCGCTCGCGTCGAAGGCCACCGGGTTTCCGATCGCGAAGATTGCCGCGAAGCTCGCGCTCGGCTATCACCTCGACGAGATCCCGAACGACATCACGCGCCTGACGCCGGCCTCCTTCGAGCCGACGATCGACTACGTCGTCGTCAAGATCCCGCGGTGGAACTTCGAGAAGTTCCCGCAGGCGGACCGCACGCTCACGACGCAGATGAAGTCGGTGGGCGAGGCGATGGCGATCGGCCGCACGTTCAAGGAAGCGTTCATGAAGGGGATCCGCTCGCTCGAGCTCGGGCGCAGCGGCCTGCTGTTCGCGCCGTCGCCGATGGACGACGAAGACGACGCGGCGCTGCGCAAGCGGCTCGCGATCCCCAACGACCGCCGGATGTGGGATCTCTTCCGCGCGATCGCCCGCGGGTGGAGCGTCGAGCAGCTGCACGAGATCACGCGGATCGATCCCTGGTTCCTGCGCCAGTTCAGCGAGATCGCGGCGCTGCGGCGCGACGCGGCGGCGACCGGAGTGGCGAAGATGTCGGCGGAGCAGCTGCGACGCGCGAAGCGCGCCGGCTTCGGCGACCAGGAGCTGGCGCTCGCCACGGGCGCGACCGAGCGCGCGGTGCGCGAGAAGCGCGCCGCGCACGGGCTGAATCCGGTCTACAAGCGCGTCGACACGTGCGCCGCGGAGTTCGAATCGTTCACGCCGTATCTCTACAGCGCGTACGAGCCGACGTGCGAAGCGAACCCGACCGCGCGCGACAAGGTGGTGATTCTGGGCAGCGGGCCGAACCGGATCGGCCAGGGCATCGAGTTCGACTACTGCTGCTGCCACGCGGCCTTCGCGCTGAAGGAAGAAGGCCTCGAGACGGTGATGATCAACTGCAACCCCGAGACCGTGTCGACCGACTACGACACGGCCGACCGGCTCTACTTCCAGCCGCTCACCTTCGAGGACGTCATGGCGGTCATCGACGTCGAGCGCGCCGGAGGCGGCGAGGTGTCGTGTCTGGTGCAGTTCGGCGGGCAGACGCCGCTGAAGCTCGCGCTTGCGCTGCAGGGCGCCGGCGTGCGCATTCTGGGGACGTCGCCCGATTCGATCGACCTCGCCGAAGATCGGAAGCGCTTCGCGAAGCTGCTCGCGGATCTCGACATCACGCAGCCCGCCAGCGGCACCGCGACATCGCGCCAGGAAGCGCAGGCCGCGGCGGCATCCATCGGATTCCCGGTGGTCGTGCGCCCCTCGTACGTGCTCGGCGGACGCGCGATGGCGATCGTGTACGACTCCACGGCGCTCGACCGCTACATGACCCACGCGGTGGAGGCGTCGCCCGAGCATCCGATTCTCGTCGACAAGTTCCTCGAGGACGCGTTCGAGTTCGACGTCGACGCCGTCGCCGATGCCTCGGGCGCGGTCGTGATCGGCGGCATCATGGAGCACATCGAGGAGGCCGGCATCCATTCCGGCGACAGCTCGTGCGTCGTCCCGCCGTTCATCTGCCCCGAGCGCCATCTCCACACGATCCGCGACTACACGCGCCGCGTGGCGCGCGCCCTGAAGGTCGTCGGCCTGATGAACGTCCAGTACGCGATCAAGGACGACGTCGTCTACGTCCTCGAGGTGAATCCGCGCGCGTCGCGCACCGTGCCGTACCTGTCGAAGGCGGCCGGCGTTTCGCTCGCGAAGATCGCGGCGAAAGTGATGGCGGGTCGATCGCTCGCCGAGCTCGGCCTGACCGACGATCTCCAGGTCGCCGGCGTGTTCGTCAAGAGCCCGGTGTTCCCGTTCGTGCGGTTCCCCGGCGTCGACACGATTCTCGGGCCCGAGATGAAGTCGACCGGCGAGGTGATGGGCGGCTCGACGAATTTCGGCGTCGCGTTCGCGAAGGCGCAGTTGTCGGTGGGGCAACGGCTGCCGGAGCGCGGGACCGCGTTCGTCAGCGTCAACAACGACGACAAGGCGAACCTGGTGCCGATCGCGCGCGATCTCGTGCAGCTCGGCTTCCGGCTGATTGCGTCGCGCGGCACGGCGGCCTACCTGCGCGCGTACGGTCTCGACGTGGACGTGGTCTACAAGGTCAACGAAGGCCGGCCGAACATCGCCGACGAGATCGTCAATCGCAAGGTCGATCTCATCGTGAACACGCCCCTGGGCCGGGAGTCGTTCTTCGACGACCGGACGGTGCGACGAGCGGCGATGATGCATCAGGTGCCCTGCATCACGACGTTGACCGGCGCGGCCGCGGCCGTGCAGGCGATCCGCGCGCTGCGGCAGGAAGGGCTGGAAGTGCGCGCGCTGCAGGACTACTACGCCGGAATTGCCGCGGCGCGGTCGTAGGCGCCGGGCACGTTCTGCCCGCAGTCAGCGTCGCTCCGACGATCGGGACGCGGCGAAGGTCGCGAACAAGTTGCCTGTTCGCAGCGGCTTTCGCGATCGTCATGCCTTCGTGATCCTCGTCGCGTGACGAAGGTCGACGCTTTGCATGGCGGCTCGGCCGCATGCGAACCGTCGCCGCCCTCCCCGCGTCCGCGCTGATTGCCGGCGCCGCGCTCGGCATGTTCCTTCCCGAACCGCACTTCCGCATCGGCGCGGGACTGCTCGTCGCCGCGTGGATCGTTGTGCTCGGCGCGTGGAGATCGCGGCGGCCGCTGCTGCTCGCGTCCGCCGTCGCCGCGACGTTTTTCGCCGGCGGCAGCGTGCTGGGCGCGCGCGCGTGGCAGCGCGCATGGCGACCGCCGCTGCGCGCCGCCTTCGAGCGCGCCGAGTCGAACGGCGAAGCGTTCCTCATGCTCGAGGGCACGCTGCGGACGGACGCGGAGCCGTCGGCGTCCGGCGTGTCGGTCAGTGTGGAGGTGGAATCCTGCCGCGGGTGTCCCTCCTTCCGGTCCCGTCCGTCGGGCGTCATCCTCACCATCGTGGGCGCGATCGCGCGGGATCGCGCCGACGGGTGGCGGGCGGGCCGACGCATCCGCGCGCCTGCGACGCTGCGGCGTCCGTCGGTCTACCTCGATCCGGCTGTGCCCGACAACGAGCGGGCGCTCGCGCGGCGCGGGACGACGCTCGTCGGCACCGTGAAGAGCGGCGCGCTCGTCGACCTCGTGGCGCGCGGATCGTGGATCGACGAAACGCTGGGGGCGACGCGCGCCTTTGCGCGGCGCGCGATTGTCGACGACGTGGGCCGGTGGAGCGCGCGGGCGGCCGCCATCGTCACCGCGATCGTCATCGGCGACCGCGCGGGCCTCGACGCCGACGTCCAGCGGAAACTGCAGGACGCGGGCACGTATCACGTGATCGCGATCTCGGGCGGCAACATCGCCATCCTCGCCGGCCTGATGATCGGCGGCTTCCGCCTCGCCGGCTGGTTCGGCCGCGCGGCGATGCTGGCGTCGATTCTCCTGCTCGCCGCCTACGCCGCGCTCGTCGGCGGCGGGGCGTCGGTCGACCGCGCCACGCTGATGGCGGCGATCTACTTCGGCGGCCGCGCGATCGATCACCGGACCGCGCCGCTGAACACGCTTGCGGTCGCGGCGGCGCTGATCGTCGCCGCCGATCCGCTGTCGGTCGCGGATCCCGCGTTCGTGCTGACGTTCGGGGCGACGCTGGCGATCCTCGTCGCGGCGGCGGCGCTCGGGGGCCGCGAAGGTCGCGAAGCGGCGAAAGTCCCCGGCGGCGCGTCCGATTCCGATGCCGCCGCGCCGGTGGCGCCGCGGTGGTGGTCGTGGATCCGGAGCATCGCGCGTCGAACCGCGCTGCCGATGCTGGTGGCATCACTTGCAGCCGAGGTGATGCTGTTCCCCGTCGGGGCGCTCGTGTTCTCGCGGATCACGTTCGCGGGACTCGGCCTGAACTTCCTGGCGATTCCGCTCATGGCCGTCGCGCAGGTCGCCGGGATGGCCGTCGTTCCGCTCGCGGTCGTGTCGCGGCCGCTCGCGATGGCCGCCGGATCGATCGCGGCGATCGGAGCCGAAGGGCTGGTCTGGTCGGCGGATCTCGTCCGCTTCGCGCCAGCGGTCGCATACCGTGTGGCGTCGCCGGCGCCGGCCGCGGCGGCGATCTACTACGTCGCGCTTGCGGCGACGTGCTGGCAGTGGCGGCGCGGCGGCACGCCCGTGCTGCGCCGGGCGGCGTGCGCGGTGACGGGCGCCGCGGCGATCTGGATCCTGATCGATCCGCATTCGCTCCGCGCGGCGCACGGCGACGGCCGCCTTCGCGTCACCTTCGTCGACGTGGGGCAGGGCGACGCGGCCTTCGTCCGGTTTCCGCGCGGGTCGACGCTTCTGGTCGACGCCGGCGGCCTGTCGTTCGCCTCCGCCTTCGACGTCGGCGACCGCGTCGTCGCGCCCGTGTTGCGGGATGCCGGCTTCTACCGCGTCGACTACGTCGCGCTGACCCACGGCGATCCCGATCACATCGGCGGCGCGCGATCGATCGTGCGCGAGTTCCGGCCGCGGGAAGTGTGGGAGGGGATTCCGGTGCCGCGGTCGGCGCCGCTCGCGATCCTGCGCGCCGCCGCGCAGGAGGTCGGCGCGCGATGGGCGAACGTGTACGCCGGCGATCGGATCCGCGTCGACGGGGTGGACGTGATCGCGCATCACCCGCGTCCGCCGGACTGGGAGCGGCAGAAGGTGCGCAACGACGACTCGCTCGTGGTCGAACTGCGGTGGCGTGACGTGTCGGTGCTGCTGACGGGCGACGTCGGCAAGTCGGTCGAGCCGGAGATCGCCGGCTCGATTGCGCCGGCGCTGCTGCGTGTCGTCAAGGTGCCGCATCACGGCAGCCTCACGTCGAGCAGCGAGGCGTTCGTGACGCGGCTCCGTCCGCAGGTGGCGGTGTTCAGCGTCGGGCGGGGGAACCATTTCGGGCACCCGGCACCGGAGGTCGTGGAGCGCTATCGGGAGATCGGCGCCGGGATTTTCCGGACGGACCAGGATGGGGCCGTGACGATCGAGACCGACGGCCGCTCGTTGAGCGCGGCCACGTTTTCGGGCCGGCGGCTCTCGCTGGCGCCGGGTGCCCTCGCCGCCAGGTGAACTCGAACCGCTACTTCACCTTCTGCCACTCCGCTTCCATCTGTTCCAGCGTCATGTCGCCGAAGGTCCGTCCGCTCGCGGCGATCGCGGTCTCCATTGCGGAGAATCGCCCGGTAAATTTGTCGTTCGCCTTCCGCAGCGCGGTCTCCGGCTCGATCCCGAGTTGTCGCGCGAGCTGAACGATCGAGAAGAGCAGGTCGCCCATCTCTTCTTCCGCGCGCGCCTCGTCGCGGGCGCCCGGCGCGTCCACGACTTCCCGCAGCTCGCGCACTTCTTCTTCGATTTTGTCCACGACATCGGCGGTCCTGGTCCAGTCGAACCCGACGGAGGCGGCGCGAACGCCGATGTGGTACGCGCGCAGCAGCGCCGGCAGCACCGGCGAGATCCCGCTCAGCAGCGTCTTCCGGACGGCGCGTTCGCCGGCCGCCGCCTTCTCCTGCGCCTTGATTTCTTCCCACCGCACGCGCACCTGGCCGGCCGACTCGAGCGCCGCCTCGCCGTCGCCGCGCCCGAACACGTGCGGGTGGCGGCGCAC
>Ga0070741_10005662_pt1 | contig 27499 bp, 28 predicted proteins | sample Coa_R1_4_FD_66440 | JGI IMG/M metagenome (GOLD analysis project Ga0070741, IMG submission 66440) | Surface soil microbial communities from Centralia Pennsylvania, which are recovering from an underground coalmine fire - Coalmine... | ecosystem: Environmental > Terrestrial > Soil > Unclassified ...
CTCTTCCGGACGTGTCTCGCCGCGCTCGACGTCCTCGGCGATGATCCGCCCCTCGGGCCCCGTCCCGCGGAGCCCCTCGAGCCGGATCCCGCGCTCCCGTGCGATCCGGCGGGCGAGGGGGCTCGCCTTCACGCGCTCGCCCCCGTTCGCGGCGTCCGCAGCCTGTGGACGAGTTGTTGCGGTTTCGTCACGGCGGCCGCCGCCAAGCCTGTCGCCTTCGGCCGTGGCCGCAGTGGATGACTCTGTGGATGAGTCGTCTCGATCCTGTGACTCGGGCCCGGCGGCGGGCTCCGCGACCGATTCCCCCTCCTCGCCGATCACGGCGATCGTCTGCCCGACCGGCACCTCGCCGGAGGAGACGGCGATCTTCAGCAGCACGCCGCTCGCCTCCGCCTCCACCTCCTGGGTCGCCTTGTCGGTGTCGACCTCGAAGAGCGGTTCGCCCTTCTCGACCCGCTCGCCCTCCGACTTCAGCCACTTGACGATCGTCCCCGCCTCCATCCCCTGCCCGAGGCGCGGGAGCTTGACCTCACTGCTCACGCCGCACGGTCCTCCTGATCGCGGCGAGCACGTCGTCGGGCTGCGGGACGACGAACTGCTCCATCGCCGGCGCGAAGGCGAGCGGCGCGAACTTCGCCCCGACGCGCTCGATCGGCGCGTCGAGCCAGTCGAACGCCTGCTCCTGCAGCACCGCCACCACCTCCGCCCCGAACCCCATCCGCGTCACCGCCTCGTGCGCGACGACGGCGCGGTTCGTCTTCTTGACGGAGCCGACGAGCGAATCGACGTCGAGCGGCTGCAGCGTGCGCGGGTCGATCACCTCGACCGAGACGCCGTCCGCCTCCGCGGCCTCCGCCGCCTTGAGCGACCTGTGCACGAGCGGCCCCGTCGCGATCACCGTCACGTCGGTTCCCTCGCGCACGACGCGCGCCTTCCCGAGCGGCACCGGCTCGAGCTCCTCCGGCGCCTCCTCCTTGATCGGGTAGAGGAGCCGGTGCTCGAAGAAGATCACGGGGTTGTCGTCGTAGATCGACGACCACAGGAGCCCGCGCGCATCCGAAGGCATCGACGCGAACACCACCTTCAGCCCCGGGATGTGCACGAGCCACGCTTCGAGCTGCTGCGCATGCTGTGCACCCGGCGACCAGCCGGCGCCGCCCTGCGTGCGAATCGTCAGCGGCACCTTCAGCTGCCCGCCCGACATGTACCGGTGCTTCGCCGCCTGGTTGACGATCTGCTCGAGCGAGAGCGTGAGGAAGTCCTCGTACATGATCTCGACGACCGGCCGCATCCCCTGCATCGCCGCGCCGATGCCCGCGCCGACGATCGCCATCTCCGAGATCGGCGTGTTGCGCACGCGCTCGCTGCCGAACTCGTCGAGAAGGCCCTGCGTCACCCCCATCGAGCCGCCCATCTCGGCGATGTCCTCGCCCATCACGAAGACGTCGTCGTCCGCGCGCATGGCGTCGGCCAGCGCCTGCCGCACGGCGGCGCGATAGGTGAGCTCAGGCATAGATGTTCTTGAGCGCGTCTTCGGGCTGCGGGTCGGTCCCGTTCTTCGCGAACTCGACTGCGGCCTCGACGACGCCCTGCACTTCCTCGTCGAGCGCGTCGAACTCCTCGTCCGAGACGTCGAGCTTCTCGCGCAGGTTCGTGATCGGATCGTGCTCGGCGGCATCGGCGCGGTCCTCCTTCGACCGGTACACCTGCGCGTCGCCGATGTAGTGCCCTTCCATCCGGTAGGTCGCGACGTCGAGGAAGATCGGCCCCTCCCCCGCGCGCACACGGGCGAGCGCCTCGCGCGTCGTGTCGAACATCTCTTCCACATCCTGGCCGTCGACCTTCACGGACGGCATGTCGTATGCGAGCGCGCGCTTCGACATGTCGTCCCACACGGGCGAGTGCTGCCAGCCCGGCGTCGACTCGGCCCAGTGGTTGTTCTCGCACACGAAGAGGGTCTTCGTCTGCCAAAGCTGGGCGAGGTTGAGCGACTCGTGGAAGGTGCCGGTGTTCGTCGCGCCGTCGCCGAAGAACGCTACCGCCACGCGCGGCTCGTCGCGCAGCTTGAACGCGAGCCCAGCACCGACGATCGACGGCAGCCCGCCGCCGACGACCGCGTTCGCACCGAGGTTGCCGCGTTCGACGTCGTAGAGATGCATGGAGCCGCCGTATCCGTGCGAACAGCCCTCGAGCTTCCCGTAAAGCTCGGCCATCACCGCGTTCGGGTGCGTGCCGCGCGCGAGCGTGTGCCCGTGCGCCCGGTGCGTGGACGCGAACACGTCGCCGTCCTCCATCGCCTGGCACACGCCGACCGCCACCGCCTCTTGCCCGATCGCGACGTGCAGGAAGCCCGGCAGCTCGCCGGCGCGGAACCGCTCCTCCACCTTCTCCTCGAACCGCCGGATGAGAAGCATCTCGCGGAGGAAGTTGCGCAGCCGCTCCTCGGAAAGCGCACGCCGCTTCTCGACTTTCGCCATCGATTCTGAGTGTACGTTTGCCGCGTGAGGCTTGGTCAAGCGTGGGACGAGCTCCCCGACGACCTCGGAGACGCTCGGATCCGAGTGCTGCTCGAAGAGCCCGAGCGCGCGGACCGCGCGGCGCAACTCCTCGGGCCCCTGCAGCCCTACCGGGCGGCGCCGAACGCCCTGTCTTTCCGCGTCGTCGGCCACGGTGAAGGAGTCCGGCGCCTGCTCGAACGTCTCGACGAGGAGCGGATCCACGGCGTTCTCGAGGTGCTCTCGTCGGATCCAGTCGCAGAACGCGATCTCGGGCGCGCCGCGCCGACGCTGCGGGAGCAGTGGCAGTCGGAGCTCGCGACGCTGCCGGCCGACTGGAGCGATCTGCTCGGCGAGGTCGAGCTGGAGTCGTCCGACTGGCTCGACCGGGCATCCGTGAACATGGTCCCGATCAACCCGAGGCGCGACCGCTCGCGCCTCGCGTTCCGCTTCCGCTGCGCGCGCAGCTTCGGCTACGGCGGCTCGCCTGGGATGGTTGCGCGCTGCCTCGCGCGTTGCGACGAGGACGGCATTCGCGGCACGGTGCGCGTCGTGCACGCTCTCTCCGACACGCGCCCCGTCTACACGCAGGGACCCGTGTGGCAGATGGACGGCCGAACGGTGTAGGTTTGCGAGCGGACGAGGGAGGCAATCGACGGGACGTGGTCTACGGGAACGGCAACCGGCAGGTGGGTGTGGCCGCGCGGCAGGTCGCCGAGCACGCAAGCGCGTTGACGCGCCTCGAGCTCGAGCTCGCGACACTCGAGCTCAAGAAGAAGGCGACGTCGCTCGGTCTCGGCATCGGGCTTGGGCTCGGCGCCGCGGCGTTCGGCTTGCTGGGGCTCGTGTTCGCGCTGGCGACGATCACCGCCGCGATCGCACTCGCGGTCGACGTGTGGATCGCCCTGCTGATCATGACGGGCGTGATGTTCGTGCTCGCGGGGATCGTCGGCGCGCTCGCGATCGGACGACTCCGCCGCGGCACGCCGCCGGTGCCCGAGAACGCGATTCGCGAGGCGAAGCTGACCACCGAGGCGATCAAGCGCTGATGGCGATTCGCGAGCGCAGCCCGGAGGACGTTCGCCACGACATCGAGCGCGAGCGCGAGGAGCTCGTCCGCGCGATCGCGGACCTGCGCGGCGATCTGCGCCGCGTCGCAAACGTCAAGCCGCTTCTGCGCAAGGCCGCGATCGGCGCGGGCGCGCTCGCCGCCGTCGTGATCACGGTGAAGCTCGTGCGCCGCCGGCGCCGCTAGGAACGCAGCTCGGCGCCGAACCGGCGTCCGAGCGCCGCGACGATCTCGTTGCGCAGCTCCGTCGCCTCGTCCTCGGTCAGCGTTCGCTCCGGCGACTGGAACGCGAGCGCAAGACCGACCGACTTCCGACCCTCGCCCACCTGCTCGCCGCGGTAGACGTCGAACACGTGGACCTCGCGCAGCGCCTCTCCGGCGGACGCCCACGCCGCGGCGACGAGGTCGCCGACGGGGACGTCCTCGCCGACGGCGACGGCGACGTCCTGGCGAACCGGCGGGAACGTGATCACGTCCTGGTAGGTGACGGGCTCGTGCGACGCGCGGAAGAGCTCGTCGAGATCGAGCTCGAGGACGCCCCACTCGCCGTCGAGCAGCCGCGGGTGCAGCTCACCGACCACTCCCGCCGGCGTCGCGGCCGACTTGCCGGGGTGGAGCAGCGGGTGCTCGCGGCGCTCGAACGCGGGCTCCGCTTTCAGCGCCGCGTAGATCGTCTCGACGACGCCCTTCACCCGCAGGAAGCCGCCCTGCGTCATCGCCGCCACCCGGAGCCGCTCGTCCGGGAGGTCGCCACCCGGTAGGTAGACGCGCGCGATCTCGAAGAGGTCGATGGTGCGTGCGCCCGCGTCGAGATTCCGCCGGGCGGCGTCGACGAGGCTCGGGATCAACGTCGTCCGTAGCGCCGTGAGCTCGACGGAGATCGGCTCCGGCAGCTTCCACGGCGTGTCCTCGTCCTCGACGAGGCTCGGCGTGTAGGTCTCTGCGAAGCCGAGGCCGACGAGCGTGTCCTCGACGCGGCGGCGCAGCTGCTGCTCGCGCGTGAGCACGCCGAACATCTCTCGGCGGGCGGGCAGCGTGAACGGCACGTCGTCGAGGCGGAAGCGCGCGACCTCCTCGATCACGTCCACCTCGCGGGTGACGTCGCGCGCACGCCACGTCGGAACGAGCACGTCGCCGTCCCGCCGCTCGAACCCGAGCCGGCCGAGGAGCGCGTACTGATCCGCCGCCGGCGTCTCGACACCGATGAGCGCGTCGGCGCGCTCCGGGCGGTAGCGGACGAGCGGGCGCTCCGGGAGCCCGTTCTCGGCGTCCGCCGCTGCGGTCAGCTCGCCGCCTGCAAGCTCGAGGATCAGGTCGGTCGCGAGGTCGGCGGCGGCCTCAGCCGCGTGCGGGTCGACGCCCTTCTCCCAGCGGTTCGAGGCCTCGCTGCGGAGGCGGTGGCGCTCGGAGGTGAGGTAGATCGTGTACGGGTCGAAGTTCGCCGCCTCGAGCAGGACCGTCGTCGTCCCCTCGCCGATCTCCGTCTCTTCGCCGCCCATGATCCCGGCGAGCGCGACCGGCCGGTCGGCATCCGCGATCACGAGGTCGGTCGGGTCGAGCTCGCGGTCGACGCCGTCGAGCGTGCGGAGCCGCTCGCCCGGCTGTGCGCGGCGGACGACGATCCGCTGCTCGTGCAGCGTCGTCGAGTCGAACGCGTGCAGCGGGCTGCCGAGCGCGAGCATCACGCAATTCGTCACGTCGACGACGTTCGAGATCGGGCGCATCCCGGCGGCGAAGAGGCGGGCGCGGAGCCAGACCGGCGACGGCGCGATCGTGACCCCTTCGAACCGCCGGCCGATGTAGCGCGGACAGCCGCCGAAGTCGTCGATCCGGATCTCCACTGTCTCCGACGGCCATGCCCAGGGTCTGACCCCAGGCATGTCCGCAAGCGGCAGGTCGTACAGGGCGGCGATCTCGCGGGCGAGGCCGTAGATCGACTGCAGGTCGGGGCGGTTGCCGGTCGCCTCGACGAGCATGACCGAGTCGACGATCGGGAGCACGTCGGCGAGCGGCGTCCCCGGCTCGGCCGCCGGCAGCACCATGATCCCGGCGTGGTCGGTGCCGAGCCCGACCTCGTCCTCGGCCAAGATCATCCCGTCCGACACCTCGCCCCGCACCTTCCGCCGCTCGAGCGTGAGCCCGTTCGGGAGCACCGCGCCCGGGAGCGCGACGCCGACGGTGGCGCCGACACCGAAGTTCCAGGCGCCGCATACGATCGACCGCGGCTCGCCCTCGCCGACGTCGACCTTCGTCAGCTGCAGGCGATCGGCGTTCGGGTGCTTTGCCGCGTCGACGACCCGGCCGACGATGAAGCGGTCGACGTTGCCGTTCTCGTCTGGGACGCCCGCGCGCACGATCCCCTCGATCTCCGCCGTCGCAATCGAGAGCCGCGTCGCGAGCTCGTCGAGCGGCATCTCGAGCGGCACGTACTCCGCGAGCCACGAGAGCGGTACGCGCATCAAAACTGCCTCAGCACGCGCAGGTCGCCTTCCCACAGCGCGCGGATGTCGGGGATGTCGTGCCGAAGCTGCGCGGCGCGCTCGAGCCCGCAGCCGAACGCGAACCCGCCCCACTCCTCCGGGTCAAGGCCGACGTTCAGGAACACCTGCGGATCGACCACGCCCGCACCGCCCATCTCGATCCAGCCTGAGAACTTGCACGTGCGGCAGCCGGCGCCGCCGCAGATCCCGCACGACACGTCCGGCTCGATCGACGGCTCGGTGAACGGGAAGTAGTGCGTCCGGAAGCGCACGCGCCGGTCCGGCCCGTACAGCGCGCGCATCACGTGCAGCAGCGTCCCCTTCAGGTCGGCGAGCGTGAGCCCCTTGTCGACGGCGAGCCCCTCGAACTGGTGGAAGATCGGATACCGCGTGGCGGTGATCGCGTCGCGCCGGTACACGCGCCCGATCGAGACCATGTAGATCGGCGGAGGCTTCTCCTCCATGATGTGGATCTGCGACGGGCTCGTCTCCGTCCGCAGCACGTGGTCGTCGTCGAAGAAGAAGGTGTCGCGCGGCGAGCGCGCCGAGTGCGTCGGCAGGAACGCGAGCTTGTCGAAGTTGTACTCGACCGTCTCGACTTCCCGGTCGTCGCGGACCTCGTACCCGAGCCCGAGGAACGCGTCCTCGACGATTCGCCGCACCTGCGTGATCGGGTGCAGGTGGCCGACCGGCAGCTCCTCGCCGGGGAGGGTGACGTCGATCACCTCCTCGCGCAGGCGGCGGTCGAGCTCCTCGTCGGCGAGCACCCGCTCGCGCTCGGCGACCGACGACTCGAGGCGCTGGCGGATCCCGTTCAGCAGCATGCCGGCCTCGCGGTCGCGCACCTCGCGGAGCGCCAGCGCGAGCTCGGACTTCCTGCCGAGGTACTGCACGCGCGCCGTCTCGAGCTCGTCGGAGGTGTGCGCGCTCGCGATCGCGCGCGCCGCGCCCGCCTCGTATTCCTGCCAGTCCGCCATGGAGGGGCAACATACCCGCGTGTCCGCCTACGACCGGATCGCACGACTCTACGACCCGTGGTCGGCGAGCGTCGTCGAAGACGTCGACTTCTACGTCGAGGAGGCGCGCAAGTCGGGGGGCCCGGTTCTCGAGCTCGGCGTCGGCACCGGCCGCATCGCCGTGCCGATCGCGCGGGCGGGCGTCCGCATCGTCGGCGTCGACTCGTCGGAGGGAATGCTCGCGGTCGCGCGCGGGCGGGCGCAGCAGGAGGGCGTCGAGGTCGACCTCCGATTCGGCGACCTGCGCGACCCGCCCGCCGACGAACGGTTCGCGCTCGTCCTGATCCCGTTCCGCACGCTGCTGCACATGCAGACCGAGGAGGACCGCCGTGCGGCGTTGCGCGCGGTCCGCGCGCGGTTGGACGACGGTGGCCGCTTCATCTTCGACGTGTTCACGCCGGCCGCGGACGACATCGCCGAGACGCACGGCCGGTGGCTCGAGCGCGAGCCCGGGATCTTCGAGCGCGCGGACTGGGACGAGGAGTCTCAGACGCTCGTGCTGCGCGTCAGCGGCCTCGGCGTCGAAGCCGAGCTCTCGCTCGCGTGGCTGCCGGTCGAGCGGTGGGAGGCGCTGCTCGCAGAGGCCGGATTCGCCGTCGACGGGCTGTACGGCTGGTTCGACCGGACGCCGTACTCCGGGCACGAAGACTCGATCTGGGTCTGCCGTGCCGTCTAACTCGAGAGCGGCTCGACCGCGTCGCCGACGCGCACGCGCCCCGGCTCGACGACGTCGAAGTACACGCCGAAGTCGATCTGGTTCCCGTCACGCAGGCCGCGGTACGCCTTGATGCCCGCAAGCGTGTCGAGCGTGCGGATGCCGGTGTCGGGATCCTGCGTCGTCACCGCGCAGCGCGGCACCGGCCCCGCAACGCGGACGACTGCGTCGCCGACGCGTACGCGCCCCCACGCGTCCTCTTCGTGCGCGCCCGGACCTTCGAGCTCGAGCAGCATCCGGAACCGGCGGCCGTCGACCTCGGCGCCGAGCTCGCGCCCGAGCCGCTCGCACGACGCGCGCGCGAGCATCGTCCCGACGTGGACGTCACAGCCGGCGCCGACCTCGTCGGCGCGCACGAGCAGAAGCGACCTCGACGCGTAGTCCGAGAGCGCGTCCGACCATGGTCCGTGCACGAGCCGTCCGGTGACGCGCCGGCCCCAGAAGTTCGTCGACACCGACTGGCCGAGCTCGACCTCTCCGCTCACCTCGCGTCCGTCCGGGAATCGCAGCGTCAGCGCGCCGTTGTCCGCGTGCGGCTCGATCTGCACGAGCGGGCCGTGGTCCTTGCCGTTGAAGAGCCGCCATCCTTCGATCAGGTAGTACCGACGGTTCTCCTCGACGCCCCGTTCGGTCAGCTCGACCTCGTCCGGATGCAGGAGCCCGAGGCCCTTGACGGGCGTGATGTTGATGCGCGCGACGTTCACGAGTTCTGACGCCTCCATTCATACAGGGCGATCGCAGCCGCGGCGGCGACGTTCAGCGACTCCGACTCGATCGGGATCGTCACGCTCAGGTCGCGAACGGCATCGGGCGGCAGCCCCCTCCGCTCGGCGCCGAGCAGGAACGTCACCTCGCCGCGGAGGTCGACGTCCGTGAGCGGGCTCCCTCCGCGCGCGACGAGCGCGACCGCCCGGCCACGCGCGCCATGCAGCGGAACGCGCCAGATCGCCCCGGCGCTCGCGCGCAGCGCCTTGGGCGAGGTCGGATCGGCGCAGCCGCGCTCGAGGACGACACCGGCGCCGAAAGCGTCGGCGGTGCGGATCAGCGTGCCGACGTTTCCCGGGTCGGCCACGCCGTAGAGCGCGAGGTTGGCACGGCGCGCCTCGGGACCAGGGAGGTCGTCGCGGCGGTACAGGCCGATCACCCTCGGCGGGTGGGCCGCCGTCGACACGTCCGCGAGCAGGTCCGGCACGACGTTCTCGCCGGCGACGAGCAGCTCGACAGGCTCGGCCGTCGCCGCCTCGACCGCATCCTCACCCTCGACGAAGAAGAGCCCGAGCTTCTGCCGCCACCGCCGCTCTTGCAGCCTGCGGATGGTACGAGCGATGCAGATCCCAGAGCGGCAATGCTCCTCGAGCCGACCGCAGCGTCCGTTCGCAAGCAAGCAGCGCGCCATGCGCCGCGACGCTATCTGGGCCTCCTCGGCCGGGCGGACTCGTCAGTCGGCCGATGCCGGAAGCGCGGCCTTCGCCTGCTCCGCGAGCTTCGCGAACGCGGCGGCGTCGTTGACCGCGAGATCCGAGAGCACCTTGCGGTCGAGCTCGACACCCGCCAGCTTGAGCCCCGAGACGAACTGGTTGTAGGAGAGGCCGTTCGCGCGCGCGCCCGCGTTGATGCGCATGATCCAGAGTCGGCGGAAGGTGCGCTTCTTGACCTTCCGGTCGCGGTAGGCGTACGCGAGCGACCGCTCGACCTGCTCCTTGGCGTAGCGGTAGTTCGTGCTCTTGAGGCCCCAGTACCCCTTCGCCTCCTCGAGCACCTTGCGCCGCTTCTTCTGCGCGTGAACCGCCCGCTTGACGCGCGGCATCGCCTATCCCCTCCCCAGCAGCTTCTTGATCGTCGGGACGTTCGCCGGATCGACCGGCAGATCCTTACTGAACGCCCGCTTCCGCTTCGGAGACTTGTGCTCGAGGTTGTGGCTTTGCCCGGCGTTCCGGCGCAGGAGCTTCCCGGTCCCCGTCACCTTGAACTTCTTCTTCGCTCCTGACTGTGTCTTCTGCTTCGGCATCCTTCTTCACTCCTGCGTTCTTCGTCGGGCCCAGCACCATCGTCATGTTCCGACCTTCGAGGAGCGGCTGGACTTCGATCGCTCCGATGTCCTTCACGTCCTCTGCGAGACGCATGAGCAAGTCCCGGCCGCGATCGGGATGCTCGCGCTCGCGCCCTCGGAACATGATCGTGACCTTGACCTTCGCCCGCTGGTTCAGGAAGCGGGAGACGTGGCCCTTCTTGGTCTCGTAGTCGTGGATGCCGATCTTGGGTCTGAGCTTGATCTCCTTGACGTGGATCTGGGTCTGGTTCTTCCGCGCCTGCTTCGCCTTCTGCTCGAGCTCGTACCGGTACTTGCCGTAGTCCATGACCTTGGCGACCGGCGGGTCGGCCTGCGGCGCGACCTCGACGAGGTCGAGGCCTCTGCCGTAGGCGTACTGGCGCGCGTCGTCCGTCGTCTTGATCCCGAGCTGCTCTCCCTGCTCGCCGATCAGCCGCACGCGCGGGACGCGGATCGCGTCGTTGATGCGCGTCTGCGGCTCGGGACGCCGCGGCGCCTCTACGGGCCCTCGGCGCGGCCTCAAATCTGCTTCACCAAACTCGTGATGTCCTCCTTGGAATACGAAGAGCCGCTGGCAGGCAGCGGCGCGTCATTTCCACCAACCGCGTCGGTTGAACCTCCGGAGCCTCGAGGCTGGAGGTGAGGAGACGATCACGTCCCTGCTTGCCAGGGGCTAAGCGTAGCAAGCTGGGCGGCGAATTCGGGAAGCGATTTCGTCGACTGCTCCCCGCCCCGCTCGCGGATCGCGAGCGCCTCGTCCGACTCCTTGTCGCCGTAGACGACGGTGAACGGGATCTTCTCGACCTCGGCGTTGCGGATCTTCTTGCCGACCGTCTCGTCGGATTCGTCGACCTCGACCCGGTACGGCAGGCGCTCGGCGAGCGCGCGGGCGGCGGCTCGGTGGGCCTCGCCGACCGGGACGATTCGCGCCTGCACCGGCGCGATCCAGAAGGGGAAGGCGCCGGCGTAGTGCTCGGTGAGGATGCCGATGAACCGCTCGAAGGAGCCGAGCAGCGCGCGGTGGATGACGTACGGCGTGTGCTCCTCGTTGTCCGCGCCCATGTACCGGCAGCCGATTCGGGCGGGCTGCTGCGAGTCGAGCTGGATCGTCCCCATCTGCCACGAGCGGCCGAGCGAGTCGGTCATGTGCAGGTCGATCTTCGGCCCGTAGAACGCGCCGTCGCCCTCGTTCACGCGGTACTCGATCCGGCGCCGCTCGAGCGCGGCGCGAAGCGCGCCTTCCGTGAAGTCCCACTCCTCGTCGGTGCCGAGCTTGTTGTCGGGCCGCGTCGAGAGCTCGAACGTCGACTCGAGCTCGAAGAGGTCGTAGAGGTACTTCGCGTAGTCGAGGCAGCCGAAGATCTCGTCCTCGATCTGCTCGCGGGTGCAGAAGATGTGGGCGTCGTCCTGCGTGATGTGGCGGACGCGCGTGAGACCGTGAAGCGCGCCGATCAGCTCGTTGCGGTGGAGGGGCGCCGCCTCCGCGTAGCGAAGCGGCAGCTCGCGGTAGCTGCGGAGCGTCGACGCGAAGAGCGTCATGTGTCCGGGGCAGTTCATCGGCTTGATCGAGTACGTGTGGTCTTCCTCCGGGATCAGGAACATGTGCTCACGGAACTTCTCCCAATGTCCTGACTTCACCCACAGCGACTTGTCGTAGATGAGCGGGGTCTTCACCTCCACGTACCCGCGCTTTGCGTTCTCGCGGCGGCGGAGATCCTCGAGCGTGTTGAAGATCACCATTCCCTTCGGGTGCCAGAAGGGCGATCCGGGCGAGATCTCGTCCACGTGGAAGAGGTCGAGCTGCACGCCGAGGCGGCGATGGTCGCGCTTGCGCGCCTCCTCGAGGCGGGCGAGGTGTGCGTCGAGGTCCTCCTGCGAATAGAACGCCGTGCCGTAGATGCGGGTCAGCTGCTTGTTGTGCTCGTCGCCGCGCCAGTACGCACCGGCGAGGCCGGTGAGCTTGAAGGCCTTGATCGGCTTCGAGTCCTGCAGGTGCGGGCCGCGGCAGAGGTCGGTGAAGTCGCCCTGCGTGTAGAGGCTGATCGGGCCCTCGGCGGTGTCGACGAGCTCCTGCTTGTACGGCTCGTCGCCGAAGAGCCGCTTCGCCTCGTCGGCGGTGGTCTCCTCGCGCGTCCACGCGCGCCCCTCCTTCAGCTCCCGCCTGACCTCGTCCTCGATCCGCTGGAGGTCCGCCTCGGCGATCGGCTGCGGGAAGTCGAAGTCGTAGTAGAACCCCTGCTCGATCGGCGGCCCGATCGCGATCTTCACGCCGGGGTAGAGGCGGCGGACGGCCTCGGCGAGGAGGTGCGCGCTCGAGTGGCGGAGCACCGCGAGCGCGTCCGGGTCGTTCCGGTCGCGGGTCGTCAGGAGCTGGATCGGCGCGCCGTCCTCGAGCGGCAGCCGGAGATCCTGGACGCGGCCGTTCGTGCGGACGAGGACCGCCTGCTCGGCGAGCTTCGGCCCGATCGCGCGCGCCGCGTCGAGGCCGGTGGCGCCGTCCTCGAGCGCGAGTTCCTTCCCGTCCGGGAGCACGACCTTCACGGCCTCAGGATACGCAGGCTCATTTGGCCGTTCCGCCGTGGCCCGGAGGCGGGGCCGATGGCCCCACGGCGACAGGTCCTTGACAGGTAGCGATATATCTGTAACCTGTCGCTATGCATAAGAGAGATCGGTTGTTCTACTTCAACGTGCCGGGCCCACCGCCCGGCCCGCCGTGGGAGATGGGCAGGGTCGAATTCGGCCCCGGGCCCGGCCCCGGCTTCGGCCACCGCCGCCGGCGGATGCGGCGCGGCGACGTCCGCGCCGCGATCCTGCTCCTCCTCGAGGAGGAGCCGCGGAACGGCTACCAGGTGATGCAGGAGCTCGAGCAGCGGAGCGGCGGCGCGTGGCGCCCGAGCCCGGGCTCGGTCTACCCCGCGCTCCAGCTCCTCGCAGACGAGGGGCTCATCCGCGGCGAGGCGGGCGAGGGCGGCACCGTCTACGAGCTCACGGACGCCGGCCGCAAGCACCTCGACGAGAACCGCGAGCGGTTCGGCGAGCCGTGGCAGCTGGCGCACGAGGGCGTACCCGACGACGTCCGCGAGCTGATGAGGCTGGCGATGCAGGTCGGGATCGCGACACGGCAGGTGACGCACGCGGGCTCGGAGGAGCAGCGCAAGGCGGCCGCGGAGCTCCTCGCGGAGACGCGGCGCAGGCTCTACGGGATCCTCGCCGGCGACTGACGCGGCGCTAGGTTGCCGCGGTGGCGAGCCACCGCGAGCGACTCAGGGTCCTCTGGATCGACACCGACGCAGGCGGCCGGATTCACTTCACGGCCGCCTTCCGGTGGGCTGAAGCCGCCGAGCTCGCGCTCTACCGCAGGCTCGGCCTGATCGAGCACGTGCCGCGGCTCCCGCGCCGCCACGTCGAGGCCGACTACCGCCGCGTGCTCGTCTTCGACGACGAGATCGACGTCACCCTCACCGTCGCCGCCGTCGGCACGACGTCGATCACGTACGCGTGGCAGATAGCCCGCGACGGCGAGCTCGCGGTCGAGGGACGGCACACCGTCGTCCACGTCGACGAGGAAGGACGAGCGCAGCCGCTCGCCGATGACGTTCGCGCCGCCCTGGCGTGACGTGATCCAGCTCCCGCCCGTCCTGCGCCGCCGCAGCTACGCGCTGCTCTTCGTCGCGCTGCTCGCGATGGGGCTCGGGAGCCAGATCGTCGTCGTCGCCGTCGGCTGGCAGGTGTACGCGATCCACCACGCGGCCTTCGACCTCGGCCTGATGGGGCTGCTCGAGTTCGTCCCGCTGCCCCTGCTCGCGCTTCCGGCCGGCCAGCTCGCCGACCGCTTCTCCCGCCGCTCGGTCTTCGCGGCGTCGCTCGCGCTCGAGGTTGCGATCACGCTCGGGCTCCTCGCGGTGAGCCTGACGGCTGCGCGCACGCTCTGGCCGTACCTCGTGCTCGCCTTCGCGACCGGCGTCGCCACCGCCGTCGGGACGCCCGCAGCGAGGGCGCTGCCGCCGATACTCGTGCCGCTCGACCTGATCCAGAACGCGATGGCGCTCCGCTCGATCGCGTCGCAGATCGGAATGACGGTCGGACCGGCGATCGGCGGGCTCCTGTTCGTCGTCCGGCCGGAAGCCGCGTACGCCGCCGCCGCCGCCCTGCTCGCCTGCGGCTTCGTCGCGGTCACGCGGGTCCGCGAGCCGCGCGTCCGTCCCGCCGAAACGGCACCCGCACGCGCGCCCGGCCTCGACGACCTGCTTGCCGGCCTGCGCTTCGTCCGGCGAACTCCCGTGCTGCTCGGCGCGATCACCCTCGACCTCTTCGCCGTCCTCTTCGGCGGCGCGGTCGCCCTGCTGCCGCTCTTCGCGCGGTCGATCCTGCACACGGGCCCCGTCGGCCTCGGGATCCTCCGGACCGCGCCGGCCGTCGGCGCCCTCGCCGCCGGGTTCATGCTCGCCCGGCGACCGCTCGGCCGCCGCGTCGGCCGCACGCTCCTCTTCGTCGTCGCGGCGTTCGGCGCGAGCATGGTCGTCTTCGGCCTGTCGCACTCGTTCGCGCTGTCGCTCGGAGCGCTCGCCGTGGGCGGCTTCGTCGACCTGATCAGCGTGAACATCCGGTCGACGATCGCCGCGCTCGCGACGCCGGACGACGTCCGCGGACGCGTGCTCGCGATCGAGATGGTGTTCGTGAGCGCGTCGAACGAGCTCGGCGCCTTCGAGTCGGGAGTGGCAGCGGCCGTGCTCGGCGCCGTCACGGCCGTCGTCGCCGGGGGCGCCTTGACGGTAGGGCTCGCCGCCGCCTGGGTCTTCGTCTTCCCCGCGCTCGCAGGGATCGACCGCTACGACGAGCTGCACGCGGGTAGAGTCGAAAGCCGTGCCGACCGTGCGCATTCCACCGGTACTCCGGCCTGAGGCCGGCGGCAACCGCCACGTCGAGGCGGAGGGGCAGACGGTGCGCGAAGTGCTCGAGAACCTCGTCGAGAGCTATCCGTCGCTCCGCGGTCGGATCTTCGAGGGCGACGACCTGCCGCAGTTCCTGAACGTCTTCATCGACGGCACCGACGTACGGCTGGACGCGGGTCTCGAGACGCGGGTGAACGAGGGCGCGACCGTGATCCTGCTGCCGGCGGTGGCCGGCGGCCGCATCTAGTCCAGACGCTTCTCCATCGACACGCATTCGATCGCGACGCCGTCGGGCATCGTCACCTCGAGCTCCTCGAGCGGCTCGAAGCCGTACGAGAGGTAGAGCGGCAGCCCGGGCTTCGTCGAGACGAGGTACAGCTCGCGAAAGCCCTCTCTGCGCGCCGCCGCCTCGCACTCCTCGAGGATCCGGCGTCCGAGCCCGCGGCGTGTCCAGTCGGCGCGGACGAACATCGCCCGGACGCGGGCGGCCTCGACGCTCGGGTCGAGCAGCCGCGCGGCGTGTGCGCTGTCGCCGCTGCCGGTGTACGGCTTGTCGCGCCGGCTCCAGCCGCCACAGCCGACGAGGTCGCCGTCCGCCTCGAGGACGAAGTACGTCCCGTCTTCGAGCAGCATCGGATCGACCTGCGCGACGTACTCCACCGCGCTCGCCACCTGCCGTCCGTCGTATTCGCGCGGGAAGAGAACGGCGGCGGACGCCTTCATCAGGGCGCCGATCGCCTCCGCGTCCTCGAGCGTCGCGACGCGCAGCACCGGCTCCGGGCGGGCCATGCCGGAAGACTAGGGCGGGGCGGCCGACGCCGCCCCGCCCGAGACCCCGTCCGTCGCTACCCCTCTGCCGGCGCCACGCGCGGCGGCTGGGCCGGCGCGGACGACGCCGGCGGCCCCTCGCGTGTCCACGGCGGGTTCGACCAGTTGTCGTAGCCGCCGGGGACCGGGATGTAGAACTCGGGGTACCCCCACATCCCGTGCTCGGACACGTCGAGGCCGAGCGTCTCCGCCTCCTCGTGCACGCGGATCCCCCAGAGCTTCTTCATCGTCCAGAGGACGCCGAACGACGCCGAGAACGTCCACGCGCCGACGACCGCGACGCCGAGCAGCTGCACGCCGAGCTGGTGGAAGCTCCCCGTGTACACGAGGCCGCCGTGTCCCGTCGCCAGCTTGCCCGCGAGCAACGGAACGGTGAAGAGACCGCACGCGATCGTGCCCCAGATCCCGGACGCACCGTGCACCGCGACCGCGCCGATCGGGTCGTCGATCCCGATCCGCTCGACGGCGATCACGCCGACGACTGCGATGAAGCCCGACACGAGCCCGATCACGATCGCCGCCCACGGCGCGACGTAGCCCGACGCGGCGGTGATCGCGACGAGCGCCGCGATCACGCCGTTCAGCATCATCGAGAGGTCGGGCTTCTTCAACACGACCCAGGCCGTGACGATGCCGCCGAGAGCGCCGGACGCGGCCGCGATGTTCGTCGTCAGCGCGACGTACGCGAAGAAGCCGAAGCCGCCGAAGTCGACCGACAGCGTCGACCCGGGGTTGAAGCCGAACCAGCCGAACCAGAGAATCAGCGTCCCGAGCACGGCATAGGGGATGTTGTGGCCGGGGATCGGATTGGCGCGGCCGTCGTGCCCGAACTTGCCGATGCGCGGCCCGAGCAGGAGCGCACCGGCGAGCGCCGCGAGCGCCCCCTGGTAGTGCACGACGGTCGAGCCCGCGAAGTCCTGCATCCCCTTCTTGAACAACCACCCGTGCGGGCTCCAGATCCAGTGCGACGTGATCGAGTAGATCAGCGTGAAGCAGACGCCGAACGCGAAGTACACCCAGAGCTTCGCGCGCTCCGCCATCGACCCCCAGACGATCGCGAGCGACACGCCGGCGAAGACGACCTCGAACAGGTAGCCGGCCGCGCCCGGGACCTCGGAGAACCAGTCGAACGGCTTCTGGCCGACGGAGATCATCTCGTTCACCGACGGGAAGAAGCCCGCCGTGCCGAGGAAGCCGTTGCCGTCGCCGAACGCGAGGCCGAAGCCGACCGCCCAGTAGACGAGCGAGCAGATCCCGAAGATCAGCACGTTCTTGCCGGCGATATGGCCTGCGTTCTTCATCCGCGTGAGGCCCGCCTCGAGGAACGCGAAGCCGGCCTGCATGAACATCACGAGGATCGCCGTGACGACCACCCAGATCGTGCTGGCGGCGATCAGGAGATCGTGGTTCTTAGGCACCGACCTCCACCTCCTCCAGACTGCGTCCGGTGCGGTTGTGCGTGACCGCGTCGACCGGCGTCCGCCAGACGATCCCGTCGCCGGACTCGTGCCCGCTGCGCGCGGAATCGGTGATCGCCGCCGCGACCCGCTCGGCAAGCTCGTCCTTCACGAGGAAGATGAGCAGCGCCTTCGGGAGGAAGCGCGATTCGAACACACGACCGCGGTACTCGTGTGTGATCCCGCGCTGGCGCCCGTGGCCGACCGCCTCGACCACCGTCACGCCGACGTGACCCGTCGACTCCTCGACTGCATCGATCACGGTCTCGACCCGCTCGCGGATCACCACCGCCTCCAGCTTCACCATCGCCTTCCTCCAATGCTCGGGTCCACGAAAAAAGGCCCCAGCGATCCCTCGGATCGCTGAGGCCTCACTGCCTCGGCCGGCCGCCAACACCGGCGGACGCCCTGCGGCGATAGTACACAAGGCTCCGGCTACATGGTCATTCCACCCATGTCGCCTCCGCCGGGCTGGACGAGCCACGGGACGCTGCCCGGGTCGGCGGCGATCCACACGGCGAGCCCGAGCAGCAGCGCACCGAGCACGAACGTCAGCCGCTCCCCGCGCGGAAGCACCTTCTCCACGAAGATCGCGGCCGACACGATCACCATCCAGGCGATGCTCATCACCCCGACGGCGAACAGGGCGAGCATCAGCCCCCAGCAGCAGCCGACGCACCAGCCGCCGTGCTCGACGCCCATGCGGACCGCGCCGAGCCGGCCCTCGCGCCAGTGCGCGAGGATGAGCGCGAGCGGCGATCGGCAATGCCTGAGACAGACGCGCTTGAGCGGCGTCAGCTGGTACGCGGCGGCGAGGCCGATCGCGCCCGCAGCGACGTAGCGGCCGCCGCGATCCCAGCCGAGGAACGCGAGATGCCGGTCGCTGATCGTCCGCGCGATCGCGTACGCGACGAGCCCGAAGGCCGTCCAGACCGCGAAGTACCCAGCGAGGAACACCGGCGTCTCGACCGCAGCCTGCCCTCGTCGAAGGCGCTCGCTCGACATGCGTGCGAACAACAGGACGACCGGCAGAACCGCCGGCAGCATCATCGCAGCCATCATCGTCACCCAGACGCCGACGTACCAGCCGAGCGCGCCGAGGTCGGTGCCGGGACCGCCGTTCATGCCGTCCATTCGCTGCACGGTCACGAGCCAGGCCGCGAATGCGGCCGCGAGCACGGCGGCCGCGAGCCGGATCGACCGCGTCGTGCTCATACGCGTGCGAGTCTAGGAATCAATCGAGAACGGCGCAAACCGTTTCGTGTCCGCCCGCGACTCCGCTGCACGGCGCTCGATCGTCTGGAACGCATCGAGCAGCGTGCGAACCGTCTCGTCGTCGAAGTCGCTCAGCACGCGGGTATCGACCTCGCGCACCTTCTGCATCCCCGCGTCGAGGAGCGTCTCGCCCGCCTTCGTCAGCGTGTGCCGGATCTTGCGCCCCTCGCCCGGCTCACGCTTGACGAGCCCGCGCTTCTCCATCTGGATCAGCTGCTGCCCGAGCGTCTGCGGCGTCAGGAACGCCAGCCGCGCGAGGTCGGCGCTCGAGACGCCCGGCCGGCGGCGGATGAAGAAGAGCACGTTCAGCTGCGAGATGTTCGTCTGCATCGACGCGAGCTCACCGTTGATGGCGAGGCGGAGCTCGTGCTGCGCCCGCTTGAGCGCGAGCCCGACGAAGTAGCGGTCGAGCTCCTCCTCGGGCTGCAGCGCTGCAATCGAAAGCGGTGCGTTCTGCTCACTGTCGCGCGCCGCGGGCATCCCGGGAGTCTACGGCGGTCCGCTGCCTGCGGTTTGTTCGTTGTAAGGCTCCTTGCAATCCCCCGCGGAGGGTCATATCGTCCGGCGGTCGGTCCCAAGAGGAGGGTGAGCATGGCGAGCAAGCTGAGGATCAAGGTCAACGGCCTTGTCCATTCGGTGACGGCGTCGCTCGATACGCCGTTGCTGTACGTCCTGCACAACGAGCTCCACCTGCACGGCCCGCGCTTCGGCTGCGGCCTCGCGCAGTGCGGCGCCTGCTCGGTGCTGCTGGACGGGAAGGAGATCAGGTCGTGCGTGACGCCGGTGGCGGCGGTCTCCGGCAAGGCGGTCACGACGCTGGAGGGCCTGCCGGCCCTGTGGGCGAAGGATCGCGGCGTCACGTCGTCGGTGCCTCCGCTGCATCCGCTGCAGCAGGCGTGGATCGACGTGCAGGTGCCTCAATGCGGCTACTGCCAGAACGGGATGATGATCCAGGCCGCCGACCTCCTGAGCTCGACGAAGAATCCGACGAAGGATCAGATCAAGACCGCCATGAACGGTCACCTGTGCCGGTGCGGGACACAACCGCGGATCATCAAGGCGATCCAACAGGCGGCCGCCGTGATGGCGAGAGGCGGTGCCTCATGACCGGTTTGCTGCACGAGAAGGAGCTCTCGCGGCGGACGTTCCTGAAGGCGGGCGGCGCGATGATCGTCGGCTTCTCCCTCGGTGCCGGAGCGTTCGGCGCGAAGGCTGCTCGCAGCTCGGGCACCGCTCTCGGCGGGCCGTTCCCGGTGATCGACCTCGGCCAGCTCGACTCGTGGATCGTCGTCCACGCCGACAACACCGTCACGGTCTACACGGGTCACATCGACATCGGGACGGGCTCGCAGACGGCGTTCGTTCAGATCGTCGCCGACGAGTTGAGCGTGCCGATGTCGGCAATCGGCATGGTGATGGGCGACACCGACCGAACGCCGCTCCAGGGGAAATCGACGGCGAGCAACGCGATCGCAAGCGCGGTGCAGCCGGTGCAGGTCGCGGCGGCGAACGCCTATCAGGCGCTGCTCGGAATGGCGTCCACGAAGCTCGGCGCGCCGGTCGCCGCTCTGACGGTGGTGGACGGCGTCGTCAGCGCGCCGTCCGGCAGCAAGGTGACCTACGGCGAGCTGATCGGCGGCAAGCGCTTCAACGTCACGATTCCGGTCACGTCTCCCCCCGGCTCTGCCGATCCGCAGCAGACCAACAACGGATCCACAGGCGCGCTCGCCGTGAACGTGCCGCTCAAGGATCCGAGCCAGTACAGGTACCGGGGCAAGTCGATCCCGCGGATCGACTTCCCGGCGAAGGTGACGGGGACGTTCACGTACGTCCACAACATCAAGCTGCCCGGGATGCTCCACGGGCGCGTCATCCATCCACCGGCTGTCGGCTCGAAGCTCGTGCGCGTCGACGGATTCGCGGGCCACCACATCCCGGGACTCGTCAAGGTGGTCGCCCGCGGCAACTTCCTCGGCGTCGTCGCCGAGACCGAATGGGCGGCGATCGAGGCCGCAGGGACGCTGAAGGCGACCTGGACCGCGGGCTCGCTGCCCCCGTACAAGGACGTCTACGAGGCGACGAAGAGCTCGCGGACCGTGCAGGACGTCGTCGAGCGCAGCAGCGGCAACGCGGCGGCGGCACTCGCCGGTGGGGCGAAGGTCTTCTCGGCGACCTACAACACGCCGTTCAACACCCATGGACTGATCGGGCCTTCCTGCGCGGTCGCGGACGTGCAGCCGAACGGCAACGTCACGATCTTCTCGGGCACCCAGTGGCCGGACGGAACCCGTTCCGACGTCGCGTACCTGCTCGGCATCCCGAAGGACAACGTGCGCGTCCGGTTCTTCGAGCCGTCCGGTGCGTACGGGAGGCTCGGCACCGACGACGCCGCCGGCGACGCAGCGCTCCTGTCGCAGGCGGTCGGGAGGCCCGTGCGCGTGCAGTGGATGCGAACGGACGAGCACGGCGCGGCGCCGTACAACTCCGCCGCGACCTTCCTGATCCAGGCGGCGCTCGATCCAAAGGGTCAGATCACCGCAATGAACTACGAGGACTGGACGGCGAGCCACTCCGCCTCGGAGGTCGGCAACATGCTCGCTGCCCGCGCCGTCGGACGGGCTCAGGACCATCCGCGCCTCTCGGGCGCCGCGAGCGCGCCCGGATACAACATCCCGAACCTCCAGGTGGTGAGTCATTACAAGGAAGAGATGCTGCGCGGGATCTACATGCGCTCGGTCGGCGGCATTCAGAACACGTTCGCGACGGAGTCGTTCATGGACGAGCTCGCAGCCGCGACTGGGATCGACCCGGTCAACTTCCGCCTCAACCACCTGACCGACCCGCGGTCGATCGTCGTCCTGCAGGCGGCGGCGAAGCAGTTCGGCTGGGACTACCGGCCGTCGCCGAAGCCGAAGAGCACCGAGCGGGTCGTCACGGGTCGCGGGATCTCGACTGCAGGGCGGATGACGACGATCGTCGAAGTGGCAGTCGACAAGAAGACCGGCGTCGTCACCGCGACACGAGCCGTCGCCGCGTTCGACGTCGGCCGCGTCGTGCATCCGGACGCGCTGGCAGCGCAGATGGAAGGCGGCACGATCATGGGGATCAGCCGCGCGATCAAGGAAGAGGTCCGCTTCGACACCGGCGGCCGCGTGACGACCCGCGACTGGGTCACGTACCCGATCCTCCGCTTCAAGGAGATCCCGGAGGTCGAGACGGTCATCGTCGACACGCCCAATCCCGCGTCGGGTGCGGGCGAGCCGCCGAACCAGACGCCTGCAGGAGCTGTCGGGAACGCGATCTTCGACGCGACAGGCGTCCGGATCCGGACGTTGCCGTTCACGCCGGGTCGTGTCCGCGGCGAGCTGAAGGCGGCGGGAGTCGCCTAATCAACTGGACGAGGGAGGGCAAGGATGGCGAGCAAGTTGAAGATCAAGGTGAACGGTCTCGTGCACAACGTGACCGCGAGTCTTGACACACCGCTTCTCTACGTCCTGCACAACGAGCTCCACCTGCACGGCCCGCGGTTCGGCTGCGGCCTCGCGCAGTGTGGCGCCTGCTCGGTGCTCTTGGACGGCAAGGAGATCCGGTCGTGTGTGACCCCGGTGGCGGCGGTGAGCGGGAAGGCGGTGACGACGCTCGAGGGGCTACCGGCCTTGTGGGCCAAAGACCGCGGGACGGCGTCGACGAGCCCGGCACTCCATCCCGTCCAGCAGGCGTGGATCGACGTGCAGGTCGCACAATGCGGCTACTGCCAGAACGGGATGATGATCCAGGCGGCGGACCTCCTGTCGACGACGAAGAACCCGACCGACGACCAGATCCGCGCCGCGTTGAACGGCCACCTGTGCCGCTGTGGCACGTACGTCCGGATCACGAAGGCGATCAAGCAGGCGGCAGCCGTCATGGCGAAGGGAGGCAAGTCGTGACCGGCCTCGTTCCGGAGCACCAGTTCTCTCGCCGGGCCTTCCTGAAGGGCGGCGCGCTCGTCGTCGGCTTCACCCTCGGCGCGGGCCTCGCCGGCAGGGCATCAGCGGCGTACCAGCCGCCGCTCGGCGACTACGGCCCCGACGTCAACGAGCTCGACACGTGGTTCGCCGTCGGCCAGGACGGGACGGTGACGCTCTACACGGGGGTCGTCGAGCTCGGTACCGGCTCCGTCACCGGCCTGCTGCAGATCGCGGCGGAGGAGCTCGACGTGCCCTTCTCGGCGATGAAGGTCGTCACGCCGGACACGTTGAGGACGCCCGATCAGTTCGTGTCCTCCGGCAGCAGAGCGATCAGCCAGCACGGACCGCCGATCCGTCAAGCCGCAGCCGAGACGCGGCTCTACCTCGTGAACCTCGCGTCGACCCGCCTCGGCGTCCCCGCGTCGCAGCTCACCGTCACGAACGGTGTCGTCTCCGGCGGCGGGAAGAGCGTCTCGTACGGCGACCTCGTCGGCGGCCGGCTCATGAACGCCCAGATCACCGGGAAGGCGACGCCGAAGACGCCCGACCAGTACAAGATCGTCGGCACCGCAGCGCCTCGGATCGACTTCCCGTCGATCGCCGCCGGAACGCACCAATACATCCAGAACTTCCACCTGCCGGGGATGGTGTACGGACGGATCATCCGGCCGCCGGCTCAAGGCGCGTCCCTGCTCAAGGTGAACGGGTTCAAGGGGAACGTCAGCGGCGTCGTGAAGGTCGTGCAGAAGCACGACTGGCTCGGCGTCGTCGCGAGAAGCGACTGGCAGGCCGTCGTCGCGTCACGTGCAATCGACGCGACGTGGAGCGACTGGTCCGGTCTGCCGCCGGAAGGGAACCTCCACGGCGTGATGAGGACGCTGCCGCTGTACGACGCGGCTGCGAACCCGCAGGACCTGCGGATCGGTGCGCAGTACAAGAACCCGAACCCGAACGTCTGGCAGAACACCGGCAACGCCGACGCCGCGATCGCGACGGCTCCGAAGAAGCTCAGCGTCACCTACACGGCTCCGTTCATCGCGCATGGCTCGATCGGGCCGTCCGCGGCCGTTGCGGTCTGGCAAGGCGACCGGTGCACGGTGTGGACGTCGACGCAGACTCCGTACGGCACGCGTGAGGCGATCGCGAAGTTCTGGGGCGTCCCCAACAACAACGTCCGCCTCATCTCGGCTCAGGGCTCCGGGACGTACGGCCAGAACGGGTCGGACGACGCCGCCCTCGACGCGACGATCATGGCCCGTGAGCTCGACGTCCCGGTTCGGGTGCAGTGGATGCGCTGGGACGAGCACACGTGGGAGAACTACAAGTCCGCGCGCGTGTACGACCTCAGCGGCGGAGTCGACGCGAACGGGAAGATCGTCGGCTGGAAGAGCGAGTCGTGGGGCTTCACGAACTACGGCCGGCCCGAATACCACGAGCCCGCGCACGGCGGCGAGCCGGGAAGCCTCTTCGTCGCGCAGCTCGCGGGCTGGACGGGCGCCAGCGTCGAAGAGGGAGGCGGGCCGCAGAGCGCGCCGCCGTTCCCGATCCCGAACGTGTGGGGAAAGCACAACTTCCTCGGGGCTCCGTCACAGCGGAAGGGCTCGCTGCGGATCAAGAGCGGTTCGATGCGCAACCCCACAGGGTTCTACGACACGTACGCGAACGAGGCGTTCGTCGACGAGCTCGCGGCCCTCGCCGGGATCGACGCGGTCCAGTTCCGCCTGAACCACATGACGAACCCACGGGCGATCGCGGCACTCCAGACGGCGGCGCAGGCCGCGAGCTGGGAGTACCGGCCGAGCCCCAACCCCAATCGCGGCAAGGGACCGATCCTGCGTGGCCGCAGCGTCACCGTCCAGGGGACGATCGCGGAGATCTTCGAAGTCGAGGTGAACGCGAAGACGGGCAAGGTCTTCTTCCCGCGCGTGACGGTCGCTGCAGATCACGGGCTGATCATCAACCCGAATGCGCTGACGAGCCAGATCGAAGGCGCGATCACGTTCGGGATCAGCAACGGGATCCACGAGCAGGTGCGGTTCGACCGGGAGAAGGTGACGAGCCGCGACTGGGTCACCTACCCGATCCTCCGGTACAAGGACTCACCGCCGGTGATCAACACGATCCTGATCAACCGGCCCGACCAGCCGTCGACCGGCGGCGGCGAGCCTCCCCACCAGCCCGTGCTCGCCGGGCTCTCGAACGCGATCTTCGACGCGACCGGCGTTCGCATGCGCGACCTGCCGTTCAGCCCGGCGAAGGTTCGCGCCGCGCTCAAAGCAGCAGGCTCTTAGCCGAGGTGGAGGGGCCGGCAACCGCCGGCTCCTCCCTTTCCTCACCCCTTCTGGACGGCGACCCCCGTCGCCGTCCCGACCTTCTTGATGCCGATGGCGGGCGCGCCGCCGACGCCGCCGCCGTCGACGGGGATCGGTGTCGGCTGCGGTTGCGGGAACGCCGCCCAGCCGACGTTGGCCAGCGTCTTGAGGTCGCTCGCCTTCACGCCCTGGTCGGAGACGGTCAACACCGACCCGCGCACGACGAGCGAACGCATGATCTGGGGCAGCGACGACGCGTTCGCCTCCGTCTGGACGATCCGTCCGATCTCGTCGATCCCGCCCTTCGAGACCTGCATGCCGACCGCCTGCTGGCCGAACGGCACCATCACGAGCCCGGTCGGCTGCCAGAAGAGGAACGCGTGGTGATCCGACTCCGCCGCCGACCACCCCTGCCCGAGCGATGCATGAGCGATCCGCTTCGGGTTCGCGAGGTCGGAGACGTCGAACAGCGAGATCTGGGTGCCGGTCGGCTCGTTGTTCGCTCCGACGTCTTGGCCGATGCCGAGGAGCAGGTTGTCGCCCACCGGGTGCAGGTACGCCGAGTAGCCGGGAATGGTGAGCTGCCCGAGCAGCTTCGGATGCGCGGGATCCGACACGTCGAGCGTGTGCAGCGGGTCGACCTGCTTGAACGTGACGACGAAGCCGTCGTTGCCGATGAACCGGACGGCATACACGCGCTCACCCTGGCCGAGGCCGCCGAGCTGGCCGACCTGGTTCAGCTTCCCGCCGCCCGCGCGGAAGGTCGTCAGGTACGTCTGGCTTTGGTTCGTCCCGTCGCCCCACCACGCCGGTGTGTCGGTGGAGACGACGCGCAGGACGCCCTGGAAGTCGGAGAGCGACCACTGCGAGAGCAGGTATCCCGGAACGGCGCCGCTGCCGAGGTACGTCGTCTTCGCGGGATCGGAGATGTCGAACGCGTGAATCTGCGTCGTCGCGCCGCTCGGCGCGTCCTCGGGCTGCACCGGCAGCGGCCGCGCGTTCCAGCCCTCCGTCGAGACGTACAGCGTCGTCGGCGACGCGTAGACGATCCGGCCGTCGGTCATCACCGCGGTCGTGTCGACGGGCGCGAGGCCCTTCGCGAGGTCGATCGTCGTCACCGTCAGCATGCCGAGGCCGGAGAAGACCGGCGGGCGCCGTACGTCGCGGCACTGGACGAGCGGGCGTGCGGCCTGCCTGCCGAGCCGGTAGGTCGGCATCCACACCTTGAGCGGTGCCGAGGCGAGCACCGCCTTGTTCTGCGCGATCGCCGCCGCGTTGGTCGTCGTCGGCGACGGCATCACCCACGGCACCTCGACGGGGAGCGACTCCGACGAGACGACGCGCACAGTCGTGCCGATCAGACGCGCGTCGACGTACGAGCCGTCGAGCGTCAACGTCTTCACGACCTTCATCGACGCCGGGTTCGAGACGTCGATGTCGGTGAGCACCGACGACGTCGCGACGGGCGCGATCATGCGAGCGGTCATCGCGGGAAGCGGCTCCGCCCAGTAGCCGCCGCGCGAGAGCACGAGGAGATGGTCTCCGGAGAGCAGGAGGTTGTTCGTCCAGCTGCTGGAGAGCCTGAGCGTGTCGAGCAGCTTCGGCGACTTGCCGCTGACGTCGACCGACTCGAGCTGGTTGCCGGCGATCACGTAGAGGGTGTTGCCGTCCGTCTTCAGCACGTCGGGCTCGTCGACCCCGACCTCCTGGACGTTCGTCCCGGAGTAGTCGACGCCCTCCTGTGGGGCCGCGGCGGCCTTGCCCGCGGCCGAGTCCGCCGTCGCGACTCCCGGCACGGCCGTGCGGAGGACGCCCGGGTTGCCGAGGCCGTACGGGCCGACGAAGCGGGCCGCGTTCGCACGGGCGTACCCGACGAGCTCGGAACACGAGCGGAACGCGACGAGGCGGCCGCCCGATTTCGCTTCGGCCGGTGCCGCGACCGTCAGAGCCACGAGCGCCGCGAGTGCTGCGACGCGTCCGCCTGGTGCCATCACACGCGTTATACGCCGCGTGGGGCCGCCGCGTCACAGGCGGTCGAAAAGTTTTACAACTGTGATCCGTGACGCCGGCCGTCGAAGCAGCTCGCGAGGCGGGCATCGAGTTCGACCTTCACGAGTACGACGGTGTCGAGTCCGGGGTCGGCGACTACGCGGTCGCGGTCGCGGCGGCCCTCGGCGTCGACGCTCGACGGCTCTACAAGACGCTGCTCGCGACGGTCGACGGGAAGCTGCACGTGTTCGTCATTGCGGCCGACCGGCAGCTCGACCTGCGTGCGGTCGGCAAGCGCGCCGCGATGGCCGACCGCACCGCCGCCGAGCGCGCGACCGGCTACGTCGCCGGCGGGATCAGCCCGCTCGGCCAGCGGCGCCGGCTGCCGACGACGATCGACGAGTCGGCGCTCACGCACGAGAAGATCCTCGTGTCGGCCGGCAGAAGAGGGCTGCAGATCGAGCTCGAGCCGCACGCGCTCGTCCGCCTGACGGACGCGGAGGTGCGGGCCGTCAGCCGCTGACGATCGTCAGAGCGTCACCAGGTGGACGGCGTCGGCACCCTTCGCCAGCCGCTCGATCACGTCCGCGTCGGCCGGCGTGTCGATCGACAGCACCATCAGCGCCTTGCCGCCTTCGCGGTTCCGCGACACCGCCATGTTCGCGATGTTCACACCGGCTTCGCCGAGCTGCGTGCCCACGCGCCCGATCACGCCCGGCACGTCGTCGTAGCGGAGGAAGATCATTCGCGGCGCGAGCTCGATCTCGAGCTCGAAGCCGAATGCCGACACGAGCCATTGTCTGTTCTCGCGGCCGATGGTCGTCCCGGCAACGCGCGCGTCACCTGCGGTGACGCCGACGAGGTTCGTGAAGTCGCGCGACGAGCGGCGGCGCTCCTCGACCACCTCGATCCCGCGCTCGGCCGCGACGAGCGGCGCGTTCACGTAGTTCACCGGCTGGTCGACCCTCCCG